>Ga0315277_10000680_pt1 | contig 52767 bp, 57 predicted proteins | sample YL17G05_15_MG_FD_203695 | JGI IMG/M metagenome (GOLD analysis project Ga0315277, IMG submission 203695) | Sediment microbial communities from Yellowstone Lake, YNP, Wyoming, USA - YL17G05_15 | ecosystem: Environmental > Aquatic > Freshwater > Lake > Sediment | place: USA: Wyoming | collected... | reverse complement strand
GCGAGTATCGCGGTCACTATCATGAGGTAGTAGATTCCGAGGGCGTCGCCGGACAGGGTCAAGAACGTTATGAGCACGGGCGCAACGACGAAGAGCGGGTACTCGTGATGAACGATCTCCGGCCACACGATGTCGATCCCGTACACGAGCACGAAGAGCGTGAATACGAAATGAACGAGAAACGTGACCATCATGATGGCGGCCGTGGTCTTGATTATGAGCCGCCACGAGCGTCTCCTCGGAGGCATGCGTACATTCTGCTGTCTTTGAAGCGCATAAGTCCTCCAATCATGGGTCTCCATGGGAGGAATGGTCCTTGCAGACGGGCGCACAGTGCCGCACCTCTCGCAGAACAGAGCGCCATGAGGGAACACAGCCCCGCAGGTCGGGCACGTCTCTTGGGGCGCAGGCGTGGACGCTGGCTGCGCTTCCGAATACACGATTCGCACGACGTATGTCCAGTCTATATTACATTATCGAAGAGCAAGGGAGAGTCAACTTGAAACGAGGAGAGCCGGCCGGTGCGTTCGGATTCCCCAGGTACATGGTCAAGAGATTCCGATGTCCAGAGTCATCCATTCCCAGGTTTGTGCTAGGAATCGCTCGACGAACGTTTATATTGGGTGACAATATTCGAGAGCCGCCCATCAAACGGAGGCAACCGAATGGATGATGAAAAGGAGAGCAAAGTACGGTTTGAGACGTTGAGCGCTGAGAAGATCCCATTTGGGAAGAACAACTTCCTGGAAGTTGCCAGGAAGAAAGCGATCACTGATGAGGGGGACAGCGAGTTCATCTCAGTGTCTAGAGGCTACTTCCTTCCAGATGGAAGCGAGAAGTACAAGAAGTCCATAACAATCCCGGACGACCCGAGTATCAAAGCGTTCGTGACCGAGAAGATCAACAAGCTCTGATATCCTCAAGGTCACCAAACTCACGGCGAAGTGATCCTTCGCCTCTCTCATTTTCTGTCTATCTTCCTTTCTGAGCTTCGCGCTTCTCAAGTATGAGCTCCAGATATGTTCTCTGCTCCAGCTTCTCGAGCGAGAGTTCTTTCCTAATGGTTTCGAGCAGCTCGGTCCCCCTCTCCGGGGATTCCGTGAGCACCTCGAGCTCGACAAACTCCCCCAGCCCCTCGACGTCGTCGAGCTCAACCCGCAGCTTGTCGAACAAATAGCTACTACGTGTCTTCTTGACGATGCAGAACTCCTCGAACCCAAGCCTTTCGACGATCATCTGTGCGGCGAGTGGGTTCTCAGCCCCTATCGTGATTTCCTCCCGGCCCTTTGCGCGTTCGATGTTCATGCGAGGACCCTTGTAGGTCAGCTCAGCGCCACCGTCCATCTTCCGCAGCCTCAGCGCCTCGTCAGTTTTGCCGAAGTCGCGCGCGGGATGGGAGAAGTAGATGTCCTCCATCGGGCCCCCTGAGATCTTCTTCGCCCCGAGCTTGACCAGCGCTTTCTCGACCTTGTCGTTCCCCGGGGAGCGGAACTTCGACTCTACCTCGAGCACGGGGCTCCCCAACCGAGTCGCAGTAGATTAACCTGTCTCGGGCCAGTTGCCAGCGCCAGTGGCCTGAGACCAAAAAATATAATACCCGACCTACAGATAGGCGCACTCCCCAGGTGAAGAACATGGAGCAACCAGAGCGCTCTATCAAGCTCCGAAAGGAGGAACTCGTCGAGATCAAGAAGCTTTACGAGACTGTCATGACCTTTGCGTCCCACGGTATGTTCTATCGAAGCGGGCGCATCATGGGCAACAAGCTCGTGCGCCACGCCGGCACTGAGCTCCCTCGGGTCAAGGATGTTCTCATCAAGGAGGGCTGGGTCACGGACATCAATTTCGAGGGCGACACGATCTCCGTCACGGGCTCCATAGAGGCGTCCAACTCCGACTCCCCGACCTGCCACATGCTAAGGGGCATACTGGCGAAGGTGTTCGAGGAACGCTCGGGCAAAGACGTGTATTGCCACGAGAGGAAGTGCATTTCCAAGGGAGACGACAAGTGCGTGTTCGTGATAGACACGGAGGTGCTGTGAGATGGCCCGCAAGACCACGGGCATTCCGGGTCTTGACGGCATGCTCCAGGGGGGCTTTCCGTTCCCCTCTGCGATCCTGGTCGCAGGAGAACCAGGCACTGGGAAGACCACGCTCGCCGTCCAGAGCCTATTCCACGGGGCAAGAGAGAGCGAGAAAGGGCTCTACATCACGGCGATTTCGGAGCCGCAATGGCTCGTCCAGAGATTCCTGTCTTCGTTCTCGTTCTACAGCCAGGAACTGGTCGAGAAGGGCGTCGTGAACTTCGTAGACATAGGCCCGACGCTCATGAAGAATCCCAGCGACATGCTCAACATAATCAAGAAGCACATCGAGCAGTTCCAGCCGCTCAGGATAGTAATCGACCCGATCACCCCCATGACCGACATGCTGCAATGGAGGGGCGAGACAAGAGAGTTCATGCACGAGCTGTTTGCGTACCTCAAGGCCTTCGAGTGCCTGACGATCGTGACCGCCGAGCTGTCGTACGACGACATCTCCCACAGCCAGGAATCATACATGGTCGACGGGGTCGTCATGCTGTCCTACCCAGAGGAGGAGAAAGTGAGGCGTAAGTTCCTCGAAGTCCTCAAGATGAGGGGGACGAAGCATACCACGGGCAGGCAACTGATAGACATCACTGATGAAGGACTGGCTGTCCAGGCAGGCCTGAGGTAGACGCGGATTATGAACAGCGAAGAAGAACCAGTCCTAAAGAGCGGTAGCTCATACCTCTTCACCGACAAGGCCATCCAGCATGCGTACGATTCTTTCAAGAGGCTCTTGGCGGAGGGGCGGCGCGGGCTGGTGATCACCAGGAACCATCCGAGCCGCATCCAGCAGCTCCACGGGCTCGACTGCCCCATCATGTGGATCGCGAAGAGCTCCAAGATAACGACTGGAGTAATCAGTCTTGAACCAACCAGGCTGATGAAGATCCACAGCACGATATCAGATTTCATCAAGGCGAACCCCGGGTCCGCCGTGCTCCTGGACGGGCTCGAGTACCTCATCACGGAGAACGGTTTCGGCCCGGTCATGAAGACCATCCAGCTGACCAACGAGGAGGTTGCGATGTCCGGCTCGTTCCTGCTGGTCCCGATCGACCCTAGAACCCTGGAGACGCAACAGCTCGGCTATCTCGAGCGCGAGTTCTCGCAACCGGATGAGAAGGGAAAGCAATTCGGCGGAGCAGATGTTTTCGGTTAGCACCGCTTTTTCTAGTTGCACGGAGGTTCTGGTCCCGATGGCGAAGACGCAAGGTCTCGGCAAGGTGCATGTCATCACAGGCCCAGGCAAGGGCAAGACTACCGCAGCTTTCGGCTTGGCTATGAGGGCGTCGGGGCAGGGTCTCCGGACGACGATCGTCCAGTTCATGAAGTGTGGGGAGACGACAGGGGAGGTCATAGCCGCTAAGAGACTGAAGGGCCTTGATGTACACCAGTTCGGAACGGGCCGGTTCGTAGACCCCAAGAACCCGAGCAAAGACGACAGGAAATGCGCACACGATGCCCTCGAATTCGCCAGAAGCGTCTTGGAGAAGGGTAAGTGCGACCTCATGATTCTCGACGAGGTCAGCCTCGCAGCCTCCCTTGGGCTCATCGACCCTGCGGAAGTGCTCGAGATGCTGAAATCCCGAGCGAACGAGATCGAGATCGTGCTGACAGGCAGGAACGCCCCCATCGAGTTCATCGAATATGCGGATTATGTATCCTTGATCGAGAGCAAGAAACACCCGTACGATAGAGGGCTCAAAGCGAGAAAGGGCATCGAATGGTGAGCCCGCTCAGGCAGTTTTGTCTTTCAGGAACACTAGATACCTGATCTCCTCGACCGTGAAGACGGTGTTCTTCTGCAGCCCCTTCTCGTCACCGTCTTTCAGCAGCTTTAGTGCCAAGGGCTGGCCACGCGTCATCATGAACACGCGCCTGAAGGCGTCTTCCTCGATCCGCTCGTTCCCGAGCAATCGGCGGGCACTGTCTTCGTCGAGCCCGCGCAGCTTGAGCTCCTGAACGGCTCCGGAATCGACCTGCGCCTTGTGATAGAACCAGTTGTAGGCTGGGGTCTCCTGCCGCGCGGTGATTATGACCTTGGTGTCCTGGATATTGTCCACCAACGACGAAAAGAATTCGACGACCTCCTCGCCGACTGAGAAGAAATCGTCGAAGACGATGAGGGCGTTCTTGAGACTAAGCGCCGCGTAAGATCCTTGTGCGTTGTGATTGACCCTCTTCGCGAAATCTGCCATTCTGTCTTGAAGCTCCTTCGTTGAGGTCTTCGCCGACAGGGGGATCCAAAGGACATCGGCCTCATCCTGTTCGTTCACGAACTTGCGGGCGAGAGTCGATGTGCCATACCCACGGTTTGCCAGAAGGACGAGGACCTTCGCATCGGATTCCATGAACTCGTCCATCGCTTTCAGCTCAGGCTCCCGGCCGTAGAATCGCTCGATCGCGGGCGCATCCTTGATATCATGTATGGGCGCGCGACGGGCTTCGTCTATCTCCACGACGCCGTCTCTGATCTGTGAGACGGCAGCAACAGCCCTTCTCTTCCCGACCGCCGCCTCGATGTCCCGTCCCTTCATCTCCCGGATGACGCCGTCCCTTTTCACCTTGAACGAGAGTTCGTTGACGGCTCTCCAAAGCTCCTCAGCCCTTCGGAGCCCCTCGGCCGTGATGACGTATACGTTCATCCTCCGCTCGTGCCCCCTGACACGCGCGGTTATCTCCTCGACCAACCCGTCTTTGATGAGTCCCTTGACCGCCCGGGGGATGTGCGTTCTTGATATCCCTACGGCCGCAGCTATTCCCGTCTGCGCCGTCTCTCCGGGGTGCTCCTCCGGAGGGATGTCAGTCGCGAACCTGGAGAGATGTAGTAGAACCCTGTCGTTGACGTTGAGCTGGCCAGGCTCCGGCATCGTTTCGTGTGATGCCACTGTGCTTATATAATCGTGCTGGTTTTTTCGTCCTGCCCAGCTGCGCCCGCGGAACCGCGCGGTAGTTGGTAATGACCTCAACATGTTTATATACGCTCCAACGCGTTGAATCGAAGCAGCTTACAGAGCACTCTATCCCCCGGAGGATAGACACAATGAATTTCGATGTCAGAAAGAGGAAGTCTTGGAATGAGGGCGGTGTCTCCGAGGTCATCGGCAACATCCTGATCCTCATGATGACCGTCGTTTTGTTCAGCGGAATAATCGCATTTGTACAGCAGATGCCTGTCCCCGAGCAGGCGACGAAGGCGGACTTTGCCGCGACGATCGCGTTCTCGAGCAACTACAGACACGCAAACCTGACCGTGACTCACGCAGGCGGAAAGGTCCTCATGGTGAACGAAGTCAGAATGATCGTCCAGGTGAACAATACCAAGGACACCTTCTTGCTCACCACTGATGCCAACTTCAAAGGCGTCCAATGGAACACTGGGAAGTCCTGGACCAAGCAGCTGGACAACACCAACAGGATGTCCAACATCGTCGTCACGGTCTTTGACTCGGTCAAGAGCTCGGCCATATGGACAAGCCAGGTCACGGGCGGCGCCGGAGGCGCTCCACCGAGCATCCTCCAGAGATGGGTCGATTCGAACTGGACCACATCGACCCCCGACCCCGTCAAGCAATACAACGACTTCAGGTTCTACGCAACCATCCAGGATCCGGACAACGACCTGAACACAACAAACGGAATCTGGATCGATTCGTCAAACATAGAAGGGTCGTCCTTCGTCAAGAGGTGGCCCAGCAGGGTCAATGGCAACACCTATGAATGGGACTTCCTCGACATCAAGGGCCGTGAGTTGAGCGCCGACAAGCTCGATGGGGCGCAGATACTCGTTCATGCATGGGACATGGCGGGCCATCAGACCATTTCGTCCTTTGTGATGACCGTGACGATGCTCCCATCCGACACCTACGACAACTGGTATGCTGCGTACACGGACATAGGCACCAGTGGATTGCCATCCTATCTGTCCTACGTCAGCGGCGGCCTCGGCCATGGCTTCGGGATCTATGGAGAGAACAAGACCAACGGCTCCATCATGAACGGCATCTACGTCGGCAAGGCCAACACGAACAACGCAACGAGGGACTTCTGGAAGGAATCGAATGTCTTCATCAGGTTCGCCAGCTTGTCCATGAAGAACGTATATTCCGAGAACAGACTCTCACTCATAGAGACGAGGACGGGCATCACCTACACGCCCGTGTTCGCTGGGAGCAGCACCTCCACACTGCCGTTTTACCCGTACCCGACGGGAGGCAGCGCCTATGTGTACGAGTGCGTGTTCAACACCACGGGCCTGCCCCCGAGCGCATATACCGTAGCAATATACCTGAAGAGCCAGCCGGGCGCGGATGGTCTGTCCGTGACGTTCCAGGGCAACCAGATGATCACGGTAAACCAGATCGGCACCTCAATCTCGTTCATTCCGAAGCTCCTGTTGTTCAAGGAGGATGCGAGGACGAATGAATGGGGAACGAGGGATCACCCATTCGAGATCTCCTCGACCTCGGCCGGTTCCACATATACCATCTACGCATCAGTGGATGTGTTGAACACTGACACTGCGCCGAAGGTACCGCGCGTGTCTGAGATCAGGATCAGCGACATGGGCGGCGGCTCCGAGGTCTACGGCGTCCCGCCTGCTGGTGGCATGATATCTTCGATGTCGCGGGAGAACGCCACTAGGTACAAGTTCTCCATCGACCTGAGGATGAACAACGGCGACCAGTGGATCGGCGGCACGAACTCGTACACGCTCTACGTGTCCAAATTCAACGACACCAACGAGGGCATGTACTCCCTGTCGGCACAGGTCTGGATCAAGAGCTCTGCCGCGAGAGCGGACTTCATAGTCGGCACATCAGGCATGGCTGGTGGCAACGGCAACTTCAACTCGCCAGAATACCTGTTCTATGTCCAGAACAACAACTTCTTCACGTGGAGGGCGCTCTGGAAAGCCGACAATACTCCATCAAGCTCCTCCTCATACACGGTCACGGCGATTGGTGTTGGCGACGTTGATGGTGACGGGGACAAGGACATCCTGATGGGCCAGCAGGGCCCGGCAGGAGCCAAGAACCTAGTCCTGTTCGAAAACACGCTGACCACGTTCGGCACATGGCAGGTCGGGAGCACGCTGACCCGGCCTGATCTCTACACGTACCCAGTGACATCGATCGCCTTTGGCGACACCAACGGCGACGGCCACCCGGACTTTGCCTACGCAAACTCAAACAGCCAGATAGTCATATGGAACACCACTTACGGCTCGACTGGCTGGATATACAATCCCCTTAACACACCTACTGCAATCAAATGGAGCGGAACTATCGCGAAGATTGACCTGAGAGATATGACGGGCGACGGCCGCGCTGACCTCATCGTGCTTGCAGGCGGCATACTGTCAATATACGACCTCAGATATTCGTACGACTCCGCGCTGAAGTCACAGGAGAATCTCAAGGCCCGCTTCGCTTACACGACCACGACTGGCACGGTCGATTTCGACATAGTGGACATGGACAACGACTCTTACATGGATATCCTGACTGTCGGGACCACCGGCTCGTTTGGCGGCAATGCTGGACCTAACGTCAACTATTACACTGTCGGGACAGGCAACAAGGTCACGTTGAACTCGGGCATGGGGGGATTGAACCCGCGCGTCGATTATGGTGAGACGCCGATTGGCAGCATGGCCGGCACGACCGATGCGAACGACGGGCAGACAATTGAGTTCCGCGAGCTAACGACGGGCGTTGGCCAGGGCAAGCTGATGTCAACGATGATCACCAACACGCTGACGGCCTCCCCCGACCAAGAACTCAGGGTAAGGGCGAAGATAGCAGTCGTGGGCGGCGGGACACCGACGGAGGACGTCTATGTCTGGTATTCGCTGGACGATTCCACCTACGTCCCCGTGATAACCATCTACAACAACAGGGCAGAACATGTTGCGGACACCTACTATGACTACAGTTTCATGCTGCCATCCAGCGTGATGAGCAAGGCGGTCTACATAAGGTTCTCCGACTCCTTGGTGACCGCTGAGAGTTCGAGCCCGCAGGAGCGCCTGGTGATCGACCTTTGCGCCGTGTACAACGGCACGTTCGGCGGCTACACGCAGTCCATCGTGATATCCTCTGACAACTCTTGGAAGGCCATCAGGGCGGCAAATATCGACAACGTGGGCTCATCGGGGAAGTCGTACCGCGAGGTTGTCGTCTCGAAGGATGCAGTCGCAGGATCCCACGTGTGGAAGGTCTATGCATATAGCGGGGCAACCTGGACGGCGATTTTCAATTCGACACAGGACGACACGTTCATTGTCAACTGCCCAACAAGCAAAGTGAGTGATTTCCCGGCAGATCTTGCGCCAACGATGTTCGATGCGGTGGATGTCAACGGTGATGGCTTCACGGACATCCTCACGGTCAACTACACGACCAGCGGCTCGAACACCGTCAACAGGGTCGGCTACTTCATGAACCTGTGGAGCAACGGCAACCCAAGCTGGCGGTACTACAGCGTGAGGGAGTGGGCGCTGCCGACCCAGCCCGGCGGAGAGTCGAAGAACCCGTGGGTCGACATAGTTATGGCCGCAAACGTCTACACGACCTAGTCAGGGAATGAACCCAAACCCCTTCCACGATTCTCTTTTCCATTCCTCAATGATCTGCTCAAGCTTCTTCCTTCAACAGCGATAGGACATCATCAGCCCTCTCGAGCTCTATCACCGCAAGAAGCGCCTTCGATCCGTCGCATGCCGCCTTGATGCCTTTTGCCATCGCCTCAGCTCGCTTTCTTTCTATCAACTCGAAACCCTGCAGCTTGTTCACGGCCCTGTCCCATGCGCGGACGAAATCCTCAGCGCTCACCGTGCTGAAGGCCTTCCGTTTCAACAACCAAGTCCTCGTGGAATGCCTGAATATCGTCGTGCCAGGCACGGCGGCGCAGTAGAGCTCTGTGTAGCTCTGCTCATCAAGGTCAACTGGGACAATAGCTGCTTCGACCCTGTCAGCGAGCTTCAGCGCCGCGAGATAGCAGGGCGGCGGTGCCGCGACCTCCCCGAACCTGCTCAGGCCGCTGGCGTAGATCTCTTCGTACCTCGACAGCTCGGGCTCGTAGTCGACTGGCAAGTTCCTGAGACCTTCTATCTCTTCTTTGGAGAGGGATATGGCTACCTTGTCCGGCCTCAGTTCATCGAAAGCCTTCTCCACCTTCTTGATTTCGGACAAGAGACCCTTGATCACCGGCAGAACGCGCACAGTACAGCCGCCGATGCGTAGATCATCGGCAGTCATGTCTTCCTCCTCTTCTCGCGCTGGAGTATGAGCTCAATGACATCGTCGGAGTCGTCGGCCCTGCGAAGCTCGTCCTTCGTGATCAGGGGTATGCCCTCGATCGACTTGACCGATGTCCGCTGCTGCACGAAGATGACGGACTTCTTCTCGGTGATTCTGGATATGTTGCTAACGACTCTCGCCTTCCTCTCGGTCGTATGGAGATCCTCACCTATGCCAGTGAGCATCAGGAACTCGTCGTCCCTCGCGAGTGCGTCGAACGGGCATCGAATCGTTGGGACCACTGAGTATCCGAGCTCCCTAAGCATCTCGAACACGTCCCTGTTCAGACCCTTGAAGTCGTCGAAGGTCTGGAGGGTCTTGGCAACATCCATCGTGTAGGAGAACGGGTTGAGCGGCACCACGATCGGCTGGTTGAGGAACTCCTCGATCCTCGCGGCGATATCTATCATCGCGCCCATGCCGTTCTCGTACATCTGGATGGCCTTCCTCGAGACCCCCGCAGCCTCGGCCAGCGTTCCGAGCGATATGTTCCTGTCCTGGCGCAGCTGCTTGATGAGGTCCCCGTCAAGCCTGACGTAGAGACCTCCGGGGGCGGCGTACACGAACGGTGGTACGCCCTCTATCATGTGCTCATCGAACGTGCGCACGGACATGATAGGTATCCCGAAGCGCGAGTAGAGGATGCCCTCGTCGAGCTTGCCTGCGCCCGAGTGAAGTCCGATAACGAGCGGACTGCCGTTGAGCGCTGTCGAAAGCACTCGGATCTGCTCCGCGTCTTCGCTGGAGAGTGAATCGATGTTCGTCAGAGCCTTGATGATCAGGAGTTCCTTGTCCCTCCGCGCGATGACATCGAAGCTGATGCTGCGTATGTTGTGAGGGTCGGAGACATAGAAACCGCTCTTCGCGAGCGTCTCCCTGATCCTCGTCACCAGCTCTTCCCTGCTCGCTGCCATCTTCAGTTCCTCCAGCCCATTGTCCGAAGCCCCTCATTTGTCTTATGATTGGATACGAGCATTTCACCTGTACATCGAGTTGGGAGCGAGCTTCTCGTACTTCCGGAGCTCGGTCTCCGACATTGGTTCCACGTTGTCCATCGCCTTCTCGAAATACTTCATGCCGACCTTCAGCTTCTTCACCTTCTCCTCATCGAGCTCTCCGCCTTCGAGGACGAAGTCGCGTATGGCCAGCATCACAGCCTCGTTGCACACGGCAGCTATTTCCGCGCCGGTGAAGTGCTCCATCTTCGTCGCTAGCCTGTTCAGGTCAACATCATCAGCAAGCGGCTTGTCCTTCGTGTGGATCTTGAGGATCTCCTTCCTCGCCTCCAGGTCCGGCGGGCCGATGAAGACCAGTCGGTCGAACCTGCCTGGACGGAGCAGGGCCGGGTCTATGATGTCCGGCCTGTTGGTCGCCGCTATGACTATCACGTTGTGCAGCGTCTCTAGTCCGTCCATCTCGGTCAGTATCTGGCTGATGACCCGTTCAGTGACGCCGGAATCGCTGGACGTGCCTCTGACCGGTGCTATCGCGTCTATCTCGTCGAGGAATATGACGCACGGCGCAGCCTGCCTGGCCTTCCTAAATGTCTCCCGGACGGCTTTCTCGCTCTCGCCGACCCACTTGGAGAGGAACTCGGGTCCCTTCACGCTTATGAAGTTCGCCTGGCTCTCGGTCGCGACGGCCTTCGCCAGTAGGGTCTTGCCCGTTCCTGGAGGACCGTAGAGCAGGATTCCCTTGGGCGGGGTAGCGTTCATGTGCTTGAACAAGGAACCGTACCGCAGTGGCCATTCGACGGACTCCATCAGCTCTTGCTTCGGCTCCTCCAGCCCTCCGATGTCCTCCCATTTCACATTCGGGCTTTCAAGCAGTACCTCCCTGAGCGTGGATGGCTGCATCTCTCTGTATGCGCTCATGAAGTCGTCCATCGTGACCTTGAGGCTGTTCAGAACCTCTACTGGTATCGTTTCCGCCTCGAGGTCTATCGACGGCAGCACCTTTCTCAAGGCGCGCATGGCGGCCTCGCGGGTCAGGGCTGCGAGATCAGCCCCCACGTAGCCGTGAGTCATGTTCGCCAGCTGGAGAAGGTCAACATCGTCCGCGAGCGGCATCCCCTTGGTATGGATATGGAGTATCTCCAGCCTTCCTGTCTTGTCCGGGATACCGATCTCGATCTCCCTGTCGAACCTGCCCGGCCTGCGGATTGCAGGGTCGAGCGCGTTCGGCCTGTTCGTAGCGCCTATGACCACGACCTTGCCGCGCCCTTCGAGCCCGTCCATGAGGGCCAGCAGCTGTGCCACCACCCTCCTCTCAGTCTCTGCGGTCACCTCGTCGCGTTTGGGCGCGATCGAGTCTATCTCGTCGATGAATATGATGCTCGGCGCGTTCTCGGCAGCCTCCTTGAAAATATCCCTGAGGCGTTCCTCGCTCTCGCCGTAGAACTTGCTCATGATCTCTGGCCCGCCGATGGATGCGAAGTTGGCGCTTGTCTCTGATGCCACGGCCTTGGCCAGGAGAGTCTTGCCTGTGCCCGGCGGCCCGTGGAGCAGCACGCCCTTTGGCGCCTCAACGCCGAGCTTCTCGAACAGCTCGGGATGTCTCAGCGGAAGCTCGATCATCTCGCGGACCTTGTTCACCTCGTCCGTGAGCCCCCCGATATCCTCGTAGGCCACCTTCGGGCCTTTCGCGACCTCCTGCTTCGCGGGCTTCTCGCTGAGCTTGACCTGCGTGAAGTTCTGGATGATTCCGGCTTCCGCGGCCGGCTGGAAGCTCTGGACCACGAGGTCGAACTTCCTGCCCATGATGTTTACCTCGATCAGGTCGCCCTTGACGATTGGACGGCCTTCGAGCGCCTGCACGAGGTACTCCTCCCCCCCGAGAACCTTCAGCGGCTGCGTGGGCGCGAGGGTGACCTTGGTCGCCGGCTTCGGCACCACCTTCCTGATGGCGACCTTCTCGTCGAGGCCGACGCCTGCGTTCTTCCTGATCGCACCGTCAATCCTTATCGTGCCGCGGTTCTCGTCCTCCGGATATCCTTGGTAAACGGTGACGGCGGTGGACCTCGTGCCCTCTATGATGACCGTGTCACCCTGACTGAGCTCCAGGATCCTCATCAGCGCAGGGTCGATCCTGGCGATGCCCTTGCCGTCGTCGCCAGACTTCGCCTGGACGACCCTCAATATTCTCTCCTTCTTGATTGCCATGACTAACACCGGTCGAACTTCATGTCCCTGTGTCTCGCGAGAAACGGTAGTAACCCAAAGGGTTTGATGTTCAGTAAGGAAGCCCTCTCACTTCACCTGGACCTTCTTGGACTTCTTCTCCGGTGGCGCTGCCTTGGGCAGCTTCACAGTGAGGACTCCGTCCTTCAGCTCGGCCTCGGCCTTGTCAGTAAGGACGGCGTCGGGCAGCGGGAGTGATCTGTAGAAACTCGAGTATCGCCTCTCCTTCCTGATGAAGCCCTTGTCCTCTTCCTTCTCCTCGACTTTCGTCTCGCCGGAGATTTCGATCCCGTTGTCGGTGATCTCGATGTTGAGGTCTTCCTTCTTGATACCAGGGAGCTCTGCCTTCACGACATACTCCTTGCCGTTGTCGGCGAGGTCGATCAAGGGCTGTCTTACCAGGTCCGTGGCAAACGCCCTCGGAGCTAGGAACGTGTTCTCCCACTCCGTTCTGAAATCGTCGAACATTCGGTCCATGTCGTTCATCAGGGCCATCGGGTTGACCCTGCTCGGGCCCCAGTAATCCCTGGGCACGATTCCTTCCTTTCTTTCCTTCCTTCTGATCATGCTCTACACCTCCTGCCTTTCGAAGAGGTCTTGGAACCTCGGAAAGATGATTATGTTAGCGCTTCTATATAATGATTGCGCTTAATCGACAGGGCGCATTTGCATGAGCCATACATACTCCGATGGGTCCGCTCCCGACTGTCACTGTAATAACCATCGAGCGCCATATTCCGGAGGCATGACAGGGCTGCTGAAGGGCACGGAGGTCATCGTGTCTGACCAGGCAGAGGCGAGCCAGATCCACAACAAGGGGTACTATGGCGTCCCCCAGTCTGGGGGGAGCCTGAAGCTCGACCTCATGGAAGCGGTCTTCCTAGTGGAATCGGACAGGCTCGCTGTCGAGGAGGACGGCAAGAAGAGGACTGCGGGTGAGCTGCTGCGGCTCGCGCACAGGAGCTCCGAGGGGTTCGAGATAAGGTATCTCGTGTACCGCGAGCTTCGGCAGCGGGGGTACATCGTGAAGCTCGGGCAACCTCCGTTGGACTTCAGGGTCTTCCCGCGCGGCGGCTCCCCTAACAAGACGCCCAGCAAGTGGTGGGTGGCCGCAATCTCGGAACGCTCAGCTTTCGATCTCGGCAGACTGCTCGCTAATCTTGACCACACGACGGATGTCAGGAAGAAGCTCCTTTTGGCCGTGGTGGACGAAGAGAGCGACGTGACATACTACGATGTCAGGCGCGTGACGCCCAGAGGCAAGCTCGGAGCCGTGGACCTGAGCAGGATAGTCGACGGCATCTTGATGGCTGATCGGGTGCTCGTGCCCGAACCGGAGTGCGCGAGCGCGCTGCACGGCGCTCACTTCTTCGGCAAGCTGATCGGGCAGGCCCTTCAGCTGTCGCTCATCGAAGCGGCGTTCCTCGTGGAGCTCGGGGCACTCAAGCTCAAGGATGGGAAGTCGAACCGCGAGGTCTCTCTGACCGCTCTGAAGAGGAGGGCCCGGGTTCTCCAGCCAGATTTTGACCTTAGGCTTGACGCGTTCAAGGACATGAAGGGTAAGGGGCTGATCGTCAAGACCGGTTTCAAGTACGGCTCCCATTTCCGCGCGTACGAAGGGGACCCCATCAAGATGCACGCAAGGTATCTCGTGCACGCCGTGCCCAGGGAGTACACCGCCATGTGGCCAGAGGTCAGCAGGGCGGTCAGGCTCGCTCACGGAGTCAAGAAGGAGATCCTGCTCGGACGCGTGTCGGAGAAGGAAGTGGAATACGTCAGCCTTAGCAGGTATCGGCCGTAGCTGGAGCCGCGGTTGCCCGCTCGGTCTGTAGAGATCATGTCTCCACTGGACCACCCTATACTCTGCGCAGTACTCGTCCATTCTGTCCCTGGAATCAAGAGGCGGGACTATTCCGAGGCAATGCACGCCAAAGCGCTCGCAGTCGTAGCGGGAGACCATCTGGTGTATTCTACTGCCGCTCCGGCACTAATCCTTAACCTTGGCTGTCCGCCGTCCTAGAGCATCTTCGGAGCGAGCTCGACAAGCCTGTTCGCGTATCCCCACTCGTTGTCGTACCAGGACAGGACCTTGCCGAAGTTGCCCTTCCCACCGATGACCATCGTTGAGAGTGAGTCGATGATTGCCGAGTGCGGGTTGCCGACGATGTCCGAAGATACTATCTGCTCGTTGCAGTAGTCGAGTATGCCCTTCATCGGCCCTTCAGAGGCGTCCTTCAGCGCCTTGTTCAGGTCCTCCGCGGAAATCTGCTCCCTGCTGACGAATGTGATATCCGTTATCGATCCGAACAGCGTGGGTACCCTGAGGGCGAAGCCGTTCATCTTGCCCTTGAGGGCCGGGATGACTTCCCCGATAGCCTTCGCGGCGCCAGTCGACGTTGGGATGATCGAAAGCGCGGCAGCCCTGCCCCTTCTGAAGTCCTTGTGCGGCAGGTCGTGTATCTTCTGGTCAGCGGTGTAAGCATGCACAGTGGTCATCATGCCCTTCTCGATGCCGAACTTGTCGTTGATAACCTTCGCCGGGGGCGCGAGGCTTCCGGTCGTGCACGAACCCATCGAGACGATATTGTGCTTCGCCCTGTCATAGACGTCCATGTTGACCCCGAGCACGAGGGTGGCGTCAGCGTCCTTCGAAGGCGCCGATATGATGACTTTCCTTGCCCCTGCTGACAGGTGTCTCGAGGCTTTCTCCTTCTCGGTGAACAGGCCCGTGGATTCGATCACAACATCCACGCCGAACTTCTTCCATGGTATCTCGGCGGGGTCCTTGACCTGGGTGACCTCGAGCCTCTTGCCGCCGACGAGGATCGAGCTCCCCTCGGCCCTGACGTCCTTGCCCAACTTGCCGTATATCGAGTCCCATTTCAGCATGTAGGCGAGCGAATCGATCGGCGCGATGTCGTTGACGGCCACGATCTCGAATTCCTTGCCGAACTCCTCCTTCTCGATCGCGGCTCTGTAGACGTTCCTGCCGATCCTTCCAAAACCATTGATCCCGATTTTGATCAAAGCCTTCCCCAGTTGAGCTAATGTTCGGGCTGCTTAAAAACGTGTCCAATCTACTGCGCAGGTCTGAGCGGCTGGCATCTGTTCAGCGGGATACCACAGAAAGCATATTGTAGCGCTGGAAGCCTGAGTGTATCAGAGGATGGCGGGAATGAGAGAAATCGGCGTAGGCGATGTGCTGCTCGGGTTGCTGGTCGCAACAATCCTTATCGCGCTCTCCGCAGGACTGGCCGCATTGCTGTTCTTCGTGGTCCTGGATGCTGATATCCAAGATGCGATGAACGCGATAGCAGTGACGCTCCTCGCAGTGTGCCTGGTTGGGGGACTCCTCCTCGCAAGAGCCTATCCAGATGCGGGAAAGGCCATGAACCACCTCAGGCTTTGGATGGCAGTATTGCTCATTTTCGCGGTAGCCGGGTCCGCGCTCTGGGTCTGGTTCGACCTACCTGTCGACCAGGTCCCGACTTTCATACTCATGGGCGTTTCCCAGCTGGCGGTTGTCTTCTTCGTGATCCAGTGGGTGCTGTATTTCCACTCCCGTGACGTCGCAGTCGACGGAAATGGTTTGGACATTAAGGGTCAAGAGACGTCGGGAATGAACCTGATGCTTCTGAGAAGAGGATGACGAAAGAGGTTTCAGTGGTTTGCCTCAAAGCTGGACTTCGATGCCCAGCTTCTCGGTCAGCTCCTTGTAGCGGTTCCTGATCGTAACTTCCGTCACGCCCGCTATGTCCGCGACCTCCCTCTGCGTCCTGCGCTCGTTGCACAGGATCGAGGAGATGTATATCGCGGCCGCGGCGACGCCAGTCGGGCCCCTGCCGGATGTGAGCTCCTTCTTCGCTGCATCCTTCAGTATCTCCGCTGCCTTAGACTGGACCTCGCCTGACAGCTTCAGCTCCGAGCAGAACCTCGAGACGTAGTCCTGAGGCTTCGTCGGCATCAGCTTGAGCTTGAGCTCGCGGGTCATGAACCTGTACGTCCTACCGATCTCCTTCCTACCGACCCTCGAGGAGTTGGCGACTTCATCCAAGGTCCTGGGGACATTGCACTGCCTGCACGCAGCGTAGAGCGACGCGGCGACGACGCCCTCGATGCTCCTGCCCCTGATCAGGTTCTTGTTGACAGCCTTCCTGTAAGTCATGGCCGCGGTCTCCCTCACGTTCCTCGGGAGCCCCATCGATGATGCCATGCGGTCCAGCTCACTAAGCGCGAACGCTAGGTTCCGCTCAGTCGCGTTTGAGACCCTGATCCTGCGCTGCCACTTCCTGAGCCTGTAGAGCTGCGCCCGGTTCCTCGTCGGGATGCTCTTCCCATACGAGTCCTTGTTCTTCCAGGAGATCTCGGTCGACAGACCCTTGTCATGAATGGTATAGGTCATCGGGGCGCCCGTCCTGGCCCTCTTCTCCCCCTGCTCTACATCGAAGGCCCTCCATTCCGGACCTTGATCAATGAGCTGGTCATCGAGGACTATGCCGCAGTCCTCGCATACGAGCTCTCCTCGCTCGTAGTCTCTCACCAAGTGAGAGCTGTTGCACTCGGGGCATCTTTCGACCTGTTCAGTTTCCTCTCTTACCTTTGCCATGTTCCCTCTCCTCTTGAACATAGACCTCCTTGCCGAGCACAGCAAGGGTCCTCTGTTCGTGTCGTGGTTCGATGGCGACATAGGGAAAGCGCACGGGCCCGAAGACCTTCGCGACCCTACCTATCTCGCCTTTCAAATTGTCCCTCACAATCTCCTTGTTTCTCGGTGCGAACCTCGCCTTGACGATGAGCTTCCCGTCGTGTGATATATCCTGTACCACGCCGAGAAGACGCAAAGCTCTCACCGAATCATATTTATAGTTTGTGTTGCCCGGTCTATGTATGAGGTTATATATAAGTCTTTTCTCAAGGTATTTAAGCCTTGAGCCCTACTCTGGGAGGCACACGGTCGTCTGAGACCGTGTGCCGAAAATCGATGGAAGGTATCATGACGGAGATCCCGAGGTCTCATCCGCGCTACAAATCGCTCGCACTCCGCGAGAAGCTGGTGGAGGGCTTCAAGCAGGGCATCGTGGTCCCGCAGGGCCTGATTGCGCATGGTCGGGGAGAGATGTTCGACTATCTCCTGGGCGAGAAAACGACAAAGGAGGCCCGAATCGCTTCAAGGGCGGCTGCAGCGCTGTTGCTCAAGGCGAAGCGGCCCGTGCTTTCCGTGAACGGGAACGTCGCTGCGCTTTGTCCCGAATCGATCGTCGAGCTTGCCGCGGCGACAAAGGCCAGGATCGAGGTCGGCCTCTTCCACAGGATGGACATGCGCGTCACCAAGGTCCAGAAGATACTCGAGGACAGAGGCGCGAAGGATGTCCTCGGATTCCTGCCAGATGCGAGGATACCAGGCCTCGAGCACATGCGCGGCCTCTGCTCCAAGGAAGGTATCTCTTCGGCGGATGTCGTGCTCATCCCTCTCGAGGACGGCGACAGAGCCGAGGCGCTGACGAAGATGGGCAAGACCACGATTGCAATCGACCTCAACCCGATGTCGCGGACCGCGCGCACTGCCACTGTGACGATAGTGGATGAGGTCACGCGCGCGATACCGGAGCTAGTGAAGAATGTAGAGGACCTAGCGGATGACAGGAATGCCGCAAAGTTGGCGCTCTCGAAATACGACAGGGACGAAAACCTCGCGCTTGTCAGGGCAAGGATGTCCCGCAACCTCGAGACCTTCCTGAAGCGGTGACCAAATACCCGCGCTCGGAAGAAGAGTTATTTAGGCACCTCCCGATTAGTCGGGCGGTATCATGGCTAAGAACGAGTTGCTCGAGAAGGGCATCAATAGGATCGAGTGGGCCAAGACGCACATGAAGGTGCTTGGCAAGATCCGCGAGAGGATGGTCAAGGAGAAGGTCTTCGAAGGACTGAAGGTCGGCATGGCGCTCCACACGGAGGCCAAGACGGCGGTGCTCGCGCTCGCGATCCAGGAGGCGGGGGCAGAGGTCAGGCTCACGAGCTGCAATCCCCTGTCCACGGACGATTCTGTCGCCCTCGCCCTGAACAAGGAGTACGGCCTCGAGACTTACGCCAAGAAGGGCCAGACCACTAAGGACTACTACGAATCTCTGAACAAGGTGCTGGACCTCAAGCCTGACTATGTCATCGACGACGGTGCGGACCTGATCTTCCTATTGCACACCAAGCGCAAGGAGCTGCTCAGCAGAATCAAGGGCGCGAACGAGGAGACAACAACGGGCATCATGCGCCTGAGGGCGATGGCCCAGGACGGCGCCCTAAGGTTTCCGGTGATGTCGGTCAATGACGCCTACATGAAGTACCTGTTCGACAACAGATATGGCACTGGCCAGTCCACGATGGACGGCATCATGACTTCGACTAACCTGGTCATTGCGGGCAAGAACTTCATCGTCGCTGGCTACGGCTGGTGCGGACGCGGCATCGCGATGCGAGCGAAAGGCATGGGAGCCGACGTCACGGTCTGCGAGGTCGACCCTATAAGGGCGATCGAGGCGAAGCTGGACGGATTTGCGGTGATGCCCATGACCGAGGCCGCGAAGGAGGCAGACTTTATCGTGTCAGCGACGGGCTGCAAGGACATCGTCACAGCCAGTGACATAAAGCTCATGAAGGACGGTTGCGTGCTGGCAAATTCGGGTCATTTCGACAACGAGATCTCCAAGGAGGCGTTGTTGAAGGTTTCGACCAAGCACCGCAAGGTGAGGGAATCGGTGGAGGAGTACCAGCTGAAGAACGGACGGAAGGTCTACCTACTCGCAGACGGAAGACTCGTGAACCTGGCCGCTGGTCAGGGCCACCCGGTCGAGATCATGGACATGAGCTTCGCCATTCAGGCGCTGTGCCTCGAATACCTCGACTTCAGCGCCCAGACGTTGGAACCTGACGTGTACGACGTCCCGGACCACCTGGACGAGATGGTCGCAAAGATCAAGCTACAGACCATGGGCATCAAGATCGACAAGCTCTCAAAGGCTCAGCAGACCTATGTGAGGAGCTGGAAAGAGGGAACATAGATTCCTGTCATTCTTTGCCAAGCCTCAACCTGCCGTCATCACGCCTGGCCAGGAGAAGCGTTTAAGTAGTTCATTCACGTCGCCGACTCCCAAGCTGGCATCCGAGTTTTCAAGAGCGCGAATGCCGATACGGTGCTAGAGTGATTCAGAGTTGCGAAGGAACAATTTTCTTGGGGTCTACGGCCACACTGCGATCGACGTGATCTACAATTCCGACCAGTTCCCGCAGCCGAACAACTGCGTGGAGCTGAAAGGCCGGGTGGAGCACTTTGGAGGCACAGGAGCGAATATCGCGCGAGTCGCCGCTTCGCTAGACGTGAGGACCGCGCTCGCAAGCCATGTCGGAGACGACTTCCCGAAGGATTTCATGGACGCCCTCAGGGATAGCGGGGTCGATACGACGGATGTTGTCAAGGTGCGTCGTCAGAGGACCCCGTTCATCATCATGATCTCGGACAAGGAGCACAACCAGATAGGATTCGTCGACCAGGCCGCGATGCTGGAGCAGGACAGGCTTCCCATCAGGACGCACACGGTCGACAGCTCGAAGTTCGTGCACATCGGCACCGGCAGGCCGTCCTACGCGCTCAAGGTCGCGAAGCGCGCGAAGAGGAAGAAAAAGACAATATCCTTTGACCCGGCCCAGGAGCTCTCCTATGTGTACACTCCAGCCACCTTCAAGGCGGTCCTGGAGGAGTGCGACATCCTTTTCGCAAATTCCGCCGAGGTCGAGCTGGCCAAGTCATACCTCAACCTGAAGGAGGATGAGGAGCTACTGTCATATGTGGACATGCTCGTGAACACGAGAGGAGGCGAAGGCAGCAGGATAGTGACTCACGATGATGACATATTGGTAGGCAAGATACAGGCTGACAAGGTTGTCGACACGACTGGTGCCGGGGACGGCTTCAGAGCGGGCTTCTATGCGGGCCTCAGCCGCTCGCTCCCTCTTGAGGAATGTGCCTGGGTCGGTGCCGCTACCGCATCATTCATCGTGGAGAGCGAGGGAGCCCAGAGCAAGCTGCCAATCTGGGAGATGGTCCAGAGAAGGGCTGCGCGCAGAAAGTGCGTGTGAGACCGGGTATGCCCGCACTCAAGCTCCAGGTTTCCGACAGTCTTCTGGAACGCATCCGCAACGCGAAGTCGGTGGCTGTTCTGACCGGTGCCGGCGTTTCCGCAGAGAGCGGCATCCCTACGTTCAGAGGCACCGACGGCATCTGGGCCAAGTACGACTTCAGGAAGCTCGCCACACCAGAAGGTTTCAAAGAAGATCCCCAGTTGGTGTGGGAGTGGTATCAGCTGCGCCAGAGGGAGATTAGGAAGGCCGCCCCAAATCCGGCTCATAGAGTGATTGCGGAGATGGAGAAGCGATATCCGAGATTCACAGTCCTCACGCAGAACATCGACGGTATGCATGGGCGTGCGGGAAACAAGAACGTAATCGAGCTGCACGGGAACATCTGGCGGATGCGATGCACGAGGGATTGCACCACAATCATGCTTGATTCGCCGGTTGAGGAGATCCCGCCGCTCTGTCAGTGTGGAAGCATTCTGAGGCCCGATGTGGTATGGTTTGGTGAGCAGTTGCCGCGAGAAGCCGTGGACGAGGCTTCGCGCGCGGCTTTGGAGAGCGAAGTGATGTTCGTTGTAGGCACATCAGCGGTCGTGTACCCTGCGGCCGCGCTCCCGATACTCACGAGGAACTCGGGTGGTTCGGTCATCGAAATCAACCTCGAACCCACGGATGTGTCAACGTATGCGGATGCGTCGTTTTTCGGGCGCGCTGGCGAGGTCTTGTCAGCACTCTGGAGGATGATTACGTAGCCCGAAAGGTTTATCACTGAACATCCCATTACACGAATCGGTGAGGACCAGATGGCCGTGGGTTTCATACTCATAAGCACCGCGCCGGCAAAAGAGCACGAGGTCTACAACGAGCTCCTCAAGGTGAAGGAAGTCGTCGAACTGCACCCTCTCTTTGGAGAGTATGACCTGATCGCGAAGATCGAGGCCGAGGATTTCAACCTGCTCGGGCAGGTAGTTGTGGACAAAGTGCGATCAATACCCGGTGTGATAGACACGAAAACCCTGACGGGGATCAAGTTCTAGACCATTGGTTTAGGTGTGGTGAACTGAATGGATCTGATGGAGTTCTTGACAGTGCTGATACTAGTGTTCGCCCTGTTCATGCTGCTAGCAGGGATCTTCACGGCGTACTTCGGCAGCGGCAAGAGCAGGATAATCGGCGTCGCGTTGCTCGTGATTGGCCTGGTTGTCGGAATACTTTGGATCGTCATGGGATTTGACGACATCAACATAATCGATGTCAACCTGTCCCAGGTGATCTGGAACGCCTTCTTGTACATCCTGGCCGGCGTGCTGGGAGCGCTCGCCGCGATCGGCGTATTCCTCGTCGCCATCATGAAGTCGTAGGCACGAAAACCTTTTTCTACAAACCACCCTTCTCCCTTTTGTCATGAGTGTCCAGATTGTTTTGGGCAGCAAGAGCGATTTGAAGGTGGCCGAGAAGGCGGTAGCGGTGCTCAAGGAGCTCGGCGTGAAGTACAAGCTCACGATTGCGAGCGCCCACAGGACCCCTGAGCTCGTGGACAAGCTGGTCGCGGAGGCGGATGCCCAGGTGTTCATCGCCATCGCGGGTCTATCGGCAGCGCTGCCTGGCGTCATCGCTGCGAGGACTATGAAGCCCGTGATCGGTGTTCCCGTGAGCGGCTCGGTCAACCTCGACGCAATCCTGTCGGTTGTGCAGATGCCCCCAGGGATACCTGTTGCTGGCGTTGGCTTGGATCGGGGGGACAACGCGGCGCTTCTCGCAGCAGAGATACTCGCGCTCTCCGACGAGAAGACAAAGAAGGCTCTGACTCAGTACAGGCAGAGACTCAAGGACAACGTGATTGCGGATTCCAAGGAAGTTGAGATCTAGATGTTCAATGCTGAGAAGTTCATCGAGGAACAGATAAAGAAAGTAAGGGCGGATGTCAAAGGCAAAGCAATCATCGCTGCCTCTGGTGGTGTCGACAGCACCGTTTGTGCAGCGCTCGTCAGCAAGGCCATAGGTGACCGCCTGTTCGCTGTGTATGTTGACACCGGGTTCATGAGGAAGGGCGAGACCGAGGATGTCGACAAGATGTTGAAGCGACTCGGCGTGAGCCATGTCGTGGTCGACGCGAGCGATGAGTACTTCTCCGCGCTCAAGGGCGTCATCGACCCTGAGGAGAAGAGGAAGATCATTGGGGAGAAGTTCATCAGGGTCTTCGAGCGGGAGGCGAAGAAGTCCGGGGCGGACTATCTCGTCCAGGGTACGATTGCCCCTGACTGGATCGAGAGTGGCGGAGGCCTAAGGGACACGATCAAGTCGCACCACAACGTAGGCGGCCTGCCCATTGACATGAAGCTGAAGCTGGTCGAGCCATTGCGGGACCTCTACAAGGACGAGGTCCGCAAGGTTGCGCGTGCGCTGAAAATCGAGGTCTCCGAGAAGCAGCCGTTCCCAGGACCAGCACTCGCGATAAGGGTGATGGGTGAGCCGACGCGTGAGTCCGTCGATATCGTCCGCGAGGCCTGCGCGATCGTCGAGGAAGAGATCGAGAAGGCTTCTGCGACGGGGAAGATGAAGCTCCCGTGGCAGTACTTCGCCGTGCTGTTGCCCGTCAAGAGCGTCGGCGTGCAGGGGGACATCAGGGCCTATGGCTACACGATCGCGGTGCGAGCCGTCGATTCAGTGGACGCAATGACTGCGGTGTACTCCAAGATGCCCCACGAGGTTCTCGAGACCATCTCGAGCAGGATTGCCAACGAGATGAAGGACAAGGTCAACAGGATCGTCTACGACATAACGAACAAGCCGCCAGCGACGATCGAGTGGGAATGACCCATCGAGGAGAACAGCTTTCGATTGCGCTGAACGTGAGCCGAGCCGGGTTTATATACAAGTCACGCAGCAATGACCCCATCTGGCTTTCCAGCAACCGAAGTTCTTTCAACCTGAGCAATGGGCGAATCAGCAGAGGCTAAATATCACAGGGCAGTTGCCTCCACCATGCGCATCTTGGTCGTTGACAATGGTGGTCAATGGACGCACAGGGAATGGCGGGTCCTCAGGGACTTGAACGTGGAGGTCGAAATCGTCCCGAACAAGACGCTGCTCGCTGACATCAAGGCGGACGGGCTCATGCTTTCTGGTGGGGCGCCCCGAGTTGGCCTGGACAAGGAGAAGATGGGTCTGTGCGCTGAATACATCGACAAGGCAGGAATCCCGATCCTCGGAATCTGTGCAGGCCACCAGTTCATGGCTTCGCACATGGGCGGGAAGGCCGGCCCTTCGAAGGTCCCGGAGTTCGGCAAGACCATGGTAACAGTCGACGACGAGGACGAACTTTTCAGGGGTCTGCCGACGGAGTTTGTCGCATGGGAGTCGCACAACGACGAGGTCATCCAGATGCCACCGGACTTCGTGGCTCTCGCTCATTCCGACAACTGCCAGGTGCAGGCTATGAAGCACAAATCGAAGCCACTTTATGGCGTGCAGTTCCACCCAGAGGTCGAGCACACGGACAACGGGTACGAGATGTTCCAGGCGTTCATCGACATCTGCCAGACGCATCGAAAGGCGTGAACGATGAGGCCCGAGTTGCTCGATGTTCTTCGGGAGACGGTGAAGTCCCAGCTTAGGAAAGAGGAATTCGAGAAGGCCCTGGGCCGCACAGTCCGAAACAAGAACCTCGAGTTCAAGGACTACATCGAGATAGTCACTGAGCTAAGAGAGATCGCGAACTCCGATGGCACCTCTCTCGAGGACGCCGCCAGGAAACTACTGGGCCAGGAGAAGAAGTAAGGCAAGGATCGCAACTATCGTCGCCACTCCAATCAACAGCATCAGGGTGGCGATCCTCTTGTCCGAGCCGAAGGCGATGGGTATCGGCCCGATGAGGACGACTCCGCCGTATTTGGTTCCTCGTTCAGCGCTCACGGTCCGTTCCGGGCCGAGAGGTTGTAGCCCGTGCCTGTCCGTTTCGACCTGCCCGGTTGCGAGCATCGCGAACCCGGCTAGGAAGCTAAGGATGACAAGCACGACCCCCAGAAGGAACAGTGCGCTGGACCCCGAAAAGACTGGGAATATGACCACCAAAGAAACATCAGCCTCGCCCGTCGCTACCGTGGCACTGACCATCACTATTCCGGCAGCGAATATGAGCAATGGAAGAAACATCCTAACCCGCATCGCTATCGGCCATTGAACGGTCGGGCACGGCTATCTACCTTTCTGAATCGGCTTCAGCCAGCTGACAAGTCTTTTATCCAGCTCCCGCAATCACGGTTGGGGGACGGTGTGGTCACTCTAAAGGACTACATGATTCAAATTCTCGAGTCGCGCGACTTCGAGATACGGGAGAAGGACGGGTACCTGTACGGCAAGCGCGACGACGTCTCCGTGGTCGTCATGGCGGCCAGCGATATGCTCATAGACGACGTCCAGGATTTCATCAGGAATGTATCGGGATTTCCCGGCAGGAAGGTCGTCGCATCCCTGGGAAAGGTGGATGAGGGCGTACAGGCGTTCCTCCAGAGGAGCGGAGTGCACTACTGGGGCAGGGAGGAGATCGAGCACGAAATTGGCAACCTGCAGCTCGCCACCGTAACCAACAGCCACGGCAAGAGCCTGATTGACGAGGTCATTTCGGACGAGCTGCCGCAGAAACTCGCCGAGCCACCGGAGCAGTCCATCCCGGTAATAGTCGAGAGCGCTGAGCAGCGCTCGGAGCGCATTGTGAAGCCAAATTTCACACTCGAGGATATCAAGTTCCTGGCCAGGCACGAGGTCCAGGGATACAAGTTCGACCTCGAGCTGGTCCCGCACTACCTGTTCCATTTCGTTCTCACGTTCGAAGGCGGGAAACAGAATGCAGGCATCGCTGCAGTGAACGCCCTCACCAGCCACGTCGAGACATGGCGCTGGGGCTTCGAACTGGTCGATTCGATCGAGCTTCCGCATTCGAAGCGAGAGCCCAAGATCGATTATGAGGAGGCGAAGCAGCTCGCCCAAGACCTCGTCTCAAAGGAGTACAAGTCCCACACTGAGACCGTCAAGGATTTCGGACATACCGAGATCATCGAGCGTAAGAAGGCGAGGAAGGAGTCCATGGTGATCGAGCCTAAGGGTCTGGTCTATCTTCCCGTCTGGTGCGTCGAGGGCACGAACGGCGCGATGATCGTGAACTCGTCGAGCGGGAAGATCATAAGCGAGCACATCCACCGCGGCAAACAGTCGTCCGAGACTAAGCTAGGTTGAGCCTCTTGAAGCGCTCCATGATGCCGTTCCAATGTGTCCCCTTCCAGTAGATCTTCTCGCACTTGGAGCATTTCCAGAACTTCTCGTTCAGGTCGAACGCCCCCTCCGGGACCTTGCCTTTCGCGCCCTCCTTGAGAAGGTCGACGAGGTCGCCGTTGCAGGTAGAGCACCTGATGAGTTCGTCGCTGTACTTGAGGCCAAACTTCTCTGAGACGGCCTTCAACTGCGCGTCCAGGTCATCGTGGTCGAGAAGGAACGCCCCGGGCTCTTTCGCTAGCTCCTTGTCCCTCGTGAGTATGAACCTGCTCTCTGCTTGGGCCTGCTTTGCGATGTCCGGATCCTCCTTGCTCGTGTCGTAGACGGTGTCGTAGCCCATCATCCGGAGCCATCTGGCCAAAGAGCCCAGCATGTGGTCCGCCATGAACTTCGGCCTTGTGACCGCTTCGGTCATTTGACCACCTCGTACCTAAGGAGGACCCCGTTGCCCAGCGCCTTTGCGCTCTTGAGCCTGAGCGACACGATATGTGTCTCGTCCATGGCTCCAGGGCCGCCAGCTGGTGTAGGTGCCTTCTCGCCACCGATCACCATGCTTCCGACGAAGATGTTCACCTCGTCCGCAAGCCTCGATTCCAGGAACGACCAGATCACCCGTGAGCCGCCCTCGACGAGCAACGATCCAATGCCTCTTCGCTCGAGCGATCGAAGCAGCTTCGCAATGTCCACATCGTCCCTCCCGCAACGGATCGTTTCAGTGTTCGTGAAGGTCTTCCTGCAGCTTTCGTTGGTGACGATTATCGTCTTGGCGGCGCCGTTGAGGACGAGCGCACCCTTCGGCGTCCTCCCGGTGGAATCGAGGACGATCCTGACTGGGTTCTTCGGATTCTTCACGTACTTCTTGTTGACCATGAGTTTCGGATCATCGGCGATCACGGTCTCCACGCCCACCAATATCGCGTCGGAGGCGTTTCGGAGCGCGTGGACTCTCTTCTTGTCCTCCTGATTGGAGATCGCCGTTTGCCTCCGGGTCTTGAGCGCAATCTTCCCGTCAGCCGACATCGCGCAGTTGATGATGACTCTCACATTGACCGAGGGCTAGCATGGTCAGCATCGGTAAGAAGTTTTCGGAGGTCACGGCCAGTGTGATAACAAGGAGTCAGTGCGCAAGACGTTCAACCAGCCCGGATGGCCACTCTCCGAAGCATTATAAGATGTCTACTTCATTTGGGCATACGATGGACAGGAACGACATCAAAATCTACGAACTCAAGCGGATGGACCTAAAGGGCGCCACTATCATAGACGGCTTCCCCAGCGTCGGCCTCGTGAGCTCCATCGCGGCAAACTACCTCATCAAAGTGCTCGAGATGGAACACATAGGCATCATGGACTCGGTGCACTTTCCGACTGTATCACTCATACGTGACGCCAAACCCCTCAGCCCGGTTCGCATATACGCCGGCAGGAAGGGGAGAGGCGGAGACCAAATCGTGGCCTTCATCTCGGAGTTCCAAGCGCCTCCGAACCTGATCAGGCCCATCGCGTACACGCTCATCGACTGGGCCATCGAGCAGAGGTGCAGGATGATCGTTTCTCCAGAGGGCCTCGTGGTCGACCCGGAGCTAAGGGACAGCGCGGAGATATCGGATCTCGTGTTCGGCATTGCGAGCACCCAACGCGCGAGGGAAGTCCTGAAGCAGCACGGGATACAGTCGTTCGAAGAGGGCGTGATCTCTGGTATCGCGGGAGTGCTCCTCAACGAGGGCAGGAAGCGCGACTTCGACGTCGTGACACTGCTCGCCGAGGCCCACCCCGATTTCCCGGACGCCAAAGCCGCGGCACTTGTGCTCGAGGTGATCGACGACATACTCCTCGGCATTGACTTCGACGCGAAACCGCTCTTCGAGGAGGCCCAGAGGATCGAGGAGCACATCAAGGAGATACAGAAGCAGGCAGTCGTCAAGAAGGACGATCGAGGCCCGCCAAGGCCGAGCATGTACGGCTAGAAAGTCGCGACCTCGACCAATCCGTTCCTGTTGGAGACCGTGAACTTCCTTCCCAGGAACTGCTCAATCACCCAGATGTTGGTCTCCGCATGGCCGGTCATCTCTTCTGCGAGAACATTCGAGCCCTTTCCCGCAAGCGCCATGTACGGCAGGATCTGGTCCAGCATGTGCTCATCAACCGTGGCCTTGGACCTGATGGTCTCTTTCAGGTTCTCCGCGCAGGTCTCGCCCAGCGTTTCGGACCTCACACCCTTCTCGCCGAGCTCAGACTCTCCGACGACCGTTTTCTCGAACTCAGCGACCAGGACGATGCCCGCGCCAGTACTGTGCCCTCTTCGGGAGTCCGAATCGATTCCGACTTCTCTGAAGTCTATGAGGCTCTTCAGAGCGGTATGCTTCATCCTCGACACGACGTGGTCCGGAAGGTTCTGAGAAAAAGCGATCCCCACCACAGACCGAATTTTGCCCTGGAGATCGAGGCTGACCGGTTTCAGACCACCTGCGGGTGTGGTCTCGACAGTGACCTCGCCCCCTCCCTCGGGATAGAATCCCCTTGAGACAAGGTTGAGTTCACAAGACACGCCGAACTTCTCGATTAGCGGGAAATGAACTAGCCTCAAGTAGTCTATGGGCGGGGACCATCTCACGTCAGTCCCGCCCTTCACACTCATCCGCCCCGTCGATTTCGACATGGTAGCCGGAAGGAGGCAGCTCTGTATGACTAGGGAAATGCTGCCAGCAGTGCCGACATCGAACTCGAAATCTCCACCGATCAGCGGACCTGGCCTGAACATGATCTCCTTGGACCCTCCGAACAAGCCGTCGACATCAGCACCACACATCTCTGCGACAGATTCGATGCTCGTTACGTGCTGAGGCGCCAGACCCGGGTTGGACCTGCCTGCGCGGATCTTCCGGATTCTGACAGGTTCACCGATTACCGCGGACAGCGAGATCGAGGTCCTCAGTATTTGCCCGCCGCCTTCTCCGTGGGATCCGTCTATCTCTATCATCGGCTCTCAGCCTTTGTTTTTCCGAGTTGCTTCCTGACGATTGATGACACGAAGAAGACCATCATCAGAACAACGGCTATGCCGATCAATCCGGCAGCGAAGTACAGGAGCCAGCCAGGTGCCTGCTCCTCCCCGGTCAACACGATTATCGCAAGGCCGAGCCCCTCGGCGATGAACGCGCCGAAGCCGAGCGCGAACGAGTAGAGCCCCATCGTGGCGCCATAACACTCTGCATCCGAGGAGTCGGCCATGAGCGCGAGAGCCGCCGGGACGAACGCCCCTGCCCCTAAACCCATGATCCCCAAGGGGATCATGCCGATGAGGTGGAACTTGATTCCGCCGTCCGTGACATCGAACGCAGACTCGGGGAAGAACAGGAGCATGATGATGATCCCGAGGATGCTGAGTACGCCATACGCCATCACCGGAATCCTGCCCACGATGTCCGAGACCTTTCCCCAGAATGGCTGCAGCAATCCGAGCGCGACACCTGCGGCAGCGAACATGATCCCGATTGTGGTCCCGCTCACGTCTGCGTTGAGCATTATGATGGGCAGGTATGTGATCGCAATCCCGAGGAGCGTCGCGATTATGAGCCAGATCGGGAACATGAGCCGGACCTCGCGAACCCTGAAGACTCGCTTGAGCTCGGCGAAGCCTCCGTGGTACTCTTTTCTTGCCTTCACCTGCTCCTTCTTGACCATCGCATAGAGCATGATCGCCGAGACCGCGAGCAGGCTGGCGATTATGACGAATCCGAGTCGAGCCCCTGTCAGGTCGACGAGGAATCCGCCAACGACTGCACCGAGGATGTAGCCCAAGAAGGTGGAGTAATCGAACCACCCCATCTGACGCCCTCGGTCGCACGCGTCAGCGTTGTCCGCGATCATGGCAATGGCTGGGGCGACCGTCGCAGCGGCGCCGATTCCGTGGATGCCGTGCAGGGTCGTGAGGTACCAGACGTTATCCCAGAGCGTGTAGAAGACGACGATGACTGCAGCAAGAGTCGTGCCGGCGACAATGATTGGCTTCCTGCCCTTACGATCGCTCAGGATGCCGAAGTAGCTGGCCGTTGCCATCTCTGCGAGCGGATACGGGACAGCGATGATCGCCACATTCAGGAGTCCGTTGTCTCCCGCGACATAGGCCGAAATCAACAGCAGGAGCGCCCCGAAGGCAGTCCTCAGAATGAACGTGGAGATGTACAGCACCCTCAGATGCCAAGGGGTCCTGAATCCCCTGCCCTTGAAGATCCCGAACATCACGCCGGAATCAGAAGTCGTGCATACTTAATCCTTGTGCAGTTGTCCTCTCTGGCATGTGCCATCCATCAAGCAGGGACTCCTTCAGAATCCTTTAAGTACAAAGCGGCGATAGGCGTGGCTGGTGCTGACGCCTTGGTGCAACTAGCGGTTGTGGCCATACTCATAGCCGCACTTATTGTCATCCTCGCGAGTTGCGAGGTCTTCACGAACGGTATCGAGTGGTTCGGGCTCAGGCTTGGACTCGCCGAGACCGCGACGGGCAGCGTTCTGGCCGCAGTCGGCACCGCGATGCCAGAGACGATTATTCCGCTCATCGCCATCTTTCTGGGCACCGAATCACAGGGCGAGGAGATCGGCGAGGGCGCAATCCTTGGCGCGCCGTTCATGCTAGGCACGCTCGCAATGTTCGTCGGCGGCATGGCGATCTGGTATGCTCATAGCAGGGGCAAGCGAGGGGACCATCTCAAGCTTCGCAAGGACCATGCCGAGAGGGACATGAAATTCTTCATGACCATGTACCTCTTCGCACTGGTCGCGGGCCTGCTTGGATTACAGGACGATTTTGACGTAGGCTTCGTCAACTACGGCATCGCGGTAGTTCTGCTCGCAGCATACGGCTACTATGTGCACAAGACACTCAAGGACGAGGCGGAGGAGAAGGCGAACACCTGCCCCGCCTTGTACATGTGCCGTTTCGCCAAGATAAACCCTGAGAAGGGAAGGCTCGGGTTCTTTCTGATTGTTTTGCAGGTCTTGGCCGCATTGCTGGGTATCATTATCGGAGCGAAACTGTTCGTGAACGAGGTCGAGGAGGTGTCGCTGGAGATCGGGATGTCACCAATCATCCTCGCTTTCCTTATCGCGCCGATAGCCACGGAGCTCCCTGAGAAATTCAACAGCGTCTTCTGGTACCTGCGATCGAAGGATACGCTCGGGTTCGGAAACATAACGGGTGCGATGGTTTTCCAGAGCAGCATACCTGTGAGCATCGGATTGCTGTTCACGAGCTGGAAGCTAGAGCCGATCAACATCGCTAGCATCTTCATCGCGCTCGGCGCGTCCGCCTGGATGTTCCTCTCGATAAGGCGCAAGGGTGGCATCAGCTACAAGACGATGCTGGCGTCTGGCTCGCTCTACATTCTGTACATCGTGCTCCTGGTGATCTTTCCGCCGCATGTTTAGCGCTAGTAGCGAAGCTACTAGCTACGCGGGCATCTGGCTCGTGCGATGTTTCAAAAAGTTATAAGTACGCACAATGCGCATCTTGGGCTTGGATGGGATGCAGACTGAGTGCTCGACCTCCAGCTAGGGTCACCCCTGTCGACCAGGATGTGAGCTGCGCATGATGAATGATGCGGAGCTGATGTTCCAGCTAGGGGCAATCATGCTCCTAGCCTTCATCGCGGCGACTGTGGCAGGGAAGGTCAACCAGTCGGTGATGATCGGTTACATAGTCATCGGAGTACTCATCGGCCCGAAGATCAGCATAGAAGTCCTCGGTTTCCAGTATCATGGCCTGATCAGCGACACGACCTTCGTAGACATGCTCTCTCAGCTCGGCCTCGTTATGCTCATGTTCTTCGTCGGGCTGGAATTCTCGTTCTCCAAGCTGAAGAAGACCAGGACCCCGGCCATCATACTGGCAATAATCGACACGAGCGTGGGTCTCTTCGTGGGGTTCCTTTTCGCTTCGTTGCTCGGCTGGCCACTCATCGATTCGATCTTCCTTGCCGGCGTAATAGCGATGAGCAGCACGAGTATCGCGATGAAGATCCTGTTCGACCTGAAGAGGATGTCGAGCCCGGAGGTCGAATTCCTTATCGGACTCGTGGTCGTGGAGACGTTCATCGCGATGCTGATCCTGGCAGTCGCAAGTGGGATGATCATCGACTCGAGCGTCAACGCAGTCGAGTACGGCAGCTTGCTGATAGGCCTGGTAGCCTTCTATGCATTCTTCGTTTGGGTCGCGGTATATGCGGTTCCAAAGGTCGTCAAGTTCTTCGAGAAGATCGAGAACGACGAGCTGTTCATCCTGTTCGCTCTCGGCATAGTCTTTCTCACCGCCGGAATGGCATCCGTCATGGGCGTGCCACCAATCATCGGCGCCTTCTTCATCGGCATGGTTCTCGCCGAGAGCAAGGTAACGACGCGCGTGCAGTCGAAGCTCGAGTCATTCAAAGACGCCTTCGTGGCGATATTCTTTACCGCTTTCGGCATGATGATTGATCCCGCGATGTTCAAGTCGATATACTGGATGGTATTGTTAGCCGTGCCAATAGTCGTCATCTACGAAGCATTCGTGATGTCTGCGGTATCGTACTTCCTCGGATTCTCGTCCCGGGCCTCGACCACGATAGGGACGAGCATGTGCGGACGTGGCATCGAATCGATCCTGTACGCCAGCGTGGGCAGCAGGGTCAAGGGGGCGACCATGGGTGCCCAGCTGAACCCGTTCGCCGGCGTATTCTGCTTCATAATGAGCGCCGTCACGCCACCGCTAGTGAAGCACTCGGCCAAGTTCGCGAGCGGAATGTCCAAGGCCATGCCCAGGGCTCTGAAGTTCTCTGGCGCGGTGATGTCAAGGACCCTCGGGAAGGCTGTCCTCCCCAGTGATTTCAAGCTGTTCAAAGGTGCGAGGGCAACGGGTGCTCTCCTCGGCTCTTTCGTCGTAGTGATGATCGCAATACTGATCACCACCGGGTTCGTGCAGGTGGCGCTGATGATGCTTGGGCTTGCGATTGCCGCGGCCGTGTTCTTCGTGATAAGGGTCGAGGTCGCGGAGATCGTCAGGCACGTGAACTACTCCAACATCGGTGTAGGAGCCAAGGACAGACGGCCGATCGTGGACCTCGTTTCTGGAATCGTGTTCGGGGCCGCCCTATCAGCATTCGTGATAGTATCGACTTGGAGCACGATGTGGCAGCTCTCGCTCATCGTAGGAATGTGCTACTTCACCGGCGTGCTCGTGTTGATGGTTTGGGCGTACAAGGTGCTCTTCGTCGAGGGTTCCGAGATGCCTCAGCGGGTGTACAACCTCCTCAGGGCTGTTCCTGACGACTACGTTGAACCGCTCCCGGACATCCCGAAGCCCGTCTACAACGTCGCCAGGACCGCGCCCAAGAATGCGCAGCTCTGACGGACTCAGCCGCAAAGAGTATTATCTGTAAGATGTCAATGCATCGGCAGAATGGCTATCACCGCAAAGACAGGCATCTCCTTCGGGATCGTCGGACCGCTGGTGTTCCTCTTCTTCTACTCGATTGCCATGGCTTCTGATAGTGAATACACGTTCTTCGAGAACTACCTCAGCGACCTTGGAGTTGGCCCGGGCGCTTGGGCTTTCAACTCCGGCCTGGTCATCGTGGGCGTGATGACAGTGCTGTTCGCGCTCTTCGGCCTGGGTAAGATCCTTGGAACGGACATCGTCTCCAGCGCCGCCAAGATCCTTTTGACCATTTGTGGTGCGCTCCTCGCCGGAGTAGGAGTGTTCAACGAGAACTACGACCCGGCACACTACGTGTTCTCTGTGTCCTTCTTCCTGACTTTCTTTGTGGCCCTGATCGTGATCTCGATCTCGCTGTACAAGAGCAAGGCGCTCGGAAGCTTCGGATTCACCGTATCAGCGATGGCGAGTGTGCTCGGCATTGCCCTTCTGCGCATGGGTGGCAGCCCGGAATCGGAGACCCTGGCCGTTCTGACTATGCTGGTCTGGGCGTTGCTTGTCTCAGGCATGGCGATGCTGAAGGAGTACGGTCACAGGATTCCCTGAGCTCGGCTACACCTGCAGGCGTGGTCACCGAAATTCTTAAGCAGGATACGACCTTCACAACCACAACACGACCTCTAGGCCGAGGTAGAGGTGATGTCGAATGAAGGCGAAGGACTACATCGAGCTAGAACAGAAGTACGGAGCGCACAACTACCATCCGCTCCCAGTGGTCATATCGAAGGCCAAGGGAGTTTGGGTCTGGGATGTCGAGGGGAAGAAGTACATCGACATGCTCAGCTCCTATTCCGCGATCAACCAAGGACACCTGAACGACAGGATCGTGAAGGCAGCGATCGACCAGCTCCAGAAGGTCTCGCTTACATCCAGGGCGTTCTCCAACGACAGGATGGGCGCCTTCCTGAAGAAGCTCTGTGATGTCAGCGGCATGGAGATGGCCCTCCCGATGAACACGGGAGCCGAGGCCGTCGAGACTTCTATCAAGATGGCCAGGAGATACGCGCACCAGAAGATGGGAATCCCTGAGGACAAGGGCGAGATAATCGTCTGCGAGCACAACTTCCACGGCCGCACAACGACCATCATTAGCTTCTCGAGCGACCCCGACTCCAAGAAGGGTTTCGGGCCATTCACTCCGGGTTTTGTCACGATACCGTACAACGACATCGAGGCGTTCAAGAAGGCGATAAACAAGAACACGATCGGCATACTCGTTGAGCCGATCCAGGGCGAAGCGGGCATAAACATACCATCGCCTGGCTACCTGAAGGGGCTCAGAAGGACTTGCACGGAGAAGCGAATACTCTTCATGCTGGACGAGATCCAGACAGGTTTCTGCAGAACTGGCCATATGTTCGCCTACCAGCGTGAGGGCATCAAGCCGGACGTGCTGATGGTGGGCAAGGCGCTCGGCGGCGGCCTGTATCCGGTCTCTGCGGCACTCGCGAGCAAGGAGATAATGAGCGTTTTCACCCCAGGCAGCCACGGCAGCACGTTCGGCGGCAACCCGCTCGCGTGCGCCATCGGCGAGGCCGCCCTGGACGTGCTGATCGATGAGAAGCTTGCAGACAGGGCGAACGAAATGGGCGCATACTTCGTCAAAGGGCTCAAAGAGATCAAGTCAAAGAAGATCACGCAGATTCGGGCAAAGGGTCTACTCATCGGTGTCGAATTCCATCTCAAGGAGGGCGAGACCGTCAGGCCAATCTGCGAGAAGCTAATGGTCAAAGGTGTGCTCGCCAAGGACACTCACGAGAAGACGGTCAGATTCGCACCACCCCTCGTGATTACCAAGGAAGAGATTGACTGGGCGATGGAGCGGATAGCCGAGGTCTTCGAGGGCGTCTAGACCTTTCCCAGAAGCGATTCGACGACTTTCCCGAACACGAACCCTAGCCCGCACGAGAGCCCGCCTATGACCAGGGTTTCCATCCCACTCAGTAACCAGGGCACCTTCGTCAGCTTCGTCTTCCACACTCCGACCACGAACAAGAACACGAGTATGGAGATCGCGCTCGTCATCAGTGCCAAGCCGACGCCGTGCACGATGAAGAAAGGGAGGATTGCGGGGAACGCGCCCACAAGGAACGAGAGCGCCGAGATGGCTCCGATGCTGAGAGGATTGTCTATCTGACTGGGAGAGATGCCGATCTCCTCCTGGACCATGAACTTGAGCCACAGGTCCTTGTCCTTAGTGATCCGCCTCACGGCCATCTCCTGCTCATCGGCGTCGAAGCCGTATTCCTGGAAGATGTCGCGAATCTCCTGAGTCTCCTTCTCCGGGAGCTCCTCGATCTCGGCTCTCTCCCTATTGATTTGGTTCTCGAAGAAATCCTTCTGGGCCTTCGTCGAGATGAAGGCACCGAAGAATATTGCGATGGCCCCCGCGGAGATCTGAGCCATGCCTGCGAGAACCACTTTGTCATTGGTCTCTACCAATGCGGAAACGCCTGCGAGGAACGCGACCGTCGTGATGAGGCCGGTGTCTATCGCATATACGATGTCCCTGATGAGCCTGCCCCGAGGCGTGTGCCAGTCCTCCCCGTGCCACGCCTTGAGCCTGTCCTCCTTCGCCGGAATCAGCTTCATGTCAGCACCGGTCAAAGCTCTCTCCCCTCTGATTTTCTTTTCGGTGGCCTGTTGCGGGGGAAGCATAATCATTGCGACTCCCCATTAGCTTGCTCGGAGAGACAATGGAAGTCGCGAGAACAAGCGTTGCGATAATGCTCAGGCTCGAGCACGGTGAGGACATCCTCGAATCGATAGCTCATGTCACGAGGGACGAGCGCTCGACATTGTTGGTGTCCACAGGCCTTGGGATGATCTACGACTTCGAACTCGGTTACTTCGACCGCGGGAACTACATCAAGAAGGCATTCTCGGAACCGCACGAGATACTGGCTCTTCAGGGTACAATCGCGTCGAGCGGCGAGCCGCGCATTCACATCCATGCGACAGTTGCGGATTCCGGACACAGGGCGTTCGGGGGACACCTGATGAAGGGAAAGGTCTGGATGAGCAATGAGATAGGTCTGGTCAAGCTCGAGCGGGTGTTCTCTACTCGGAAGATGGACCCCGAGAAGAAGATCGGCATACTGCATGTCGAGGGACGATAGAAGAAGTGCGGCTGCCGGGATTTGAACCCGAGTTTGAAGCTTGGGAAGCTCCAGTCCTAACCGCTAGACTACAGCCGCGCCGTTGGCGAATATATGGCGGATGCACTTAAACCTATCCGAATTCTGATTCACTGGCTGGATCGACCGTGCTACTTCCGAGAACGTGAACTGACATCAAGAAACAAATAGCCGTCTCTCAGTTCCACGCTTCCCTTCTTTAGCATCAAAGGCTTCGAGAACATGGGCCCATCTGTCACGACGGTATGGTACTCGCCGGCCTCGCCCGAAGTGTCAATCCCAGCATCCTTGAGCTCGTCAACCACAGCAGCGTCAATCGTCTTTCCGAGGAACCGCCTGTCAAGTGTGCCGTCCTTCACTGCCACAATCGTCGCCTTGAAGCCGCTCGCAAGCAGCTCGTCTAGCAGGGCATCGCGCTTCTCTCCCCAGAGCGGATGATAGGGCTTGATCCCCACGATGGCGCAAACCTTTTGGACCCATTGGAGGTGCGGTTCAAGGTCGATGTCTCCGAAGACGCCGACCTCGATGCCGTCCCGTTTCATTATTCGCAGGGCGTCGATGAACTCGGATTCGTAGCTGTCCCAAGAGGCCAAACGCATCATGAGCGGGATGCCAAGTGCATCTGCCTGGGCCTTTAGCAGGGATGCAGAAAGGCCGTGCGACCTCGAACGAACGCCCTGCTCGGTCATCATTGTGAGAAGCATGCGCGGCCTCGCTGTCTCCTTCAGTGCTCTGAAGAGCGCCAGGCTCGAGTCCTTCCCTCCGCTCCAGGAGCAGAAGAAGTCCTCTCCGATGATCGGCATGCAGCTCCTACTTGACCGTCTCCAGCTGGCTGATGATGTTCCAGATAAGGGTCCTGCCGTGCAGGGGGATGTTGGGGTCGTTTGCCAGCTCGTCCAAAATCATTATCGCGCTCGCGCTGCGCACGTCCAAGGCCTCGCTCTTCCGCATGAGCCTCTCCTTGGCTTCCGTCGCGCCGCGCCTGATGTTTCTCGGCACCGAGGTGTCTTCAGCTAGCTGGTCCAGCACCTCCATGATCTGCCTCAATCTCGTTTCCATATCCATCTTGACCACCTCTCCAGGATTCCAGGGCTATCGTTCCACTCCTCCTACTTCTTCGGCTCATCCTCGTCTTTCCTGATCTGCCCGCGTTCCTTGAAGGTCGTTACGACCATGAAAGTCCTCGTCTCCTTGACGCCGTCGATCTCGGCCACGTCGTCCACTATGAACTTCTTGAGGGCGGCGTAGTTCGGAAACCTCGCCTTCGCGATGATGTCCGTGTCGCCCGTGACGAGGAACACGTCCTCGATGTGCGGGAAGCTGGCGATTTTCTGCGCGACCTGATCAGAACCCTTCGTGTCGATCTTGAAAGTCACTAGGGCTGCTACCTGCTCGTTGCCATAGTACGAGGTTATGACCTCCTCGTACTCCTTCTTGTCCTTCTCTTCCATTCAACGCCCCCCTTTCGTGGTGCGTCCAACTCCGCATCTGGTGCCTTCTGGGTGTGTCAAAAGCCTGCGGATGAACAAGGGCGTCCGTCGAGCACCTTTTGTGTGGGTTTCCTCAAGCGTGAGCTCGACCTAGAGCCGGGCCCCCTCGAACTCCTCCTGCAGGTCTATGATGACCTGTTCGAGGATCTCTTCGAGGCTTGTGCTTCGGTACTCTCGCACTCCGCCTAGGTCGCTCTGGACTCTAGCCACATAGGTTGTGTTGCTCTTCAGAAACTCAACGTTGCACAAGGGCTCTTCCATTCGTGTTCACCTTTTAAGGCCTCAGGCACCACCCCAGGCCATGGGTTGCACGGTCGGGCGCTATTACTCATCTACTATATATGATTTCCTTAAATCGATTTCATTGGTCTGGACATGCCTGAAAAATGTCCAGCAGCGCTGAAATCACGACAGGCAGAGCCCTGTCACGTGCTCTCACGGAACCAAGGATTATATATCGCCCCTGTCGTTGCGTTCTCTCGGATGAACTCGGCAGCTTCGACCATAGCCATCATAATTAGCTGATTCTTTCTTTCATTGCCGAGTTTGTGATAGGATCCTTCTGGAGGATGCTGTTGCGACTAGGAAGTACTACACGGAACCGGGCGGGCTGACCTTCCCACAGATCGAGGAGCAGATGCTCCGCGCGTGGAAGGATCAGGACATCCTCCGCATGGTGAAGGACCGGATGAAGGGGGGTGAGCCGTTCGTGTTCTGCGAAGGCCCTCCGACCGCTAATGCGCGTCCCCACATTGGGCACGCGCTCACGCGCGCGGTCAAGGACGCGTTCCTCAGGTATCACATAATGAACGGTCGCAGGGTGGTCCCATACATCGGCGGCTGGGACTGCCACGGCCTTCCCGTCGAAATCGAGATAGAGCGCTCGCTCGGCCTGTCCAGCAAGAAGGACATCGAGTCGGTCGGCATCGAGAAGTTCAACACGCTCTGCAGGGAGAGCGTTCTGAAGTACAAGCGTGACTGGGAGGAGATGAGCCGCAGGATCGGTTACTGGCTAGACTATGAGAACGCCTATCTCACGATGTCCAACGAGTACATCGAGAGCGTCTGGTGGTCGATGAAGCAGCTGCACTCGAAGGGTTTGCTGACCAAGGGACGAAAGGTCGTCCCCTATTGTCCGAGATGCGGGACTCCCTTGAGCACCCATGAGTTCGCCCTCGGAGCCAAGCATGTGGAATCTAGGGAAGTCATCGTCAAGATTCGGGTCGACGAGCTTGACGCCAGCGTTCTCGTCTTGGTCACGGAACCATGGCGGCTTGTCGCCAACGCGCTCCTTTCAGTCGACAAGGACAGACTGTACGTCGCATTCAAGCACGGCCCTGAGAAGCTGATAATGGCTGAGGACAGGCTTCCGTACTACACTGACGATGCAGCTTCAATCGCGAAGATGAGAGGATCCGAGCTCCTGGGGAGAAGGTATGAGCCGCTTTTCCAGATCCATGATTTCAAAGCGAATGGTTTCAAGATTGTTCATACGGAGGGGATATCCGGTGAGAACACTGGCATAGTCTCGGTCGCTCCGTCAACGACGGATCCGGATTTCGAGATTGGTGAGGCTGTCGGAATCGAGTTCTGGGACCCGATAGGTATGGATGGCAGATTCACCGATGAAGTCCCCGAACTCGCTGGGAAGCTGGCAACCGATTGCGACGCCGAGGTGATGAGACTTCTGGAATCGCGCGGTCTTCTCTTCAGCTGGGAGCTTGTCAAGGATTCAACGTGGACCTTCTGCTGGAGGTGCGACACGGCCCTCCAGTTCAAAGCCCTGGACTCCTGGTTCGTGCGGGCTCCTGCGGCAAAGGACAGGCTCACGGAGCTCAATCGCCAGATACGCTGGGTTCCTGAGACGTTCAAGCTGGGCAGGTTCGGCAATTTCCTCTCCGATGTCAGGGACTGGGCCGTGGGCAGGTCCAGGTATTGGGGGACACCTCTGCCCATCTGGAGATGCGAGAACGGTCATGAGGTCTGCATCGGCAGCATCGAAGAGCTTGGGCGGTTGGCCGAAGGGTCGCTCCCGGAAAACCTCGATCTTCACAGACCGTGGGTGGACGAAGTGAGACTCCGCTGCCCTACGTGCAGCAAGAGCATGGCGAGAGAGGAGTTCGTCCTCGACTGTTGGTACGACTCGGGATGTGCTCCGTTCGCCCAGTACCACTATCCTTTCGAGAACATCGCCGAGTTCGACTCGCATCGGTCCGTCGATTTCGTGGCCGAGAGCGTCGATCAGACCAGAGGCTGGTTCTATACCCAGCATGTTCTCGGGGCCTTGCTATTCGACAAGCCCGCATTCCTATCAGTGCTCGTTCTCGGGCAAGTCCTCGATGAGAAGGGCAACAAAATGACAAGGGGCTCGGACCATCTCGTCTACCCGGACGAGGTATTCTCAAGCGTTGGGGCAGACGCGTCGAGGCTGTTCCTTCTCGGCAACCCCGTGGGGGAGCCTGTCCAGTTCTCGAAAGAGTTGGTCAGGGAAGAGATGGTTGCCATACTGACCACGCTCCTCAACGTCTATGCATTCTTCTCATCCAACGCGAACGCCTACGGTTTCAGGCAGCAGGGCGAGTACACGCGGACACACGACCTCGACAGGTGGATCGTCTCTCGCCTCAACTCCACCGTCAAGGAGGCAAGGGTGGGCTTCGATGCGCTCGAGGTACACAGGGCAGTCAGAGCAATCGAATCCTTCGTGGAGGACCTCAGCAATTGGTACGTGCGCAGGTCCAGGAGGAGGTTCTGGGAGGAGAACGACCCGCAGGACAGGTTCTCGGCCCATTGCACCCTCAACGAGTGTCTTCTCACGCTGGCAAAGCTCTTGGCGCCCATCACCCCGTTCTTGTCCGACTGGCTTTACCGGAACCTCAAGGGGCCGCTCGAAACAGTCCATCTCGAGAGCTACCCCTCGTTCAAAGACAACCTCGTCAACGGCATGCTCGAGCGGCAGATGGCGACCGTCATGACAGCGGTGGAGGCAGGAAGGCTGGCCAGACAGAAAGTCAATGTTAAGCTCCGACAGCCACTACCAGAGGTCATCATAGCAACCGACTCGGACAAGGCATGGATGCTCAGGCGCTACGAGAAGATGATTGCCGAGGAGCTGAACGTGAAGAAGGTGGAATGCCTCGAGAGCAGGGACAAGATGATCCAGTATGCGCTCCACCCGAACCTCAAGACGCTCGGGCCAAAGCTGAAGGAAGGGGCGGCCGAGGTCTCCAGGCTGCTGTCGAAAATCGACGAGAACGAACTCGTGAGGCATCTTAGGACGAAGGGCAAGGTGCGCCTAGGCGGCTTCGATCTGACTGAAGAGGACGTTCTGATATCTGAGAAGGAGAAGCCCGGGTTCTCGCACGCTGTTGCTGGCGACATACATGTTTATGTCGCGCTCGAAGTGACCCAGAACTTGAAACTCGAGGGTCTGTCGAGAGAGGTCGTGCGCAGGATACAGAACATGCGCAAGGAGCAGAGGCTCGAGTTCGAGGACCCCGTTGTCGTGGAGTACTCCGGCCATCCCGACATCGAGCTGGCGATATCGTCTCATAAGACACGCATAATGCACGAGACGCACGCAGTCGAGGTGAACAAGAGATCATCTCTTGAGAATGGGCAGAAGTGGACCATCAACAAGATGCCATTGGAGTTGCTGGTCAGGAAACCTGGACCTTGACCTTTCTTTGGGACCCGACGACCTTCTCCATGGCGTAAGCGTCTCTTCCGGCGGAGTAGAAATCCTTGATTATCCCCTTGACCTCGTACTCCCTGGTCAAGTACAAGGATATCGCTGGTTCGTTGTTCGTCTCGACCTCGAGCGAATACTTGTCCAGGTTGCGGGAGCGGAAAATGTTCTCGCACTGCTCCAGTAGTTGCGAGCCTATCCCCTCGCCTCTGTGCTTCCTGAGCACGGCAATCGATGCGATCTTCCCTTCGCTGATGCAATCAGAGAAGACGCACAAAGCTGAGCCGACGATCTCGTCACCCTCCTCGGCTACGATGATGAATGCGTCATCCCTCTCCAGGAAGGCGCGGGCGACCGATTCGCTCCACCTCTCGTTCGCGAAACAGTCCTCCTCTATCCTAAGGAGTCCTGGTATGTCGTTCTCATCGGCGAGCCGGAGAATCACAGCCAGCGTAACATCCTTCATTCATTAAGTCCGTTTTGCTGCTTCCGAAGGGCTTATATTGCGCATGGCTCTTCCGCATCTGGATGCTCGCAATCAAGCAGGCGCTCTCCAAGCAGCACGTTGGGAAAAAGGTCCAGCTGAGGGGCTGGATCTACCGAACCCGGAGCAGCGGCGGCATCGTGTTCGCGACCCTTCGGGACTCCTCGGGGATCATCCAGGTCACAGTCAAGAAGGGCAACGTGCCTGACGCGGACTTCGACTCCGCCACGATGGCAGGCATCGAGTCGTCAGTCATCATAGAGGGCGAGCTAGCTGAGGACAAGCGCGCCCCTGGAGGTTTCGAAGTCCGCGCGTCCAAGTTCCAGCTCGTGGGCATCTCCGAGGCTTTCCCCATCACAGAGTACCAGAGCACCGAGCTGCTCCTCGACCAGAGACATCTCTGGATTCGTTCGCGGGAGCAGAACGCGGTATCGAAGGTCAAGGCATCGCTCCTGCGAGGCGCCCGCGAATGGTTCCACGAGAACGGCTACGTCGAGGTCACGCCGCCTATCATAACTGCAGTCGCGCCGGAAGACAGCACCACGCTCTTCCAGATAAAGTACTTCGACCGGATCGCATACCTGTCTCAGAGCGCTCAGTTCTACCTTGAATCCCTGATCTTCTCTCTCGAGAAGGTATACTCGCTCACGCCGTCCTTCAGGGCCGAAAAGTCCAGGACGCCTAGGCACCTGGCGGAGTACTGGCACATGGAGATGGAGGCCGCCTGGATGTCCAACGAGGAGAACATGGAGGTTCAGGAGCAACTCGTGACAGCCATGCTCCACAACGCGGTCAAGGAGTGTTCGGATGAGCTGAGGCTCCTGAAGCGAGACCCTGCCACTCTGAAGAAGATCGAGTCCCCCTTCGACCGGATGAAGTACGAGGAGGCCATGGACATCCTGCAGAAGAAGGGTCATGATGTCTCTTGGGGCAGTGACCTCGGCGCGATTGAGGAGCGCACGCTCACCATTGACAGGGAGATGCCAGTGTTCGTCGTGAACTATCCAAAAGAGCTGAAGCCGTTCTACATGAAGGAGAACCCGGACGACCCGAGGACGTACAAGAACAGCGACCTGCTGGCCCCAGAGGGCTTCGGGGAGATCATCGGTGGTAGCGAGAGGGAGACCGACGACGCGAAGATGGTCGCGTGGCTCAAGGACAAGGGAGAGAGCCTGGACAACTACAAGTGGTATCTCGACCTCCGCAGGTATGGGTCAGTTCCTCACTCGGGATTCGGCCTCGGGCTCGAGCGGATAGTCACATGGGTCTGCAAGTTAGAGCATATTCGCGACTCGATCCCGTACCCGCGGACTGTCGCGCGCGTGTACCCGTGATGGCATTGGTCAACTTCTCGCCATTCGGGAGCAATACTCCGTGTACAATTCGACTGCTTTGAGCACCTGTGCGATTTCGATCTTCTCATCGACGATGTGGCAGCCTTGCGACTCCCCAGGTCCACAGATCAGGACCGAGCGGTTGTGCTTGCTGAACTTCACCATCTCAGTCGCGTAGGGCACGGCGGAAATCCGCGCCCGAGGCCCCAGAAGCTCCTTGAGAGTCCTGACCGCCTCTGATTTGGGGTCCGTCTCTACAGGATCAAGGTTGTGGATTATCTTGAGCTCATGGCCGTCGGTCCCGATCCTCTTCCGGACCTGGGAAAGGATCGACTCGGAGTTCATCGAAGGCGGATAGCGAACGTCCACCTCTGCCTCGCAACCATCCGGCACCACGTTTATCCTGGTGCCACCCCTGATAGTGTTCACGGAGAGCGTCATCTCCTCGGAAGGGTTCTCCGGGATCCTCTGGAGGTCATCCAGCTTTCCTAGGAGCTTGGTCATCTTCGCTATGGCATTGTCTCCGAGCTGAGGCATGCTCGAGTGGCAAGCCTTGCCGCTCGTTCTGATCGAGAATTCCAGCTGTCCCTTCTCCTTGTATACGATGTCGAAATCGGTCGCCTCGGTCACAAGGATGGTGGGAGCGTTCTTCAGCGCGGGGCTGCTCGATGCAGCTTCCGCACCATCCATTGTAACCTCCTCATCCGTCGTGAAACACAGCGAGAAAGGCACGTTTGCAGCGATAAGTTCCTCCGCTGCAAGGAGCATCGCCGTACAACCCCCCTTCATGTCGCAGGACCCGCGCCCGTACAGTAGCCCATCAACGACTTCTCCGTCCTCGTGCTTCCACCCGGTCCCGTGGGGCACGGTGTCAAGATGTCCAGACAAGGCGACACCGCCAGTCCGGAACTGGGCGACAATAGCCGGCGTATCCTTCTTGCCGTAGAGCTTGGGTTTGAGCCCGAGATTCTTGAGCCTCGAGGAAACGTACTCCACTACGGGGGCCATGTCGTCCTCAGACGAGCTCTTCAGCAGGATGAGCTCGCTCAGGAGTCCCTCAGCCTTCTCCCTCAACCGATCACCTTGCTTTGGAACCCTTCGAGATGCGTTCGAGCACTTTGATGAGCAGCTTTGATGAGTTCTCCATGTCCTTGAGGCTCGCGCACTCAGTTGGTGAGTGGGTATACCGCATCGGGATCCCTAATGGCATCATCAGAGAGCCAAAGTCCTGCATCGCCGCGCCGTCGGTCGAGCCCCCGCCAGTACCGTACTGCAAGGGAATCTTCGCGGCCTTCGCAACCTCCTCAATGACCTTCCTGAGCTTGGGCGATGCTACGGCGGCGTTGTCGAACATCCGCAGCGCCGGCCCACGGCCGATCATTACCCGCTCGAAGACGTCGCCCATGAGTGGAGCATCGGTCGTCGTCATCGTGTCGACCGCGAAAACGTAGTCCGGCCTCAGTTGGAACCCGACCACCTTCGCGCCTTTCAGACCGGTCTCTTCCTGGACACTCCAGACGAAAGTCAGCTTCAGTGACAGCTTTCTGTCCTTGAGCTTCTCGAGCATGTCGAGCAGCACCGCGCACCCGGCTCTGTTGTCCACCGCCCGCGCACAAATGATGTCGCTCGTGATGTACGATATGTCCTTCTTGAACACCATCGGATCGAGCACCCTGACACCGAGCTTCTCGGTCTCTTTCTTGCTCCTCGTGCCGACATCGACTCTGACATCCTGCCACGCGACGACCTTTTTCCTGTCGTCCTGGTCTGTCATCAAGTGCGGAGGTTTCAGGCCGAGCACTCCCGTGATGATGTCCCTCTGGGTCTTGATTTCGACGACCCTCCCCACCAGTGTGCGGTCGTCGATACCGCCGACCTTGCGTATCCTGAGGGAGCCGTCCGCGTCTATATTGGACACTATCAGCCCGAGCTCGTCCATATGGGCTATGAGCACAACGTGCGGTCCCTTGTCTCCGACTGTCACGAGCAAGTCCCCTAGGTTGTCTTCGCTCGTCTCGAGGCTCATCGCCTCGATCTTCTCCTTGATGAATTCCCTGATGTCGTCCTCGAACCCGGACACTCCGGGCACCTTGATCATCTGTTCCAGCAGTTCTTTCATGTCATTCCCTCTTCACGAACGGCGGTCTGATAATATCCGCCGGTAGCATCGTCTCCCGGATCCTGATTTGAAGCTCGGTCCCCGGCTTCGCCAGCTCGAGAGGAACATAGCCCATCGCTATGCCGTTCCTGAGCACGGGCGAGAGTGTCCCGCTCGTAACCGTCCCGACAGTCTTGCCCTGATAGACCATCTCGTAACCGTGCCTCGGAATCCCCTTGTCCTTGGCCATCATGCACACGAGCTTGTCGTACTTGCCCATGGCTTTCTGTTGCACGAGGACCTGTTTGCCGATGAAATCATGCTTCCAGTCTACGACCCAACCAGGGCCGGTCTGGAGTGAGGTCTGTGTGCCGTCGAAGTCCGTGCCGGACAGGAGTAGCGCCTTCTCAAGCCTGAGCGTGTCCCTGGCACCCAGGCCTATGGGCTTGAGCCCGAAGGCCTTACCCTTCTCAAGGACAGCCCTCCAGACAGGCACCGCGTCCGCGTTCTCGCAGACGATCTCGAAACCGTCCTCGCCCGTGTAACCCGTTCGTGAGATGAAGGCCACAATCCCTTTGCCGGTGCCGTTCCTCATCGTCCTGCCCTTGAGGAGTGGGGTTTTGGGGCTTGCTCCTTCTGCGGGGACCTTGTCGAGCCTCATGAAGTCGCCCCAGAAGAACTTCATTGTCGTGAGATCGGCTGAGGTCAGCTGCGCCAACACGTCCTTCGCCGTCGGCCCCTGCACCGCGATCGCAGCCAGCTCGGTGGACATGTCCGCGAGCTTCTGCCCATGCATGTGCCCCTCAACCCACTTCCTCATCCTGCTGGTGGTCGCGGCGTTTGGCACCATGAAGTACTCGTCCTCGCCGAGGACGGTGACGATCGTGTCGTCCAGAATCCTTCCTTGGTCGTCCAGCATGTGCGCGTAGACGCATCTTCCGGCCGGCTGGCACTGGACATCGTTCGTGCAGAGCGTGTTCACGAGCAGTCCAGCATGCTTCCCCGCGATCAAGAAGTCGCCCATGTGAGAAACGTCAAATGCGCCTGAGTGCTCCCGCACCGTCATGTGTTCGTCCATTATGCTGGAGTACTGGATGGGCATGTCCCAGCCCGCGAACCAGACCATCTTGGCCCCGAGCGACACGTGCTCCTCGTGAAGGGGAGTCTTGTGCATGAGGCCCGAATGATGTGCCCTGTCCAAAAAGGTTGGTGAGATAAGCGATCAGTTGAACAGGACTATCTGTACTGGTCTATGAGGGCCGTGAAATCCTTCTCCAGGCTCACGCTTATCGAGGGCTGCTCGATGACCTCGACGTTGCGCTCGAGAAGCGCCAGCTCCTTCTCGCTGAACGCGTTCGGGCTGATGGGTATGAGCACTGTCGAGCGGCTCTGCATCACCTGCTCGTTGATGTGCTCTACGAATCGCAGAACCTGCTGGAAGCCGTTGTTGATGACGAGGTACTCCAGGCCGTCTATGAAAACGACGCTCTTCTTGTAGCGCTCGATGAACGATGAGATGATCGTCGCGAGCGTGCCTATGCTCGTCGGGTTGTGATGGTCCTGGCCGGGTGTGTGGCTGAGCCAAAGCACGCGTGTGTCCTTCAGCTCGAAAGCCTCCCGGACCTTCTCCGGGAACTGCCTCGTCACGCATAGGCCGGGAACGCCTTCTCCGAGGCTGTTTTCGAACAGCTTGTAGGCGAGGAAAGGCTTCCGCTCTCTGACAACATAGCAGAGCCCTTCTTGTGTACGTATCAACTCAATGGAAGGCTTATCCTCTGACGCCACACGCCTCCCCCAATGGGAACTATGCACGGAGGCGGCTGTATTTAAGGATATTCCCTGCACGCTGGCAGTCACTTCGAACGATGTTCAATACTCAACATTTGCCTCACGCGCTCGTCCAAGACCCTGGCGGGTATGTCAAGGAGGGTTATCACAGTGGTCTTTCCAGATATGCCCGGGCCGCTCTTCTTCGCGCTCACTATGCCCAGCATGTCGAGGTCCTTCAAAAGCCCCCAGAAGGCCGTGTGCGCCCTGGGCTTCTCGCTGAACTCCTCGCACGCGACCTTGTAGGCCGATTCCGTCTCCCCGGTCGTGATGTACGCTTTCCCTTTGGACGCTTTGGCGATCGCGAGCAACGCGAGCTTGTGGTGCCTATCGAGACCTTTTAGCTTCGACTCCGTGATCGAGCTGTACGCCTCCGCCTTGGCAGCGCGCACATGCTCCACGGAGATCTTGCCCGCGCCCTCCTCATCCGCGAGCATGCCCGCCTTCTCCAGAATCTCTATGGCGAAGCGTGCGTCTCCCCACTCGGAGGAGATCTCGGCTACTAGATCTATGGAATCCTTCTCAACGGAGTCCTCGTGAAGCGCCAGCTCTGCCCTCTGGGCGATTATGTCCCGCAGCTCGTCGGTCGCATACTTTCCGAACTCGATGATGTTCGTCCGCTTGAACGTGCTCGCTGACGCCGTGTCGAGCATTTCGAACACATTCTTCTGCGAGATGAGCATGAGCGAGACGAGCTCCTTCGCCTCGATGCCCTCCTCGCCGAACCTCGTTAGCTTGTAGATGATGTCCGAGCCGGCCTTCTTGAGCAGCATGTCAGCCTCGTCGAGCACGATTACCAGGTGCACCTTGCGCTTCTCGAGGTCCTTGCGCAGGATCCTTAGCATCTCGGTGATCGAGAACCCTCTGTCCGGGAAGTTCGGCTGGAAGTGGTTCACGATGTGCAGCACGACGCTCGACTCGCTATTCCGCTGCCTACAATTCACGAGCACCCAGTCAACAGCCTTCTGATGCTTCTCAGCGTAGTCTCTCAGGTCCATGCAGAAACGCTTCGCAGTGGCGGTCTTCCCGGTGCCCACGCTGCCCGTGAGCACGACGTTCTGCGAGAAGTTCGAATCGACGACTGGCCTGTACAACATCACGAGGCGCTTCATCTGCGCCTCCCTGTGGACCAGCTTCTGGGGCACGTAGTCGAAAGACAACGTGCGCTGGTCCTTGAAAACGCTCTTCCCTATGGTGTCCCACATCGGCGTCAGCTTCTGGAAACGGTGTCGCTATCAGCGAGGTCTCTTTTAAAAGATTCGTGTAGCTCCCGCGAAAGTCCTCGACTCTAGGAAAACGATTTAAGCCATCAACGCAGTCGATGTCCGGTCGAGACGATGGCAGACGATGACGTGATCAGCTCTCTGGTGAAGGGCACGAAGTCAATGCTCAGCTCTGAGACGCTCCTGATCGAGGCGGTTCAGGACCTCGTCAAGGACGAGGTCAAGAGGCAGATCAGGCAGAAGCTCGACTCCAGCCCTGAGCTGAAGGAAGAGCTGAAGAAAGCAGTCGAGGAACTCCTCGAGGCCAAGGTGCACGAGGCCTACGCGATACTCAAGATCGGCAAGGTGGGCGCGAAGATCGGGATCGAGCTCGTTCCGCCCAAGCTGAGGAAGGAGATTGGGCAGGAGATCGTCTCGCTTTTCGAGAAAGAAGTCGGCAAGATGCTCGACCAGAGCTAGAGAATCGTTTCTCGGTCTTAATCTCGAATTGAATGTTATGCTTGTATACTACTTGTAGTCGACCAGAAATTGACTGCTACGCGCGATTCGAGACTGGATGGTAGTCAGAGGAATCACCTTTCGCTTGGACGCGCCCCTCCCCTCAGAAGCGGGGTTCCTGCTCCAAGATTTCAGGGTGGCTGTCAACGAGGCAATCAGGGCAGGTCTGCAATCAGGGGTGACTTCTAGATACGCTCTGACAAAACAGGTCTACAGAGATCTCCGCACAAATCATCCAGGGGTCTATTCAAAGCATCTCGTTTCAGTCTTCGAGGTCGCTGCTGGTATCCTCAAGAACCACCGAAGGCGAATGCACGCGGGAAAGGCAAGAAGAATCCCGTTCGTGAAGCGCCTGATGATGAAGGCGGAGAATCAAGCATACATCCTCGACCGAAAGAATGGGGTCATCGATCTCCCGGTTAGGGCTGGCTTACATGTCCGCTTGTCCCTCATTGTCAGCCAGTACCACATGAAATACCTTAAGGATGAGTCACTAAGGCTTGGGTCTTTGACCATTTTGTCTGACCGGGTCATCATCGTCTTCAGAAAGCAAACCCCGAAGCCATTCGTTCCAAGGTCTGTTCTTATTCTCGACACCAATGAACGGAGTCTGGATGGAGTGCTGACAGAAGCCGAATCGACCGTTCCAGTCGTTGCCTCATTTCCTGAAGTAGCTGCTATCCAGCATAGACACCATGAGAGAAGGAAGATGTTGGGGAAGAAGAAGGCCTATGACAGGCGCACATCAGGAATGCTATGTAAGAGAGAAGGGACGAGGGAACACAATCGGGTCCATAGCCGGCTTCATCTGGTTGCAGATTCCATCCTCTCTTTCGCGGAGAACGAAAGGTCCGCGATTGTTCTCGAAGATCTTGCCGGAACAAGACTCAAGACGTACAAAGTCCTCAACCGCCGCCTGAGCGTGTGGCCGAGAAGGAAGCTCCACCAGATTATAGAGTACAAGGCAGCGTGGAGGGGGATCCCCGTGATGAAGGTGGATCCCAGATACAGCAGCAGAAAGTGCCCGATATGTGGGAGGATACAAGATTCCCGAATGGGCGCTGTGTTCAGATGCGAATGTGGATGGAAACTAGATAGACATATCAACGCCAGCCTGAACCTGTTGCAGACAGCCATCTCCAAGGGATTGGAGGTGGCAGGGGGTTTACGGTTCAACCCCGGCGCGTTCCAGCATGACGTGATGATGATCCTCTACGACCCTGAAAAGGGCGCACGGTCGGAGCCGAATGGAACGAGTTGCTCTAGAGTGGTCACTCATTGAGCCACCGCCCGATTGAGCAACGGAACCGAAAAAGAATGGGTAATGGGATTACCCGAAGAGCGCGCTGAGACCAGCTGCGGCCTCTTCCTCGGTCACTCCCTTTTCCTCTTTCTTTTTCTCCTCTTTCTTCTCTTCCTTCTTGTCGGCGGGTCCCGCTGCTGGTGCGGCAGCTACCGGAGCTGCGACCGCAGTGGCAATCGCCTCGTCAATGTTCACGCCTTCCAAGGCCGCGGTAAGCGCCTTTACTCGCGTCGCTTCAGCCGTGACGCCGGCAGCCTTCAGTATGGCCGTGATGCCTTCCTCTGTCACCGGCTTTTTCGCCGCATGCAGGACCATCGCGCTGTACACATATTCCATTCTTTTGCCTCCTTTGATCGATTATCCGAAGAGCGCACTGAGACCGGCCGCAGCCTCCGCCTCGGAGACCTTCTCATCCTTCTTCTCTTCTTTCTTCTCGTCCTTCTTGCCCTCTCCGCCCTTGTTCTCTGGTGGCTTTGGCACGCTGGTCAGGGCAGCCTTGAGCTCGTCGTCCAGGGCGGCCGGAGCCATGGACGCGAGAGAGAGCATCTGAGCGTTCGCCTTAGCGAGCATCAGCTTGATCGTTTCCTTGTTGGGTATGTCCGCGTTGACCGCAAGGTTGAGCGCCTTCATGTGAGCCTGTGCGAGCATCACCCTGATGGACTGCTTGGTCGGGAAGGCGATGAACACGGACAGGTTGAGAGCACCTGATGCGGCCGCCTTCACCCTGTTCAGTATCTCCAAATCGTCCACTGCCAGCACGTCTCTCTTGAACACCATACCGTCCTCATAGGCCGCGTGCAGATCGAGTCCCACCGTGAGCGGGAATATCTCAAGCTTGGAGAGCACGAGTGCGACCTCGCGCGGGATCTTGTCACCCTTCTTCACGAGGACCTTGTCCTTCTTGATGACGACCTTGCCCTGCTCAATGGCGGCTGGCAGGCCGGCCTTCTGAAGCTCGCCCACTACTGGTCCGGGCTTGAAAGGCGTCTCACCTGCCTTGATCTCGATGTCATCAGGAGCGATTTCCCCGCCCTTCGCTGGCATCTTGGTCTTCGTGGCATCGAGCTGCTTGAAGAGCCTGAACGGATTGAGATCAGATGTGACGATTGCGCACTGACCATCGACCGCGCCGGCGAGCTTGTCTAGACCTTTCTTGTCCTTCGAGGCATGTTCAAGCGCGATCTTGAGCAGCGTGTTCTTGAGCATGGTGATCTCGGCCTTGCCCCTGAGGTTCGTCCTCATGGTCTGTAAGGCCGGTGCTGGGACTCCGTGGACGTCGATTATCCCGACGACCCTGCTCTTCGAGATCTGCTTGGTGAGATTTGCCACCGCATCCTTCTTCCAGGTTGCCACGTGTGCGGTCATCTCACATCACCTTGAATGACGGTCCCATCGTTGTCTTGATGTAGACCGACTGGATATTCATCTTGCCCCTTTCGAGCTTCGACATCAATCTCTTCATCACCGCGTCCACGTTTTCCGCGAGCTTGTCCGGGGTCATGTCCTTCGTGCCGACTGCCAGGTGGAAAGTCTTGCGGTCACGCGTGCGCACGGAGACGCTGCTCCTGAGCTTCTCGATCGCAGGCTTCGGGTCAGAGCCCGGCGGTATGGGCTTCGGCATCTTGCCTCTCGGGGCGAGCACCATGCCGAGTCTCTTACCGATCGTGGGCATCAGGGGCGCCTCTGCCAGGAAGAAGTCACCGCTCCTGGCGAACTTCTTGGCCTTGGACTTGTCCCCTGCAAGGGTCTCGATGTCCTCCGGCCGTATGATGATGTCAGCGACACCCTTTGCCTTGACGGCCATCTCCGAACTGCCGAAGACGCCGACCTTGATCGTCTTGCCCCTTCCGTTGGGCAGGATGATCTCCTCCTGTATCCTGTTCTTCGGGTTGGAGAGGTCGATGTCCTTGAGGTTGATTGCGAGCTCGACTGATTCCAAAAACTTCCTCTGCTTCGACTCAGCTTGAAGCTTCTTGACGATGTCGATGAGGTGTTGGTCTACCACGCGTGATCCCTCCGATGTAGTACATGCGAGCGCGAAGCTCTCCTACATGCCTAGGGAAGTGAGCGAATGCAGAAGGGGTTTATAATGCTTTGTGACTCGCTGGTTCGGCATCTGGCTGCCGCATATTGGCATTTTCCATTGCCTATCAGTCGCGCATAAGGAAATGATTTAACGGCAACGATGTTATTCACAGCCTTGCGAGGAGCTTGAGCCGATGGTGAGGCGGATTGTGATCGTAGGTGGT
>Ga0315277_10000679_pt1 | contig 52783 bp, 38 predicted proteins | sample YL17G05_15_MG_FD_203695 | JGI IMG/M metagenome (GOLD analysis project Ga0315277, IMG submission 203695) | Sediment microbial communities from Yellowstone Lake, YNP, Wyoming, USA - YL17G05_15 | ecosystem: Environmental > Aquatic > Freshwater > Lake > Sediment | place: USA: Wyoming | collected... | reverse complement strand
ATACGATCCGGCTGCAGGTTCTCAAGATCGGCGCTCGGGTCCGGCAGCTTCGGACGCGGGTCAAGATGCATCTGCCGACCTCGTACCCGTGGCAGGCGGAGTGGAGAACGGCGTTCGTTTCTTGCCGGGCTTCGCCCTAAAACCGGCGCAACTCTGACCGGACGTTGATGGCTTTGAGGGCGGCCGCTGCCTCGAAAATGGCGGAAGGCGGCCGCGGGTCTCGCCATAAGGGAAGACCGGCCGGAAAAAGCCGATGCGCCCGTCCCGACGGCTCGAAAGCGTTGACCTTCGGTCATGCCCACGTTACCGATATCGATTCCCTCGGCCTTTTATGAATAGATCAGGTTAGATATGTTTTGATATTCCTGACATTTTTTGGGCACAATTTGGGCACAAAAGACCGGTAGATTATCGCGGTTGACCCGCCGCTCCCCCGATGCTAGTATTCGAACATCGGAACACGGGAGGGTGCTGTGGAATGCCCGAAGTGCTATTCGGAAAATCGGGAGGACTCCCGGTTCTGCCGCAACTGCGCCGCGCCCTTGAACGCGGCGTCCGCGGCCTCTTTGACGAAAACTCTGGCTACACCACACGCCGCACTCTCCAAGGGCAGCCTCATCGCCGGAAAATACCGCATCATCGACGAGATCGGCCAGGGCGGGATGGGCGTTGTTTATAAAGCCGAGGACATCAAGCTCAAACGGTGTATAGCCCTGAAATTCCTTCCGCCCCACTTGATGGGCTCGTCTGAGCTCAAGGAGAGGTTCCTGGTCGAGGCCCAGGCCGCCGCGGCTCTCTCCCACCCGAACATCTGCGTCATCCACGAGGTCGGCGAGAGCGAGGAACGGCCCTACATCGCCATGGAGTATGTGGAAGGGGAGACGCTCCGGGATCGGATCAAGAAGGGGCCGCTGAAGCCGGACGAGGCGCTGGACATCATCACTCAGGTCGCGGCCGGGCTGGGCGAAGCGCATCGGAAGGGCATCATCCACCGCGACATCAAGAGCGCCAACATCATGGTCACGGCGAAGGGCCAGGCTAAGGTCATGGACTTCGGGCTGGCCAAGCTGCGGGGCGGGAGCTCGCTGACCAGGAGCCAGACGACGCTGGGTACGATCGCTTACATGTCCCCGGAGCAGGCCCGGGGGGGCGAGTTGGACGGGCGGACGGACATCTGGTCCCTGGGAATCGTCCTCTTTGAGATGCTCGCCGGCAAGCTTCCCTTCCCTGGGGACCACGACCAGGCCGTGATTTATTCCATCCTTCATCACGAGCCGGAGCCTTTGCTGAAGGTCCGCCCCGGCACGGCCCCCGAACTGGCGCAGATCATCGGCCAGGCCCTGGTCAAGAAACCGGCCGACCGCTACCAGACCATGGAGGAGTTCCGGGAAGATCTCGCCTCTGTGGCCGAAGGCTTCAGGCCGATCAAGGCGAAGCGTCGGCCGTCCAGACCGAAGATCCTCGGGCTGGACATCGCCTATTTCTTCCCCGCCGCCCTGGCTGTCGTTCTGGCGCTCGGGCTCGGGCTCAATGTCGGCGGCGTCCGGGATCGGCTTTTGGGACGAAGCCCTTCCGGGGCCCGCGCCGTCAAGCTGGCCGTCCTGCCTATCGTCAATCTCACCGGCGATCCCGAACAGGAGTATCTCTCCGAAGGCCTCACCCAGGAGATGATCACCCGGCTCGGAAGCCTCCACCCGGAGAACCTCAGCGTCATCGCCCGCTCCTCGGTCATGCGCTACAAGAAGGGCGACACGCCGATCGACCGGATCGGCCAGGAGCTCGGAGTGGATTATGTTCTGGAGGGCAGCATGCGGCGCGAGAAGAACCGCGTCCGCATCACCGCCGAGCTCATCCAGGTGCGGGACCAGACGCAGCTCTGGACCGACAGCTACGAGCGCGAGCTTTCGGGCATTTTGGTGTTGCAAAGCGAGGTGGCACAGAACGTTGCCAAGGCGCTGGCGCTCAAGCTGCTGCCGGCCGAACAGGTGCGCCTGGCTTCCACCCGCACCGTCAACCCGGAGGCCTACGATGCCTACCTCAAGGGCTCCTATCACCTGCAGAAACTGACACCGGTGGATCTCGACACCGCTCAGCGATACCTCGAACTGGCGCTCGAGAAGGACCCCTCCTTTGCCCCGGCTTACGCGGGCCTATCATGGGTCTGGGGGGGCCGCGCGCAGATGGGCTTCGCGTCGCCTCTTGAGACCGGGCCCAAGGCGAAGGCGGCGGCACTGCAGGCAGTTTCGTTGGATGACAGCTCCGCGGAAGCCCACGAAGCGCTAGCCTGGAACAAGACGTGGAGAGAATGGGACTGGATCGGCGCCGAGCCGGAGTGGCGGCGGACCCTCAAGCTCAACCCCAATTCGGCGCAAACGCACGCGCTCTACTCGCACTTCCTGGCGAACGTGGGACGCATCGACGAGGCCGCACCGCACATTGAGTTAGCGCTCAAGTTGGACCCGTTCAACGCACTTTTCCATAGCTTATACGCGTCGGTCCTGATGTACAGTCGGCGCTACGACGAGGCCCTTGCCGCGGCTCGCACGGCGCTCGCCATGCAGCCCGACGCACCGGTCGCTCTCACCAACGTGGAAGAGGCTCTCTTCGCGCTGGGGATGCGCAATGAGCAGCTTGCCTTGCAGCGGGAGAGGGTCGCCAATGATCCTGTGCGCGTCGCGGCGTTCGAGCAAGGCCTCGCGGAAGCCGGATACGAGGGCGTGCAACGGCGCCTGGCGGACTTTATGGCGGCCCGGTACGAGCAATCCGGCAGGGTTATGGCTGTGGACATCGCTATCAAGTACATATGCGCCGGCGACAAAGCCCGGGCCATCGATTGGCTTGAGAAGGCCCATAAGGATCGCGATCCCAACCTGCCTTACCTCGGCAAGCCCGTCTGGGACACTGCACGCGATGATCCGCGCTTCCAGGACCTTTTGCGCCGGATGAACCTTCCGCGGGAAGAAAATAGGTAAGAAGAAGAATCCCGCGGGCCACGACTCCGGATTGGCTCATTGATCTCACATCCGCGGCTGCTTGCGACAAACAAGGGGGATTTGACGGCGTCCAAGAGCCCAAGACGCCTCCAGATTTTCTTATTGATTTCTATCCCCCTGCCCCGGAGCCTCACCCCAAAACTGGTCCAGCCAAAAATGGAGTTTTTTGGCTTTGCGAACTTTTCTCCAAATTATCAATGAACTGTCGCGGCGTCAAGTCGCGGAGCGAGCACAGGAGCGAATTTCCGCGTCGGAGGAAATTCGCGTCCCGATCAGGGAGTCCCCGGGAGCCCCGTTCTTGGTCAGTATCCGGCGACGAGCATCTCGGCGACCTTGATCGTCGGCCCGCAAATCGCGCCGCGGAATTCGAGGTCGTTCCCGACCATTTCGATCCCCTTGAGGACCTCGTCCAGGTTCCCGGAGATCGTGATCTCGGAGACCGGATAGGCGATCTCGCTTTTTTCGATCCAAAGGCCGAACGCTCCCCGGGAGATGTCCCCGGTCACGGGATTCATGCCGTGGCCGAGCGTCCGGATGAGGAGGAGCCCTTCGGGACATGACCGGATGATCTCTTCGGGCGAATGAGGTCCGGCTTCCATGTAGAAGTTGTTGGGCCCGGCGCCCGATCCGGCGGCGTTCCCGGTCGAGGACGATCCGAGCTTCCGCGCCGCGTACGTGTCGCACAGGAAGCTCTCCAGGATGCCGCGCGAAACTACTTTCGTCCGCCGGCAGGGGAGGCCTTCCGCGTCGAACGGGCTCGATCCCGGCCGGCGCGGCATCAGGCCGTTGTCGACGATCGTGATCCGATCGCTCGCGATGCGCGTCCCGAGACGCTCGGCGAGATACGTCGACCGTTGATAGACCGAAGTCCCCGAGACGCAGGAGAAGAGGAATCCCAGCAACCCCGACGTCATGAGCGGCTCGAAGATGACCGGAACGCGACGGGTCGGGACCTTGCGCGGGCCGAGCTGCCGGACCGTCCGGGCGATCGCGGTCCGGGCGATCTTTTCAGGGGGATCGAGGTCGCGGAGGTGCGTCTCCGCCGAAAACCAGAAATCCTCAACGCGGTCGTCCGTCGGTCCCGCCTGGAGGGCCACGCTCAGGTCGAAGTGGGTCCGCCGATATTCACCTAGAAAGCCGTTCGAGTTCGCCAGGACGGAGCGCGCGTCACCCGAGACGAATCCGGCTCCATAGCTGTTGGTGATCCGTTTGTCGGAGAGGGCGATCCGCTCGGTCTCGACGGCCAGGCCGATCTTCGTCCGGGGATCGAGCCTTTCGATCTCCGGATCGAAGAGGTCGAGGGGAGCCGGATCGACAAGCGTCGAGGACAGGGCGGGAAGGCCGGAGAACGGATCGGGACTGGCCATCTCCGCGCGCCGGATGGCATTCCGGATGAGGTCCCGGACCGTTTCTTCCCGAAGGTCCGAGGACGAAGCGAAGGCGGTCTTATGGTCCTTGATGACCCGGAAGCCGATCCCGCGGGTCCCCGCTTCGACGAGGCTTTCGATCTGGCCCATCCGGACGTCGACGGAGAACTCCACCCCGTCGCCGATCGCGACTTCGATCTCGTCCGCGCCCGAGCGGCGTCCGAAGTCGACCAGCTTTTCGGCCAGCTCGAGAAGGCGGCCGGCTCCGGCGCCGTCCGGGGTGGTCATTCCCGTCCTCCGACCGTCATCTTCGAGATCTTGATCGTCGGGCAGCCGTCCATGACGGGGACGTCCTGCCCGTCCTTGCTGCATGTCCCGGTCTGCTGGCTCCAGTCCAAGTCGTCGCCGACCATTTCGATGCGCCCGAGGATGTCGAGGTTCGAGCCGATGAGGGTCGCCTGCTTGACCGGAGCGGTCAGGCGGCCGTCTTCGATCAGGAACCCCGAGCTGACGGAGAAGGTGAACTTGCCCGAGTCCTCGACCTGACCCCCCTGGAATCGGTCGGCATAGAAGCCCTTCTTCACGGAGCGGATGATGTCCTCGCGCGGCGTTTCGCCGGGATCGATATACGTGTTGGCCATGCGGGGGATGGGAATATCGGTATAATCCTGTCTCCGTCCATGACCCGTCGGATTCATCTTGAGGATCCGGGCGGACAGGCGGTCCTGGAGGAGCCCCCGGACGACGCCGTGTTCGATGAGCGTCGCTTTGCCCGAAACGGTTCCCTCATCGTCGATCGCGTAGGAGCCGCGGAAAGCGGGGATGGTCGGGTCGTCATGGATCGTGACCAGCCGCGAGCCGACCTTTTTGCCCATCTTGTCCCAGAAGATGGACGTCTTTTTTCGGATGAAATCCGCTTCGAGAAGGTGTCCGACCGCTTCATGGATGAGGACCCCGGCGTGCCCGGGGGAAAGGACGACGGGCATCTCGCCGGCGGGCGCGGGCCGGGCGTCGAGAAGATGGATGGCTTCCCGGGCCGCTTCGCGGCCGACCTCCTCGGGCGTCAAGACTCGGTTGAAATGCTCCAGCCCGACCCGGCCGCCGCCGCCCGAGAAACCGTACTCCCGCGCGCCCGCTTTCTCGGCGATGGCGACGCACGTCAGCTTGACCATGGGGCGCTCGTCGAAGGCGAGGAGGCCTTCGGAATTGGCGATCAGCAGGTGTTGGAGGCTGCTTTGAAAGCCGGCTTTGACCTTGTGGACGGCCGCGTCGGCGGATTGGCAGGCGGCGTAAGCGGAGCGGACGAGAGCGATCTTGGATTCGAGCGGGGCGGAGGAAGGGGGCTCCTCGACCCGGAAGGGGCTCGCCACGGGACCGATCCGGCGAAGGTCGGCCGCTCCGGTCGCCGCGGTCGAGGCGGCGATTGCGGCGGCCGAGCGCGCGGCCAGGCGGAGCCGCTCCGGGGACAAATCGTTCGTGTATCCGTAGCCCGTCTGCTCGCCGGAAATGACCCGGATCCCGACTCCGAGCGCGACGCTCTCGGCCGTGTCCTTGATGATGTCCTCCTCCATGTAGATGGACTCATACGTCCGGTATTCGGCGTAGACCTCGGCGAAATCGCCGCCGGAGGAAAGGGCGGCGTCCAGGATGCCGCGGAGGAGGGCGGGAGTGAGTCCGAAGCGCTCTTCAAATGAAAACATCGGAGCCATTCTGGCATAATTGTTGCCCTGGAGCAATTCCGAAAACCAGTGAACTCTTAGGGTTCTTACGGCTCGGATATGCTTCGGCTGTAATAGAATCGGATTCGTTCCCATGTTGAGGTCAAATCGGCTGAAAGGGGCGAGAGCGTAATTATTTGATAATTTGCGAGTCGGTCTGTACCGTAAAAAATTTGTATTTTTGATAAGTCAAATTCATTCTCAACTTTAAGTGTGGAGAATAATCCTCGTCAGCAATATTGCGAGAGCGGGGATAGCTCGCTTGAATTTCCGTTTCACTGGGGAAAAGAACGCCGTTTTTCTCAACTTGGAAGGAATATTTAATATTGAAAACCGGTTTAACGTTGAGAAGCGAAGCTTCTTTCAGTATGTCTTCATATCCTTCTACAGGGACCCCTTCAATCTCGCTCTTGCGGACCTGGTAGGAATTTTTGTCGATCCATATCTTGGCGTAGTGTACGTCCCCTTCGAGCCCGGGCTTTGGCATGACTTCAATCACGTATGCCCTCTTCCCCCGTATGTTTTCTTCATCGATCAATCGATATGAATATTGAGATTGACGATCCGCTTCGAAGAGACGAACAAACGCGAAAAATGGCTGCAAAACGGAATACCGTTTTCCTTCCAATAGCTTATTTTTATCAGGCAACGTTCTGCCGTTTTCTTTGAGAACAATCCGACGTTCCGTCACCTTATCGGCTTTTTTTATGAGCTGATAATCACAAATAAACTCGTTTCTGATCGTCTGTTTAGGGCTTAATCGAGTACGATAATGCGTAAGAATCTTCGTTATGGGCGGATTGGGCGTTCCGTCACGGGGGATAATGACAAGGTAAGCCGGAATCCAATCCTTTTTGATCTCCTCGCCCGTCATATAATCATAATTCGTTTCCTTGATTTTTTCCTCGCAAATGAAGTCCATGGCGGCGGCCGCCAATCTCCGCCCATATTCGGCGCATCGGTCGAGAAGACTCCGCAGTTCCTTGTTTCCTTCCACGTTCTTCTCGCTATCGGCTGTCCTGAGAAGGTAGGATTCCGGGTCGAAAGCTATCCTCAATGTCGTCACCGTGGCAACCGGTTTTCCGTCCCTGAGAAGAGGCTCGAACTTCCATCGCTTGAGGGCTTGAACGGCCGCATAATCCAAATATGGATGAAGGGATTTCTCGACTGTGACTCCGAGGACCGTTCCTTCCTCGTCGATAGCAACTCGCAGCCCGACCTCTCCTTTCACGCCCTGGCGTCTGAGCTCATCCGGATAGGCCGGCGAGACTTGGTGGATAGGCTTGGGAATCCTTTCTAAGTATTCTCGTTCTACAGCGGCGGGCTTCGTGGCCATGTTGTCGCTTGTGGCCAAGATCATCATGAACAGTCCTTTTCCCTTTTCAGGGGCGCCGATGATGATCGGATTTCCCGGTTCAAGCAGGACCCTTTGGTCCAATATTCCATTCGAATCGATAGAAAGGGCCAGCTTGAGCTCTATCTGTTGTGCGGACAGTCTTCTTAGCGCGAAGACATATTCCCAATCATGTAATTCATGCTGAATCTTATCGGTCAACTCCGGCTCTATCCCATCCCATCTTATCGTGAAAACGAATAAGTCATCCAGCCTTTCAAGCTCTTGAGCGTCAATCAAGGCTTCAATAACGGCCGCGGTGAGCGCGTCCAGCGGTCCGTTCGCTTTTTCTCTTAGCGAAGCCAGCGCCGGATGAGTCGTCGCCGTCATGACCACGGGCTCATGGAGCGGAGGATGTTTAGGTCCCCAGGTGCCCCGAAAAGCGTGAATTTGGAAGATGACACCTTGCGCCGATAGATTCATTGTCAAGAGAAATAGGAAATATATGAGAATGAAAAATAATGACTTCTTGGTCATCTGCTGACCGCCCGTTTCCCGTTCGACGAATTATACCAGAAACAAAAGGACGGGTGTATAAAAAACGCTTGCCGCCCTCGGTAGCATGATGACCTGCGGATGTCGCGACGGATGAGCCGGCCGGGCTTAGACAGGACCCGGAGTCTTTCGTTTTGACGCGAGGCGATTCCGGGGCTTCTTACGAAGAGAGAGGATAAGGAGAGCGAGGGCGGCGAATCCATACTCGAAGAGATTGGTGACGAGATGGAGACTGAACCCCGAGAGCACGGCGGTCGCCCGGTCGATCCCCATCAGGGCGAAGGCAAGGACCCAGGCCGATTCCCAGGTGCCGAAATCGGCGATCCCTTTGACCGGCAGGATCGACGTGAGCTCCGCTGCCGTGATGGCGAGGATGACTTTCCAGAGGGCGAAATCGCTCATGCCGACGCCGTGCGGATGGAGGATGGCCAGGAGGAGAACGTAGAGGGACAGATATTTCAGGAGTCGGATCAGGGAGGAGACCACGAACAGGGGAAACGCGATCTGCCGCGCCTGGATCCCGGCCAGGGACGTAACGGTCTCATCGAGCTTTCCGAGGGCGTGCCTGGCTTTCGGGCGGTCCTGCACCCCGAGGAGCCGCAACACGCTGCCGAAGAGCCGGGTGAAGAAACGCGTCGCCGGGACGATTTTCCAGGCGAGGGCGAGGACGAGGATGAAATATCCCAGGGCGAGCCCGACGAGGAGCGGACCTGGCACGACGCTCGGCCCGGTCCGGGCGAACAGGAGCGCCGCGAGGACGAAAGGGGAGAGGGTCAGAAAATCGAAAACGAGCATAATCACGAGAGTCGAGGCGGCGGCCTCGAACGGAAGTCCGATGTTCCGGTTCAAGACGACGATATACGAAAGGGAGCCGATCCGGGCGGGGAGAAAGTCCTCGAGGCCGTTCCGGACGAACGTGACGAGGAACATGTCCCCCCAGCCGATCTTGTGAGGGGCGAGAAGCCATTTCGAGCGGGCCGACTTGGCGGCAGTCGCCACCAGGCTGATCAGGAGATAGAGGAGCATCCCGGGGACGTGGATCCGGCGAAGGGACCCGAAAAGATCGCGGAGCGGGACCGCGCTGAAAAGCCAGGCGAGCAGCCCCCCGGCGATCAGGACCGAAAGAATAATTGAGAGCGGCTTTTTGCCCCGCACGGCCGTATCTTCGCACTGTGATTCGGAGCAGTCAACTTTGGGGAGAAACCCGAATGTCGCGGGGGGATGACCGCGGAACCTCCTTGTGATATTCTGAAGGTCCAAAAATGTGGTTGAGCATCGGCATTTTTCCAGTCTTCGCTCAGGAGGCTGATATGTTTTCGAAGGTCCCCGTTCGATCCCTCGTCATCCTCGCCCTCGTTTTCGCCGCGGTCGCCGCGGTTCGTGTTGCCGCCGCCGCCCCCGCCGGCCCCGGGGCCCCGGCCGGCCTCAAATGCGAGTACCTCGTCGATCCGCTGGGGATCGATGTCCAAGAGCCCAGGCTGTTCTGGATTCCCACGCATTCCGATCGGGGCCAGAAGCAGACGGCGTATCAGGTCCTCGTTTCCCGGGATCCCTCCTGCGCCAAAGGCGAGACTTGGGACAGCGGCAAGGCCGCTTCGGCCGCGTTCATCCAGATCGTCTACAAAGGCCAGCCGCTCGTTTCGGACGCGACATATTATTGGAAGGTCCGGACCTGGGACGCGTCGGGCGTTGCCGGACCGTACAGCCCCGTGGCGAAATTTTCGACGGGCCTGTTCGCCAAATCCGAATGGAAAGCGAAGTGGATCGGCGGAGGAAACGAGCTTCGCAAGGAATTCGACGCCCCCGACTCCGTGACTCGGGCATTCGTTTACATGAGCGGGCTCGGATATTCCGAGCTTTATCTGAACGGCGAGAAGGTCGGGACAAGCGTTCTCGATCCCGCCTGGACGACCTATGACAAGCGTGTCCTCTATGCCGCCTATGACGTCACGCCGTTGATCCGGAAGGGGCGGAACGCCTTGGGCGTCATGCTCGGGGAGGGCTGGTTCAAGGACCGGGTCCTGATCCTTCAGCTCCATCTCGAGTCGGCCGGCGGCAAGATGACCATGATCCGAAGCGACGAAACCTGGAAGGCCGGTCAGGGCCCGATCATCGAGGACAGCGTCTATCATGGCGAGACATATGACGCGCGTCTCGAAACGGCCGGCTGGGACCGGCCCGGCTTCGACGATAAAGGGTGGAAGAAGGCGGTCGCGGTCCCCGGCCCGAAAGGGATGCTGTCGGCCCAGATGATGCCGCCGATCCGGGTCATGGACACCCTCGTCCCGCTCAAGATGACGAACCCGAAGCCCGGGACCTATGTCTTCGACATGGGCCAGAACGCCAGTGGCTGGGCCCGGCTCCGCGTTTCGGGCCCGCGCGGGTCCGCCGTCAAGCTGCGCTTCGCCGAGCTTCTTTATGATAGCGGCATGATCAACCGGGAGAACCTGCGGAGCGCCCGGGCCGAAGACATCTATATCCTCAAGGGAGAAGGGGAGGAGACGTACGAACCGAGGTTCACCTATCACGGCTTCCGCTTTGTCGAAGTGACCGGAATGCCCGGAGCGCCGAACGCGGAAACCCTCCGCGGCCGGGTGGTTTACTCGGGCGTGGGCCAGACCGGATCGTTCACGGCGTCGAAGCCTGTCCTGAACTCGCTTCAGCGAATTCTCACCTGGGGCCAGAAGACAAACCTCCACAGCATTCCCACCGACTGCTCGCAGCGCGATGAGCGGATGGGCTGGATGGGCGACGCCCAGGGGACGGCCGAAGAGGCGATCATGAATTTCGACATGGCCGCCTTCTACACCAATTTCGTCCGGGACATCCGCGACGTCCAGGATGAAGCCGGAACGATCACGGACACCGTTCCCCATATCTGGGGCTCGCGGCCGGCCGATCCGGCCTGGGGCACGGCCTATCCGCTCCTGTGCTGGTACATGTACCGCTACTATAGCGACCGCCGCGTCCTCGAGGAGAATTACGCCGGCTTGAAGAAATACGTGGAGTTCCTCCGTTCGAAGGCCGAAAACGGGGTCCTGAAATACAGCTATTACGGCGACTGGGTCGCCGTCGACAAAACGCCGGGGAGCCTCGTCTCGGATTTCTATTATTTTTATGACACGAAGATCGTGTCTGAAATCGCCGCGGTCCTGGGCAAAGCCAAGGACGCCGCGGAATACGCTAAGCGGGCCGAGGAGATCAAAGCGGCGTTCCACAAGGAATTCTTCGATCCGAAGACCGGCAATTACGCCAACGGAACCCAAACGGCCAACGCCCTGGCCCTCTTCCTCGAACTCGGGCCTGACGCCGCCCGCGGCTCGGCCTGGGGGAACCTGTTCGACAACATCGTCTACAAGAACGATTCTCACCTGACGACGGGAATCATCGGCACCAAATACATCATGGAGGTTCTGACGCGCCAAGGGAACAATGACCTGGCCTACGATCTCGCCTGCCGGACGACGTATCCGAGCTGGGGCTACATGATCGAGAACGGAGCGACGACGCTCTGGGAGCTATGGCAGAAACGGGAAGGTCCCTCCATGAACTCCCACAACCACCCGATGTTCGGGAGCGTCGGATCCTGGCTCTACAAAGCCCTGGCCGGGATCGACCTCGATCCGTCGGCGGCGGGCTACGAGAAGATCCGGATCGAGCCGGGGATGGTCCGCGATCTGACCGGCGCTTCGGGCGTCCTCCAGACTGTCCGCGGCCGCGTGGCGTCCTCGTGGGAGAGGACGGAAGATTCCGTCAAGCTCGACGTCGTCATCCCGATGGGAAGCGAAGCCGAGGTCGTCCTGCCGAAATTCAAGCTCAGGGATGTCATTCTCAAGGAGGGCGGTGCGAGCGTCTGGATCGGGAAGAAAGCCTCTTCCAAGATCCCGGGAATCCTCGAGTGCAAGGAAACCGACTCCTCCCTCGTCCTGAAGATCGGCTCGGGGGCGTACGCGTTCGAGCTGGCCGGACGGTGAGGCCGAAGATGCGCCAGGAAGAGATCGACGCCCTGATCGTCCGGGCGCTCGAAGAAGACATGCCCTGCGGCGACATCACCACGGAAAGCCTCATCCCGCCGCGGGCGCTCGCCCGAGCCCTCCTGATGGCCAAACAGCCCGGCATCCTGGCCGGCCTGGAGGTTGCGATCCGGGTTTTTCAGGCGCTCGATCCGCGCGTCTCGGTCAACCGTTTCCTCTCCGACGGCGCGGCTTTCCAGGCAGGGGACGTTCTGGCCGAGATCGAAGGCCGGGCGGTTACGATCCTTGCCGGAGAACGGACGGCCCTCAACATCCTCCAGCGCATGTCCGGCATCGCCACCATGGCCCGCCGGTTCGTCGATGCCGTCGCGGGAACGGGGGTGACGATCCTCGACACCCGCAAGACGACCCCTGGCTTACGAACCCTCGAGAAATACGCGGTCCGCATGGGCGGGGCGGCGAACCACCGGCCGGACTTGTCCTCGATGGTCCTGATCAAGGACAACCATCTAATGATGGTCCCGGACATCGTCCGGGCGGTCAAACGCGTCCGGCGCAAGGTCGGGCGGGGCATACTTGTCGAGGTCGAAGTCACGAGCTTCGGCCAGGCCCGGAAGGCCCTGGCGGCCGGGGCCGATTGGATCATGCTCGACAACATGAAACCCGCCGAGATGAAGCGGGTCGTCCAGTGGATCGGCGGGAGGGCGAGGGTCGAAGCTTCGGGGAACATCGACCTTTCGACGGTCCGCGGGGTCGCCCGGACCGGGGTCGATTACATCTCTTCCGGCAAGCTGACCCATTCCGTCGAGGCGGTCGACATCAGCCTGGAATTCCTCGGCCCGCTCGGCCGGAGAGTCAACCGGGTCGCGCCGAAGGTCCGGAGGAAGCCATGACGATCAAAGTCCCGGAGAACCTGCGCACGGACGTCCTCGTCATCGGCTGCGGGATCGCCGGCGCCAGCGTCGCGCTCGAGTCGGCCAAGCGCGGATTGAACGTCATCGTCTTATCCCGGAATGCCGACCCGCGGGAATCCAACTCCTTCTATGCCCAGGGAGGAATCGTCACCCTCGGGCCGGACGACGATCCCGCGCTCCTGCGCGAGGACATCATCCGGACCGGCGACGGCATCAGCAATCCCGAGGCCGTCGAGGTCCTCGTCAGCGAGTGCCGGCCTTTGGTCGAGGGCATTCTCATCGACGAGCTCAAGGTCCCCTTCAGCCGGAAATCCGCGGGCGAGCTCGATTACGCCCGGGAAGCCGGCCATTCCCGCCGACGGATCCTTCATGTCCAGGACGCCACGGGGCGGACGATCGAGGAACTCTTCCTCGCCGAATTGCGGACCTTTCCCAATGTCACGCTGCTCCCCGGACAGACCGCGGTCGACCTCTTGACGGTGCCGCATCATTCCAGGAACGCCATCGATTATTACCATCCGCCCCGCTGCCTGGGGGCTTATGTGCTCGACAACGCCACGCGCGGAGTCAAATCCATCTTCGCTTCCCAGACCGTCCTGGCCTCGGGCGGATGCGGGTCCGTTTTCCTCCATACCTCGAACCCTCCGGACGCCATCGGAGCCGGCTATGCCATGGCCTACCGCGCCGGCGCCCGGATCGTCAATATGGAGTATATCCAGTTCCATCCCACCTCCCTGTTCCATCGCGACGCCGCGAATTTTCTGATTTCCGAGTCCGTCCGGGGCGAGGGGGCTCGCCTCAAGACCCCGGACGGCCGGACGTTCATGGAGAAATACAGCGAGCGGGGCGACCTGGCCCCGCGCGACGAGGTTTCCCGGGCCATCTACGAGGAAATGATCAACACGAACTCGAGCCATGTCCTCCTCGACCTGGCTTCGTACGCGACGGTGAACATCGCCGAACGGTTCCCGACGATCCACCAAACCTGCCTCCGCTACGGAATCGACATCACCCGCGATCCCATCCCCGTCGTTCCGGCCGCCCACTTTTGCTGCGGCGGAGTCCTCGTCGACACCTGGGGGACGACGTCGCTTGACGGCCTGTCCGCGGTCGGAGAAGTCGCCTGCACGGGTCTCCACGGGGCGAACCGCCTGGCTTCGACCTCGCTCCTCGAAGGCCTGGTTTGGGGCACCCGGGCGGGCCGCCGGATCGCCGAGCGGCTCGGCTCGGCCCGTGCGGCCGCGCCGGCGAACGTCCACGAATGGTACTATCCCGAACGGGAAGAGGCGATCGATCCCGCGCTCGTCCAGCAGGATTGGCTGACCATCCGCTCGACGATGTGGAATTATGCCGGGATCATCCGCACGCCCAAGCGGTTGGAGCGGGCCAAAGCGGACCTCGAGTACCTCCGGCACCGGATCGAACGCTTCTACCAGGAAGCCGAGATGGACGTCTCCATGGTCGGGCTGAAGCACGGGATCGAAGTCGCGCTCATGATCACCCACGCGGCGCTGGCCAACCCGGTCAGCTTGGGGGCGCACTTCATCAAGACGTGACGAGCCTTCAGAACCGCAGCCGGAGCCCGGCCGAGATCCCGAATCCGCTCAGGTCGAGCCCCGCGGACCGGACATTCCCCGTCGACGGAGCCGCCGGCTGTCCGCCGGCGAACGTCCCGCGAAGGAAGGTCTGAGTTCCGACGGTTTCGTCAAAAACCCAGAACGAGGCATCCTGGGTCCGGTCGACGTTCTGACCGAGGAACCAGCTCGTCTTGTCCGTCATCTCTCCCTTGAGCTCGCCGAAGCGAAGGAAGCGCCCGTCGGCTTGGAGGACGAGGTCGAGACCGGAGCTGAGGGACCATTCCAGAACCGCTCCGGCCTGAAATCCAATCGTCGCCATCTTGGAGGAGAACTCGCTGGAATCGGCGAAGGCGAAGAAATCCGTCCCCAGGGACTGACTGTGCCGGAACTCGATGGAGTAATATCCCGTTCCCCCGAAGAGGTCGAGGCCGAGACGGCGTCCGAGAGCGACGGATTTATGAAGGTTGAGCGTGATCGGGACGACCGTCAGCCGGGATTGGATGGCGTCTTCCAGGGTGACGAAGAGCCAAAAATAACGGAAGCGATTGTCGACGTTCAGCCGCTCATAGCCGCCGCCGAGGCCGACTTCGAAGGAGTCCCCGAACGGGATGAGGACCTCGAAGCCCCCGCGGAGCTCGGTGCGGAAAGGACGGAAATTTCCTTCGAGATTGTCCGTCGTCGCGAGCAGGGCGTCATAGGCGCCCCTGAGGGAGCGGCCGTAATCTCCCTGCAAGAGAAAGCTCAACCCTCCGGTCAGCCGGACCGAGACGCCGGCCGAGGCGCTCGCCGCGGCGAAGAGGAGGATTCCGGTGAAGAGGGCGAATCGTTTTCGCATGGTCGTTTCCCCGGCACCAGTTTAGCGGATCCAGTGTCCCGTCTCAAGTTTCCTTTACCATATTTTATCACAGAGACGGGACCCGATTTGACATTTCGGGCTCCGCGGTTAAAATAAGTTGTTTAAAATCACGGAGTTCATGACATGTCCGACCCGAAAAACGTCAAGGAGACGCTCAACCTGCCGAGGACCGGCTTCTCGATGAAAGCCAGGCTCGCCGAGAAAGAGCCCGAAATCCTGAAGAAATGGTCCGAGATCGGCCTCTACGGCAGGATTCGGGCCGCGCGAAAGGGGAGCCCGGCGTTCGTCCTGCACGACGGGCCGCCCTACGCCAACGGGAACATCCATCTCGGCACGGCCATGAACAAGATCCTCAAGGACTTCATCGTCAAGTCGCGGACGATGCGCGGCTTCGATGCGGCCTACCTTCCGGGATGGGACTGCCACGGCCTGCCCATCGAGATCCACGTGGACAAGATCCTCGGCGCCAAGAAGAAAGACATGCCGGTCATCGAGATCCGGGACGTCTGCCGCGACTATGCCCTGAAATATGTCGGCATCCAGCGCGAGGAGTTCGTCCGGCTCGGTGTCCTGGGAGAATGGGACGCCCCGTATCTGACCATGGATCCCGGATATGAGGAATCCGTCCTCCGTTATCTCGCCGAGTTCATGGCCGAGGGAAGCGTATTCAAGGGCAAGCGGCCGGTCCACTGGTGCCCTCATTGCAAGACGGCCCTGGCCGAGGCCGAGATCATCTACAAGGACAAGACGTCGCCTTCGATCTACGTGAAGTTCCCGGTCGGCGCCGAAGTCGAAGAGCGGTTTCCGGTCTTGAAGGGGCGGCACGCCTCGGTCGTCATCTGGACGACGACTCCCTGGACCCTGCCGGCGAACCTGGCCATCGCCTTCCATCCGGAGTACGAATACGCGGCGTTCGAAGCGGGCGGGGAAGTCCTCATCGCGGCCAGGCGTCTCGTCCCGGTCCTGGCCGAGCTTTTCAGGCTCGGTGATCCCAAGATCCTCGTCACGATGACGGGCAAGGACCTCGAGGGCCTCAAAGCCCGCCATCCCTGGATCGACCGCGACTCGCTCTTCGTCCTGGCCGACTACGTCACCCTGGACGACGGCACGGGCTGCGTCCATACGGCCCCGGGCCACGGCTACGAGGACTACCTCATGGGACTCGGGTACGGGCTCGACATCTATACGCCGGTTGACGACGAGGGGCGGTTCCTCCCCGAGGTCGAGCGGTACGCCTGCATGTACGTCTTCAAAGCCAACAAGGTCATCAACGCCGACATGAAGGCCGAAGGCGTCCTGCTTCACGAAGGGGAGATCAGCCACTCCTATCCCCACTGCTGGCGGTGCAAGAATCCGGTCATCTTCCGGGCGACGTCGCAGTGGTTCATCTCGATGGACAAGACCGGTCTCCGGAAACGCACGCTCGAGGAAATCAAGCGCGTCGAGTGGATCCCTGCCTGGGGCGAGGAGCGGATCACCAACATGATGGAGGCCCGGCCGGACTGGTGCATCTCCCGCCAGCGGACTTGGGGCGTCCCGATCCCGGCCTTCCAATGCCGCGACTGCGGGGAGCCGCTGGCCGATGCCCCGACCGCCCGCCACGTGGCGGCGATCTTCGGACGCGAAGGCTCGAACGCCTGGTTCGTCAAGCCCGCGGCCGAGCTCCTGCCTCCGGGAGCGGCCTGTCCGAAGTGCGGATGCACGGGCCTGGACAAGGAAAACAACATTCTCGACGTCTGGTTCGAGTCCGGCGCGAGCCACAATGTCCTAGGCCGGCGACCGGACCTGCCCTATCCGGCCGATGTGTATATCGAAGGACACGACCAGCACCGCGGCTGGTTCAACAGCTCGATCGTGGTGGGCGTCGCCGCGCGCGGTCGATCGCCCTACAAGACCTGCATCACCCACGGTTTCGTCCTGGATGACCAGGGGAAAGCGATGTCGAAATCGGCCGGAAACGTCATCGAGCCCGGGACGATCATCGCCAAGGATGGCGCGGAGATCCTCCGGCTCTGGGCCGCCATGCTCAATTACAAGGAAGATGCGCCGTTCGGCCAGGAGCTCCGGCAGCGGCTCTCCGAAGCCTACCGGAAGATCCGCAACACCTGGCGCTTCCTCCTCAGCAACCTCTACGATTTTTCGCCCGACGCGGACTCCGTCGCGGCTTCGGATCTCGAACCGCTCGACCGATGGGCGCTCGAGCGGGCCGCCGAGGTCGGCCGGAAAGTGCTCCAAGCTTACGACGCCTACGAGTATCATCCGGTTTTCCACGCCCTTTACAATTTCTTCGCCGTGGACCTGAGCGCGTTCTATCTCGATGTCCTCAAGGACAGGCTGTATTGCTCGGGAGCCGCATCGAAAGCCCGCCGTTCGGCCCAGACCGCGATCTTCCGTATCCTCAAAGAATCGCTCCTCCTGGCCGCGCCGATCCTGCCGTTCACAACGGAGGAAGCCTGGGAAGCGATGCCGGACTTCTCCGGGAAGAGCGCCTCGATTCATCTCGAGCTCTTTCCCGATTTCGCGTCGACATGGCTCGAGCCGGCCGAGCGGGCCGACTGGGAGATCCTGCTCCAGGTCCGGGACAAGGTCCTCAAGGAGCTCGAAGGCGCCCGGGAGCGAAAGCTCATCGGGAACGCCCTCGAAGGCCGGGTCCGCATCCAAGCCCCCCCTGCGGTCAAGAACGTCCTCGACCGTCACCGAGACGGCCTGTGCGCCCTGCTTATTGTCTCGGATGTCGTCGTCGAACCCGGATCGGGCGAGGAGCCGGTGATCTCCGTCGCCAAGGCGCCGGGCAGGAAATGCGTCCGCTGCTGGAATTACTCGCCGGCCGTCGGGACGATCGAGTCCCATCCGGATTTCTGCGAGCGCTGCGCGGGCGTCGTCGCTTCGACGGCCCGGACATGATGAAGACCAACGGACGGTACTTCGGGCTGATGGCCGGGCTCGTTGCCCTGGATCAGCTGACCAAAGCCCTCCTGGTTAAGTCCGTGGCCCTTTACGAATCCGTCACGGTCATCCCCGGATTTCTCTCCCTGTCGCACATCCGCAACAAGGGCGCGATCTTCGGGATGTTCAACCGCTCCGGGGTGAAGAGCGTCACGCTTCTTCTTGTGCTCGCTTCGCTCATCGCCCTCGGTTTCGTCGCCTATTACTTCATCAAAACCCCCGCCTCCCAGCCTTGGACGAAAACGGCCCTTTCTCTCATCCTGGCCGGCGCCGTCGGGAACCAGATCGACCGGTTCTTCCGCGGCAGCGTCGTCGATTTCGTCGAGATTCACGTCAAGGCCTTCACGTGGCCGACGTTCAACGTCGCCGACGCCTGCATCTCGACCGGCGCGGTCCTTTTGGCCGCCCTCATCGTCTTCAGGAGAACGTGATGCATCCGATCCTGTTCAAGCTCGGCCCCGTGACTGTCCATTCCTACGGTTTTTTCATGGCCATCGGCGTCGCCATGTCCCTCTGGTTCCTCGCCCGGCAGGGGAAGCGCCAGGGCCTCGACGCCGCCAAGCTTCTCGACGCCGCGTTCTTCATCATCATCGTCTCGCTCCTCGGAGCGAAGCTCGTCCTGCTTCTGGGCGACTTTTCCTACTACCTGAAGAACCCCAAGCAGCTTTTCTGGATTGCCCGCTCCGGCGGCGTGTTCCAGGGCGGCCTGTTCTTCGGCATCATTTTCGCCCTGTGGTACTTCCGCCGGAAGAAAATCCCGACCTGGAAGGTCGCCGACCTCGCCGCTCCGGCCGTGGCCCTCGGCCATGGCTTCGGCCGCATCGGCTGTTTCATGGCCGGATGCTGTTATGGGAAGGAATGTACCCTCCCATGGGGGATGACGTTCCACGATCCCTACGCCCACGACCTGACCGGGCTTCCGCTCAACCAGTCGCTCCACCCCGTCCAGATCTATGAAGCGATCCTCAATTTTCTGAATTTCGCTTTTCTGGCCCTCCTGCTCCGCCGTAAATCGTTCGACGGACAGGTCTTTCCCGTCTATATCATCAACTACTCGGTCATCCGGTATTTCACCGAGTTCTTCCGCGGCGACCACGCCGAGCGGGCTTATCTCTTCCATGGGTCGTCGCCCCTGCTCAGCGTCTCCTATCCCCAGTTCTTCTGCATCCTCGGCCTCGTCGTCGGGATCCTCCTCTATCGCATCTTCCGGCAACGCCGCCGTGTCGCATAAGACCTTCCGCGTCGGGCCGGACTCGGGAGCCGGGGTGAGGCTCGATGTCTTCCTCTCCCGCCGGATCCCGGATTTTGCCCGCTCGCAGTTCCAGCGCTTCATCGACAAGGGATTCGTCTTCGTCAACGGCGAGCGCAAAAAGCCCAGCTATAAGCTCCGGGCCGGCGACCGGATCGAGGCCGAGATCGAGATCCCCGAGCCGGGCGCCGTCGAGCCCGAAGACATCCCTCTGAGCGTCATCTATGAAGATGATTCGATCGCCGTGATCGACAAACACTCCGGGATGGTCGTCCATCCGGGCGCGGGGGCCCGGACGGGCACGCTCGTCAACGCCCTCCTGCACCGGTACCCCGAGATTCGCGGGATCGGCGAGGAGGACCGGCCCGGGATCGTCCATCGCCTGGACAAGGACACCTCCGGCGTCATCGTCGTCGCCCGGACCGCGGCCGCTCATCTCGAGCTCAAGCGTCAGTTCAAGGCCCGCGAGGTCAAGAAAGTCTACCTGGCCCTCATCGCCGGCCGTCCGGCCCGGGACGAGGGCAGCTTCGACTGGCCGATCGGCCGGCACCATCTCCATGGCGAACGGATGTCGATCAAGACGGACAAGCCGCGGACGGCGATCACGGATTACCGTGTCGCCCGGACGATCGGGGAGTACACCCTCCTCGAGGTCCGTCCGCTGACCGGGCGAACGCACCAGATCCGGGTCCATCTCGCCGCCGCTGGTCACCCGGTCGTAGGGGACAGCCGCTACGGCTCGCGAAAGGCGGGGGAAAAGCGCTTCCCCCGGCTCTTTCTCCACGCCCGGGAGCTGTCCGTCAGCCATCCCGCCACCGGGGCCCGGATGACCTTCGTTTCGCCCCTCCCTGCCGACCTCGCCGCGGTTCTTGAGGCGCTTGAATTGCCGGCCGAACCTGGTGTATGATGACGTTTCTTTTTCGCCGTTTCTAAGCGCTCTCCGCTCGACGGAACGACCACCTCTGGGAGGATCGCGTATGAAAGACTATACGCCCGATTTGATCCGCAACATCGCCCTGATCGGCCACGGCGCCTCGGGGAAGACCTCTCTCGCCGCGGCCGTCCTGTTCGACGGCGGCGCGACCGGCCGGCTGACCAAGGTCGACAAAGGCAACACGGTCACGGATTTCGAGCCTGAAGAGGTGGACCGCAAGATCTCGATCAGCTCGGCCCTGTGCTTCGTCGAATGGAACGGACACAAGATCAACATCCTGGACACGCCCGGCTACGGCAATTTCCTGTGGGACACCCACGCCGGGCTGCGGGCCGTGGACGCGGCGGTCGTGTTCATCGACGGCGTCGCGGGCGTCGAGGTCGGAACCGAGAAGGTCTGGGAGATGATCGACGAGCTCAGTCTGCCCCGCTTCCTCCTCATCAACAAGCTCGACCGGGAGAATTCGAGCTTCGACCGGGCCGTCGCCGCGGTCCATCAGTTCTTCGGCCGGCAGGCCGTCCCGGTCCAGATCCCTCTCGGCGGAGAGAAGGATTTCCGGGGCGTCATCGACGTCATCGGGCAAAAAGCGTGGGTCTTCGAGAAGGACGAAAGCGGAAAGTTCAGGGTCGAACCCGTCCCGGCCGAGCTCAAGGCCGAGGTTGAGAAGCGCTACAAGGACCTCGTCGAGATGGTCGCCGAGAACGACGAGAAGCTCATGGAAAAGTACCTGGAGAAGGGGGAGCTGACGGCCGCCGAGGTCATGGAAGGATTCAAGGCCGGCGTTCTGAAGCACCAGCTCTATCCTGTTTTTGCCGCTTCGGCCCTCCTCAACATGGGCATTCAGCCTTTCCTTGACGGGATCATCGCTTACGCGCCGTCGCCCTTGGATACCCCCGAGACTGCCGTTTCGATCGACGGCAAGGAGGGGAAGCTCAAGCTCAATCCCGACGCTCCATTCGCCGCCCTCGTCTTCAAGACGATCTCCGACCCGTACACGGGCCGGATTTCGATGATGCGGGTGTTTTCGGGAAAAGCCAATCCGGATTCGACGGTGGCCAACCCGGGCAAGGATGCGGAGGAGAAGCTGGGCGGCCTGTTCTACCTCCAGGGCAAGGAACAGGTCCCGGCCGGCCAGGCCAAGGCCGGGGACCTCTTGGCCACGGCCAAGCTCAAGGTGACCTCGACGGGCGACACGCTCTCGGCCAAGGGATCGGGGATCGTGATCCCCCCGATCAAGTTCCCGGAGCCTTCGATCTCGTTCGCCATCGAGCCCAAGACGCGGGCGGACGAGGACCGCATCTCCCAGGCGTCACACCGGCTTATGGAGGAGGACCCGACGATCCGTTTCGAGCGCGACCCTGACACGGCCCAGCTCCTCATCTCGGGAGGCGGCGAGCTCCATGTCCGCATCGTCACCGACAAGCTCAAAAAGCGTTACAACGTCGACGTCGAGCTCAGGCCTCCGAAGATCTCTTACAAGGAGACGATCAAAGGACGGGCCGACGTCCAGGGCCGCCACAAGAAGCAGACGGGCGGCCGGGGCCAGTTCGGCGACGTTTGGATCAAGATGGAGCCCCTGCCCAGGGGGAAGGACTTCGAGTTCGAAGACAAGATTTTCGGCGGGTCCATTCCGAGGAACTTCATCCCCTCGGTCGAGAAGGGGCTCATCGACGCCAAGAAGAAAGGGGTCCTGGCCGGCTACCCCGTCATCGATTTCAAGGTCACGCTGTACGACGGGTCCTACCACGAGGTCGATTCGTCCGACATCGCCTTCAAGATCGCCGCGTCCAAGGCCTTCAAGCTGGCCATGCAGCAGGCCAAGCCGACCATCCTCGAACCCGTGATGAATGTCGAGGTTTACACGCCCGAGGCTTACATGGGCGACATCATGGGCAACCTGAACGGCCGCCGGGGCAAGGTCTCCGGGATGGAGCAGAAGGGGAACATGCGCATCCTCAAGGCCGTGGTGCCCATGTCCGAGATGCTCGACTTCGAGCCGACATTGACCTCGATCACGGGCGGCCGGGGATCGTTCATCATGGAGTTCTCGCACTACGAGGAGGTCCCGGCCCACCTCCAGCAAAAGATCATCGCCGAAGCGATCAAGGAAGGCCGGGTCAGGCCCGAGGAGGAGTGAGCCGGCGTCCGCCCGCGGAGGCGGACTTCAATCGACCGACCAATCGATCGGCCCGAACTTTTGTTCGATCTCCTTGGTCAAGTCCGTGATCTTCGCCTTCAGGATATAGAGATCCTGCATCTCGCCGTTCTGGTCTTTGACGTAATCCGGGAGGACGCTCTGGTCGTGGAAACCCATCTTCCGGGCCAGGTTGAGGGCGGCTTCCTGCGGTTTCATCATCCAGACCGTGACCGTATCCACGTTCTTGCGCAGGGCGAGCCTGTAGAGCTCGCGCATCAGGATCATTCCCACACCGCGGCGCTGGAATGCCCGGGAGATGATCACCCTCAGCTCTCCCTGGTGGCGCCTCCATTCTTCGAAAGGGAGCTCCAGGACGCCCTTGCCGATGATCTCGCCGCCGAAGAGGGCCAGGATGCGGAAATGGTAGCCGAAGTCCATGAGCTTGATCCGCTGTTCCATGGTCTTCCGATTGGTCACATCAATCCGCAGGTAGCGGCGGTCTTCGGCCGGGAGGTCGGAGTAGAACTTCATCAGGGCTTCGAAATCCTGCTTGGGGTCCATGTCCCGGATGAAGATTTCGGCCCCGTCCTTCAAGATTTCGGACTTGAGCATGGGAATCCCTCCTCTTCCTTTCTGATTCGACTATAAGTCTCAGGTCCCCTCCTGTCAAGCTCGCTCCGGGACACGGATTGACTTGGGGGCGGGGGGTCCATATCATACGTCCGTTTCGAAAAGGAGAATCCGCCCATGACCCATCACCCGAGGACGATCTTTGCGCTGATCATCCTGGCCGCGGCAACCGCCTTGGCCCTGAGCGCGGCCGCCCAGGACGCGCCCGGCGATCCGACGCTCCGGCTCAAGATCGGCGATCCGCGCTTCAAGGACAAGACCCTCGACATCGCGCCCGGAGGGCTCGTTTCGGCCGAGACGGGAAAATCCCTGCCGTTTGCCGAGATGATCGAGGAGATGAAGACGGCCCGAATCATCCACGTCGGAGAGACGCATGACTCCAAGCCCATCCACGACCTCCAGGCGAAAATCATCCGGGCCCTTTACGAGCAGGACCGCGGCCTCGTCATCGGGCTGGAGATGTTCCCCTCGACAATGCAGGAGGTCCTCAACAGATGGAGCCTGGGCATCCTGTCCGAGGAGGAGTTCATCCGGGAAGCCCGCTGGTACGTCACCTGGAACTTCAATTTCGGCTTCTATCGCGACGTCTTCGTTTTCGCCAAGCAGAACCACATCCCCATCTACGGACTCAACGCCCCGCGCGAAATCATCACCAAGATCCGGATGAGAGGATGGGACGCGCTTTCGGACGCCGAAAAGGCCTTGGTCCCGAAACCCGATTTGACGCAGGTCGAGCATCGGCTGCTGATGAAGCAGATCTTCGGCGGGGCCGACATGCCCCACGCCATGGCCGGCTCGGTCGGGGCGGAGGCGATGTTCGAAGGCCTCTACCGGGCCCAATCCGCCTGGGACGAGGTCATGGGCGCGAACGCGGCGGCGATCGTCGAGCGGGAGAGGAAAAAGATGGTCGTCCTCGTGGGATCGGGACATCTGATCTATAACGTCGGCCTCAACCGCCGGGCTTACGACAGGAATCAGCTTCCTTTCAAGACGGTCATCAGTGTTTTTGTCGATAAGGACAAACCGGCCGAGACCGTCGCCCGCAGCCTGGGCGATTACCTCTTCGGCATCTCCGCGGAGGAGCGCCCCGCCTATCCTTCGATCGGGATCGGGCTCAAGAAAGTCAATGACCTCGAAAATCTCTTCGTGGATACCAAGCCCATCGACGGCGTCGCCCGGGGCCAGGACATCGAGAAGGGAGACATCATCCTGAACATCGACGGGCGGACTTGGACGGACGTTAACGAGCTGAGGACCTACCTGGCCGCTATCCCTTGGGACGGAGAGGTCAAGCTCCACATTCTCCGGGCGGGCGTCGAAAAGGATGTCACCCTCAAAATCAAGCTGACGCCTCCGCCCGACGAGAAGTGATCAGGGAGGCAACGAACATGAAACCCGCTTTTCGTAAGGTCCTTGCCGCCGCGTGCCTTCTCCTCCTTGTCCAAGCGACTCTCCCGGCCCAAGAAGAAGGGGGGACGCTCCCCGTCCTCGACCGGTTGAGGACGCGGATCGAGCGCGTGCTCCGGAACGCCAACGGAACCGTGGGGGTGGCCGTCCGCCACATCGAATCCGGGCGCGGGCTGGCGGTGAACGGAGACGTGCTCTTCCCCATGGCCAGCGCCTTCAAGGTCCCAATCCTCGTCGAACTTCTGGCCCAGGTGCAGGAGGGGAAATTCGGACTCGAGGATGAGATCGACGTCCAGAAATCCGACCAGCACCCCGGAAGCGGCATGCTTTCCTCGCTTGTCATGCCCGGGATCAAGCTCTCGGTCCTGAACATGGCCCACTTCATGATGATGATCAGCGACAACTCGGCGACCGACATCCTGCTCGACAAGGTCGGCGCGGCCAACGTCAACGCCCGCCTGCGGGCCGCCGGGATCGAAGGAATGTCCGTCGGACGCTCCTGCCAGGGCATGATCGAGGATTATCGGCGCCTGGTCTCGGGAGTCCGAAGTCCTGAGGAAAGGAAAAAGGCGATCGTCGCTTTCGGCGAAAACCCCGACGACGAAGCGACGCCGGCGGCCATGAACGCGCTCCTGGAAAAGATCGTCCGGAAGGAAATCCTGGACCCGGCGAACTGCGACCTGCTGTTGTCGATCATGCGGAAATGCGAGACGGGCAATGCCCGGATCAAGGGCCTTCTTCCGCGGGGGACGGTCGTCGCGCATAAGACGGGGTCGCTCGCCGGGACGGTTAATGATTGCGGCCTGATCGTCCTTCCGGACGGCCAGGGCAGAATCGTCTTGACCGTTTTCAGCAAGGATTTCATCGATCCGACCGAGGATGTCGAAGCCCTCATTGCCGGAGTCGCCCGGGTCGTTTATGACTGTTTTTATTTTTCGGACTGACGGTCGGGCTTATTTTTTTTCGGTCAGCTCGACGTAGATGATCTCGACCAGACCGGGCCGGCTCCGGCCCGCGGCGCCCGCCGCGGCTTCGGGGATCCCGAAGGCCGCCTTGACCTCGGCCAAGGTCTTTCCTTCCTGGATGAGGGCCCGGATTTTTTCTTGCTTCTCCCGGATCGAGGCGAGAAGGATCTTCAGATCGTCCTTGGTCAGGGGATCGTTGTGTCCGCTGAGAAACGTGTCCGCATCCAACGCGATCATGGTCTCGAGGGCCTTGGCGTATCCGACGGACGTGCCGTTCTTCTGACGGTGGATGAGGGGATCCCGGCCGACGAACGCGAGGTCGCCGACAAAGGCCGCCTTGAGGCCGTGGAAATAGATGATGGTGTCGCCGGCCGTGTGAGCCGGGCCGACGGGGATGAGATCGATGAGCTCGTTCCCGATCCGGAGGCTGAACGTCCGGGTGAAGGTCTGGGTCGGCAGATAGGCGCGAAGCCCGGCCAGCTTCTCGTCCTTGAACGCTTCTTCCATCTCCTTTTTCGTGGCCTCGCTCGAAAGAATCATCGCCGCTTTGGGATAACCGTCCAGGCCGTTGACGTGATCCAGGTCGCTGTGGGTGATCAGGACGTGGGTGATCGGAACCCGGGTGATCTTTCCGATCTCCGCGACCATCTGGCGAGTCCCTTCCGCGGTCATTTTCGCGTCGATGACGATGACGCCCTTGTCGTAGACGTAGAACCCGTTGTACGCCATTCCGCCCCTGACGAAATAGAGCCCGTCCCGGATGTTTTGGACCAGGGGGCCTTGGACCGGGGCGGTTTGTTGATCGGCGGCCAAGCCTCCGGCCGCGGGCAATAGGATCGCGAACCCTAAAAGTACGGGCAGCAATGATCTCATGGGAACCTCCTAGGGACGAGCGTCCTTTTTATACCGCACCCCGCCGGTCGTGACAAGCGTACGGAACACCGGCTTCAGGGGTGAGGCCGTGGGTCGATCCAGCGCCGGACTTGTTCCACGGTCGCCACGTTCGTGATCAGCCGGAACATGGACCGAAGACGCATGGGGGATGTACGGATCTCGATCCGGCCCGCCTTGACCGCGGAGATGATCGAGGCCGTGTCTTTGTCGGCTTCGACGAGCGTGTAGGTCAGGCCGAACTGTCGCAAGTCGTGGCTGTCCGAGTTTCCCACGAGCGGCTTGCCGTAGTCCCGGGCCGCGCGCACGGCGCTCTTGTTCAAATCCAACAGGGGATTGTGATAGCAGGTGAACTCGATGGCGTCGATCCAGGGAAGCAGGGGGAAGAGGCGCTTCTGCAGGGACTTGAAGAAATGGAAGAACGGATGAGGCGCGATGGTGAGGCTTTTCGGATCGGCCAGCCGGGGCAGGTCGCGCAGGGCGAAGCCTTCCAACCGCGGCTCGAAGGCGGGATTGATCACCACGATATGAGCGTCATCGGCCGTGATCTCGACGCCGGGCATGAGCAGAATGCCCCGCCCCGCGGCGGCGCGGGCCAAGGCCGGGGAATAGACGCCCTGGTCGTGGTTCGTGACGGCCAGGGCGTCGAACCCCAGCTCGGCCGCCCGTTCGAACAGCCGGTGGGCCGTATACCGGATATAGTCCTTTGGATCCTCCCGCGTGTGGACGTGAAAGTCCACTTTGAGAGGCCGGCGCGGCGCTCGGCTCAGAGCTTTGTCTCTCCGACCGTTTTCGTGACCGACTGAACCGTCTTGTCGAGCTGGGCCCGCTCCTCGTCGTTGAGCTTGATCTCGAAGATCTTTTCGACGCCCTGGGCCCCGATGAGGGCGGGAACGCCGATGAAGAGGCCGTGGATCCCGTACTCGCCTTCGCAGAGGGCGGCCGAGGGGAGGATCCGGCGCTTGTCCTTGAGATAGGACTCGGCCATGACGATCGCGCTCCAGGCGGGGCTGAAGAACGCCGAGCCCTTGCCGAAGAGCTTGACGATCTCGGTGCCGGCCTCGCGCGTCCGGAGGGCGAGCTTGTCGATCTGTTCCTTGGTCGCGATCTCGGTCAGAGGCACGCCGCCGACCGTGGTCAGGCGGGGCAGGGGGACCATATCGGGGCCGTGGCCGCCCAGGACGGCGCCGGCGACGTCGGTCACCGACACGCCGAGCTCCATGGCGACGAAGGCGCGCCAGCGGGCCGTGTCGAGTGTGCCGGCCATGCCGACGACCCGGTTCTTCGGGAACCCGGTCAGCTTGTAGAAGGAATAGACCATGGCGTCCAGGGGGTTCGTGATGATGATGCAGAACGCGTTGGGGGCGTGCTTCTTCACGCCTTCGGCGACCTGAGTGATGATTTGGATGTTGACCGCGAGCAGGTCCTCGCGGGTCATGCCGGCCTGGCGGGGCTTGCCGGCCGTGACGATGACGACGTCTGCCCCGGCGATGTCCGCGTAGTTCGAGCTGCCGATGATGTTGGCGTCGTAGTTGCCATGAGGGGCCATCTCCATGAGATCGAGGGCCTTGCCCTTGGCCGGGTTCTCGAGCTCGGGGATGTCGAGGATGACGATGTCGCCCATTTCCTTCTGCGCGGCGAGCATGGCCAGGATCTGTCCGATCTGGCCGCCGCCGATCAAAGCGATCTTCTTTCTCATATAAACCTCCTTCTGGATCAAAGCGCTTTACGTAAATGGCATTCTATTGGAACGCCTCGGCAAAATCAATGCCGGTTGGCGGGATTCTCGCGGCTCACGAAGAATGTTCGCCGCCGAGAATCCCGTGGGCGTGGAGAAATAATAGCGTCCGACCATCGTCATCGCGACTTCGGCGCAAATCCTGCCGCGGACGGACTCGGCCGATTCGCCGCATCTCACCCCCGACCCAGGGGACCCCATCCGGCTCATCGGCCAAGTCGTCCGAACGTCAGGCCCGCGGTCCGGTTAGCCGATCGGGGACGGTGAGCGAAGATGTCGGGCGACGTACCTGCAGGAAGGACGCCTACCTGCCGTCCCCTTCGAGTCGTAGAAGGGGTAGGGGAAGTAGATAATTTAAAATAATAGTCCGAAAGGCGTCCCGGTCTTTGAGAATCCGGCGGTCGGCGGCGGCACGAAGATTGCCCGAAGCGCCCCCAAATTTCTTTATTGATCTTCTCCTCCCTGCCCCCCAACTAACATGGGGGGATTCGTCGGCGCTTCGGGAAAGGAACGGAGCGAATCCGTTCCCGATCGGACGAGGGCAGTCGTCGAACGGTCCCGGAGCGGTTGCCAGAGGATGCGGATTTCACTAAACTAGGAACGCTTTCATCGAACCGGCCGCGCGGACCACGAGCGGTTCCAAGGAGATCAACATGCTGGAGTCCTATCGGAAGAACGAAGAAGAACGGCGCGCCCTGGGAATTCCGCCCCTGCCTCTGAATCCCGAGGAGACCGCCGAAGTCTGCCGCCTCCTTGAAGCTCCGCCTCAGGACTCGGGACCGGGACTCCTCGCCCTCCTGCGCGATCGGGTTTTGCCGGGGGTGGATCCTTCGGCGAAAGTGAAGGCCGAGTGGCTGGCCAGGATTGCCTCCGGTTCGATCGTCTCGCCGGTCGTTTCCCGGTCCGAGGCCGTCTTTCTCTTGGGAACGATGCTCGGCGGCTACAATGTCGCTCCTCTCGTCGGACTTCTGGACGATCCCGTCCTCGGCCCCGAAGCCGCGCGCGCCCTCGCCCGGACCATCCTCGTCTATGGGGCGTTCGACAAAGTCGCCGCCCTGGCCGCGTCCCATCCGAACGCCCGGGCCGTCCTGCGCTCCTGGGCCGAAGGGGAATGGTTCCTGTCGCGTCCGCCGGCCCCCGAAACGATCGCCTTGACCGTCTTCCGGGTCGACGGCGAGATCAACACCGACGATTTCTCGCCGGCGAAGCAAGCCTCGACCCGGCCCGACATCCCCCTCCATGCCCTGTCGATGGGGCAGACGCGTTTTCCCGGCGGCCTCCAGACCATCGCCAAGTTCCGGGCCGAAGGCCGCAGGGTGGCCTTCGTCGGTGATGTCGTCGGCACGGGCTCCTCCCGGAAATCGGCCTGCAACTCGGTGATGTTGCATATCGGCGAAGACATCCCCTTCGTCCCCAACAAGCGCCGCGGCGGCGTCATCCTCGGCGGGAAGATCGCTCCGATTTTCTTCAACACGACAGAAGATTCCGGCGGCCTGCCCATCGGAGAGGTCGACGTGACGGGAATGAAGATGGGCGACGAGATCGTTCTCGACCTCAAAGCCGGCCTCATCCGCTCCGCCTCCGGGGCGGTCCTGTCGAAGGCCGCCCTCAAGCCCGCTACGATCCTCGACGAGTTCCGGGCCGGCGGCCGGTTGAGCTTCATCATCGGCCGGTCCCTGACGAACAAGGCCCGCGTCCGGCTCGGACTCCCTGAAGCCGATTTCTTCACCCGCGTCGAAAACCCGAAGCCCGAACCGAACCAGGCTTATTCCCTGGCCCAGAAGATCGTCGGCCGGGCCTGCGGCGCGGCCGGGATCCGGCCCGGAACGGCCTGCGAACCGAAGATGGCCACGGTCGGCTCCCAGGACACGACCGGACCGATGACCGCCGATGAGCTCAAGGAGCTGGCCTGCCTGGAGTTCCAGTGCGGGTTGTTCATGCAATCCTTCTGCCATACCGCGGCTTATCCCAAGCCCTCCGACGTTAAAATGCATAAAACCCTTCCGGCCTTCATGATCGAACGGAAGGGCGTGGCCCTCAAGCCGGGCGACGGGGTCATCCATTCCTGGCTGAACCGCCTTCTCCTCCCCGACACGATGGGGACGGGAGGCGATTCGCACACCCGCTTCCCCATGGGCCTCAGCCTTCCCGCGGGCTCGGGACTCGTCGCCTTCGCCGGCGCCCTCGGGTTCATGCCGCTCGACATGTATGAATCCGTCCTCGTCAAGTTCAGGGGAAATCGCCGGCCGGGGATCACCCTCCGCGACGTCGTCAACGCCATTCCCTACTTCGCCATCAAGGAAGGGCTGCTGACCGTGGCGAAAAAGGGCAAGAAAAACATATTCAACGACCGGATTCTGGAGATGGAAGGCTTGGACGACCTGACCGTGGACCAGGCGTATGAGCTGACCGACGCGTCGGCCGAACGCTCCGCGGCCGGGAGCGTCATCGCCCTTAAGGTCGAGGCCGTGGCCCGCTTCCTCCGGAGCAACGTCGCCCTGATGAGGAAGATGATCGAGGCCGGCTACCGGGACGGCGAGACGCTGAAACGCCGGATCGACGCCTGCGAGGCCTGGCTGGCGAAGCCTGCGGTGCTCGAGAGGGACGCGAATGCTCAGTACGCGGCCGTTTTGGAGATCGACCTGGACGAGATCCGCGAGCCCATCCTGGCTTGTCCGAATGATCCGGACGACGTCAAGCCGCTGTCCGCGGTCGCCGGTGATCGCATCGACGAGGTCTTCATCGGCTCCTGCATGGTCAATATCGGCCACTTCCGGGCGGCCGGACGCATTTTCGACAAGGCGGCCTATCCGAAAACGCGGATCTGGATCACGCCCCCGACCAAGATGGACATGATCCAGCTCATGCGGGAGGGATTCTATTCGATCTTCTCCCAGGTGGGGGCACGGACCGAGATCCCCGGCTGTTCTCTCTGCATGGGGAACCAGGCCCGCGTCCAGCCCGGCGCGACGATCATCTCGACCTCGACCCGCAATTTCGACGACCGGATGGGGGATGGGGCGAGGGTCTATCTCGGCTCGGCCGAGCTCACGGCCCTGGCCGCCCTGAAAGGCAGCCTCCCCGCGGCGGAAGAATATTTCTCGGTCATGAAGGAGAAGGTCCTCCCCGCGGCGGTCGACATCTATCGGTATCTCCAATTCGACGAAATGAAGGATTTCAGCCTGACCTAGGCCTGATCGACCCCCGAGCGGCGAACCGAAAGGAGAAACGGAATGATCTCTCTCGAAGGAAGAAAGACTCTGATCACGGGGGGATCGCGGGGGATCGGCCGGGCGTCAGCCGTGCTCTTCGCCCGGGCGGGAAGCGACGTCGCTTTCACTTACGGCCGCCGCGAGGACGCCGCCCTGGAGGTGAAAAGAGAGATCGAAAAAGCCGGACGGTCGGGGTGGGCCTTCAAATGCGACATCTCGAGCGAGTCAGAGGTCCGGGGCGTCGTTTCGGAGATCGCCAGGATCTGGGGCGGGATCGATGTCCTCGTCAATAACGCCGGAATATGGACCGGCCTCGAGATCGGGGAATCGGACGCGGACGCCTGGAAGGAAACGCTCGCCGTCAACCTGGACAGCGTCTTTTATTTCTCGGACGCCGTGGTCCCGCTGATGAAAGCCCGGAAGCGGGGCTGGATCATCAACGTCGGCTCGACGGCCGGGATCCGCGGCGAAGCCCATCATTCGCACTACGCGGCCACGAAGGGCGCCGTGAACGCGCTGACGAAATCCTGGGCCGTCGAGTTCGCTCCCTGGAACATCCGGGTCAACTGCGTCGCGCCGGGGTGGGTGGATACCGACATGTGCGCCGAGGTTTTCAGCGACAAGGCTTTCCAGGAGAGCGTCCGGCAATCCATCCCCCTGAAGCGGATCCCGTCCGCGGAGGATATCGCCGGACCGATCCTTTTTCTGGCCTCCGACCTGGCCCGGCACATCACGGGGGCGATCATCAACGTCAACGGCGGATCGGTCCTGTGCGGGTAGAAGGGTCGGCAAAAAAGCCGGCATTTTTTGCTTGACAGGCCTTTCTGGCATGTGGTATTGAAGGTTGCGTATTCGCCATCATGGGTAAGAAACACCTCTCCCTGATCGTCATTCCCCACACAAAAACCACCACCAGAACTCTGTCGTTTTCCAAGAGAACGCTCAGGGTGGCGATTTGGGGCGGCTCGATCGCCGCAGTCCTCATCCTCGGCGTGACGGCCGATTACCTCCGCATCAAGCTTTCCAGCCAGAGCTATGGTGCCCTGAAAGCCGAAAACCAGACCCAGAAGGACGCCATCCGCGAATACCAGGCCAAGATGGGGACGCTGGAGTCCAAGGTCAAGGGCTTCGACGAATATATCAAGAAGCTGAACCTGTACGCGGGGATCACGACGGACCAGAAGCTCCAGGAATTCAACGTCGGCGACTACCCCCGTGAGGAGGAATCCGCGGCGAACGCCGGCCCGGTCCAACCTCCCGCCGCCCAGATCCAGGGCCTTCAGAACCGGGCCGACGATATCCAGAGGAACCTCGACACCCTGACGACATTCTTCGAGAGCAACAGGTCGTTCCTGGCCTCCCAGCCGAGCATCTGGCCCACGAACGGCTGGACCTCCTCCGGCTTCGGATACCGGATGGATCCCTTCACCCAGAAACGGACGTTCCACTACGGCCTGGACATCGTGGCCACGCGGGGAAATCCCGTTGTTGCTCCGGCCGATGGATTCGTGGCCGAGGTCAACCGCTCGGGCGAGTTCGGCAACTCGATCATCCTGGGTCACGGCGGCGGTCTGACGACCTTGTACGGTCATTTGAGCAAGGTCGGTGTCGTCTCGGGTCAGAAGATCAAGAGGGGCGATATCATCGGGAATGTCGGCAGCACGGGAAAATCCATCGGTCCCCACCTCCACTACGAGGTCAGGATCAATGGAAAGCCCGTCAACCCCTATACTTATATTCTTGAATAGCGCGCCGGCCGTCCGCCCGGATCAACCCAGGATCTCTCCGGCCGCCACCCGTCCGCCCGCCGCATAGGCCCGGGCTTCCATCGCTTTCCGGCTTTCGGGCTGGAGCGAGAGAATCCGATAGGCCGAGCCGCCGCCGCAGACCAGGTCGATCCCGGCCCCGGAAACGGCGAGCACGGTTCCGGGGACGGCCGCGGCCGGCGCCGCGGCTTCGATCAGCCGTCCCTTCAGCAGGTTCAACCGCACCCCCTGCCTGAACGTGAACGCTCCCGGCCGGGGAGTGAAGGCCCGGACTTTCCGCTCGACCTCGATCCCGGGGGCCGCCCAGTCGATCCGACCCTCGTCCTTTATGAGCTTCGGAGCAAGGGTGGCCGCGGAATGGTCCTGGGGAATGAGGGGGATCGAAGCGATCCGCTCCAGGGTTCTCTTCAACAGGTCGGCGCCGATCCCGGCCAGCCGGGTCTCCAGCTCTCCCGCGGTCTCGACGGGCAAGATCTCGGTCTCCGAGGTCGATAGGATGTCCCCTTCGTCCATTTTTTCGTTCAGGCGGAAGATCGTGACCCCCGTGCGCTTTTCTCCCCTGAGAATGGCCCATTGGACGGGCGCGGCGCCCCGGTATTTCGGCAAGAGCGAAAAATGGACGTTGACCGACCGCCAGGTCGGGAGGTTGATGATCGAAGCGGGGATGATCTGTCCGAAGGCGACGACGACATGGACATCCGCGGAGGAGGCCCGGATGGCTTCGAAAGCGGCCGGGTCGCGGCGGATGCGTTCGGGTTGGATGACCGGGATCCCGCGGCCGGAGGCGAAGGCCTTGACGGCGCTCCCGGCGAGCTTTTTTCCCCGGCCCGCCGGACGGTCGGGTTGCGTGACGGTCAGGACGACATCGTGGCCCGCCTCGAGGAGGGCGGCGAAGGAGGGGAGGGCGGCCTCGGGGCTGCCGAAGAAGACGACCCGCATTACGGTTTGCTCTTGTCCGCGGCCTTCCGGAATTTCTTCTTGATCAGGTTCCGCTTGAGCGTCGAAAGGAGGTCGATGAACAGCCGCCCCTCGAGGTGGTCGATCTCATGGCAGAAAGCCCGGGCCAGGAGATCGGTCGCTTCGATCTCGATCGACCGGCCGTCCAGGCCGAGCCCGCGGACGACGACCTTCTGGGGCCGGGCGACCTTTTCATAGACTTCGGGAACGGACAGGCACCCTTCCTCCCTGATGACCTTTCCTTCCTGGGAGAGGACCTCGGGATTGATCACGACGTGAAGCTGGCTTTCGTCCTCCCCGACGGAGAGGTCGACGGCGATGAGCCGCCTCGCCACGTCCACTTGCGGCGCCGACAGCCCGATCCCCGGCGCGGCGTGCATCGTTTCGACCATATCCCGGGCGAGAGCCCGGATCCCCTCATCGATCTCTTCGATCGGCGCGGACTTTTTCAGGAGATTCGGATGCCCGAGCTTGAGGATCTTGCGCTTCGCCATGCCTCCATTATATCACGGCGGACGGAGGTGGCGGCTCATCGGGCGCGCCCGCGTTCTTGAGCGGCCAGGCGATGAGATAGAATGCCAGAAGGGCAAGGACGACGATCCCGCCGAGATAGCTCGGGTTGGCGAAGATCGTCGGGATGTCCTTGGCGATGGTCTTTTGGAGGAAGAGGAACTTCCACAGGGCCTTGAGCAGTCCGGTCAGGCCTTCGCCCGCGATCAATCCGGCGGCGAGGAGAACGCCGACGTTCTCGGCCCTGGCTTTCTGCGCCGCGTTGAGCTTGCGGCGGACGACCATCTTGTCCAGTCCGCCCTTGATCATGCCGCCGACGAAGATGGCGAACGTCGTCTCGAGCGGGAGGTACATCCCCACGGCGACGAGCATCGGCGACTTGACCTGGACGAGGATGAAGGCGAAGCCCATGAGCATCCCGACGATGACGAGCGGCCAGGCCATCTCCCCGCCGACGATGCCCTGGGACAGGGCGGCCATCAGCCCGGCCTGCGGAGCGGAGAGTTCCTTGCTGCCGATCTCATAGGTGCTCATGAGAAGCATGAGCGGGAAATACAGGACGAGCGAGGAGAGCAGGACGCCGAGGAGGTCGCCGGCCTGCATCTTCCAGGGCGTGCCGCCGAGGATGTGCCCGACCTTGAGGTCCTGGAGCATCTCGCCCGCGACCGCGGACGATACGCAGACCACCGCGGCGACGCCGAGGACGGCGGCTACCCCGCTCGCACCCGACGCCCCCACGACGACCATGAGCAGGGCGGCGATGATGAGCGTCGAAAGGGTCAGCCCGGAAATTGGGTTGTTCGACGAACCGATCGTCCCGACGAGGTTCCCGGAGACGGCGGCGAAGAAGAACCCGGCGATGCCCATGACCACGGCCGCGATCAGGGCCGGTAGAAACGCCCCGGCGAAGACCTTGTAGACGAGGATCATGCAGACGAACGTCAGGGCCAGCCCTCCCATGACCACCTTGATGTTCATATCCTTCTCGGTCCGGGAAACGACCTGGGATTGGCCGGCCGCCTTCTTCACGTCGCTGAACGAGCGCTTGAGGCCCGCGGCCAGGTTCTTCCGCATCCGGTACAGCGTGTAGCCGGCACCGACGAGCATGCCGCCGACGGCGATGGGCCGGATGATGAACTTCCAGATGTCGGTGACCATCCCGCCCCATTCGACGTCGGCCATCGCCACACCCGGGCCGTAGAACTTGGCGATGAGCTCGGGTCCGAGGAAGAACATCAAGAGGGGGGCAAAGAGTCCCCAGGCCAGGAGGCCGCCGGCGAAGTTGAGCGAGGCCAGGCGCGGGCCGATGATGTAGCCGACGCCGAGATAGGCCGGGAAGACGCCCGGGCCGGAGACCGAGACCGTGCCGCCGACGCCGAGGGTCGGCGACGTCTTGGCCGTCCCGAGCCGGACGAGGCTCGTCCCGATGGTCCCGATCTTGATGATGAATTCCTTGCTCGCGGCGAAGAGTTGGACGACGCCCAGGGCGTAGAAGAGCGATCCGATCCCCATGGCGGCGAAGAGGTGTTTGGCTCCGCCGCTCCCTTTCTGGCCGGCTTTGTGGATCTCGGCCGCGGCGACCGATTCGGGGAAGGCCAGGTCGGGATCGCCGACCATGACCCGGCGGAGGAACGTGACGAAGAGGATGCCGAGGATGCCCCCGACAAAGAGCAGGGCCGAGGTTTTCAGGTACGCTTCGACGGTGTTGAATTTCGTCCAGACGCCGGCGATGAGGAAGGCCGGAATGGTGAAGATCGCGCCCGCCGCGACCGACTCGCCGATCGAGCCGACCGTCCGGGCCATGTTCTCCTCCAGGATCGAGCCGCGCATGATCTTGAGAAGGGCCATGCCGATGACGGCGGCGGGATAGGTCGCCGCGATCGTCATCCCGGCCCGGAGCCCGAGGTAAGCGTTGGCCGAACCGAGAACGACGCACAACACCAGGCCGATCAGGATGGCCTTGAGCGAGAATTCCCTCATCTCGGTCTTTTCCGGCACGACGGGTTGATGGCTCATCCGACTCTCCTTATTCGGGCGCGTTGCCCCCTCTATACCCGATTCCCCGGAATGAAGTCAAGGCCGCTCCGGGATTGTCCCACGCTCACGGGAATCGAGACGCCTTGAAAACTTTATTCCAATTCTATCTACCTATCCTGCCTTCCCTCGTACTAGGGAAGGCAGGATAGGTAGATAAATTCAGATCAAAGTCCGAAAAGGCGTCCCGATAGGAATTGCCCAACGCTCTTTAGGCGGCCCGATGGGCATTCGTCAATTTGCGCCGGACGCCGAATTGTGCTAAATAATCGCGTTGGAATCTGTGTGAGAGAAGGTACCGCATGGGATTAGTCCGATGGATCAAGCGCCGCCTGTTCTGCGATCTGGCGATCGATCTGGGCACGGCCAACACCCTCGTCTACCTCAAGGGCAAGGGCATCATCATCCAGGAGCCGTCGATCGTCGTCGTCAACAAGCAGACGGGCAAGGCCGAAGCCGTCGGGACCCGGGCCAAGGAGATGCTCGGCAAGACGCCGACGAACGCCCTGGCCATCAAGCCGATGCGGGACGGCGTCATCGCCGATTTCGAGATCGCCGAGCGGATGCTCGATTATTTCATCAAGAAGGCGACGAACAACCGCGGTTTTCTTCTCCGGCCGCGGATCGTCATCGGCATCCCGACCGGGATCACCCAGGTCGAGCGCCGCGCGGTCAAGGACGTCGCGACGCGGGCCAAGGCGACCGAGGTCTACCTCGTCGAGCAGCCGATGTCGGCGGCCGTGGGGGCCGGCCTGCCCATCTCCGAGCCGACGGGCAACATGATCGTGGACATAGGCGGAGGGACGACGGACATCGCCGTCATCTCCCTTAACGGGATCGTCTTCAGCCATTCCATCCGCGTCGCCGGCAACGAGATGGACGAGTCGATCATCCAGTTCCTGAAGAAGAAGTACAACCTCCTCATCGGGGAACGAACGGCCGAGATGGTCAAGATCCAGCTCGGCTCGGCCTATCCGCTCGACGAGCCCCTAACGATGGAGATCAAAGGCCGCGACCTGCGCGAGGGCATCCCGAAGACGATCGTCGTGGACGACCAGGAGATCCGCGAATCCCTGGAGGACGTCGTGGCCGCCATCATCAACGCCGTCCGGATCGCCCTGGAGAAGACGCCGCCCGAGCTTTCGGCCGACATCATCGACCGCGGGATCATCCTCACCGGCGGCGGCGCTCTCCTGAAGAACCTCGACAAGCGCATCCGCGAAGAGACGCAGCTTCCGGTCTTCATCACCGAGGATCCCCTGACGACGGTCGTCCTCGGCGCCGGAAAGATGCTCGACGACATCGAGCTGCTGAAGAAAGTGTCCGTGGTTTGACCGTGGTCAGGGAATGCCCCGCTTCCTGAAGGACCGCAAGAACGTCCTGATCTTCGGCGGTCTCCTGTTCGCCCAGCTCCTGCTCCTCTCCCTCCAGGTCCCCCGCGGCTCGGAACCGAGCGCCTTCGAGCGCGTCGTCTTTACCCTTGTATCGCCGCTGCAGCGGACCGTTTTCGGGGTGTTCCGCGGCGCGGCTTCGATCTGGAGCCGGTACGTCTATCTCCGGCGCGTCGAATCCCAGAACGAGCGCCTCCAGGACGAAGTCTTCCATCTCCGCCAGGAGAACATGGTCCTGAACAACGATCTGACCGGGCTGCGGGACGCCCGGGAGCTCGCCGCCGGCCTGGCCGGCCTCGGAGAGCCGTTCCTCGTCGCCGCCGTGATCGGCGTCGACGCTTCGAACCCGTACAGATCGATCGTCATCGACCGGGGGAGCGGGGACGGGGTGCGGCCGAACATGGCCGTCGTCGACCGGTCGGGGTTCCTCATCGGCCGCGTCATCTCTCCCGTCGGCCCCGGAGCGGGGACCGTCCAGCTCATCACGGACGACAACAGCGCCGTCAGCGTCCGGTCCGAGACGAGCCTCGTCCAGGGCATCCTCGCCGGCAACGCCAAGGGCGGGACATGCTGGCTGCGCTACGTCCTGGCGACGGACGAATCTCTGGCCGAAAGCGAAGAGCTCCTGACCACGGGATTCGACGGGATCTTCCCCGCCGGCATAAAGGCGGGGACGGTCGAGTCCATCGCCCTGGACGGCTCGCTGTTCAAGCGGATCGCCGTCCGTGCCCATCTCGACTGGCGCCGGCTGACGCGGGTAGCCGTCCTGACCCGCCCGGTCGAAGCGGCTCCAACGGGGCCCCGATGATCCGGAACATCATCAAGGGGGGATTGACCGTCCTGGCGGCCGTCCTCGTCTTCTTCGCGCTTCGGCAGATCTCCTTGCCGCTCGTGATCGGCGTCAACGTCTTCACCGTGGCCGTCATCGTGTATGCGGTCTCCGAGGGCGAGATCGCAGGAGCCCTGGCCGGGGCGGTCTGCGGCCTCATCATCGACGCCTTCTCGCTCGGCTTGTTCGGGCTGGCCGGCTTGTCCAAAACAGTGACCGGTTTCCTGGCCGGGTTCATCTCCCGGAAGATCAACGTCCAGCCGCCGGGAAGGATGTTCATCTTCGCCGGCCTCCTCGGCGCGGCGGACCTCGCCCTATGGGTCCTGCTTGCGACGCTCATCGCCGCTGAGGGCTTCCCTTGGGCCGGGGGATGGCTCCTCGTCCAGCCGGTCGGAACGGCCGTCCTCGCGACGGCGGTCATTCTCGTTCTCCGCAGGATTAAAGCCCGCCGTGCGCTCTAGCCCGATCTATGACGACGTCGCTCCGCTCGCCCGGCGGGCGCGGGCCGTCTTCTTCGTCGTCGCCGGCCTTTTTCTCATCCTGGCCTTCAGCTACTGGAAGATCCAGATCCTCGATTACGGAAAGTTCTGGGCCATGTCCGAAGCCAACCGGACGCGGGAGATCGTCCTCCCCGCGCCGCGGGCGGCCCTGACCGATCGGAGCGGCCAGATCATCCTGGTCAACAACATCGCTTCGTTCAAGGCCTCGATCATCCGGGAGAACACCAGGGACTTCGCCGCGTCGTGCGCCCGGGTCGGGGCTCTCCTCGGTCTCGATCCGGGCGTCATCGAGGAGCGGGTCGATAAGTTCCGGAGCGAGCCGCTGTTTAAACCCATCGTTGTCAAGGATGACCTGACCCTCGAGGAGGTCGCCCGGATCGAAGCCCGGAAGCTCGACCTTCCCGAGCTCGTCATCGAAACCGAGCCCAAGCGGTTCTATCCCTACGGAACGCTCGGGGCCCACGTTCTGGGCTACATGCAGGAGCTGACCACGGACGAGCTCCGCGGCGCGTTCAAGGACCGCCGGCTGGGAGACCGGATCGGCCGGATGGGAGTGGAGAACTCCCTCGAAAAACGGATCGCCGGAACCGACGGCAAGCTCGTCGAGATCGTCGACAGCCTCGGCCGGAAGCGGGACGAGCTCGAGCGCGTCGATCCCGTGCAGCCGCCCAAGGTCGTCCTGACCCTCGATTACGATCTCCAGGCGAAAGCGGACGAGTTCCTGGCCGGCCGGGAGGGCGCGATCGTCGCCCTCGATCCGAAGACGGGCGGCATCCTGGCCCTGGCCAGCTCCCCGACTTATGATCCCAACAAGTTCGTCAACCGGTTCACGCCCGAGGAATGGACGACCCTGGCCGAGAATCCCGACAACCCGATGCTCAATCGGGCGATCCAGGGCCTCTATTCCCCGGGCTCGATGTTCAAGCTGGTCATGGCCGCGGCGGGGCTCGACACGGGGACGATCGTTCCGCAGACGACGGCCTATTGCCCGGGATCGATCATGATCTACGGCCGGCAGTTCCGCTGCTGGTTCGAAGCGGGCCACGGGACGGTCAATCTCTACGAGGCCATCCGCCAGTCGTGCAACGTCTATTTCTACAGCCTCGGCCGGCGGATGAACATCGACACGATCGCCCGCTACGCCACGGAGCTCGGGTTGGGTCGCAAGACCGGGATCGACATCCCGGGGGAGAGGGAAGGCCTCGTCCCCGACACGGAGTGGAAGAAGCGGGTCATGAAAGAGGATTGGTACCCCGGCGAGACGATCTCGGTCGCGATCGGACAGGGCGCGCTGCAGGTGACTCCCGTCCAGGTGGCGGAGATGACGGCCACGATCGCAAACCGGGGGACCCGCGTCCGGCCCCACCTCGTCCTGGACGATGAGACCCAGGCCGGGATCGTCCGCGTCCCGTCGGCCGTCCTGAACGAAATCATCGAGGGTATGTGGCGCTCGGCGAACGAGGGAGGAACGGGCGCGGCGGCCCGCGTGGACGGGTTCGACGTCTGCTCCAAGACCGGGACGGTCCAAACGATCGGCCGCGAAACGGCCGAGCGGCTGGGGATCAAGCCCAAGACCCACTCCTGGTTCACCGGATTCGCCCCGCGCAACGATCCCCGGATCGTCGTGACAGTCCTGGTCGAGTTCGGCGGCTCGGGTGGGGCGACGTCGGCTCCCGTCGCCGGCGAGCTGTTCAAGATCTACAAGGCCAAGGCCGCGGGATCATGATCGACCGGGTCCAGTTCCGCGAGATCGATTGGGCCCTCATCGCCCTCCTGATCCTGAATTCCCTCATCGGGCTGGCCCTCATCTACAGCGCTTCCCGGCTCGCTCCCGGGAATTTCTTCCTCCGCCAGGCTCTCTGGCTGGGCATCAGCCTGATCTTCCTCTTCCTCATGCTGTCCATCGACTACAAGCTCTGGATGGGGATCTCTCCCTACCTGATGGGGCTCGCCCTCGCCGTCCTCACCGCGCTTCTCGTCTTCGGCCGGGGCGTCTCCGGCGCGAAAAGCTGGCTCCGGCTGGCCTTCGTCGGCGGACAGCCGTCCGAGCCGGCGAAGATCGCGGTCCTCCTCCTCGTCGCCCTGATCTTCTCCGATTTCCGGCGGACGACGATCACCGCGGATATCGCCGCGCTCGGCGGGGGAGCCGTCCTGGCCCCGATGCTTCTCGTCGCCGCCCAGCCCGACCTGGGGACCGCGATGAGCTTCCTCCCGATCCTGTTCGGGGCTTTCGTCCTGGCGGGCATGAGCCGCCGGACGGTCGCCGTGATCCTCATCGGCGCGCTCCTCGTCGGGCTCGTCGGCTGGAACGTCATCCTGAAGGATTATCAGAAGAAACGGGTCCTGACCCTGCTCAACCCGAACGACGATCCCCGCGGGTCAGGCTACCATGTCCGGCAGTCCCGGATCGCCATCGGCTCCGGGGGATTGACCGGGAAGGGATTCCTGAAGGGGACGCAGAGCCAGCTCCGTTTTCTGCCCGCCCGGCACACCGATTTCATCTTTTCCGTGCTCGGGGAGGAGTTCGGCTTCCTCGGCGTCTTCTTCGTCCTCGTCAGCTATTTCTTCTTCCTGGCCCGCCTCTTCAATTCCGTCCCGCAATCCCGGGACCGGGCCGGGATGTACATCAATTTCATGGTCGCCTGTCTGCTGACCTTTCCCGTTCTCGTCAACACGATGATGATCATCGGGCTTTTTCCGATCACGGGGATCCCGATCCCGCTCCTCAGCTATGGCGGTTCGTCCCTCCTGACGACCTATCTGGCCGTGGGGCTCGTTCTCAACGTCAAAATGCGCCGCTTCGTCAATGTCTGAGAACCTCTCCACCGCCGGTTTCGAAGCCGCCCTGGCCTCGGTCGAGAAGCCGGGACGCTACACGGGGGGCGAGTGGAATGCCGTTCGAAAGGACGCGTCCCGGGCGGCGCTTCGGGTCGGCCTGGCCTTCCCCGACGTCTATGAGATCGGGATGTCGTATCTGGGCCAGAAGATCCTCTATGATCTGATCAACGCCCGGCCCGAGTATCTCGCCGAGCGCGTCTTCGCTCCCTGGCCGGATTTCGAGGCCGAGCTGCGGCGAAGGGATCTGCCGCTGGCGACCCTCGAGAGCCGCATCCCCCTCGGGACCCTCGACGTCCTCGGCTTCTCGCTCCTCTATGAGCTCAACGATACGAACGTCCTGACCATCCTCGACCTAGGCCGGATCCCGCGACGCTCGCGCGACCGGACCGCCGGCGGGCCGCTCGTCATCGGCGGCGGTCCGGCGGCCTTCAATCCGGAGCCGCTGGCGGAGTTCTTCGACCTGTTCCTCCTCGGCGACGGCGAAGAGGCCGTGCTCGAGATCCTCGACGCGGTCGCAGCGCAACGGGCGCGCCGCGGCACGCGGGAAGACCTTCTCCGCAACCTCTCCGCTTTTCCCGGCGTCTATGTCCCCTCGCTCTACGATGCCGTCCCCGGCGCGGACGGCCGCGGTCTCACGGTCGCCCGGCCCCGCGACGGAGCGCCGGCGTTCGTCCGTAAGCGCGTTCTGCGCGATTACGCCCGCTCTCCGTTTCCCGGCGATATCGTCGTCCCGAGCCTCCAGGCTGTCTTCGACCGGGTGGCCGTCGAGGTCGCCCGGGGCTGCCCCCACAAATGCCGGTTCTGCCAGGCTTCCAGCCTCTACGCGCCGTACCGGGCCAAGGACCCGGACTTCGTCGCGGCAAAGGTCTTCGAGAGCTGCCGTTCGACCGGCTACGAGGACGCCTCGCTCTTCTCGCTTTCGGTCGGCGACTACCCGTATCTCGGCGAAACGATCAAGGGCCTGATGACCGAGCTCGAGCGCGACCGCATCTCCCTATCGCTTTCCTCGCTCCGGCCTAAGGGCCTCTCGCCGGAGATCGTCCGGGGCATCGTCAAGGTCCGGAAGACGGGTTTCACCCTCGTCCCGGAAGCCGGTTCGGAACGCCTCCGCAGCGTCATCAACAAGAACCTCGCCGAAGAAGACCTCTTCGAGGCCGCCGGAATGGCCTTCCGCGAGGGATGGCGGCTCCTGAAGCTCTACTTCATGATCGGCCTGCCGACCGAGACCGCGGCCGACCTCGAGGAGATCGTTTCCCTCGTCGCCCGGATGAGCGGCCTCGGACGGACGATCCTCGGCTCGCCGCCCCGGATTCACATGAGCGTGTCCTCGTTCATTCCGAAACCCCACACGGCCTTTCAATGGGAGGAGATGGACCGTCCGGAGACTCTGCGCGAGAAGCAGCTGTTCCTGAAACGGGAGCTGCGGGGGATGCGGAACGTCGAGGTCAAGGACCACCCCATCGAGAACTCGGTCCTCGAGGCCGTTTTTTCCCGGGGGGACCGCCGTCTGGGCGCCGTCCTCGAGAGGGCCTGGGAGAGCGGCTGCCGGTTCGACGGCTGGCGGGACCATTTCCGTTTCGATCTCTGGACGCGCGCGTTCGAGGAATGCGGGATCGCCATGAACGAATATCTCCGCGAGATTCCGATCGCCGCCCCGCTCCCCTGGGACCATTTGAGGACGGGCGTCCGGAAAGCTTTTCTCGAATCCGAGCATCTCCGGGCCCGCGCGGGGGAGAGGACGCCCTCCTGCTTTGATACGACCTGCGGCGCCTGCCGGGGATGCGATTACGCCGCGAGCCTCGAGCGGTCGTTCGACAAGATCGTCACGGCCCGACGCGCGGCCGGCGTTTCGCTCGGCACGGCAGCGGGGTCCGTCCGCCGCTATCTGGCCCACTACCGCAAGGCCGGTCCGGTCCGTTTCATCTCCCACAACGATCTGCTCAACCTCCTCCGGCGCGTCTTCAGCCGGGCGGGATTGGGCGTCGAATTCAGCGCCGGCTTCCATCCGAAAGCGCTGATGACGTTCGCCCCGGCCCTGCCGCTCGGGATGACCGCCTTCCGCGAACCCTTCGAATTCCGGTCGTCTTCCGACATCGGGGCAGAGGAGTTCGTCGCGGCCCTGAACGGCAAGGCGCCCGAAGGTCTCGCCTTCCTCGACCTCGTCCGTCTCGACCCGGCGGCGCCCTCGTTCGCCGCGTCGATCCGGTCGATGACGTACGCCCTCGACCTCTCCGCCGAACGGGTCCGGACCGCGCTCCAAAACGCCCGAGCGGCGCAGGGGTGGGCCGGAGGGGACGCCGAGACTGCGGACCGCCTGATCGAAATCGCCCGCCCCGGATTCCCCCCGCTCGTCGAGGACATCCGGGTCGAGCGCGCCCCGGGGCAGGTGATTCTGACCATCCGCTGGGATCCACAGAAGCCCGTCCGTCCGCAGGACATCGTCCGTAGCGCCCTGGGGATCGAAGGCGCCGTCTATGCCATGAGCCGGCAGGCGGTCGATCTGGGCCGATTGACAGAAGCGGACCGAATCTGTATAACCTGAGGACATTCGCGCCCGGCGCAGACAAAACATCGAGACGGCAGAAGAGAGGAGCTCTGATGATCGACTATACCCTGACCGAAGAACAGGTCGCTTTGAAAGAGATGGCCTTCGAATTCGCCATGAAGGAAATGCGGCCGAACGCGGCCAAGTACGACCAGAGCCATGAGTTTCCCTGGGAGATCATGCAGAAGGCTTTCGACGCGGGATTCATGACCTGCCAGATCCCGGAAGCCTACGGCGGCGGGGGGCTCTCCAATTTCGATACGGCTCTCCTCAGCGAGGAACTGTCCAAGGGATGCCCCGGCATGTTCACGAGCATCATGGCCGTATCATTGGCCACGATGCCGATCGTCCTTTTCGGATCGGAGGAACAGAAGAAACGCTTCCTCGGGCCGCTATGCCGGAAGATGACCCTGGCCTCCTACTGCCTGACCGAGCGCGAGTCCGGTTCGGACGCGGGAGCGATCCGGACGAAGGCCGTCCGCGAAGGCGATCACTATGTCCTCAACGGGGCCAAGTGCTTCATCACGAACGGAGGGGTCGCCGATCTCTTCACGGTCTTCGCCTCGACGCATCCGGACAAGGGCCCGCGGGGCATCAGCGCCTTCATCGTCGAAAAGGGCACACCCGGGCTGTCCGTCGGGAAAGTCGAGGACAAGATGGGCCATCGGGCTTCGAACACGGCCGAGCTCTTCTTCGATGATTGCCGGGTCCCGGCGTCGAACCTCCTCGGCAAGGAGCGCCATGGTTTCCTCATGGCCATGAAGACGTTCGACCGGACCCGCTCCTCCGTGGGCGCGTCGGCCGTGGGCCTTGCCCAAGCGGCCCTCGACCTCGCCGTCGAGTACGCCAAGACGCGGACTCAATTCGGAAAATCCATCGCCCTTTTCCAGGCCAACCAGTTCAAGATCGCCCAGATGGCCATGGAGATCCAGGCGGCCCGCCATCTCGTCTGGCACGCGGCCTGGCTGTCCGACCAGGGCAAACCCTGCGGAGCGGAATCGGCCATGGCCAAGACCTTCGCCACGGACGTGGCTATGCGCACAACGGTCGAAGCCCTCCAGATTTTCGGAGGCTACGGCTACATGCGGGATTACCCGATCGAGAAGCTCATGCGCGACGCCAAGCTCCTCCAGATCTACGAAGGCACGAACGAAATCCAGCGCCAGATCATCGCCCTCGACGTGATCGGGCCGATCAAATCCTGAGGGCAAAAAAATACCCTCGTTCCTCGGAAAGAACGAGGGTAAGAGGATTCCTATTCGGTGAAGTACTCGGGAACGAGGCCGAGGGTCTCGACCCCGGCGCCCTTGCACAGATCGATCAGCTCGACGACCCTGCTGTAGGGGACCTTCGCGTCGGCGCGGAGGAAGATGGTCTTTTCCGTCCGGGAGGCGAACTGGCGGCGGAGCTCTTCGCCGGCCGATTTGAAATCGGGGAAGAGGTGCTGGTTGATGTCGATCGTCAGGTCCTTCTTGAGCGTCACGACGATCATGCCGACGGGCTGGCCTCCCTTATCGGCCTGGGCCGTTTCGGGTAGCTTGACGTCGATGCCCTTCTGGACAAGGGGCGTGATGACCATGAAGATGATGAGCAGGACGAGGAGCACGTCGCACAGGGGGACGACATTGGGTTCGGCTTTGGCCATGAATACCTCCTACCGGGACCTCGAGAGACGATTATTTTAAGACATCACGGGTCCGCCTGTCAACGTGTTTGTTGAATTTTGGCCGCTCCCGATCTATATTGGAAGGCCGATTCCGGGAGGATGTCATGAATGTCCTGCTCATCCTGGCCGTGGCCGCCGCGGCGTTCCTCATCGCCGGCCGTTTCTACGCGCGGGCCATCGCCCGCTGGGTCGGCGAGGATAAGAATGTCCCGACGCCCGCGGTCACATGCTCGGACGGCCGGGATTTCGTCCCGACCAAGCGTTACGTCGTCTTCGCCCACCACTTCTCGGCCATCGCCGGCGCCGGGCCGATCTTGGGACCGACCATGGCCCTTCTCTACGGCTTCGTCCCCGCCTGGCTGTGGGTCGTCCTGGGAGGCATCTTCATCGGGGCGGTTCACGACTTCACCACTCTCTTCGTCAGCATGCGCGAGGGCGGCCGATCGATGGCCGAAGTCGCCCGCAAGACGCTCGGCAAGCGGGGCTTCAACCTGTTCATCGGGTTCACCCTGGTCATGATCGTGCTCGTCACGTCCTCCTTCCTGAGCGCGACATCGATCTCGCTCACCTCGCTCTGGCCCCTGACCAAGATCGGCGTCAGGGAAGGGGAGACATTCCTCAAGACGGTCGTCCGGGACGGCGTCGCCTACGGCCGGATCGGCGGCATCGCCTCGATGTCCGTCGTCGTCATCACCCTGTGTTCGCCTTTCCTCGGCTGGCTCATCACGAAGAAGAAGCTGAAAACTCTTCCCGCGTATCTCCTGGCTTCGCTCATCTGCGTCGTGTCCATTCTTCTCGGGATCGCTTATCCCATCTCCCTGACCCCCGGCCTGTGGATGATCCTCATCTCGATCTACGTCCTCTTCGCCGCCGGAGCGCCGGTCTGGCTTATCCTCCAGCCGCGAGATTTCATCAACGTCCAGATCCTTTATGGGGGAGTCGCCCTGCTCGCTCTTTCGCTCCTGCGGACGGGATTCGGCGGGCTGTCCGTCCACGCCCCGAGCTTCAACCTAGCCGAGGGAGTGGGACATCTCGGGTTCGTCTGGCCGATGATGTTCTGCACCATCGCCTGCGGGGCCATCTCCGGCTTCCACGCCCTGGTCGCGGGAGGGACGACGGGCAAGCAGCTGGCCTGCGAGACCGACGCCCGGAAGGTCGGGTTCAACGCCATGCTCCTCGAATCGCTCCTCGCCGTGTGCGTCCTCCTCGCCATCGGGGCGGCCATGAGCTTCGGAGATTACAAGTCGATCGTCTGGCCGACCGATCCCGCGGTCAAGTCCAACCCCATCCTGGGCTTTTCGCTCGCCGCCGGCCAGCTCTTCCACCAGGGGCTCGGCATCCCCGTCGCCCTGGGAACGGTCTTCGGCATCCTGCTCGTCGAAGGGTTCGTCATCACGACGCTCGATGCCGCCGTCCGGCTCAACCGGTATCTGTTCGAGGAGCTGTGGCGGATGCTCTTCAAGACCGTGCCGCGCCTTCTCCGCCATTACTGGTTCAATTCAGGCTTGTCCGTCGTCCTGATGTGGATCCTGGCCTCGTCCAACGCGTTCAGCCTGCTCTGGCCGATCTTCGGCACGGCCAACCAGATGCTGGCCGCGTTGAGCCTGCTGGCCGTCTCGGCCTGGCTCCTCCTGCGGCGCCGGAGGGCCATGTTCGCGATCGTGCCGGCCGTGTTCATGATGGCCACGACACTCGCTTCGCTCGGGATCCTGTTCGGCCAGTATGTGAAACAGAAGAGCTGGTGGCTCGTCGGAGCCGATGTCGTTCTGTTCCTACTCGCGATCGGGGTCGTGGTGATGTTCGTCCGGGCCTTCTTCGGCAAGAGGAAGGGGCTGGGTCCGGCCGCGGCTTGAGGCCGCCTTCAGACTAAAACGAGCTTTTTGACCGTTTCCGGCCAGCTCAGGCCCGAGATGAAGGCATAGCCTGCGCGTCCCATCCGCTCGGCCAAGCCCCGGGATTCGGCGAGCTGGTCGAAGGCCTCGGCGATGCTGTCCGGATCGGCCGGGCGGACGTAGCCGGACTCTCCATCCCGAACGAGCTCGGCCGGGCCGCCGCTGTCCACGGTCGTGATGACGGGCTTTCGGGAAGCGAACGCCTCGGCGGTGACGAAGCCGTAATCCTCGTTCAGGGGTCCGAAAAAAACGCCCAGGCAGCGGGCATAGTGCGAGAGGAGGGTCTCTTCGTCCGTTCCTCCGAGGAGATGCACCCGCCCTTCCAGGCCGCGTTCCCGGATGAGGGTCTGCAGCCGCTCGCGCTCCGGACCGTCGCCGATGATGATGCCCTTGAGGTCCCGGTTGCGGGTCCGGCCGAGGGCTTCGACGAAGAGGTCGATCCGTTTCAGGGACTGGAGGCGCGAAACGCTGAGAAGGAAATGCTGATAGGATTCCGTGCGGTAGTCGCGCGTCGGGGGGGGAGGATACAGGACCTCGGAGGGGATGTTGCCCCAACGCCGCAACCGGGCCTGGATCGTGGCCGATTGGGCGTAGAGCTTGGTGACGTTCCGCGTCAGCAGGCGGCGGTCGAGGCCCCGGATGAGGGTCCGGCGGATGGTTTCCTTGAGGACGGACTTGCCCCGCAGCTGCGCCCGGAGCGTGGGCCAGAGGTCGTAGTACTCGCGCATCCGGTGGTTCAGCCAGCAGACATGGACGGGGTGCTTCACGGCGTAGCTGGGGAAGCGGAGGGAGATGACCTGGTGGATCGGGCGATGGAGTCCGTCGAGCCCGACGTCGGTGAAGCGGGTCGCGGCGTAGGCACGGAGCTGCCGGCCGAACCGGTTCTGGGGCGTCAGGACGAGGTCGGCGTCGTAGCCCTGCTGCCGGAGCGCCCGGACGGTGTTGCGGGCGATCATGATGTGTCCGCCCTCGACGAAGGTCACGTCGGAGGTGACGACGAGGATGCGCTTTCTTTCCAACGCGGCAGTCTTATTTGAGAGTATCGTACGCTTTCTTGGTGTTGCTCGTCTTGAAGACGAGGATGGCCCGACCCGTTCCGGCGGAGCTTCCGTAACAGTGATCGATGTCGATGACGGCGTTGCCCAGGAGGGCGCCGATCTCGGCCCCAGCGCCGATCCGGTCCCCGATCTCGACGGTGAGAACCTTGCCGGTTTTGACCTTATACCCCAGCGCGCGGAGGGCGGTCTCGGCTTTCCCGTTGTCGGACGTGATCAGGAGGAAATGCCCTTCCTTCTCCTGCGAATAGGCGTTCAGGGCCCGGAGGTTGAGGCCCGCGTTCGCCAGTGTGCCGAGGACTCGGCCGAGAATGCCCGGTTCGTTCGGCGTGACGATATGGAGCTCGGTTTCGATGTTGACGGCGTGCACGGCGGTTCTCCTCGATGAAAAGGGATTATAGCAGAAGGAGCGCGGGCAAGGAAGGGGAAGGCGTGCCCGGGGGGATGAAATGGAAGGATTTTTCCCTGTCGGCGAGACTTGACATGGCTCTGGTTTCCGGGTTTAATGAGGACGTAAAGATTTCTATCTGTTTAGGAAGCGTGATCGATCCCTCAAGGAGGCTTTCATGAGAAGCAGAAAACTGCTCTGTTTCCTCGTCGCGATTCTGATCGTCGGCGCGGGCGTTTCGTTCGCCCAAACTCATAAGTGGACCCGGGTCGGCGCCAACACGTTCGCCCAGGTCAAGGGCAACATTCCCACCGCCGAGGTCATGAAAGCCGTGGCCAAGAAATACGCCGGCGATATCAAAATGGGGTTCGACCAGGTCGGCATGGGGCCGCTCTACCTGCCTTTTATGGACCAGCTGAACTCGGGGACCTTCACGGACAAAACGGTCGCAGTCGGCGACCGCTTCGCCTGGATGCTCTTCCGGGTCGGCGGCAAGGTCAAGGCCTGGGAGGACGTCGAGTGGGCGGGCAAAAAGCCCCTCGAGGTCTTCGCCATCACGGTCAAGCAGGACACCAAATTCTATGAATTCGTCATTCCCAAGCCGTGCGGGAACATCGCCCTGGCCCGGACCTGGGAAGAAGCCCCCAAGATCGTTATCCCGATCCCGCCGGCCACGTGCGACCTGAAGATCTCCCCGGCCAAGGTCAACGTCAATGACCCGGTCACGATCGATATGAGCGGAACGCAGAACGCCCAGTCGATGAGCATCGACGTCCTGTCGGCGGCCGGGACGCCGTTCACGACCCACGCCTTCACTCCGGCCGCGCCCCGTTGGCAGATGAAGTTCGACAAGCCCGGCGAGTACGTCATCCGGGCCAAGGCCGTCAACCCCGAGGGCAAGGTCTCAGAGAATCCCTGCGAGGCCAAGGTCTACGTCAACAATCCTCCGGTGTGCAAGCTCTGGACGTCCTGCCTCCCCTGCGAGGATTACGTCGGACGGCCGATCGTCTTCGACGCCAACGGCTCGACGGATGCGGACGGCACGATCACCAAGGCCAGCTTCCAGCTGCTCGACGCCTCGGGTGCGGTCATCGACAGCTTCATGGACACCGAGAAGCCCTTCACATGGGAGAAGGTCATCACGAAGCCCGGACGCTATTCGGCCAACGTCGTCGTCTTTGACGATATGGGCGCGCCCTGCGCGAACACCGACGCCTGCTCGTCGACCTTCGACGTGACGCAGAAGCGGTTCTTCTTCCTGGCCGAAGTCGGCGGTCTCCTGGCCAAGGGCACCTACACCGGCTATCTTTTCGGCCGATTGGGCATGATGTGGGGTCTCGTTCCGGACGTGATGGACGTCATCATCCGCGCCGGCGGCGCCCTGCCCCTCTACGGCGACCCCTGGAAATCGTTCCTGATGGCCGATGCGCTCCTGAACTTCCACCTCGGTCCGGCGGTCTACATCGACGCCGGGCTGGGATACACCTCCAAGGAACAGACCACCCGAATGAACGGGATCGACGTCATCGGCGCCTTCGGCGTGAACATCTTCAACAATTACCGCTCCGCCGGTTCGATCTTCGCCGAGATCCGGATGCCCGCGATCACGTCGGGCCGGAGCTTCGACCTGCATCATAAGCTCCTTCTCGGGTTCCGCTACATCTTTTAAGCCAAAGACGGGATACTTGAAGCGGGGACGGAAACGTCCCCGCTTTTTTTTGTGCGCCCGGCAGGGCGCACCTGCTTTAGGGTGAAAGTCCCGAACACGCCTGACAGGAGGAAGTGTTAGCCGGAGGGCAAGGGTGCCCGCCGCGAGGCGGGATCTGAAGGAAGCCTTAGGCAAAACGCCGGCCCGACGAACAGGAAGCGCATTGAGGCGGCCGCGCGGGATAAGAAGGCAAATATCTTCGGCGTCCCAACCCTGTCCGGAACGCGCGGACGTACGCGGACGTATAGGCGACGGGTATAGGCGGGACAGCAGGTGCGCATTACCCGGGGAGGTCTGCCCGGTCGCCGTGTGGCCACCGTCCTCGCGAGGGGAGGGGAAGACCGGGCAGAAGTCAGCCGAGGCCAGAGTAGACCCCTCGACCGGGTTGAAGGGCCGAACGGGACGAACCGAGAGGAGGGCCGGAGCTTCGATGACGAGGGAGACGCCGGAGAAGAGGGCTGAGAGGCCCGAGCCCGAGCGGGGGAGATGCGGCCGGAAGCCGAAGGACCCCGCGGGGGAGGCGTCAAGCGTCGCGGCAGGGACGGAGCCCGACTATCCGGAAGACGAAGGATGGCTGGACGCGGTGGTCGAAGGCGAGAACATGATCCGAGCGCTCAAGCGGGTCCGAGGGAACAAGGGCAGTCCAGGGATCGACGGGATGGCCGTCGAGGAACTGGGACCTTACCTGAAGAGCCACTGGGCGAGGATCAAGGCGGAGCTGCTCGAAGGCCGCTACAAGCCGCAAGCGGTGAGGGGAGTCGAGATCCCCAAGCCGGACGGCGGGTTGCGCAAGCTTGGCATCCCGACGGCGGTGGACCGGTTGATCGGACAGGCCGTGCATCAGGTGATGGTCCCGGCGTGGGACCGGACGTTCTCGGATGCGAGCTACGGGTTCCGGCCGGGGCGAAGCGCGCTGCAGGCGGTTGAGGCGGCGAGGGGATACGTGGCGAAGGGCTGGCGCTGGGTCGTAGACATAGACCTGGAGAGGTTCTTCGACCGTGTGAACCACGACGTGCTGATGGCGCTCATAGCGCGGCGGGTCATGGCGACGGTCACCCGGTTCCTCGAAAAGCGGTTGCACCTGCGGGTGAATCCGGCCAAGAGCGCCGTGGGTCGGCCTTGGGACCTGAAGTTCCTGGGCTACTCGATCACTTCGGAGAAGAGCCCGCGCCTGCGGGTGGCGCGTCGATCGGAGAAGCGGCTGAAGGACGGCCTTCGGCTTATCTTCCGGCAAGGACGCGGCCGCAACATCCGGAGGCTGATCGCGACGCTGAACGTGAAGCTGCGGGGATGGTTCGAGTACTTCCG
>Ga0315277_10000678_pt1 | contig 52823 bp, 47 predicted proteins | sample YL17G05_15_MG_FD_203695 | JGI IMG/M metagenome (GOLD analysis project Ga0315277, IMG submission 203695) | Sediment microbial communities from Yellowstone Lake, YNP, Wyoming, USA - YL17G05_15 | ecosystem: Environmental > Aquatic > Freshwater > Lake > Sediment | place: USA: Wyoming | collected... | reverse complement strand
CCTGGAGCTGTTTTCCCGTGGAAGATTCCGGGTGTGTAAAAAAGATGGCTGCATTACCGGCTTTGTAATCCAGGATCTTGCAGTTGTTGTCCAACAATAGGAACAGGTCAGGGAAGGCTTCGAAGACAGCCTGCAACTGAGAGGCGGCATCAGGCAATGTTCTGGTCTGCAATGGATGGCTCCTTTTCTTCATTGACACATATTGGTGGACGCGGGGCACGGTGCTCCCCTTTCCATCGACACCCCACTCCGCCGAATTATCCTGCGTTTTCCAATAATCCTGATTTTATGCATGAATGAAAATCACAATTTCTACAAGCCAATTCTACAGACCTTGACCTCGAAACGAAACCCTAAAATATTGATTATTACCAGATAAAAAATGACCATTAATGAAATAGATAACTAGTCAAAAATGACCCACCAAAAAATATCACTCAGCCTGGGTTTCAGTGATATAAATCAACGTGATGATTGAACTGAAGCTTTCAATAAATCCTATAAAAGACATAAAAAAGCCTTATATATTAATGTGGCTAATTAATTGCAAAGCTATCACTTCAACCTCTATATATTACTGTTTTAACTACTCACAGCGTCTTTCATAAGCAGGAATTCTGGCATCCTAGTCAAGAAAGTCTCTGCGACATGGGGATCAAAATGCCTGCCAGCCTCAGCCTGGATGTACTCGCGGGCTTTCTCATACGACCAGGCAGAACGGTAAGGACGGTCAGAAGTGAGGGCGTCATATACATCAGCCACCGCAAAGACTCGCGCTGCCTGAGGAATCTGGTCACCAACCAGACCATTGGGATATCCAGAGCCATCCCATTTTTCATGATGGCAATATGGGATTTCCATGGCCGGCGCCAGGTACGAGATGGGCGAGAGCATTTCATAGGCGTACTGTGGGTGCTGGTGCATGATCGCCCACTCGCTTTCATCCAACTCGCCGGGCTTGAGCAGGATGTTGTCGGGGACGCCCATCTTGCCGATGTCGTGGAGCATGGCTCCACGCCGGATATGGATCAATGTCTCCTCTTCGATGTTCATGAGGCGGGCGAGATACAAGGTCATATCAGAGACGCGGCGGGTATGGCCTTCGGTTTCTCGGTCACGCAGGTCGAGGGCATGAGACCAGCCTTCGATGGTGGCGTCGTAAGCCAGCGTGAGTTCCGCATTGGAGCGTTGCAGGTCTTTGAACATCGTGATGCTGTCGATGGCGATGGCTGCCTGACCGGCCAGGGTTTCAAGATAATCGAGCCAGTCCGGGTCAGTCTTGAGGGGTGAGCGATTGAAGGCTTCCATGACACCCCTGACTTGACCTTTGGCGATCAATGGGATCGCATAGTAGTCAGTGAAGCCTTCCAGGGAGAACATGGGGGAGCGCAAGAAGTCAGTTTTGCGGTTGGGCAGGTTGGAGATATGGATGGTTTTTCTTTCGAGGGCAGCCATGCCGGCGTAGCCTTCGCCCAAACGTAGATGTGTATGCTGCAAGGTGGAAGTGTGGAAGCCGAGCCCGGCAGTAAACTCAAGGGTATTGGTTTGCAGATTAAGGATGAGTGCGGCAGCGGCGTCAACGCCGAGTTGAGCGGTCACGTGACTGAGCAGCATGGAAAGGATGAGGCTCAGGTCGAGGCTGGAAGTGATCGCCAGGTCGATGGAGCGTAAGGCTGCAAGCCTTTTGATCTGGGTCTGGATGCGGGTTTCTTTGAGTTTGTGTTCAGATACGTCACGAATGACGGCCGCGTTATGAGCATCTGTCAGTGGTACCAGCCGCGCTTCAAACCAATGATCTTCGCTTTCCAATGGGAGGACGAAATCAATCTTGTTGACTTCACCAGTCGCTTGTGCCTTACTCGATGCTTCCAGGAACATGGTTGCGATTTGAGGAGGGAGTGTATCCTGGAGCTGTTTTCCCGTGGAAGATTCCGGGTGTGTAAAAAAGATGGCTGCATTACCGGCTTTGTAATCCAGGATCTTGCAGTTGTTGTCCAACAATAGGAACAGGTCAGGGAAGGCTTCGAAGACGGCCTGCAACTGAGAGGCGGCATCAGGCAATGTTCTGGTCTGCAATGGATGGCTCCTTTTCTTCATTGACACATATTGGTGGACGCGGGGCACGGTGCTCCCCATCTCCACCGTGCCCCCATTCCACCGCGTCTTCCGATGTCTTTTCCTTTGTGATATTCCTATAATTCTTTTTGGTGGTAGACCTGTTACATCAAGATCGTGTTTTTGGACAACATAAGTGTCATCCGTCTGGCAAGATCAGTCAACGAGGCGGCTCGAATAGAGAGCAGAGAGTCATATTCCTCTTTTGACAGGAGAAAGGTTTCACCCTGGTATCCCTCTTCTAATGCCCGCTCTGGGCTATCCAGGAGCGTTCTGCGAAACTCCTTGCTGACGATGGCTGCAGCTAATAAGCGCGCCAATCCATTGGGATAGCTGGATGGCTCCCCGACAAGGATCGGCAGATCTGATAGTAAGATTGGATTAGTAATCATATGGAAACCTCTTTTTCTTGAATCGCTCCACGTGCTGGTTTACTGTCCACTAGTAACAGGAATATACCTGCAGAAATCAGTACGTCCCCGATGCTGAACGCAACCTGGTATGGAAACCAATCTGGGGGCACGAATCGATCTCCCAGCCATTCCAGGCGGGTGACTTCAGGAACCAGGATAACGTCTTTACCATAACCAAATCGCTCACCTGATTGGAACGGGTGAATGATACCGGATGGTACCAGACGGGTTGCGATTTCAGGACTGATGGGCATGCCCCCTCCATTAGCTGAGATCACAGCCAGGTTGAGGACCAGGCCAACGATCAGAAGCCGCATTCCGTTCAGACGGCGATTAAACCAGGCAAAGATCAGCAATAATATTTGTGATACGATCAAGCTCCCGGATGCCAGATCATCCGGGAACTGTTCACGTGTGGCTGGCAAATAGAATACGAAAAACTGCGGCAGGAAGGCTATCAATACCAGCCAGGGGATGCGCAAATTGGGGATTTGGTAGGTAGTTCCCTCCCGGTGCGCGTGTAACAGACCGACGCTTATCCCGGCAATTATGGATAGAAGTAATATCAAGGTCTGATCGAGCCGCCGCCATCATCAGGCGCGCCTGCGCCCAGGACTAGCATGACCAGGGTAATGATGACAAATGCCATTTGGATATGCTGGCGGTTGATCTTTTGGGGAAGTGCGTGGATTTGAGCTATGATATTTTTCATGAGTTTTTCTCCTTTTCTCTAATTTGGTCAGATGACATTAATAGGATACATAGACCCAGGCTTCAAAAGTGGCTTCAAAAAAAATCAGCCTCATTTAAGGCTGATTTTTTATCATGATATTTACCGAAATCTTATTTGGCAATAAGACGTTGGTATAGCTCTTCGGTTTCTTTAGATGTGGGGACGTCAAGTTCTTTTAGAGCATCCTTACAGGCTTGATATTGCCTGGTTATTGCTGACCTGTTACCAATCCTGTCATAGATTCGCATCAACAGGCGATGTGCCTCTTCAAAATATACATCATAATCAAGTGCACGTTGGCAGGATTGAAGCGCTTCATTATACTGTTGGTAGTTCAGGTATAACTCAGCCAAAATCGCTGTTGCAGAAAGGTATTCCTGACCCAAGCGCTCTCTTTCAGGCAATACCCAGATCATATCAATATCAGCCAGGTAAGGACCTTGTACGAGATTAACAGCCGCCTGGTAATGGTTGATTTGTTCCTTTGAATCAGAAGAAGATCTCGCCAGGGTCAAATGGTCTTTAAAAGTCTCGGCATCGTAATCATAATCCAGATTACGGTTGAAATAATACTGCTCATTTGAAAAAAGGATCGCATCTTGCCCAACGGCGCGGCGTAATCTATAGATATCGTTTTTAAACCTGATTTTGAGTTTTAATGGCTCAAGATCTGGCCAAAAGTACAATCCAATCTGCTCTTTGGACATGGGTTGGGAAGCACTCACAAAATAAAAGAAAAGATCACGCACTGATTGGGTTTGCCATTTCGACGTCGTGATGGTTGTATCGTCCACCTTCACCCGCGCTGGACCAAGCGCTTTTATGATCAAGCGGGGCATTGGCATAGTCACTGCGCTGGTTAATCGCCGTATGCGTTTGCGGGTAGCTGGTAGTTCAGCCCTAGATTGATCTGCCAGGTTAATAAGATCAACCAGCTCTGTGCATGGTTCACAATCCTCAGGTTGTTTATCCAGCCAGGTCCGTGTCTGCCAGATTGCAGTGATTAGCGAGTGGGATATCCTGACTTGTCCGATCAATGGAAGAACGCTTTGTAATATTTTTATGGCAGGATTATTATCGCCGGATTGTAAATACGCAGATGCCAGCCATAATTGACTCTGCGCATATTCCACTATCTGTCCGCCTTTCTCGAATAGCTTTCCACTTTCCATAAAATTGGGGACGGATTTTGTAGCATGACCCTCCGTAAGCAAGAGGCGACCCTGTTCAAGGTGGTAGAGACCTCGCTCGTACAGTGATTTTCCTGCTTCAGTAATAGTTTGTAGATTTTCAAGTTGACGGTGAGCCTGGTCGTATTCTTTTCGAAGACGGCTCAGACATGCCTGAGAAAAGGTGACGGAAAAAACCAGGAAACGGTCATTAATTTGTTGTGCGATTCCCTGGGCCTGCCAGTATGTTTTCTGAGCTGTATTCATCTCCTCAAGTTCCGCATACATATCTCCCAGGCTGCATAGAATAAGTGCCTCCATCCGGAGATTGCCGCTGTGTTGAGCGCATTGCAAACCTTGTTCAAATGCGAGCAAAGCATTCTCATATTTCCCTTGGGCATGGTATAGTCCACCCAGATTGTTCAACAGGTTTGCCTGCCAGTTTAGATTGCCCTCTTTTTTCAAGATAACCAGAGCTTTATCATAAGAGTTCTCGGCAGCGTGGTAATCAGCGCTTGCACGATACGCCATGCCAGTCTCCAGCAAGAGCATGGGAATTGCTTGTTTTTCACCACGAAGGGTGTATTCTTCCAATGAACCTTCCAGCCATGAAATTGCATCCCTGACTTGTCCAAGTCGATATAAACTTAATCCTTTTGCACGTTTGGCTTCTGCATGTATATCGAGCAACTCTTCATTTCCCTCGGTCAGGTTAAGGACTTCATCCGCATCTTTTATGCTTGCCAGATAATCTCCCTTGTAGCGATGGGCAAGAGAGCGTCGTACGAGCGCGAGAGCCAATCCCATCATATCTTTTTGAATACGGAAGGTGTTCTCTGCCTGGGTGAGTAATAATAGCCCGTGGGTTAAATCTCCTGTCATATAATCAATACAACCTTGAAGTGAGAGCAAGCCGGGGTGTACCTGGATAATTGAAACTGGCAGGTTATCAAGCCAGGCACGCAATGTTAAGATCCGACCATTTATCAGGAGAGTTTTACTGGATTGCTCGATCAGAATAGCCAATGAATTGACATCGTCCAGACATTGGTAGATTTGATACGCTTTTTCCCATTCCCCACGATGTTCATGGGTTTCAGCCAAGTGATGCAGGATAGGATTCACCAGGTCGGGATACACTTGCTTGCATTGTGCCTGAAGAAATTCCTGGAATAGGTGGTGGTAACGCAGCCACCTGCCATCTTCACTTAAAGGTGAGATAAAAAGATTATTCCGTTGCACGCTCTTAATCAACTCAGCCCAATTTTTTCGTGTTGTGGCGAAAGGAGTCAGGACCTCTTCGCATAGTTCATCATTAAACTCATCCAGCAGAGAACTGAGAAGCAGGAACTCCTGCAGTTCTTTTGGCTGTTGATCCAGAACTTGTTGACTGAGATAATCGAATAATCCAACCCCGGATGCGCGCGCCAACCTTAATCGATCAGGCATTAATTTAGCCATCACCAGGTTGGATAGTTGCAAACCGGTGATCCATCCCTCAGTTTCCTGAATCAGCTCCTGGGCAACAGTATCGGTAATATGAACCTGATAGATCTGATCGAACAATGTCCTGACTTCGTCTACTGTAAAGGCAAGTTCCATAAAATCCAGACCACCTGCTTGATCGCGTGCGATGATCAATGGCAGGTCAGGAAGTGCTATCAATGTGCGGGATGAGATTATTAGATGACAAGACTCGTCGACCAGTTGGATGAACCGGTTAACAAAATTCTGGATCTCAGGGATACGTTCTATAAAGTGATAATCGTCTAATACTAAGATGAAATGTTCATGGATCTGTTCATATATTTCATTCACCAGGATTGTGATGAGAGATTCCAAGTCTCGATCGAGGGATGTCAGACTCTTCAGCGCTGAAAATGACTGGTTCCCGAATTCTGGAAAACATTCCGCTATGGAAGCGATAAAATAGGTAATAAAACGTTGGGCGTCTTGATCCAGGGTATCCAAAGCCAGCCAGCAGGTTGGCAGGTCACTCTGATGAGCCAGGTCAATCAACAGTGATGTCTTTCCATAACCTGCTGGGGCAGTGATCAGGACCAATTTTTTATCAAGGAGCTCGTACAATAAGCCGAGCAGTCGTGAACGGGAAAGCAATCCATTGCGTCTCTCCGGGACGCGGATCTTGGTACGGTTGACGGGAATATTTGCTGCCATGCTGTTTTTGCTCACACGGTCTATTCTATACGCGGCGATGTTATTTGTGAATATTACCCATGAAAACATCCTGCATCAGCAGGATATAAATAGATGTTCATTCGCAGATGTGGTTATTATCGTTTGGAATTTTCGCCTGTGTACTGGATGACCTCCAGCATTAAGCCATATATGGCGGGAGGCGCTGCCAGGATCGACTGGGGTGGGTGGATATAATCCCTACTGCCTGACAGATTGGTGACCATTGCCCCGGCTTCTTCTGCGATCAATCCCCCGGCTGCAACGTCCCATGGTTTCAGAGATAATTCCCAATAACCGTCAAAACGGCTGGCAGCAACGTAGCATAGGTCGAGAGCGGCGGAGCCGAGCCGGCGCACCCCCTGTGTCATCTTGGCAAATCGTCCGAAGTATTCAAGGTTGTTGACAGGAGAGACCCATGAGTCGTAAGGAAAACCCGTTACCAGCAGGCTGTGTTTCAAATCAGAGGTGGTTGAGACTCGCAGCGGACGCCCATTCAGCCAGGCGCCGTGACCGCGTTCGGCAGTGAATAACTCATCGCGCATCGGATCGTAAACTGCAGCCAGATTCATCATCCCAGCTTGAGCAAAAGCAATGGAAACACAAAAGATAGGGATATGGTGGGCATAGTTGACCGTCCCATCCAGGGGATCGATGTACCAGCGGTGCTCCCCCATATTGTTTACTTCGCCGCTTTCCTCAGCCAGGATACTATGCTCCGGAAAAAGCCGCTGGATCTCGTTCAGCAGAAAGGTTTCTGACTCGTGATCGACCTCGGTGACGAGATCGATTTCTCCCTTATGGTCGATGTTGTGTTCTTTTTCATAACCGGCATAAAGGATCTGACCAGCCTGCCGTGCCAGCGCTTCCAGGTTTGATAAAGTTGGATCTGTCATTGGATGGTGTGCTCATTGTTTTATCCAGGCGCCGATTATCCTTATGGCATAATACCTGGATCTTTTATCGTTGGTTGGTTCCCTTATTCTAGCCCCGATTGATACCCAAGACAAGGCATGTTCCCAAAGCAGATTTATTGTGTTGGGATATGCTGCTCCAACATCGGCTTGACATCCATCCTGCCCTCAGGTAGAATACTTTTCACCCTTCATCAGGGGCCTGTAGCGCAGCTGGGAGCGCGCCTCAATCGCACTGAGGAGGTCAGGGGTTCGAATCCCCTCAGGTCCACTCCGTGCGTGCCAGTGGGCAGAGCTGCCGCCGAAAAAATTTGGGCCCATAGCGCAGTTTGGGAGCGCGTCTCAATGGCATTGAGAAGGTCGAGGGTTCGAATCCCTCTGGGTCCACACAATGTAAGGGTGAGGCTATACAGCCAGAATGATTGTTGGCTCACCCCATTTATAAGGTCAGGACAGGAGTAGTAGGTTATCCTGCCAGCGAGCCGGGAGAGAGAGGTGGAAGCCCGCCATGGTGTCAGCAGGAACACCGCTAAGACTGAACTCGCCTGTTGTCCTGAGCGAAGAGCGGATTACCCAGGACAGACCTTGGTGGTGAACGCAAGTAACCACCAGCGGGTTCGCCCGTTAGCGCGAAATCGAGAGACGTTCCGAGCTGTGGAATGTAATCGGGGTGGTACCGCGGAGCAACCCTTCGTCCCTGAGTGGCGAAGGGAATTTTGTTTTCAGACAGTAATTGTTATGCATTATTTGTTGACAAATTGAAAGGAGGTTGAAATGTTGACGATTAAAAGCGAAACTCAATCAGTTCATTTTATATGCTGCTCTCTCGCGCACCTCCTTCCACTTGTGCTCGATCGAGGTGAATTTTAGGGTAAAGCTCGTTCTATCATCAACACGCATAGTCTTCTAAAGAGGCAAAAATGAGCGATCATTATGACCATATAAAAATTGAAAAGAAATGGCAGGAGCGGTGGGAAACCGACCAGTTATTCCGTTCAGTCATTGATAAGGGCAAATCCAAGCATTACGCCTTGACCATGCTGCCATATCCAAGCGGCGACCTGCATATTGGTCACTGGTATGCCATGACCCCCTCCGATGCACGTGCCCGTTTTATGCGCATGCGCGGCTATAACGTGCTGTTCCCGATGGGTTTTGATGCTTTCGGTTTGCCCGCCGAGAACGCGGCTATCAAGCGCGGCATTCATCCCCAAAAATGGACATACCGAAATATTGAGCGCATGCGCAAGCAGTTAAAAAGCATGGGGGCCATGTTCGATTGGCAGCGTGAGATCACCTCATCCGATCCTGAATATTATCGTTGGACACAGTGGTTCTTTATCCAGCTCTTTAACCACGGCCTGGCTTATCGCAGGATGTCTCCCGTGGATTGGTGCCCGAACTGCAACACTACCCTTGCTCGTGAGCAGGTCTGGGGTGAAGACCGTCACTGTGAACGCTGCAGCACACCGGTTGTCAAGAAGAACCTGGAACAGTGGTTCTTTCGGACAACCAAATACGCTGATGAGCTACTGTATTTCGAAAATATTGACTGGCCCGAACGGGTTCGCACGCTGCAGTCAAACTGGATCGGTCGCTCGGAGGGTGCCATGGTTGAATTTCATACCGAGGTCGGAAACCACAGCTTGGAGATATTTACCACCCGGCCTGATACGCTGTGGGGTGCGACTTTCATGGTGCTGTCACCTGAGCATCCATTGTTGGATGAGATCACTGTTACTGAACAGCGTAAGCTAGTTGAGACTTATAAAGTTCAGGCTGCCCGCCAATCCGACATCGAACGGGAGGCTGTCGACAAGGAAAAAACGGGTGTCTTCACTGGTGGGTATGCCATAAATCCAGTGAACGGTTGCCGCATCCCGATCTGGATCGCTGACTACGTACTGATGACATACGGTACGGGTGCCATCATGGCAGTTCCTGCCCACGACCAGCGCGACTTTGAATTCGCCCGCAAGTTCGGTCTGAAGATCATACCAGTGATACAACCTGTAGGGACGGATGGTAGTTCACCCACTCCCATGGATGGAGAGAAAATGGAAATTGCCTATCTCGGGGCGGGTATGATGGTCAACAGCGACCATTTCAACGGCACACTGGTCAACGAGGACAAGGGTCGCAGAAATCCCGGCATCAGCGCTGTAATCGACTGGCTGCAGGCAAAGGGTATTGGCAGGGAAGCCGTCAGTTATAAGCTGCGTGATTGGTTGATCTCGCGCCAGCGCTACTGGGGTGCGCCCATCCCGATGACTCATTGCGAAGATTGTGGCTGGCTGCCCGTCCCTTATGAACAGTTACCCGTCCTCCTGCCCGACGATGTCGAGTGGAAACCAACTGGTGAATCCCCGCTCAAGCTGCACCCGACCTGGAAATATGGCGCCTGCGCGAAATGCGGCAAGCCGGCTGAACGCGAGACCGATACGATGGATACATTCATGTGCTCCTCATGGTATCACCTGCGCTACCTGAGCCCCCGCTATGACCTGGGTCCTTTCGATCCGGCTGAGTACAACTACTGGATGCCTGTGGATACCTACACGGGTGGTATTGAGCATGCCACCATGCACCTGATCTACACCCGCTTCTTCCACAAGGCACTGCGCGACATGGGCATCACGGAAGGAGCCGAGCCGATGATACAGCTGCGCAACCAGGGCATGGTGTTGGGAGAAGACCACGATAAGATGTCCAAGAGCCGCGGCAACGTCATTGCCCCTGATGAACTGGTGAAGATGTATGGCGCCGACACCGTGCGTGCCTACCTGATGTTCTTCGCCCGCTGGGACATGGGCGGCCCGTGGAACTCGCAAGGCATCGAGGGCTCAGCCCGCTGGGTTCGCCGTGTCTGGTCGCTGATCACCGAGCCGGCCAAGCCCGTTGCTTGCCCGGTCGAGACCAGGCGTCAGCTGAGGCGCAAGGTCCACCAGACCCTGGAGATCATAACCCGGGATTTTGAGCGGTTCGAATTCAATACCATCGTCTCAGGGTTGATGGAACTGCTAAACGAGATGTACCAGGCGCGCGAGGCTGGAGCCAGCGGCACACCCGAATGGAACGAGGCCGTGGACATCTACCTGCGGATGATGGCTCCGGTCACGCCGCACATCGCGGAAGAATTGTGGTCGCGGCTGTGTAAACCTTACTCGATCCATACCCAGCCCTGGCCTGAGTTCGATACCGTGGCTGCAGCCGAGGAACAGATCACCCTGGTGGTGCAGGTCAATGGCAAAGTGCGCGACCGCCTCAGCCTGCCGGCTGGCGTCAGTGATGATGAGGTCAAGGCTGCCGCACTGGGCAGCGAAGCCGTACAGAAATACCTGGCAGGCAAGCCTCCCAGGCAGGTGATCGTGGTGCCCGGGCGGTTGGTGAATATTGTGATGTAAAACCTGATAAGATGAATAGTAATCTATGCGAAGTCCCTGGTGGTTGTGAGACCTTCAGGGACTTTGATATTTGAGATACGCGTTACTGCTTCTTGCACGAAGGTTAAAGTTAAGATATATTCATCACGGTAAGAATGTTTTTGGGGAAAGGACCAATATGCAGATATGTCTGGAAAAGAGATTCCTGATAGTGCGATTGGAAGCAAAGATGGTTTTTCCAACGGAAAGAAAATCCGGAAGTCAAAGCTAGTGTAATTTGGTTTAATCCTAAGGATTTTGTAATATAAAGGTGTTATGCCCATCCTCCTCGACCCAGAACAAAACGAAACCCGCACACTCTTCAAGATCTACAATGGTTTTTCCGGAAAGCGTGTTTTAGAGATTGGCAGCGGCGACGGCCGCCTGACGTGGCGTTACGCTGCACAGGCTGCCCACGTTACTGCCATCGATCCTGATAACGACCGCTTGCAGCGTGCCATCAATAATCGCCCGGACGGGTTCGATCATGTACGGTTCATGAATGCAGACATCGATTCATTCGTCGTTCGGGCAAATGAGAAATTCGACCTGGCAATCCTGGCTTGGTCGCTCTGATGAATCGCCCCTGAGAGCATGGTGCATGCTCTGAAGATAATCAGGGATCTGCTCATGCCGGGTGGATATTTAATCGACATTCGGCCAAAGGATATACCGGCTGAGATCTATGGCGAAGTCGAAAAAACGTCTCATCTGTTAGGGTATATCAAGGAGACTGATGATTATATCGAATATCGGCAGGCTGCCCAAGCAGTCGAGTGTGTCCTCTCGGAGGGTCTTTTCTCCCTCGTACGCTCTGACCAGTTCGATTTTTATATCCACTCCGACACGTTAAGTGAACTACAGGTTTTTCTTGCTGAGGAGTGGAAGGATGCGATCATACCAGGGGAGGTTCTGACGCTGGTAAATGCCCTGCATCCAGATCGGATATCTGTGCGAAATTTTGTCTATGCCAACTTAATGAGTCCCGAAAGATGAGTACTTGATCATTCCAGGAATGATATCGCGTCAGACTGCCATTTTCTATATTACGGTGAAGCAAAATCCACCGTGTAATAGCCCCCATAAGTGCTGCCTGAAGAATAAGCATAACCAATGCCGAATTCTGTTGCTTGCCTGCTGAGGATTGCCTCGGCATGGGGCGGGTCATTCATCCACCAGTTCATTGCCTCCTGGGGTGTGCCGCTCGGGAAAATGACCTCCACAGAGAACGAAGCTGAATATCCCTGTGCCGCGATCCGGTCGGAGATCCATGACCCGTTCGAGCCGGTGTGGCTGCTGAAATTATTGCAGGCCATGTCGATGCTGTGTCCCATGGCGGCAGCGGATAGTTTTGCATTTAATTGATAGGCTGGCAGTCCATTGGCTTGACGCTCGCTATTAATCAGGTTGATAAGCTGGTTGATGTAACCGGAATTTTCAGTATATGTACATGGTCCGGGTGTGCGCGTGACTCCGGGAACAAATGTGGGTTGGCTTGTCGGGATAATGATCGGTGAACCCGCGATGATCTGCACCCAGATGTTCTTCACCAATCCAACATCGAAAGCCTGTCCTTTTGGGTCATGGAACTCATAGAAACCGGTGAAAACGCCATCCTGCGCGGGGGCTACCAGGCTGAGTGAAATATCGGTGGTCATACCGGGTGCGACCACTGGCAGAGGTGTGGAGGCAGGTCCTTTCATCTGGTTACCCTTTGAAAAGACCAGCAGATAGTCCGCTCCCCAGGTGCAGGTGCCGGTATTGCGTATGCGCCATGTCTTTATGAACGCTTCACCTTTTTTCAAAGGGGTATTATCCGGGATAGTGACGTCTGCGAGCAGAACAGCCGTGTTGGTACATCCGGGTTGGACTGTCCGTGTCGGTGTTGCTGTTGGGATCGGTTCTGTGGGTGGCTGGGTGGATATCGGCGTGAGTGTGGGATGTATGGGTGCAGAGGCAGTATTGGTGGGCGCGGGTCTGGTTTCTCCAGATGGCTGACAGGCTGATACGATCAGCATGATGGTGGCGATAATTACATAGCTTCGCTGTTTGGTCATCTCCAATCTCTGTGTACCTCATCTATGAAAAGGATCATATATGGATCTTTCTTTACAAAATAATACAACCCGATTTTAATCGTCATCTGCCTGGCAAGTGTCATTTATTGCTTTATAACCATCATATCTTAAGCAAACCGACCAATTGATGATCATAGCTATGAAATTTTCATGCCCCGCCCAAAAATGCAGGTGAAAAGAAAAATTCTATCACGGTTATTCATTGTCTCCGATGATTGATCCGGTTTGTGGTGTAAAATCGTTGCCAGACAGTACCAACTTGACTCAATGAAGGCGGAGGGATCATGCGAATCGATGACCTGAATTGGATGGATGTGGAAGAGTATCTCAAGCATGATGACCGGTTGATCCTGGTGTTGGGAGCATGTGAACAGCATGCTTATCTCAGCCTGATGACCGACATTCGTATCCCACTTGCCCTGGCTGATTCCGCTTCACAGCAGACCGGTGTGTTGGTCGTACCAACGCTCAATTTCGGTATTTCACCCTATTTCCTTGCCTATCCTGGCACGTTCAGCCTGCGTGTATCTACCATGATCGAGGCGGTGGAAGACCTGGTGCGTTCAGCTTACCTGCAGGGTTTCCGGCGGTTCTTGATCCTCAATGGACATGGCGGCAATTCTCCAGTTAAGAACCATCTCAATCATGTCATCAACGAATTTATTGGTCTTCGGTTGAATTGGTACGATTGGTGGCAGTCTCACAGCGTTGAGGCTGTTGCGCTCAAACATAACCTCAAACCTGGTCATGCCAACTGGCTGGAGGCCTTTCCTTTTACTATTGTTGCTGACCTGCCAAAGGAGGAGAAAGTCCCCCCTTATGTTCCCAGCCCGATCATGGATGTTAATATGACCAGGCAAGTCTATGGTGACGGCTCGGTCGGTGGTCCTTATCAAGCCGGCGAATCTGTCATGCAGGAGGTTTTTCAGGCTGCCTTGGGGGATATCATTAATCTGCTTAAATTCGATGATTTTCCCTTGACGGAATTACCAGGCTGATAGTATAATGCAGCTTATTGGACGGTAAGATAATCGAATAATCCTATTGCGAGCGCTTGAGATAATGGGTCTCATGCGCTTGCCTTTGTTTGTCTCAGGAATTAATGAATTATTTATATGCGCCTGACTCTGAAATGACCACGGGGTAAACCAGAACTCAATTGGCTGACAGGAGATTATATAGTGGAAACTAAAGGGCTGACGGCTCTTCGTATCAGTTTGGCTTCGCCAGAAACTATCCGTTCCTGGTCGTACGGGGAGGTTCTCAAACCTGAAACAATCAACTATCGCCGCCTACGACCGGAAAAAGATGGGCTGTTCTGCGAAGCCATCTTTGGTCCACAACGTGACTGGCAATGCTATTGCGGGAAATACAAGAACCCCCGTTATAAGGGGATTATATGTGATAAATGTGGTGTTGAAGTAACCCGGGCTACGGTACGCCGCGAGCGTATGGGTCACATCCAGTTAGCGACACCAGTAGCTCATATTTGGTACACCCGGCGAATTCCTTCCTACTTGGGCTTGTTGCTTGATATCTCCCGTCGTAACCTAGATCGGGTACTATATTTTGCCCAGTACATTGTAACTTACGTGGACGAGGATGCCCGTCAGAAAGCGTTGAAACGCCTCGAAGAAGAGATAAATGTCTCGGAGCGCGAACAGGCAGCCGCGATCAATGCCCAGATCGCTGATATCAAAATTCACCGTGATCATACCCTGGCGGAGTTGCAACAGCGCAAGGCAGCACTGGAGCAAAGTTATGATGAACGGATTGCGACCCAGCTCGATCCGATCATTAAAGAAGGCCAGCGCCTGGAGAAACAGCTTCAAGACCAGATGAGCAAAACGATACGTAAAACTATAATCTTTGAAGCCACCAAGGAAATAATCGCTGATAAAGGCGAAACGATAATCTCCCAACATATCAGCAAAGTTCAAAAGATTGTCAAGGATCGACTCGAAGGTCTGGAAAACGAGCTCAAGGATCAAAAACAGCGCGAATACGAACAACTTAAAATGGATGCTGCCCAGATCAAGGCAAAGGCTGACGAGGAGATGACTGCGCTGCGCAACCAGTTGGAGGATCAATCCTCCATCTCGCATGACCAGAATACCCGCCAGCGCGATGAAATTACAGAACTTCGTCCATTTACCTTTCTAGGCGAATCGCGTTATCGTGAACTCAAGTCTCGTTTAGGACAGGTTTTCCGCGCCGATATGGGAGCGGAAGCTTTTTATGATATTCTACGTCGTCTGGATCTTGACCGCTTGGCTGAGGAACTGTGGCATGAAGTACGCACGACCAAGAGTAAACAGAAACGCAAGAAGGCAACTACCCGGCTAAAAGTAGTGGAAGCTTTTCGCCGTTCAGGCAATCGTCCAGAATGGATGATCATAACCTTCTTGCCAGTCATCCCACCCGACCTGCGCCCGATGGTGCCATTGGATGGCGGTCGTTTTGCCACATCGGATCTAAACGATCTTTACAGGCGTGTGATCAACCGTAATAACCGTCTTAAACGCCTGTTAGAGCTTGGCGCTCCGGATGTGATTATTCGCAACGAGAAACGTATGCTCCAGGAAGCCGTGGATAGTCTGATCGACAATTCACAGCGTGGAAAGGCGCTTTCCCGCCGCGGTCGCCGCGAGCTTAAATCCTTGAGCGATATGCTCAAGGGCAAGAAGGGTCGATTCCGTCGTAACCTGCTGGGGAAACGCGTCGACTACTCCGGTCGTTCTGTTATCGTCGTTGGTCCTCAATTAAAGCTGTTCCAATGTGGTCTGCCCAAAGACATGGCCTTGGAGCTTTATCGTCCATTCGTAATTGCACGGCTTGTCCTGAACAACTATGCTGCCAATGTCAAGGGAGCACGCCGCCTGATCGAGCGTAAACGTCCCGAGGTCATGGAAGTGCTCGAAGACGTGATCAAGGATCGTCCAGTACTCCTCAATCGTGCACCCACTTTGCACCGCCTGGGAATCCAGGCTTTCGAACCGGTCCTGATCGAAGGGAGTGCCATCCAATTGCACCCGTTGGTCACCACCGCATTCAATGCGGATTTCGATGGTGATCAGATGGCTGTCCATGTGCCTCTTTCAATGCGAGCAGTCCAGGAAGCACGCACTCTCATGCTTTCATCCAAAAACCTGCTCAAACCTGCTGACGGTGAGCCGATCATCAGCCCTTCGAAGGATATGGTACTAGGCGTTTATTATCTGACTATGCTTCACCAACAAGCTCACAAGGGTGATGGGCGTGCGTTCGCAGATATGGATGAAGTTGAGCTGGCTTATGAGCTGGGTCAGGTTGATGTCCACAGTGAGATCAAGATTCAGATAAAAACATGGTACGAAGAAGATGGCTCCCGCTCGGTAGAGCCTGAGATGCGCACGCTTGATACAACCGTCGGCCGGGTGCTCTTCAACAGAATCCTGCCTCCCGAGATCCAATTCACCAACGAAACACTGGACAAAGGTGCGGTTAAGGACCTGATCGCTGAAGTTTACGAGATCTGCGGTCAGGATGTGACCACGCATATCGCCGATGCCATTAAGACTCTTGGCTTTGAATATGCCATGCGTTCTGGCATTACCCTGGCGGTTGCCGATATCACTGTCCCGGTAGACAAGAAAGAGATTCTCGGGGTTGCGTTGGAAAAAGTTGAAGTCGTTCAGCATGATTTCCAGCGAGGGCTGTTGACCGAACAGGAGCAGAACGAACGCATCATTGAGATCTGGCAGGCAACCACTGAAGAAGTAGCCAAAGCTGTCCAGAAGAGTATGGATCCCGATGGCAATCTGGCGACAATGGCGAACTCTGGGGCAACAAAAGGTGGATTTGGTCCGATTTCTCAGTTGGCAGGCATGCGCGGTTTAATGGCTGATCCATCTGGTCGGATTATCCCGCTGCCCATCCGTTCCAACTTTCGCGAAGGTCTGACTGCTCTGGAATACTTCATTTCAACTCACGGTGCCCGCAAGGGCCTGGCTGATACCGCCCTGCGGACAGCAGATGCCGGTTACTTGACCCGCCGCCTGGTGGATATTGCCCAGGATGTGATCATCAATGAGTACGATTGCGGCACCCGGGATGGTGTGGTGATTAGAGCATCGGATGATGTGGCTGGACAGGCAATGAGCACCCGTATGTATGGTCGCCTGGTTGCTGATAGAGTCGTTGATCCGAAGACCGGTGAAATACTGGCTGAATACAATGATATGATCGACCGCGAAATGGCGCGTACGATCGTTTCAGCCGGCGTCGAAGAAGTGAAGGTTCGTTCGCCATTAACCTGCGAATTGATCCATGGCATATGTGCCAAATGCTACGGCATCGACCTGGGGCGCGGCGTGATGGTTGAACTTGGATCGGCAGTCGGTATAGTTGCTGCCCAGTCGATTGGTGAGCCTGGTACGCAATTAACCCTGCGTACGTTCCATACAGGTGGTGTGGCTGCTGGCGGTGACATCACAACAGGTCTACCACGTGTTGAGGAATTATTCGAAGCCCGTAAGACCCCGAAGGGGGAAGCAATTGTTGCCGAGATCAACGGTACAGCCCAGATCATCCAGTCAGATAAATATGCTGATTTGCGCTCGATTAATGTGTTACATAGCGAAATGGTCGATGATACATACACCATCCCGGATGATTGGACGATAGAAGTGAAAGATGCCACGGAAGTAAAATCTGGTGACCTTTTAGCATCCCTGGATGGAGGAGCGACCATCACTGCCCAGCACGCTGGAAAGCTGCGGATTGAGAAGCGCCAGGTGATCGTGGCATACGAGCAGCGGGAAGAGACAGAGTACGATATGCCGACCACGGCCCGCCTGTTGATTAAAAGTGGCGATCATGTTGAAGCCGGTCAGCCCCTGACCGAAGGATCGCTCAACCCTCATCGCACACTGCGCATCCAGGGAAGAGAAGCCTGCCAGATGTACTTGCTGTCTGAAGTGCAAAAGGTGTACCGCTCACAAGGTCAAAACATCCATGACAAGCATTTCGAGGTCATCATCCGCAAGATGCTTTCGAAAGTGCAGGTAACGCGTCCTGGTGATACGAAGTACCTGCCAGGTGACCCCGTGGACCGCCTCGAGATCAAGAAAGGTAATGAGCAGTTGCTGGTCGAAGGCAAGCAGCCCGCCCGCTTTACAGAAATGCTGCTGGGAGTGACCAAGGCATCATTGAGTACCGACTCGTTTCTCTCGGCATCCTCTTTCCAGCACACGATCAAGGTCCTGGCTCAAGCTGCGATCGCCTCAGCTTCAGATCCATTGTTCGGTTTGAAGGAGAACGTGATCATCGGCAAGTTGATCCCGGCAGGGACAGGATTCAAGATAGGACGCTTCCGGGTACCGGAGCCTGCTGAAGCCATTACGGTACCATCAACCGAGGTCGTAGAGAGCGCTGAAGCAGATTAGAAGGTATTGAAAGAGACGCCGTTCGGCGTATCTATTTTTAACAAATTAGGGGTTGTTTTAAGTACCGGGAAACTGTATACTTGTAGATGATCACCCATCTTTCTCTTGGAAGGAGGTTGAAATGAAGAATCGCAATTCACGCATTTTGATTTTTACCTGCCTGGTCATGGTAGGGATCATTGGCTGTGATATACCCTATCTTATAACTTCGGTACCGACAATCGAACCAGGCCTGGTGAGCACGTATGTCGCCCAAACATTGATGGCGGTTTCCCTTGTAGCCCCACCCCCCTCAATGACCCCAGCCGCCCCTTCGGATACGCCGCCGCCAACCTTCACTGAAACATCCACCATTACTTTTACACCCACATTCACCGAAACGCCATCATTGACACCTTCCGCAACCAATACTGCTTCAGCAACCATGTCACCGACCTCTGAGAAGGTCACGGTGCATGTGGCGGTAGATACAAATTGCCGGAGTGGACCAGGCAAGATATATGATTATCTTGGGGCGCTTCTAACCGGTGAAACAGCGGAAGTATACGCCCGTGACCCGCTGGGTGAATACTGGTATATCCGCAATCCGGATAATCCAGGAGGTTATTGCTGGTTATGGGGTAATTACGCGACACCTGTCGGTTATTACGCTGCCCTGCCTATCTACACTCCGCCTGCCACACCTACCGCTGTTCCGGCTTTCGACCTGTCCTTTGTCAAAGTACAAAACTGCGTCGGGTGGTTTATCGATCTTAAAGCCAGGAACACTGGCAGTATTCCATTTGAGTCTTATTCGACCACGTTAAAAGACAAGACGACCAGCAAGACGGTCAACTCCTCATCCAATGTGTTCGAAGAGTTGAGCGGGTGTCTATCAGCCGGATCGTTGGATGAAATCGCTTCTGGCAAGGTTGGTCATGTTAATAGTGGAAATTTCTTATACAATCCTTCCGGTCACAATATTAATGCAACCGTTACTCTCTGTACGAAGGATGGTTTATCTGGTTTGTGCATCAGCGAAACATTGGTGTTCAAGCCGTAGGCTATCAGCAGGTTTGAATGTGATCCCTTCAGGGGCGACCGGCAGGTTGCCCCTGAAATATTTAAACCATATAAATTATCATGGTAAGATAATCGCGGGTAGAAATCGCCCTGCTTCTTAATCAATCATCAGTATATTTCCACCCAGATGGCTATCAAGAAGTTCAATCGCGGTATAACGATCTTCGCAGGATGCTGGAGGAAATCCCATGGAACTAGGTTTGGTACGCAGGATTGATATCGACAACGAGATGCAGCAAGCCTATCTTGATTATGCCATGAGCGTGATCGTATCCCGGGCGCTGCCGGATGCCCGCGATGGCTTAAAACCGGCTCAGCGCAGAATTCTATATGCCATGTACGATATGGGTTTGCGCGCTGACAGCCCTTACAAAAAGTCCGCTCGTATTGTGGGTGAAGTCCTGGGAAAGTATCATCCCCATGGTGATGCCTCGGTCTACGATACCATGGCACGCATGACGCAGGATTTCAGCATGCGCTGCATGCTGGTGGATGGACAGGGTAACTTCGGTTCAGTAGACGGCGATCCGCCGGCGGCGATGCGCTATACCGAGGCACGGCTGGCTGCTCCTGCACTTGACCTGCTGGCAGATATTGGCAAAGACACGGTAAATTTCACTCCCAATTTTGATGATACCCTGACCGAGCCAGGTGTGCTGCCAGCTGCCCTGCCCAATCTGCTCGTCAACGGTGCAACCGGCATCGCGGTTGGTATGGCGACCAGCATCCCGCCTCATAACCTGGGGGAAGTGATCGATGCCCTGATCTTCCTGCTCGAACACTGGGAGAAGCTGGACGACATCTCGGTCGCTAAGTTGATGAATTTTATCCAGGGACCGGACTTCCCGACCGGCGGAGTGATCATACAGGAAAAAGGGACGGAGGGGCTTGAAGCGGCTTACGGGTCCGGGCGTGGTCGCGTCGTGATTCAGGCGCGGGTACATGTGGAGGAGATGGAACGCAGCAAGAGCCGCATCATCATCACCGAACTGCCTTACATGGTCAACAAGTCCGGTCTGATCGAGCGCATCGCCGAGCTGGTGCGTGAGGGCGGGCTGGAGGGTATCACCGACTTGCGTGACGAATCCGACCGCCAGGGGATGCGCATCGTCATCGAGCTGACCAAGAACGTGGAGCCGGAGGCTGTCCTGCACGAGTTATACCGGCGCACACCCATGCAGTCCACTTTCAGCATCATCCTGCTGGCGCTGGTTGATGGCGAACCGCGCATGCTCAGCCTCAAGCAGGCTCTGCGCGTCTACCTGGAACACCGCCAGACGGTGATCCGCCGGCGCGGCGAGTATGACCTGGCACATGCAAAGCAACGCCAGCACATCCTGCAGGGGCTGCTGGTGGCCCTCAAAAACCTGGATAAAGTGATCAGTTTGATCCGCAATGCCCCGGATGTGGATACGGCCAGGGTGCGCCTGGTCAAGCGTTTCAAGCTGACCGAGATCCAGGCAAATGCCATCCTCGAGATGCAGTTGCGCCGGCTGGCTGCGCTGGAGCGCAGGAAGATCGAGACCGAATATAAAGAGACCGTGGTGTTGATCAAAGAGCTGGAGGGGCTGCTCAGGTCTCCCAGGAAGATGCGGGGTGTGGCTGCTAAGGAACTGCTCAGGGTCAAGGATGCTTACGGTGACCGCCGCCGCACGCAGATCGTCAGCCTGAAAGGAGGTAAGCAGCGGAAAACCCTGTTGACCCCGACCGATCTTCTACCCGAACAGGAAGTATGGATCGGCATCACGCGTGATGGTACCGTTGCCTGTACGCGTGACGAGAAGATGCCGCGCCCGAGCGGTAATGAGGCTCCGCGCTGGCTGGTGAAAGTCTCAACCCACGATACGTTATATCTTGTTGCGGAGAATGGCCAGGCGGCGGCAGTGGGGGTGCATACCATCCCCCAGGTTGACAAGCTCTCTGAGGGGACGACCTGGCACAAGGTTTCACCGCTCAAGCAAACCGACCAACTGGCTGCGGTCTTTGCCTTGCCTGCAAGGAAGGGTGAAATACCGGAGGAGATGTATGTATTAACCGTCAGCAAGGGAGGTATGGTTAAGAAGAGCCTCGCCAGTGAACTACCCGGTCCATCTGCCCAGACCTTCATCCTGGTCAGGATCAATGAGGGAGATACCCTGGGCTGGGTGATGCTGACCGGTGGCAAGGCTGACATCCTGCTGGCGACAGCGCAGGGGTTGGCAATCCGCTTCAGTGAGGAGCACGTCCGTCCAATGGGACTGGTGGCGGCGGGCGTCAACGGCATCAAGCTGGGCGTGGGTGATACGGTGATCGGGGCGGATGTGCTGCCCCAGGACGGTGAGGTCTTCCTGATCACATCTGATGGCAAAGCCAAGAGGGTGGAACAGAAAGAGTTCCCAACCCAGGGGCGCTACGGCAAGGGAGTGATCGCCTGGGAGCTGACCGGGCAGCAGAGACTGGCAGGCATGGCTCTTGGCAAGGGCAACGCAGTGGTCACCCTGCACCTGGTTAAGGCGGCAGCGAAATCAACGCGGCTGGATGCGGCACCTTTGCGCCGGCGGTCCGCGGCACGCGGGCAGGCGGTGGTGGATGTGAAACCCGGTGATGCGTTGGTCGGGGTGACGCAGGGTTGGGCTGTGGAGAGGTTCGTAAAGGTGGAGAAGAAGAGTAAGAAGTGAGAAGCGGGAGAGAATGCTATAATCAGTTTGACGAAAGGTAGGCCGTTATGAAATTTACCGTTGAATACGAGCAGGAAGAAGACGGCCGCTGGCTGGCAGAAGTCAAGGAATTGCCTGGCGTGCTGACGTATGGCAAAGACCCTGAAGAAGCGGTTTCTCATGCGCAAGCGCTTGTATTGCGTGTGGTCGCGGGCCGGCTTGAAACTGGCGAGAGTATCCCCGCTTTGATGTTCTCCTTTTCGGCGGCATGAGCGAATGGCGCACTATCAAAGCAAAACGCCTGCTGGCAACCTTGCAGCGCATCGGCTGGAGCGTCAAACGTCAAACAGGCTCCCAAAAAATTCTGGAAAAACCAGGTTGTCCTGATGTGGTATTCGCCTTTCATGATAACGAAGAAATTGGCCCGCGCATGTTGGCGAGGGTGGCAAAAGTCACTGGCTTGAAGCCGGAAGATCTGTAGAGTAAAACGCAACATAAGGGTGACCCAGCAGGTCGCCTATTTTATTTTTAATGAGCGGGCAAGCCGTGAGCAGCAGGCAGATGTCGGATGGATGTGCGTAGAGAGGTGGGAGCAAGCCAGGATGAGGCTTTCAGGAAGGAGGGAGTGGGGGATCGTATAGTGCATTGCAATGACTAATATTGCACAGTTGTTCTAGCTATACAAGGGAGGTCTGCCAGATACCATTGCGAATCTTAGACTTCCGAAGTTTTAAAACTTCGGAAGTCTTGGGGCGGGGAAAGCTTGCGGTCGCAGTCTCGGCGGGACCAGGAGACCCTCGCCGATCAAGAAAACGGTGAATTTTTTATTGCTTTACTAAATATGAATGATATTTATCCAAACTTGTCGTACAATATAAGATAAATATATTCTCATTCATTTAATATTACACGGGGTTTTCTATGCCAGCGAATAATAACCAAATCGAAAAACATCTATGGGCCGCAGCGGATGAGATGCGAGCCAATTCTAAGTTGAAGGCTTCCGAATATTCCGTTCCCGTCTTGGGGTTGATATTCCTCCGCTACGCAGATCACAAGTTCGCTATTGCTGAGAAGGAATTTCAGAAGGGGAAAGAAACTGGCAGGCGACAGATATCCAGGATCGATTACCAGGCGAGCGGGGTGATGTTCATCCCTGAAGAGGCACGCTGGTACAAGCTGATGAACCTGCCGGAGGGGGCAAATATTGGAAAGGCTATCAATGATGTTATGCGTGCCATCGAAGAAGAGAATGATGATCTCAAAGACATCTTGCCCAAGACTTACAACCGCTTGGAGAACAATGTACTGATCACCCTGCTAAAGACATTCAACTCAATCCCGATGGATATCGAAGGGGATGCATTCGGCAAGATCTATGAATACTTTCTAGGCAAATTTGCAATGAGTGAAGGGCAGAAGGGTGGCGAGTTCTTCACCCCCACTTCGATCGTCAAGTTGATTGCTGAGATCATCGAGCCATATCACGGCTATATATATGATCCTGCCTGCGGGTCGGGGGGTATGTTCGTGCAAAGTGCGGCTTTCGTCGAAAGGCATCTACGCAACCCGAGTGAGGAGATCAGTATCTATGGCCAGGAGCGTGTTGCGGAGACAGTGCGTCTATGCAAGATGAACCTGGCGGTGCATGGCCTGGCTGGTGATATCCGACAGGCAAATTCTTATTATGAGGACTTACACAACGCCAGCGGTAAATTCGATTTCGTAATGGCAAATCCTCCGTTCAATGTGAACAATGTGGACAAGGAGCGTCTTAAGGATGATACGCGACGCTTCCCTTTTGGTATGCCGCGGGCGGACAATGCCAACTACCTGTGGATCCAATTGTTTTACAGCGGTCTGAGCGAAACAGGTAGGGCCGGCTTTGTTATGGCGAATTCGGCTTCTGATGCCCGCCAATCCGAACTTGAGATCCGCAAGCAGTTGGTCCAGGAAAGTGCGGTGGACGTGATGGTGGCGGTGGGCAGCAATTTTTTCTACACCGTGACCCTGCCCTGCACGCTGTGGTTCCTGGATCGGGGTAAGCGAGGTTCGGAGCGGGAGGAAAAGGTACTTTTCCTGGATGCCCGCAGTATCTATACCCAGCTCGACCGCGCCCACCGCGAATGGACCCCTAAACAGATCGGACTACTCTCCTCGCTGGTGCGCCTGTACCGCGGCGAGGACCTGAACGGCTTTGTCTTCGAGCCTACGGATCATCCCCAACTTTCTGCCTCTCAACTGACAGTTCTTCCCTCTCTATTCTCGAATAACTCCTACCAAGATGTGCCCGGGCTGTGCAAGATTGCCACACAAGAAGAGATCGAAACCCAGGGCTGGAGCCTGAACCCAGGGCGCTATGTGGGTGTCAGTGTGCGCGACGAAGATGGTTTTGGTTTTGCAGAAAGGTTGGAGAAATTAAACGAAGAACTGGAAGCGCTCAATGCTGAAGCGCACGAGTTGGAACAGCGTATTGCTGAGAACGTGCAATTATTGCTAGAAGAATAAATTATGAATTTGGAAGAAAAAACACTTCAAGAAGTGTGCGCCCTAATAACTGATGGCGCACATAACAGTCCGAAATCTGTTGATGTGGGTTTGCCAATGGCTTCCGTCAAAGATTTGACTTCATTCGGAATTAATCTTGACACATGTCGACTTATATCCAAACAAGATTTTGATAAATTAGTTAGAATGAATTGTCAGCCCGTGAAGGGCGATGTCCTTATTGCTAAAGATGGGGCGTCTGCTCTCGATACTGTATGTGAACTTAAAGAAAGTATAGAAGTTGTTCTTCTTTCGTCGGTCGCTATTCTTAGGCCTGACCTTAAGAAAATTACATCTTCATACTTGAGGTATTACCTTGACAGTCCAACAACACGTAAATACATGAAAAGTGGTTTCATAACTGGCGCAGCAATTCCAAGAGTAGTTTTAGAAGATTTCAAAAAAATCATTATCCGATTTCCAACCCTTCTCGTCCAACGCAAAATCGCCTCCGTACTCTCCGCTTATGACGATTTGATCGAGAACAATACGCACCGCATCCGCATCCTGGAGCAGATGGCACACACCTTGTACCACGATTGGTTTGGGAAGGTATATGCTCAGTCCCTGCCGGAGGGGTGGAATGTCGTGAAAATGGGAGATGTTGCTGATATTCAATGGGGAGATACTTCGGTTACAAAATTATCCTATGTTGATGATGGATACACAGCCTACAGTGCAAGTGGCCCAGATGGAAAATTAGCGTATTATGATTTTAACCGAAAGGGAATAGTTCTTAGTGCTATTGGGGCAAACTGTGGAAAAATTTGGTTTGCACATGGAAAATGGTCTTGCATCAAAAACACAATAAGGTTTTGGGCAACTACAAAAAAAGTTAGTACCGAATATCTCTTTTTTGTCACCTCGGATGAAAGCTTTTGGCCGAAGCGGGGAGCAGCCCAACCATTCATATCACAAGGCGATGCCCGTGCAATAATCATAGTCTGTCCCAAACAAGATTTAATCGACAAGTTTACAAGTTTTACATCGGATGCTTTGGAACAAATAGATGCGCTTGAACGAAAAAACGTCAATCTGCGGCGAACGCGCGACTTGTTGTTGCCACGCCTGGTCAGCGTGGAGGTGGGGGTGGATGAGATGGAATTGGCGGTATAATATTATATTTAGGGTAGGTATCTACATACCCATATACAAGCAGGCTTGCTGAGGGCTGGCAATATATGTGGAGACCGTTCAATTGGCATTGATTAATTATATCTTTTATGATATATTCGGTAGGCAGGCACATGCCTAGTCGTTATACTATCGCTCTCTATATAGACGAGGACGACTACTGTCCCGTGTCTGAGTACATGTTTGACGGCACAAACGAAACGGATCTGGATGTGATCATCGGTGTCATTCAACGACTGGCGCACGTCGGTCAAGCCCTTTTGGACACAAATATGGCAGAACCCCTTGAAGGTCCCATTTGCGAACTGCGCAAAGGTCGGCATCGCATAATGTATGCGGAAGACCAAAGAAAAAATGGCTTTATTCTTTTATCTGCATTTATGAAAGCATCACAAAAAACACCCCTCGTGGAAATTAACAAAGCGCAGCGATACTGGCAGGAATACTTGCGCATTGGCAAGTGCCAACCTTATGATATTCCGCTAGACTTTGACCTTCTAAATCTTTGATAAAAAGACATTCACAATCACAATATTCATTCAAACAAGAAACGGAAAAGCCATGAAAGACATCAAGACATTCATTGCTGAAAAATTTATTGATAAGGATTTTGAGAAAAAATATCATCGCACCGCGGCATTCTATCGCCTGGCAGATGAATTTTTATTGCTCCGCAGAAAACGGGGTTTGACGCAAAAAGAACTGGCAGAGAAAGTAGGAACTACCCAAGCGGTTATTTCTCGTTTAGAAAGCGCGTCTGTCAAACCCTCGCTTGAAACCATCGTTAAACTGGCAGAAGCGCTGGACGCGGCTGTGAACGTGCGCCTGATCCCGCTGGAAGAGACCAGAAAAAACACCGCGAATGAAAGTGAAATAGTCCGTCAAAACAAAAATTATCCACTAGATGGGATTGTGTATTTCAATTTCGAATTATTAAATAAAGAAACAGAAAATTGGGTTGATCCAAAAAAGCTTGATTTATCGATATTTAACTTATCATTGAAACCTACTTTAAAACCAATTTCTAAAAAGCAGAAGATATACGCATAATGTCTGATAACCGGAAAACCAAAAAAACAACAGAAATGGTAGATGTCACATCCGATGATACGCGCTTTGTTGTACAATGCGAAGATATTCGGTTGATTTCATCTGATTTAAAGCCTCTAGTTGTAGAAGAGGAAGCCGATAAAATCACTCACTTTGCATTTCGTATTCATGCAGTAGTAGAAGGTCAAAAGGCGTATAGTTATCTCGAGGTGCTTGTAAATTATTTAATCACGGATAAGACTGATGAACTTCAAGGTTTTCAACTATCCTATGTGCTAATGGGTACTTTTTTCGCTCGTCAGGGCATGCTTTCTGAAGATCTTGGCCAATTCGTAAAGATGTACACTTTATCAATTTTATGGCCTTATGCGCGTGAATATGCTACAGATCAACTTCGGCGCGCAGGTACCATTGATGCTGTTCTCCCCATTATTAATCCTCAGGTAGTTACTGAACACATCGTTGAGAATAATCTTGTAGAAGTAGATTTCATTAAGAGCGAAGAAAAAGAAGAGAAATAAGGGGAAAGAATATGGACAAATTCTTGGGGAGAAAACAATAGTAACAAAATTTCTGTTGTTTTCTCCCTTGGTTTTAGTTGACCCACCATTCGAAAATGTCGTCAATATTCACTGAAGATGAACTTGTTGAACAACCAGCCATCGCCCTCCTTAAAGACCTGGGATGGGAACATGCCAATTGTTTCGAAGAAACCTTTGGTATCAGTAGTACTTTAGGTCGTGATACAACGAGTGACGTAGTTCTGGTTTCTCACCTACAACCAGCGTTGAAGCGACTGAACCCGGATCTTCCTGCAGAAGCGCTCCATCTTGCCATCCAAGAATTGACCCGAGACCGCTCACTGACGAGCCCGGCAGAGGCCAACCGCGAGATATATCAATATCTCAAAGAAGGTGTCAAGATCACCTACCGTAATGTTGAGGGGATAGAAACGAATGAGACTGTCAATCTTATCGATTGGAATACCCCTTCAAATAACAAATATTTCCTGGCTTCCCAATTCTGGATAACAGGTGAAATGTACAAAAGGCGTGCTGACCTGGTGGGGTTTGTAAATGGTATCCCTTTGATCTTCATCGAGTTAAAAGCATCCCACAAGCGCCTTAAAGATGCTTTCGACCATAACTTGAGAGATTACAAAGATACCATCCCTCATATTTTATGGTACAACGCATTCATCATCCTGTCGAATGGCAGCAACACCAAGGTCGGCACCATCACTGGCGAGTGGGAGCATTTCAACGAGTGGAAGAAGATCAACCAGGAAGGCGAAGAGGGCGTCGTTTCACTGGAAACGACCTTGAGAGGAATTTGTGAGCCCCAGCGATTACTCGATATTGTCGAGAACTTCATCCTGTTCGCTGAGGTAAAAGGTGGATTACACAAACTACTGGCGAAGAACCATCAATATCTGGGAGTCAATAATGCCTTTGAAGAAGTTCAGAAAATCAAGCAGAACCAGGGCAGACTGGGTGTATTCTGGCATACACAGGGCAGCGGCAAGTCGTATTCGATGATCATGTTCGCCCAGAAGGTTCTACGTAAATTGCCAGGAAACTGGACTTTTGTCATTGTCACTGACCGGACAGATCTGGATAATCAGATCTATAAAAACTTCGCGGGTGTTGGGGCGGTGATCGAGTCTGAAGATCGAGTAAGAGCCATGAGTGGTGAGCATCTCAAGCAGCTGCTACGAGAAGACCACCGCTATGTTTTCACCTTAATCCAGAAATTCCACATAGAAAGCGGTAAGAAATATCCAAAGCTGTCTGATCGCTCCGACATCATCGTAATGACCGACGAAGCGCACCGCAGCCAGTATGATGTGATGGCGCTCAACATGCGCAACGCCTTACCCGAGGCTGCCTTTATAGGATTTACCGGTACACCACTCATGGTAAGTGAGGAACGCACTCGCAAGGTATTTGGCGATTATGTCAGCATCTACAACTTCAAACAGTCCGTAGATGATCAGGCTACTGTTCCGCTATATTATGAAAACCGGATCCCCGAACTCCAACTGACCAATGAAAATCTGACCGATGATATGGAACAAATCCTTGAAGAGGCTGAAATCAATGAGGCCCAGGAGCAGCGGTTGGAACGCGAGTTTGCCCGTGAGTACCACCTGGTCACGCGGGAAGACCGCCTGGAAAAGATCGCCGAAGATATCGTGCTGCATTTCATGGGGCGCGGTGTCCAGGGAAAAGCAATAGTGATCTCAATCGATAAGGCATCTGCCTTGAGAATGTATGAAAAGGTGAAGAAGTTCTGGACAAAACACCTAACTATACTGGATGCTGAGCTGGAAACCTGTAAGGAAGAAGATCGCTCCGAACTTGAAAAAAAGATACAGTATATGAGAGAAACTGACATGGCAGTTGTCATCTCTCAGGGGCAGAATGAAATTGATGACATGAGGAAGAAAGGTTTGAATATCCTCCCGCATCGCAAACGGATGATTAATGAGGATCTCGATACTAAATTCAAAGACCCGGAAGATCCGTTCAGGATCGTGTTTGTGTGTGCTATGTGGATGACTGGGTTTGATGTTCCCGTTTGCTCCACGATCTATCTGGATAAACCGATGCGCAACCATACACTTATGCAAGCCATTGCACGCGCCAATCGAGTTTTCGGCGTGAAGGTGAATGGTTTGATTGTTGACTATATAGGTATTTTCCGGGATCTACAGAGGGCTTTAGCGATTTATGGTTCTGCATCAGGCGGTGGCGTTAATGAAGGTGAGCTGCCTGTCGAAGCCAAACAAGCTCTTGTAGAAAATCTGAGGAATGCTATCCAAGAAACTACGGAGTTCATGCAAACAAAAGGTGTCACTCTTGATCAGATGCAAAAAGAAGAAGGATTTTATCTTGTGAAGTCTCTGGATGATGCCGTTGACGCTTTGGTGGTTAATGATGAAATTAAACGAAAATATTTACTTTTAGCCAATCAAGTTGATCGTCTTTTCCTTGCCATACTCCCTGATCCCACTGCAAATGATTTTGGACCAATCCGAAAAACAATAGTTGTGATCGCAGAAAAGATACATTCCTTGACAGAACCCGCTGACATCTCCGAGATCATGGACAGAGTAGAAAATCTACTGGATGATTCAATAGCTCCTACTGGTTATACCATCCGTGAGGCAGGTGGTGAAATGGTGGATTTGAGCCGGATTGATTTCGATGCTTTGAAAAAAAGATTTGAACAAAGCTATAAGCATATAGAGATTGAAAAATTACGGGGATCGATCAACAGCAAACTGCGCCAGATGTTGCGGTTTAACAAAACCCGCATGGATTATTACGAGCAGTTCCAACGCTTGATCGATGAATACAACAGCGGCGCGATCAATGTAGATGTCCTGTTTGCACAACTGGTCTCCTTCGCCAAGGATTTAACCCAGGAGGAGCAGCGTGGTATCGCCGAGAACTTGACAGAAGAAGAACTTGCCCTGTTTGATTTGCTCACGCGTCCTGAGTTGAAACTCAGTCGGTCAGAAAGAGAGCAGGTCAAGAAAGTAGCCCTGGAGCTCCTTGATACACTGATCGCGGAACGCCTGGTTCTTGACTGGCGAAAGAAGCAGCAGACGCGGGCAGGAGTGCAATTGACGATTGAACAAATATTGGATAAGCTGCCCGAGATCTATACCTCCGATATATATAAGGAAAAATGCACGGGTGTATATCAACACGTGTACGACAGTTATTATGGGGTTGGGAAGAGTATATATGCACTGCTAAGCACGCCGAGCCGTCGGCGGATATATCCGTGATGGAGGTTGAGATTGAACGGCTTGTGTACGGTCTGTATGGGTTGACGGAGGAAGAGATTGCGGTGGTGGAAGAAACCGTGGAGAACAATAAGCAGTTAGGAAGAAGAAGTAAAAATGATGTGCATGTATAGAATATATATTGATGAAACTAGAAACAAAGACATGGATCATGCTGATGACCCAAACTAGAAGTTTGTGATGCTTATCAAGAAATGGTAGAACCCCGCGGTTGATACGAGCGTGTTAGATATCGATAATTACCGTCTGGTGTATGGTCTGTATGTGTTGACGGAGGAAAAGATCAGGATCAGTTCCTGAATGATGACAAGTACCTGCTCCATTTTGCTAACCTTATCAACGACAAAATAGGCAAGCTATTTATAGACCTGATCCAGTACGGATTGAAAATACTGGCTGGGAAGAAAATCTTGCGGGTCGATTGCAAGCCCAGTTCTGTCTCAGTTTTCCTGAAGAATAATGGCTAAGATGAATTTTATATTCGAAATGGTCCATCTTCAGTACAACTCTCTACCAGTGAATTCCTGGAGTATTCCAGAAAGCATTTCAGATAACAACTATAGCCTTAGAGGAGATCCAAGATGGGTGAGCTTAATCCTACTCAAAGAGTGGTAGATGTAATTAAGAAAATAGATCAGCATCTCTATCAGCTTCCCAGTATTCAACGACCGTTTGTTTGGGATGAAGAACAAATCCTCAAGTTGATCGACTCTTTGATCTGCAGTTATCCGATTGGAGCGATTATGGTGTGGAAGCCAGTGGAGAAAATACGCTGCCGGTCGTTTATGGACACATACGACGCGGGCGATCACATGCTCTCCAAGCTTCCGCCAACAGCTGAGCGCAAGGCACATATGGTACTGGATGGTCAGCAGCGCCTGCAGGCGATCTACTTAGGCTTCAAGGGTTTATATAACAATGAGCGTGTCTATCTACGTATCGACGATTATGCCGATGAAAACGAGTCAAATTTGAATTACCGGCTTGATTTCCTTTCTGACGCGGACGCTGAGGCCAATCCTGCCTGGGTCCAACTCAGTGAATTGGCAAGTTTGTCTGTACCTAAGATTATTCATTTTGTCCGCGAACGATTGCCAGATTCATCAGAGGAGGTCCAGGACAAGGCTGTTGAAATCGTTTCGATGTTCGTCCAGGAAATGGCGATGGATGAATCTTTGCTTTTCCAGGAAGTTGACGAAGGTATGGATTACAATCAAGTCCTGGAGGTGTTTGAGCGGGTCAACTCAGGTGGCACCAAGCTTTCCAAGTCGGACTTATTGTTCTCTACAGTGAAATTAAAGATCCCCAACATGGAAGAACGTTTCCTGAGTATTATCGATGATCTGAATGACAGCGATCGCCATAACTTCACCACCGATTTCATCATCAAAACTGCATTTGTAGTACTTGATAAAAAGGCTAAGTATGACTTCAAGAAACTCCGCGATGGAAAGTTCTTGACAAAACTAGGGGATGAATTTGATCATTTGGAAAAGGTAATCACCAGCATGCGCGTCTGGTTGGATGGTAAAGCGTTGATCAAGGCTGGGCGCTTTCTTCGCAGCCAATTGGCATTGATTCCTCTTATAGATTACTTGATACTTAATAAAAAATACCTGGGGCCGGCGGAAGGTAAAGAAACTATTTTGATGCGTCAATATCTTTATATGGCCTTTTTCGCCCGCCTGTATTCACGCGCACCTGATAGTGTATTGGATCAACTTCATGACATTTTAGTGAAAGCGCATAAGGATATGCCCGGTCAATTTCCGATCAAAGAGATTGGCGAATTCATTGCAAGGCGTGAGAAAAAGAGCAGTTTTTCTTTTCGTGAGGAATATTTGTGGGATTTAGATCTTGTACTAAACATTATTGATGGTGGTGTGCTCCAGATTCCTAAACAACGGACATGGAGTCTCGAACGGGATCATATCTTTCCCCAGCAAGAGTTAAAGAATCGAAAGATCACAAAAGATGTTGATGATGTGGGTAATTTGCGGTTCCTGGGCAAGTCTCGTAATATTTCTAAAAGCGACACAATGCCCAATAAAAATACCGAATTTTTCGGCAAAGATGACCCCATTCTTGGCAAATTATATAAGCGAGCGTGCAATAACCTTACCCAGGAGAGTTTTAGCGCTTTTGTAAATCACCGAAGAAAATTAATCGAAGAAAAAGTAACAGTGTTCCTTGGAATGGCAGAATGAGCCGCCAATTCTCAGGTTTGTAAGAAGAAAGAATAATCAATACGACGAAGCAGCTTTACGGGAAGTAGAAATATTCATGAAAGGTGAAGCTAATTCACTAGAAATCGCATGGGCTCAAGAAACGACACTGATTTTTGGAACAAATACCCCCAGCCAAAAAAAGGGTGTCCCAGAGGTGCTTTTCTTGGATTGTGTAAAGATGGCCTGATAGATGAGGGTCTCACGACCCCACCGGTCCTGTGGCCGTAAGCTCTCCTCTCTTTCAATAAATCTGTATTTCTCGCCGGCGGATTCTACATGGATGGCTTCGAGCGGCAGAGAGACTTTATCTCATCTCTCACCTGCCATAAATGTTTTTTTATCCAGCTTGTCCCACTATTCTACTTGAGTTTGATTGGATCCTTTAGGGTTGGACTCCGCGATTTTTGTTGGATCTAAGCCTTGTCTATGATCTGATTATCGCCGTTTCATCATAAATTACTCTAGTGTGCTAGATATTACTAGTGCTTTTTATCTTTGGGTGAATTAGGATCATTGCCATAGCTATCACTATCGCGGATGATTCCATTTGATCTGTGAATCACTACTTCTGATTTCTGATTCTTTGCTATCTCGCGGGCAATTTCGATTGCTTCCCTTTGCGTGTTTGTAATTTTTGTCACTTTATCATTTCCCTCACCACGAACACCCCATTTTCTATGATGAGGAACAACATGTTGATTCTTCCCACTCATATAAACCTCGTTTTCTTAGTTGTATGTCCAATCCCTTAGAAATGGACTTACTTTCACAAGCATTGAACGAAGATATTTATGCTCAACTGCATCTATATGATGCAATTGCCCTAGAACAACACCTGGATGACGACCCATTTCTTTGGCAAATACTTCTATCGATGCACGAGAAAAGAAAGGTTTCACCTCTTCAATAAATTGAGATAACTTTTTTTGTTCTACTAACCATTCTTGGGCTAATCGATTCGCCTCTTCCTCAGAATTATCATCCAATGATCCTCGGTGGTCTTCAGTATCATCTAATACAATCCCCTTATGACCTAATAGAACATGAGCCATCTCGTGAGCCAGAGTGAACCAAAAAGAATCAATTCGATCATAACGGAGAGTTAAAACTATTGTTGGATGCCCATTATGGATTATGGCAGCGCCATCAAGATAGGTCCTCGGCAAGTGATGAACTATTAGAAAGCGAATCCCTAATTTATTAAGCCTTGCTGGTACATTGTAAACAAGTTGTTCTTCAAACGCATAAGAGAAAATCTCAGGAATAGCTTTCTTTAGTTGTGATTCATCATACTCACATACGGATTGTTCTTTCGCAAGTTTCTCAACACGTTTGACCCAAGCCGTTTGTGCATATACATCTGGCTCACGTCCTGAGGAATTGCGAAAACTTGCGACAACATGTGATGGTTCATCAAGGGACGATATATCTAAAAATATGCAAACATCCTTTTCCAATTTATCTAAATCATCAGTATCATTAATCCATGTTCGTTTTATCATTTCCCTTATTGGAGCAATACTGTAGAGTCGGCTTCGTCGCATAATTTCATTTTCTTTTTTCTCCTTTTCAGCTAAGGATAATCTATAATTTGTCTCAAGGTTGATCCAGAAGTCTAAAGAGGTACCAAAGGCATGCGCAAGTTCTCGCGCAGTATCAGGAGTAATTTGCTTATTCCCCTTCACAATTTCATTGATTGCCTGGTAAGGACGCCCCATAATATTTGCAAGGTCGCGCTGAGTCCAATAACGTGCTTCCATTTCGCGAATCAGGATTTTACCTGGCGAAGAGACCCGGGTAGCCTTGTATATTGTATTCATTTTTCTCTCCTTTTTCTATTTCAACTGTGATAATCTTTTATGTTAAGTATTTGAAGATAATTTCCATGTTTATCTTTTTTTAATTTCATTGTTAAGCGCCATTGATCATTTAAACGTATTGATCTTTCATCTTTACGATCTGCTTTTAATTTTTCAAAATGCAAACCTTTTAATTGATATAAATCTCTTATATCCTTGGCAGCATGAATAACCGATATGGCATCAAAGAATGCTTCAATGACCTCTTGAGGATACTTATGAGCATACTTCTCCTTTTCATATAAATCCTCTAATTTTTTCGTTTTGAATTCGAAGCGCAAGCCGCATTCTCCAATTCATTTTCTAATTCACCCATAAGGTGAATTAGAACTATGTTATCACATCATAATAGAAAAATCAAGGGTCCCTTCATGTCCCCACAACCTAAAAGCTCTATCGACCAGGATCCGTTCAATGGATGAAGGCGAGCAGTTAACAGGAGAAAATATGTCAGAAGAAGCAACAGAGGAGACATTTGAAGTCTCTAAGACTTCGGATGTCTGTGAGTACCCCAATGCCCCGCAGAGAAATCCTTTTTTACGAGACCAAACCTATCACTACTACCATCGCGGCAACAATCGGCAGGCGGTATTCCGGTCTGCGTTTGAGGGGAGGTTGTGCTATAATCGCTTTACGTTTCTTGTTCGATGAGGAGATGTAAAATGGAAGCAGTCACAATTTCGTCCAAGTACCAGGTGGTCATTCCGCGCAAGATCCGCGAGCAGTTCGATCTCAAGCCGGGGCATAAGTTGGTGTTCATCCCCTACAAAAAAAGCCTGAGGGTGGTGATTGTGCCGCCTATCGAAGAAGCATATGGCATCTTTGAAGGGATTGATACCACTGTAGAGCGCGAAGAGGAAGACCGCGTATGAATGTGGTGGATTCATCGGGCTGGCTGGAATATTTAGGCAAGGGCGCGAACGGAAAATTCTTTGCGCCTGTCATCCAGGCAAGCGCTGACCTGGTTGTACCCACGGTTACCATGTACGAAGTCTTCAAACGGGTTGCACTTCAACGCGATGAAGACGAAGCTCTGGGCATCATTGGATGGATGACAACAGGAAAAATAGTTGATTTGACCCAGGAAATCGCGCTGGCTGCTGCCGTGCTTTCGATAGAACATAAATTGCCGATGGCCGACAGCATCATCCTTGCCACCGCCCAGGCTTACGACGCAACCCTATGGACACAGGATGAGCATTTCAAGGACATACCGGGCGTCCAGTACATTGAGAAGCGCTGACCCGCCTCTCGACACCTGATACCTGACACTGGAACACTTATGAACTCCTCCACCATCGTCCAGCGTGTATGGAACTACTGCAACGTCCTGCGTGACGACGGCATCTCCTACGGTGATTACGTCGAGCAGCTTACCTACCTGCTCTTCCTCAAGATGGATCACGAAGGCGCCAGCATGCTGGGCAAGCCCAGCGCTGTGCCGGATAACCTCAATTGGGCTTCCCTATTGGCGCGCGATGGCGACGAACTGGAAGTTCACTATATCCATATTTTAAGTGAACTGGGAAAAGGTTCTGGCTTGATTCCGACCATCTTCCGCAAGGCTCAGAACAAAATTCAGGACCCCGCCAAGCTAAGATTATTGATCACCCTTATCGACGGAGAGACCTGGATTGGTTTGGGCATCGACGTCAAGGGTGAGATCTACGAAGGCCTGCTCGAAAAGAACGCCCAGGACACCAAGTCCGGTGCTGGTCAGTACTTCACCCCGCGCCTACTGATAAAAGCTATTGACCCCTGACTGTTAATAATGTCAATGGATTGAATGATTTTATATTAAATTATTCAATATATATGGCGGTCTTGATGTGGCTGGGTCTCCTGACCCTGCCATAAATTCGACCGCAGGTCTCCAGCCTATAATCATCCTAGGTCTTCCCCTCACTCTCAGAGACTTCGGATGGCTGAGAGTGCCCCAATGCCCCGCAGAGAAATCCCTTTTTTACCCGACCAAACCTATCACTTCTACCATCGCGGCAACAATCGGCAGGCGGTGTTCTTCGAGCGCGATCATTATTTATACTTTCTGCGCGGCGTAAAGAAATACCTGCGCGGGAGGGTGGATGTGCTGGCGTATTGCCTGAACCCCACGCATTTCAAAACCCCGTTTTCTTGAAGAAAACGGGGTTCTCGTACTAATCCTCTGCCTGCATCTGGCGGCGGGTGAACAGCCAGACGCCGAGGGCATAGAACACGACAGTCAGGAGGCTGATGGCAGCCAGTTCGAAGCGGATCTCGCCCAGCCTGGCACCCTGGTTCAGGATCCTGCCCAGGGCAGTGATGGCATGCGTGGTGGGGAGCAGGTCATTGATACTGAAAGAACGCGCGCCCAGGGTGAATAGGCGCATGGGCGGCAGCGGGAACATGCCTCCGGAAAAGAACATGAGGATGAAGAAGGGGAAACAGCCAATGGTCAACAGGTCGAAGATGGTTCGCAGATATGCGGCGACGATCAGGCTGATTCCGATCACCGAGAGGCAGGCAAGCAGACCAACGACCAGCACCGCCAGCATTGAGCCGTCGCTGCGGTAACCCAGGGCGACCGCAGAACCATAAGTGAGCGCCAGGGCGAGGATGCCGATGATGACCTGTACCAGGCTCACCGCCACCAGCCACTCGAAGACCGTCATATTGGACAGGCGCAGGCGGACGATGGTACCTTTATCCTTCTCCTTGATCAGGGAGGCTGCGGCGGTAAACATTAACATCATAAAAGCCATAGCCACCAGCGCGGGAACATAAAGCTCAAAGTCATTCAGGGTCTTGATACCGCTGACGGTCTCCACCTGGATCTCCAGAGGAGTGCGCATGCCGGTGACGGCAGCGGTATATTCATAGGTCAGCATGTCGCTCCAGACAGCAGCCATCAGATACCTGGCATTGGCTGGATCACCATAGGTTTTTATTACGGCTGGCGATGGGTGCTTTCCCTGCCTGTATGCCAGCAAGACCCTGGAAAAATCGCCAGGGATCTCGACCAGCAGGTCGACCGAACTGTCAGCCAGGCGTTTGCGGGCCGTCTCCGGACTGGTTTCCTGAGACACCTCGAATATCTTTAATCCATCCGGGTCTTTGGCATTCTGCAGTTCGAGGATCAGATCCGAGCCAGCATGAAAATCAGCCAGACCAGCAGTGGATGCAGCCAGGTCATGGTTGATGACCACCAACCGGTAAGGCGAGCGACCTGATCCCTCGGCATAAAAATACATCAAGACCACGAAGAAGGGCGCAAAGGTCAGGGTCAGGATCAGGATCTTCCAATCGCGCAGGTTTTCAATTAGTATCTTCTTGAACAGGCTGATCGTTCTCATGTTCGCAGGCTCCTGCCGGTCAGGTCGATGAACACATCTTCGAGGGTTTTCTTGCGGATGGTGATATCCTGGGTCTCCAGACGGGTTCGCTGGAAAGCCTCAAGCAGAGTCGGCAGGACAGCCCTGGTGTCAAGATCAACCAGGCGCAGAGTATCCTCCTGATAGGTAAAACTCCGCAGGTTTTCGGGAAGTGATTTTCTCAGCTCCTCCAGCCGTTCTTCCTGGCCATTTATGAGTTTTATCTCGAGGATATCGCTCGAGCCGAGGCGGTCCTTGAGATTTTGAGGAGTGTCAAGGACCAGGAGCTGACCGTGATCGATGATCCCGACCCGGTGAGCCAGGCGATCGACCTCATCCATGTCGTGGGTGGTCAGGACCACGGTCATTCTTGGGGAGAGAGAGCGGATATACTCCCTGACCAGTATCCGGCTCTGGGGGTCGAGCCCGGCTTGGGGTTCGTCGAGGATCAATATCTCGGGGTCATGGACGAGGGCAAGGGTGATGTTCAGGCGGCGTTTCATGCCACCTGAGAGGGTCTTCGCCAGCTTGTGCCTGGCGTGTGATAAGCCGAAGATCTCCAGCAATTCCAGGGCTTTCTTTCTGGCTGCCTGGCGGCTGAGGTCGTACTGCTGCCCCATGAACTCCATCTGTTCAAGGCAGGTCAATGATTCCCAGATGATCAGCGTCTCAGGGCACAGGCCGATCATGCGCTTGCATTCCCGATAATTTTTTTTCAGCGACTGACCTGCAAGGAAAATCTCGCCGCTATCACTTTTCAACAAGCCGCAGATCATTTTGATGGTGGTGGTCTTGCCTGCGCCGTTCGGACCTAGAAAACCGAAGACCTCACCCTGGAAGACATCCAGCGAGAGATCATTGACCGCCAGCAGGTCACCGAAGGATTTCTTTAATCTCTTCAAGCTGAGAATGACGTTTGCGTTCGCGTCAGGCGTGGAAGGGTCCTTTCTTTCTTGTGTAATGACCCAAAAATGCTCAATGATTATTACGGCGGTGGAGCAGGAGCAGGTTCGGGATAAGCCAGTTCAACGATGGGCAGCGCGTTCAAGGCATCTATCATTGCTGCCCCATCCGCTTTGTTCTTCATTGTCAATCGGAAATACAGGTTGAGGTCAGCCATATCTTCGCCTGTCTCGGTTTCCAAGGCAGCCTGCTCCCGGGCGAGCTGATCTTCGGGCTGGCTGAACTGGCGTTCGAGCGCATCTAATGGGAACCTGGCGAATAACTCGTCCAACTCATCCACCGATCCGCTTGATAATGAAACCAATTTTCCAGCCCGCAGCCTGAAGTCGCTGCCCTCGACGAATTTGACCACGATCACACCCGAAAAAGAACCTATATCGATCTCTGTATGCAGGGGTTTCTGCGGGACGAGCCGGGGTTTGAGCGTGGGCGCAGGGGCTTGAGTGCTCGCGGGCTGACCCGGCTTGCAGCCTGCTGGAAGAAGGGAAAAGAAAATCCCTGCAATCAGGATGGATTTAAGCAGTTTGTCTCTACGCATAGGAAACCCTCGTTGAAATTAGGTCCATAAATCCTTTTTATGGGCTCAGTGTATGGAACAAAGATGTTCGGCAAGTACACCCATCCATAAGGATATGGTGGTCTGGCGGGAATAATCGATCAAACAGGTAAATTCATTACCTGATGATGGAGCGGAGAGGAGATCTATATCATCATCCGGATCTTATCTCCACTCCACCTTCGATGCAAATTATCAGATTAGTTCATAAATCTAATAACCGAATGTTGGATCATCTGCCGGCGGGAGCAAGGGTATATCCAGTAGTTCTAGAATATCGTAGAATTCTGTGATCCCAACAGCAGTCCCGCTCGCCAGCCAGCTGATGGCTCGCAGCGCAAACTTCTTATTATCAAAAGCGTTAATAGCTTTAGCACCAGCCCCTTCATCACTCCAGAAATTGGAATCTCCCAAAACCAGAACTCGGCCTGTGCCTATCTTTCGTGCCATCACGACCACACCGCTGCTGGGGACCGCGTCTGCATCCAGCCTGATCACTGGTGAGCCAACCGTCGAGGTCAGGTTGGCAGTCGCGAAAGTTTCGGTCCTGGTTATGCCGTTCATGATATTCGCATAGGTTTTATAGTTTCGTGGATACAGATAGATCCAAAAATTATTTATTTCATAGTTGGTATTATCTATGGCACACACAGCTTTGACAAACTTGATGCCAAAGTAGGTACTTAAATTATTTGTCGGGATTGCCCAATCGGGAATATACCCTATATTAGTCTTATACCAATCACCGATTACCAGCAAGGCGCCGCCATTCTGCACCCACGTCATCAAGGTGGATTTCTCGCTCGCGGTGTAATACACTGTTGGTACCAGGGCAACGAAAACCTTCTTACCGCTCAGAGCAGCCGGTGTTACGCCGGTGGAAAGCTGGTTCACGGTGTACCCGTTACTCTGCAGCAGTGCCTTCCAGGTTATATATCCAGCATTAATACCCGAAAAATTAGAATGTGCAGCGTCAACCAGTACAGACCCTTTTGATGGGGGTGTTAACTTGGCAATCGCTTTCTTAAGGTCAGGGCGTGGACCGATGTGCTGGGTAATTGGAAAACCAGGGGCAGCTTGCTGCGGGCTGCCGGTACTCACCAGGGTGGACCTGATCCAGGCAGGTGATTTCAGCATGCCCCTCTGCTGGGCTATGCTGCTTAAAATAGCCGCGGCACCGGTAACTATCGGGGAGGCACCCGAAGTGCCGCCAAAGCTGCTGGTATACCATTGATTCTTGCCGGTACCTGTATAGAGATCTCCATATCCTGTCGTGACGATATTTTCTCCCCAGCCCTGGAGGTCCACCCGGCTGCCGTAGCTTGAAAAGTCTAGACGGGAGCGATCGGCCTGGGAGGAAGTTGGGGTAGCGCCGGCACCGACCAGGATGGCGCCGGAATCACGGGTTTTACGGTTGAATTTGTTATTGCAGCTTGTCCCATCCAGGTTTACACCCCCATTACCGGCAGCCTCGACCACAATCCGGCCATCAGCCGTGCTTGTTTTTATGGCATCATACACAGCCTGATACCATTCAAGGGGACCATAATTGCTTAAGCCACACACAGGCGTTTGTTGTTCGATCAGGATGATATCCCCTTTCACGGTATGAGTCCTGGCGACATTGATGGCATTGGCAGGGTTGTACGAACCACAGTTGGAACTGCTCGAGCAGGGCGCGGCTACTGCTGCCTTGGCCAGGTGGGCAATGCCGGTCACACCAAAGGTATTATTTTGAGAAACAAGCTCACCAAGAACGGCTGTGCCGTGATCCTCATACACGTATAGCTGACCAGTGATGACCGGTATACTCTTCCAGGCGAGGTCCTCATGGTTCTTGTTGAAACTGTATTCAACGTCAACGATGGTCACATTTTGCCCTTTACCTCCCGGAAGGGTCCAGGCATATTTTGCCTCGATACCTCCGGGAGCAGGATTAAGGTAACCCTGCTGGGACACGTAATTGGGTGTGACCGCATCAACAAATTGCACCGTAGTCATTGTGGTTGATGTGGATTTATAAGAAGGTGGTGGAACAGGAAGTGGCGCTGGATAGGCTGTTTCCACTACCGGCAGTCCGTTCAAGGCATCGATCAACGCTGAAGGATCCACCCCCGCCTCTACCGTGAAGCGGTACCAGAGGTTCAGATCGGGCATCTGTTCTCCAGATACGGCTTCAAGCTCCAGTTTCTTGGTGCTGAGCTCATCCTCAGGTTGGCTAAAGAGGCGCTCGATGGATCGGACGGGGTAAGCATTCAGGACTGCCTGGATACCAGCGAGATCGTCGTTCCCCAGCGTCACCATCTCACCATGCCTCAACCTGAAGGACGATCCTTCGATGAATTTTATATGAATCGCTTCCAGGGATTGACCTTCCAGGATGGCAGTTTGGGAAGGCTTGGGCGGCAACCACCTTGGAGACAGGATGCTTTTCGAGGTAACTTCGGGTACGATGACCGGGTTGAAGAAGGCAGCGATAAGAACAACGCCAAGCATCAAGGATAGGCTATTTTTACTCCAGGTGTTCATTTCATCCTCCAGGGTTCCGTGGGATTGTGAAGATAGTAAGGAATTATTTATAATAAATAGATGCTGTCATTCTACAGGATTCAATCTTATTTGTCAAAATTATCAATTAGAAAGAAGTAAGAAATCACACATATGTCGGTCCACATGGATGGAGAGTAGATGATCAAGCAATTTTGTCACTGACGAAGGCAACATGAAAAGTCATCAGCAATCCTGTGAATGCACCGGTCAGCAGATCCCAACCGGTGGAATGCCCTGTGCTGGTTAAATGGGAGATCGATCTATAGACATCTTCACTGGGTCGTGCGGTCAGGATGGCAGCCAGTAACAGAACAAGCGGCTCCAATGCGTGACCCAGGGCGTTGTCTTTCAATAGCGAATAACTGATCAAGTTAGTCCGCTGTTTAACTCCCTCAATAAAAGCACCCTGGTTGGGTGGAACTGTTAAAAATGGATAAATGGTTTTGAGGTGATGGATACAATACAGCATGCCTCCAAGAAAGTCGTCACCGGAAGGAGTCAACCCTTCACCGAGACCAACCAATGAACCGGCTTTTTGCAGGATTTCCGCCTGATGATGGGTCAGGCAAGCCCTGGCAATATCCTGGATCGCAGGCCAGGCGAGTGAGAGTATGGGATCGGTCGTCGCAGGTTGGAGGCTGGTGGGTCCACCCTCTACGAGGAGAAGGATATGCGGAATCAGCCTGCCGAAACCTTTTACCTTCGAATAATCAAGGCTGGTGAAAATGGCTTTGACTTTCGCAGGGATATCAATGATCTCCTCGACATCAGCGGTCGAGACCTGGTCAGCACGCCATAAAAGTGCCTGGTGGAGATCCAAAGTGAAGGATGGTTCAATATGCAGGTGGCTGTCGTTAACAGAAAAAAGTGATCCAACCATCAATCTTGGGAAAGCACCGGACAGCTGGTGGGAGCGTGGATGCATTGGAGCCTCAGCTGAGGTGAGGTAAACCAGTTCCTCCTGTCCGGTGACCAGGTAAGCAGATTGTGAGAAAACAGCCAGGACCTTTCCGTTCTGACCGGGAATGAGAAGGTCATGAGCAATTTCTCCAATTCGTAGGATCTGAAAAGCCGGCATCATGTCAGGTATCAAGTTTATCCGATGGCAGGTTGGGCACCAGTAAGAAGATTCTCCTGCCGGTGCCTGCGTAACTTACAGACCGGGTCCCACTTGGTCTAACCGATCACGCCTTTGATTAACCATTCACATTCCCAATGTCTTTATTATCTCTTTTACCCTTCCAACTTCACCACTATCAAGGCGGACCTTGATCCCATGCGGGTGAACGGATGAGTTCGTGAGGATATCCTTGACTATGCCCCCAGTCAGCTTTCCGGTTCCTTGATCTTTCTTGAGTACTACTAACACCCGGATGCCGGGTTTAATATCTGCGCGTCTTGTACCATCCATATACCCAACACTTCCATTCGGTGCTGAAAAGGACATGTGTTAATTCACTAAACGTAAGGCAGCGGTAATATCTTCAGCGATCATCCTGCGCTTGCTCTTTTCGATGAAAAAGCTGGGACCAGCCTGCAGGTAGGAGGGAAATACTCTGGCTCCTCGGAAAGTATATTCTGCACCACGGATCTTGTAGGTTGAGCCGGCGGGGATTACCCTGGGTTCTCCGAGGCGCCTGGCGATGTGATTGACCGCCTTGATGGCGACATCCCCCATCAATAAAAATGCCCGCACATTTGGAAACAGCGCCAGCTCCTTTTCAAGGATCATCGAACATTCCCTTATGGTGCCGGTGTCTATACCATAGCCGGTCTTCCCGCATTTCACAGCCGTGGTTATGTACACACCCAGGTCCAGGATATCTTTTATCGAAGTGACCGGTTTACCCGCATCATTAAAGGCCAGAACGGTGGTTCGCTGAAAAAGGGGATCCCCATCTGCATAGTAATAATCGCCAGGTTCAGCAGGTGCGGCTTCCGAGATCAGAATTATTTTGAACCGGTCCGGTTCCAGATCGATCGCAGGTATGATGTAACCCTGATGGCGTACGTCAGCGCAGGGGAAATCCTTGCATCCAACATGATCGCTCACGCGCATATATTTTCTCCTTTCCTTCAACCGTGATGTTCCATAGTATCTTCCAGGCTTGGATTGTTCATCAGTCATCAAGCCACCGGGGGTAATAACGTACGACTGAAATACCACAAAGGTGATCATGGCCTCCAGGTGATAGTTACTCCAATATCCAACAGCTTTGTCTTTTCCATGGTGACCACGTCAATCAACCAGGTGCTCCAGTTTTGCCCCTGGCTGGAGATTACAGCAATTTGCGTACTGTCAGGTGACCACCAATACCACTGGTCGTCAATCTGGTTTTTGGTCAGGTTTGTTTGAACTGAACCGTCAGGATTCATCACATAGACCTCTTTGTTCCCCTCGCGGTCAGTGCGGAAAGCGATCAACTTTTTATCCGGTGACCAGGCCGGGTCTAAATCGTTCAACGGATTATTCGACAGGTTGGTCTGCCCGGAACCATCGGCGTTCATCATATAAATTTCCCAGTTGCCATCGCGATTGGTGAAGAACAGGATGCGTTTCCCATCAGATGACCAACCCGTGGGTGCGTCTGCGGCAGGATCGTTCGTCAGGCGGGTAAAACCTGAACCATCGATGTTCATCACAAATATTTCCGGATTGCCATCGCGGTCGGAGTTGAAGGCGATGCGTTTGCTGTCTGGAGACCATACCGCGGCCGCATCGGCAGCAGGATCGTTCGTGAGATTTATAAGGTTCGACCCATCTGCTTGAATAATATAGATATCGGGCTTGCCAGGAGGACCAGAGAGGACAGACAGCCATTTTCCATCCGGTGACCAGGCGAGTGGGGTAGCCCAGTGGGAACCGCAATCCTGAATGGATCCTGTCAGGCGGTGCTGGTCAGTACCGTCCGGTTTCATCACAAAGAGTTCGCTATTACCATTCCGATCGGAACAGAAAGCGATTTGCCTGCCATCCGGCGACCAAGCGGGTAGCGTGTCCCGACTTGGAGCATTTGTCAGATCGGTCATTCCCGTACCGTCTGCCTTCATGCGATAGATCTCAAAATCCCCCGAAGAGTTCAGAGAAGCAGAGAACGCAAACTCCCCGATGTTCGCTGGTTTGGGGACGGGAACCGGTTCTGGCGCAGATGAAGAGGTTGGTTCTGATACTGATCCCGGCGATGCGATCGCTGCAGGAGAGCAGGCGGATAAAAGAACGGTCATTGACAAAACGACATCAAGCCATTTCAGCGTAGTGCTCATATAAAAACCTCCAGTGAAACAACTTTCATAAGCCCTTGATATGGATTTGAATTGACAGGCTGGCAGCTTCTTAATTCTCAGTAATAGTATCGCACAACTCTGCGTTCATATCAATACCCTTTATCATTACCTCGAGCAACTGATACCCCCGGAGCATAGAATTGAGCAGGGATAGCGCATAATGATTAGTTGAAAATGCCATTTGACAGGGTTGCCATGGCTGGGTTAGAATCACCCTGCTTTGAGGAGATATGATGGATAACAACAGTATAAAAGAACCTGACCCATCCAACAAACCCTCATCCGCGGAGAAGATGATGCCGGGGTGCCGTTAACCTGATCTGATTCAGGTAAAGCGACATGCCAGCCCCTGCGTCCTGACCGCGCAGGGGTTTCTGATTCTAATAAAAGGAGGCATGTATGCGCACCGTATTTCTTCTTCCCTGGAGCCAACCTTGCCTGGACGGCAACCAGATCACTCGACCGATCATTCTGACAAGGATATCCTCTTTACTGCTCCGGGTAAAATTCACGGATAAGTTCTCTGATCCTCACAAACATCAACTGCACGTCCAATCAGGGACCAATCGCGGTCACCCGGAATTTACCATTCGCCAGTACCGTGCGAGATTCAGATGAGACCGATGAGGGTGTCATAGACTGTATCCTGATCCCCGGCACCCTCAGATATCATTCTGACGGGCAGACTCACGATACTGGCAAAAAGTGCACTTTTCCGCTGCTTCAGGCGGCTCAGCCAGTTCCAGGACTGCCAGCACCTCACCAATAAATGCCAAAAAAGCATTGATATCCAGGGGTATTTCCTGCCAGGTAACATCACCGATATAGGTAATTCGACCATCGGGATACCTGCCCATATCGACAGGTTCGACCACCAATAATCCCAATTTTGAGATCGGCTTGAGGGCAAATTTACCTGGCGCAGGATTCTCAAGGGCATAGGCGTAGGCGTGAAGCTGGCGGCTGTAGAAAGGGACATGACCGGGGCTTGCCGCGGAGGTCTTGAAATCTATCACCCCAAAAGAACCATCGCTGAATTCGACCACCGTATCGAATTTCCCTAGCAAATAGCACTGTGCTGTATGACCGGGGAGAAGGATCGGCTGCGATTGCACCCATCTTTCACCGAACTTGACTATTCCATCCGGCAAACCATCGGATATTTCAGTCGTGGGCCTGCCCTGGAAAAACTTCTTCATCAGGCCGTCGATCCTGGAGAAAATGGCTGGGAAAGGTTGGCGAGGGCGGTCAAATTTCTGCTTGACCTTGAGGTAGAAACAACGTTTGCAGTCATCCCACAAGAATGTTAAATCGGAAGGGCTTAGTTTATATAAGGTCGTCATGGGTAGCTCCTCTTCTTGCTATCAGGTAATATTATCTCTCCCGAGATCAGCCCGTTCATATCTTGTCTTCTTATAATGGTATCGATCGACTCGCAGCAGATCCATGACCCGCAGCGGGTCCTGCTTGACCAGGTTACGGCAGGCGCGGTAGGCGATCCAATAGGAGTTTTTCTCCCCGGTCTCAACCAGTTCAGCCACAAGCGCGTACACCAGTTCGGGCTGGCGCCGTACCAGGTCACTGAGATTATTACCCACCGATGTGTGCGGATAGGGAGATTGTTCCTTGAACAGATACCGTAATACCGATAAGGAATATTCCGGGTCTGAGTAAAACCATTAATTCTCCTGAACTGGTCGCAGCGTTTCCGCGACGAAGCGGCGGATATTGGCATCCTCTGAATCCACCAGGCACAGCAGGAAAGCCTGCATCTGGCCGGGATGTTTTTTGATCAAACTACGGAAGAACATCTGCGCAAACTCGCGCAGGTCCCAACTTTCGGCAGCAGCCGCGGTTTCAAAGTGTGGCAGCACCCTGGGGTAATCCTCCAGCCCGGAAAATGAAAGCATGCCCAGGGCTACACCCCGGCAGTGAGCCTCCTCACCGGTGCTGAACAAACCCGCAGCGATCTCATATACGGGTGAATGGGCTTGGTAATGTTGAGTATAAAGGTATTCGGACAGGAGCTTGACCGTATACACGATGCCATGCGAGATCCTCTTGCTATCGGGGACGCTGGCATGAAGTTCGTCCAGCACATGGCTCATCCCATCCTGGGCTCTCTGGTACTCTCCGCTCAGGACAGCCGGGATGATCGTTCGATAGATCTTTTTTTCAATGGTTTGATCGAGTAAGTTCACGACTGCATGGGTCCTTTTTCACACATGGACGATCCGATCACTCTGATATTATAGGCTTAACCTGCCTGTTCAGCCAACTATTTTTTATCGGTATGCAGGAACCAGTGTTAATTTTATATTCTTACTTATCACGGCGAAAAGATGCCTGTTTTTTTTAGATCTCTTCGAGTTCCTTATTGTCCTTTGTGGTCATTCCTTAAGTTGTGGCTGAAAGCCTCGCTATGTTATACTTTATATATGGCTATGATGTCACATATCTCACCATAAAAAACTGTTCAAGGAGAGATTTAATGCGTAAACTTATAACCTTCACCTCGTTGATAGCGCTAGTAGCGCTGGTTTTATCTGCCTGTGCGCCGGCAGTCACGCCAACCACTGTTCCCGAGACGACCCAGCCTCCCGCACCCGTGGAGACCCAGCCCCCGGCACCCGAAACGGTCACGCTGGTGGTCTGGGACCAGTTCTACCGGGATGTGGAAACCCAGGTCATTGACACCCTGGATGCCGAGTTCGAGGCAGCCCACCAGGGCGTCAAGATCGAACGTGTCGTCAAGCAATTGGATGACCTGAAAGCAACCTTGAAACTCGCGCTCAGCCAGACGGATGGCCCTGATGTTGCCCAGGTGAACCAGGGACGTTCAGACATGGGCGCCATCGTCCAAGCTGGTCTCCTGCTGCCCCTGAATGATTACGCCACCCAATACAAGTGGGACGAGCGCTTCTCCGCCTCGGTGAACAAGCGCAACAGTTTCAGTGAGGATGGCAAGACCTTCGGAACCGGCAATCTCTACGGGGTCAGCGCCACCGCTGAAGTAGTTGGTGTTTACTACAACAAGACCATGTTCGACCAATATGGATGGCAGCTCCCGACCACCTTTGAAGAATTCATTCTGCTACTGGCAGATATCAAAGCCGCAGGTGAAACCCCCATTGCTTTCGGTTTGCTGGATGGCTGGAATGGCATCCATGAATTCAGTGCAGTACAGCACACGCTGGTAACGGGTGAATACTTGGATGACTTCGTTTATGCTGTCAATGATGTCAGCTTTGATACTCCGGAGAACCAGGAAGCCGCCAGGATCATGCAGGAGGCAGTGGACGCAGGTTATTTCACCGATGGGTTCATGGGCATCGGCTATGACGACACCACCAAGCTCTTCAAATCGGGTCAGGGAGCGATGACCATCACCGGCTCATGGCTGGCACCCGAGCTCCTCGTTGATACCGACCAGGAATTTGGATTCTTCCTGCTGCCGCAGCAGACCGCTGATGCCAAACAGTTGGCGATCGGCGGTGTGGGCATCCCGTATGCCATCCGCAGCGGCACTGCCAATCCCGACCTGGCAGCCGAATACTTGGATTGGATGGTCAGCCCGCGTGCTGCTCAACTTTGGGCAGAAGCCAGTTATGTTCCTGCCATGCCCCTGCCGGCTGATTTCAAACTGGAAGAGGGCTCGCTCTTCGCCGATACAGTAATGGCCTGGAACCGGATCAACCAGGATAACGGGGTAGGGCATTATATTGACTGGGCAACCCCGACCTTCTACGACACCATCGTCGCCCAGATCCAGTTGCTGTTTGCCAAGGAAATCGACCCGGCGACTTTCACCGCCGAGGTTGAAATAGACTACAGCGCATTCCTTGCAGGCCAGTAGCAATAACAAATATCATGCCATCAGGAACCTTGTTTTCTGATGGCATGAATCATATTTAGCATGAATAATCGCAACCAGTGGCCGGGGGAATCAAGGTTTCTGGGCTGGCTTTACCTGTTGCCCGGGCTGGTTATATATGTACTTTTCATCCTCTACCCGATCATTGAAACTTTTCGATTGAGCTTTTTCCAGTGGGATGGCTTCAGTAACAACCGCTCGTTCATCGGGGTCAGGAATTACCTTGAGTTGTTCCAGCGCGGGCAATTCTTGTCAGCCCTTCTGCATAACCTGACCTTTATCATTTTTTACTGCCTCATCCCCATCCTGACCGGATTGGTTCTGGCAAGCTTGCTTGGACGGAGGGCATTGCCGGGCATGGCTTTCTTCAGGGCGGGATTATTCCTGCCCCAGGTTCTGAGCATGGTGGTTGTGGGCGTCGTGTGGCGCTGGATCTTTAACCCCGCCTTCGGACCATTGAACCTTTTTTTAAAGACCATCGGGCTGAAAGCCTGGGCACTCCCCTGGTTGGGAGATTCAACCTGGGCGTTGCCGGCTATAGGCTTGGTTGGAAGCTGGGTGCAGTATGGCTTTTGCATGGTCCTTTTTCTGGCAGGCATGCAGCGTATCCAACCCGATCTGTATGAGGCAGCCGGCCTGGATGGGGCGAACGAATTCCAGCAATTTTCTTACATTACCCTTCCCAGCCTGCGTCCTGAACTCGGAGTGGCCTTGATAACCACTGTCATCGCGGCTTTAAGGGTATTCGACCTGGTGTATGTGACCACCCGAGGCGGCCCCGGAGAGGCTACGTTGGTTGCCTCCTTCCTGGTCTACCGGGCAGCTTTCCAGCAGAATCGCATCGGCTACGCTGCAGCAGTCGCCACGATCCTGACCTGCGTCATACTCCTGATATCATATATGATCACACGCTTTCAAGCCAAGTCAGAGGAATGATATGCTGCGACCACTGCGCTGGACACGCTTGATACCGAATTACCTGCTGCTCTCAACCTTCCTGCTGATTGTCTTGCTTCCCATCATGGGGATCGTCCTGAGTGCATTTAAGACGGACTCGGAGATCATCAAGGGACCTTTCAGCCTGCCTGCCAGCCTGCGACTGGAAAGCTTCATGGATGCCTGGACTGTCGGGCGGTTCAGTATGTATTTACGCAGCAGCGTGATCGTTGCCATATCAGTGGTCATTGCCAGTGTTTTCTTGTCCATTTTGACCGGCTATGCGTTTGGTACCCTGCGTTTCCCGATGCAGCGTTTTATCTATCTCGTGCTTTTGATCGGTTTTATGGTTCCTTTCGAGGCGGTTGTTATCCCTCTCTATCATGCAATGCACAGGTTCGGATTGACAGACACATACTGGGCGCTGATCCTGCCGCAGATAGGGCAGAGCATCAGTTTCGGCACGCTATGGATGACCAGCTTCTTCCAGAGTGCGCCGCAGGAGTTGATCGATGCATCCGCACTGGATGGTTGCTCGCGCTGGCAGAGCCTGTGGCGGGTGTTGTTTCCCCTGGCGAAACCAGCAGTATTGACCCTGGTTGTATTGATCTTCATGTGGACCTGGAACGAATTTCTCCTGGCACTGGTGATGGTGCAGGACGAGAGCCTGCGCACCCTGCCGGTGGGGCTGGCCTTTTTCCAGGGGCGTTATACTTCCAACACCCCGTTAATGGCAGCAGGATCGATCATCGTCGCCGGACCGATCGTGCTGGTGTATGTGTTGTTCCAGCGCTACTTCATCCAGGGACTTCTCGGCGGGGCAGTGAAGGGATAAGGTGATTAAAAATGCACACAAAAACCATCGCAGTCGCACGTGAACGTGCAATAGAGGTGCTCAGGAAATGTGCGGGTCCCTCCGGATTTCGCGCTTCTGGAGAGGCAGCCGGATACCCGCAGATCTGGGGGCGTGACAGTGTGCTTATCTTCCTGGGTGCAGTCGCTACCCAGGATGAAGAGTTGATCGCTGCAGGTCGTCGTTCGCTGGACACGCTCAGCGCCCACCAGTCTCACCTAGGTTTTATCCCCTTGAACGTAAATCCGGATACGGGTTACCTGAGTTCCGAGAATGCAGGTGCATGTGACGCCAACCTGTGGTACATCCTGGGACGTTACATGGATTTCAGGATCACTCAGGATATCAAAGCCCTGCGGGAAAGCTGGAGCAGTATCGAGCAGGCGATGCTCTGGCTGCAGTACCAGGATATGAACGAGTGTGGATTGCTTGAAATACCTGAAGCCGGCAATTGGATGGACCTGCTGGATGTGCGCTACAACACGCTTTATGATAACGTTCTTTTCTACGCTGCCAGCCTGGCATACGAGGAGATGAGGCGTCAGATACCGCCAGAGAAATGCAAACTGGGGAATCACATCCCGGCGGATTGCATCCATGAGCGTATCAACCTGCTGATGTGGATCGACCGCTGCTGGGTTGCCTCCCACTTCGCTGAACACCTGGAAAAGCTAAAAGCCATCCGCCTGGAATGGTTCATGCTCTATCACAACATCGGCACGATCTCCAGCCGCCCATATTACCTGCCCTGGGTGGCATTTCGTGATTATGGTGACTGGTGCGACAGCCTGGCAAACCTGCTGGCGATCCTGACCAGCATTGCCGACGGTAATCGTTCGGAGCATATACTGCGTTACATGCTGCAAGTCGGCATGGCAGACCCTTATCCCACCAAAGCCATTCATCCGCCCATCTATCCGGGGGAACCTCACTGGCGGGAATATTATCGCAGCCGCAACCTGAACCTGCCCCAGCAATACCACAACGGCGGCATCTGGCCGATGATCGGAGGCTTTCATATCGCAGCCCTGGTCCGCCGCGGCTGGCAGACCGAGGCGGAACGCCTGTTGGATTCTCTTACAGAAAACGTGAAGCAGGGTATCAGGGGCACCTGGGGTTTCAACGAGTGGATGCATGGCTGCAGCGGGCGACCGATGGGGTACGAGCAGCAAGGCTGGTCAGCGGCGCTTTACCTTTTGGCGGAATCAGCCGTGCGCACCGGCAGGATCGTTCTGTTTGACGACCTGCTGGCAGCCAAGCCAGCCTCGGCGCTGGCAGCAGAGCAAAATGAGCTGGTGGATCAAACCGGGGGAGGTCCGGGGTAAGGATCTCATTACCAGGAATGTTGTAACTAATCCGACTGAACAACAACGCATTATTGGTATTTTGGTTTCGTGACCATCCCAGATATTATTCGATTCTTCACCCCGCCTGGTCAATTGAAGTATTAAAACCTATAAACAGCCAAAAAACCTATTAAATACCCGGCAGATTGCCAGGCCTACCCACAACCTTGCCGGCTTGGCCTTCCTCCCCTTATCGTATGAGGTCGGCCACAATCCATCCTGCGCCTGGTTCTTGATGAACCAATCCAGCCCTGTTTGGATTTCCTTATCTTTGGGGGGGAAACCGAGCATGTATAAGGAGTCAAGGACCG
>Ga0315277_10000677_pt1 | contig 52906 bp, 50 predicted proteins | sample YL17G05_15_MG_FD_203695 | JGI IMG/M metagenome (GOLD analysis project Ga0315277, IMG submission 203695) | Sediment microbial communities from Yellowstone Lake, YNP, Wyoming, USA - YL17G05_15 | ecosystem: Environmental > Aquatic > Freshwater > Lake > Sediment | place: USA: Wyoming | collected... | reverse complement strand
GCACTTGACTTTCAATATAGGACTTTATGAAAGGTCAGAGTCCCCGCCAGAAGGCGGCGGGATTTCACTGAAAGGCGCTCAACAAGAGAAAACTGTTCACCCGTCTCGTTGCGATAGCAACGAGTTTATCCTTGTTCTTTTGCGCCGAAGGCGCATCAGCCTTTGGCTGAGACGACATCGGTCGACAGTAGCACTGACCGCCCCGAAAGAAGAATTCGGGGCAAGCCCCGAAAGAAGAATTCGGGCCAAGCCCCGAAAGAAGAATTTGGGGCAAGCCCCGAAAGCAAAATTCGGGGCAAGCCGAGGAGAGATGCAACGGCGGTTTGCCTAAACTGCTTGCGCCACTGCGGGACATAGATGGAGAGCCAATTCAGACATACGTGCGACCAACTCACATTCCAGACCGCGGAGCAGTTTCAAGTCTGGAGAGCATCGCAAAAGTTCCGTGCGTTCAGCCTAGACAAATATGAGGCTGAGTGTGCTTGCATAACCTTGTACGTCAATGCCTTGATCCAAAGCTCACACGCGATGGTTCACTGGCCTCTTCTCCTCCACAGGTCGGAGAGTCCTGACTTCAACCTGCGTTTTGGGGAGGACCCCACGACTGGTGTCGAACACTCGACGATCACCAGCACCAAGTATCAGCAGTTTCGTGCCGAATCACTTAAAGATCTCGAAGACCGAGTTGTCTCTTTAGACGCTTTCAAGATCGGCGGTCCACCGACCAGTGATATCAATGCAGGCTGGGTAGGCAATGAACCAGAACGCGAGTGGAGCGCTCTAGCCTTTCGCAAATGCAAGGAGAAACTTGAGAAACTCAATCGTGCCCAGTTCACCAAGAACGCACGGAACGAACTTCTGCTCAACACGGTCTCCTATTTGCCTAATCTCGACATTCAGCTGGCGATCCAAATGTTGGGTAAACTGCTTACACAAGAAGTTGCAGACGAAAAGTATCAGTGCACATTCGACGCTATATCTATCATCTACGGAAAGACTACAATTCCGCAAGCTTTGGTTAGGCAAGAGCACTCAACCCGCAGCGGCGCATAACAAAGGGCACTACGACGCTCCCTTTGTTGATAAATGATTATTGAGGTCGCTCCATTGTTTTTGCCGTGAGAAAATTCACCATTTAATAGCGGCAAAAACTGCGGCGTTGTTTGCCGAAACGTTAGCTGCAATTGCGACACCAAGTTGGGAACATTCAGATGAGACTCGCAGTCCTTCTAGCATCTGCGGCGTGGGTCCTGATGCTCGCCGGTTGCAGGTCGAATGGTCCTGTGACTCCGACCAATCTTGGTCCGCCCGTTCCATGGGTCCAAACCAATGGACAATTTGACGTTTACACTCTGGCTATCATCGGCAAGAATCTGTTCGCCGGCACGGAGGCTGGTGTGTTTCTATCAACAGACGACGGTGCAAACTGGACGCCAATGAACCTTGGCCTGACGAAAACATACGTGAAGTCTCTTTGTGTCTCCGGTATGAATCTGTTTGCGGGTACAAACGGTGGAGGTGTGTTCCTTTCCACGAACAATGGCACAAGTTGGAGTGCAGTCAGTACCGGTTTGACGAACATGATCGTCGTGTCCCTTGCAGTCAGCGGCAACAATCTCTTTGCAGGAACTTATGGCGGTGCATTCCTTTCCACAAACAATGGGACAAGTTGGAGCGCAGTCAATTCTGGTTTGACGATATCTGGCGGGCCCTTCACAAGGTCTGTTCGGTGTTTTGCCGTCTCCGACACCAATCTCTTTGCTGGCACAAATGATGGCCTATTCCTCTCCACCAACGATGGGACAATTTGGAGGCAAGTAAATACTGGCTGGGCGATCACCGAGGTTCGTTCTCTTGCTGTCTCCAGAACGAATATATTCGCTGGGACTGATGGTGCCGGCGTTTTCATCTCAACGAATAATGGCACAAGCTGGAAAGCGGCGAGTGTCGGCTTAATCAACCCTGAAGTATTTGCACTTGCCGTATCCGGGACGAATCTATTTGCCGGAGTTTATGGTGACGGTGTTTTTCTTTCCACGAACAACGGGACGGCTTGGAGCGCACTCAATACCGGCTTGGCGAGTGGATATGTGTGGTCTCTTGCCTCCACGAGCACGTACCTCTTTGCTGGCACCGTCGGCACTGGACGGGGAGTGTGGCGTAGACCTCTTTGACGTTGCCAAGTTAGTGTGGCAACTGCAGCTAACAGAATTTATATTGAAAGAAAAAGGTAAGAAGAAGCAGAGGGAAGAGTGGTAGGCTGTACAACGGAACACCTCCTCCGCCAAAGAGCTGGCGGACAGGTTCGCCACGGAATGGAATCAGCCGTAGCGGCGGCCCGCCACTCCCGTCAAGAAACGCCGGGACGCACACAACGCGAAAGCACGGCGGGTAAACTCACAACGGCCCCGATAGAAGGCATCGGGGCAAGCCCCGAAAGGAGAATTCGGGGCAAGCCCCGAAAGTAGAATTCGGGGCAAGCCCCGAAAGAAGAAGTCGGGGCAAGCGGTTCGCCGCGGGAGGTCAGCCGCCAGGCGCCTTGTGGAGTGTTAGAGGAGGTTTAGATAATCCCGAGCACCGTGAAGGGTGCGATGCACCAAGATTGTCTTCGCTTCGATGGTGTAGAAAATCAGGTAGTTCTCAACAACGAGGTAGCGGTATCCGACTCGAAGCAGTTCTTCTTCGTCCGGAATACGCCCTAATTGTGGATTACGGGCAAGGAGATGAAGGTTCTTCTCGATTCGCGTAGCCAGCTGTTCGCCAGCCGACGGTCGGTCAGCGGCTATGTACGCGACAATCTCCGTCAGATCGTCTTCAGCGATCCGGAGCAGGCGAACAGAATACTCAGGCTGACTCACGAATCTGCTTTCGAAGGTCTTTCATTACCTGCGCGAGAGGTCGGCCCTTGTCCCCTGCGGCTCGTTGACTTTGAGCGACGGCCAGCTTCCGAAAGAGGTCCAGTTTCAATTGAAGTTTGCTGTACTGAGCCATCGACATCACGACCATATCCCCTTCTCCATTGCGCGTGATGAAGATGGGCTCGTCTGACTTGTGCGCAAGTTCCGAAATCTCATTGGCTTTGTTCCTGAGATCGGAAATCGGCTTGATAAGTGGCATCGCATCCTCCAGTTTGTTGATAGCAATATTATATCATTTAACTGAGAAAGTCAATCACGGCGCCCGGCGCATAACAGAACCCATATTGAAAGAGATGGGGTGAGTCGGTAGGTCTACAGGAAGACCTCCTCCGCCAAAGAGCTGGCAGAGAGATCCGCCACGCCCCGAATTCTTCGGGGCAAGCCCCGAAAGAAGAATTCGGGGCAAGCGTTCTGGCGGGGCATCCAGACACGGCACTGTTCTGGATTCCGTCTAGAAATCCGACGGGATGACTCTCCATTCTTGAAATGGTTTCTAATATCTGTCAAAGGTACGGTATGAAGAGAAAAGACACCCCCATTGACTGGCGTAAGTCGAAATCCGGAACAGCCTCTGTTTGGGCCGGCGAGCTGGAGGCATTCCCGTATGGTGCCACCCAGGCGCCGGTCGCGTCGACGACAGCGGCCTGGTGGCTGGCCTTAGCAGGATCGATCCCGATGACGATCTTACCACCAAGCAATTGACGGTTTGTTTGGAATCGTAAGTGGTTCATGGTATGCCTCCTTGCGGTTGTTGGACATCCAAAGATCGACAAGCAGACAGTGTTTGGCAACCATGGCCGGGGCTCGGGGGGATGACCGTACCTGCGGTCGTTCCCCTCCCCCTGTTCTAACATAGACATCGTTAGGCGCGAGCGATCCTTGACGTTCACAAACCACGGATGTCACATCGACGCGAGGAGACAAACATGACTATCCAGAAGATCACTATGGCTGCGACCGCCGTACTAGTTTGCTGGATCGTTCCTGCACTTGCGCAGGTATTCACACCTCCACTGATTCCGCCCGAGACTCACTACGTGATGAACATCAAGCTCGACACGGTCAAGCGAGAGCTCTCCGGCAGTGGGTCGGTCGTGGTGCAGAACGCAGGCAAACACGATCTGCCCGCGATTGAATTCCAGTGGTCTGACCAAACCACCCCACCTTTCGAGCTCACGCTCGCCGGGACGACAAGGGAGTTTACAAACGCCAAAGAACCTATCGAGGTTATGCTGCCTGCGCCGCTCCGTCCTGGTGCGAAGCTCAAGTTCGCTTTGCGATTCCGTCGCCCAATGGGTCAGCTCGAGGTCGGCTGGGGCATTCAGCATTGGTTCCCCTGCCTGTGGTGGGGATACGAAACGCACGCATCGTACGACATTGCAGTCGAGACGCCCGCCGATGTGATCGTAGGCGCGAGTGCCTACCGCAACCCACGAACCGGTCACTACAGCGCCGATCATATCCGCTCCTTTGGTCTCTTTTTCGCCCGCGGATTCCAGGTCAAAGACACAACGGCTGGTTCAACCTTCGTCCGTAGTATCTTTCGGCCCGACATGCGTCAGTGCGCGGAGCTGGTGGTCCAGACGGCTGCAGATGCAGTCGACTTCTACAGGCAACGATTCGGCATGTATCCACAACCGAGCCTAACGATTATTCCCGGAGGTTCAAAACCTGTGGGAGGATACCCGTATGCTACCGCGATGGTTGTTGTACACGGGCAGCAGGCGTGCTCAGAGAAACCGCGCGACTCGCACTGGCGCTGGATTGCGGCCCATGAGGTTGGCCACCAATACTGGCTCGAGCACGTCCTAGGGAAAGATCCCGAGCAAGGCTACGGTTGGCTGATGATTGGCCTGGGAATTTGGACTGACCGCGAGTACGTGCGCGCCCGCGGAATCGATTCTGTGCACACCGGTTTTCTGTCAAGTTACGCCAACGCCGTGCGCGATGGGTTGAACACTACACTGGAGATAGCGCCGGAAGAGCTGCGCAAGCTCAACTTTGACTACAACACACAGGTTACACACGCGAAAGGTTTCGGGATCATCAGCGCACTGGCTGATATCATCGGTCACGATATCTTTGAGCGTGTCTATCAGCGCGTGCTGCGCGAGTACACGGGGCGACGGTTAAGCACAGCAGATTTCCGCCGCATCTGCGAAGAGGAAAGCGCGCAAGACCTCGGCTGGTTCTTCGTACCCCTGCTACGCACCAACAAGTTCGCGTCCTACGAAATCCAGGGAACATCCACTACGCAACGGGGTAACAGCCAAGTCGTGCACGTGAACGTCTCCAGCGGCGGAAATCTCATGCTCCCGATCCCAGTGGAGGCGCGATTCGTGAACGGCGATCGCAAGCGCCTTACACTTGACCGTATGCGCGAAGATCAGACCCTCGAGTTCCTGGCACCGGCACCGCTCGCTGAAGTTGTGATCGATCCCGACCATGAATTCCCCTTGGTCATTCCGCCTCCGGCTATCACTAACTCCCGCCTTGCGGACCTAGTCGACGAACTGCCATGGAGCGGCGGTGGTGAGAAGCCGCTGCGTTTCTATCGCCGCGCAGTCGAACTCGATGTTCGCGACCTTAGGGTCTGGGGCAAGCTTGGGCTCACGCTCTTTGATAGCCATCGCTACCAAGAGTCGCTCGATGCGTTTAACCGCGTAGTCCCACTTGTGGCTGAGAAGAACCCCAACTGGCACTTTGCCGCCCTCGTCTGGCGAGGTATGCTCAACGACGTGCTGGGTCGCCGCGACCTTGCTCTCGAGAACTACAGACAGGCCCTGCAAGTGAGTGGCAACCCTGTTATGCAACACACGCAGTTCGGTTTGGTGCTCGATCGCGGGTGGGTGGAGAGGCGCCTTGAAACGCCGTTCATCTTGCCGACCGCACGATGAAATACTCAATAGAGTGAACGATTGACGTACGTATTCGTGGACGGATCACCGGCGCATAACAACCAAAACAATGACGCTCCCTCTTTTGATAAATAGTATTGTGGTCGCTCAATGCCCCGCCTCGCGCGAAAATGAGTTGTTCATAGCTCGGCGGGGCACTCCATTGTTTTGGGGAACGTTAGCCGCAATTGGTTTGTGCGGGAGCTTCGATTGTCGCTATCACTCACTACCCAAATCGAGGTACCACGCTATGACGTACCAAGTCAACCTCCGAGGTTTTGAAGGCCACAAAATTGAGGTCCAACAGCGGGGCGTCTTTTCCGGCCATAAGCTCTTAATCGACGGTCAACCAGCTCCAAAAGGTCCCAAGCGAGGCCAGATGACCATGCGCCGCAACGATGGGGCAGAAGTACTGGTAGTTTGGAAGCCAGCGGTTCTAGGGCTGGACGTTCCGCAGCTCCAAGTTGGAGACGAGACAATCAAGCTTGTTCAGGCGCTCCAATGGTATGAATAGCTTTGGGGCGGTCTTCCTATTCTCTTGCTCTTCGTAGGAGGGGCAATTGGAGGATTTCTTGGAGGTCTTGCATTCACTATGAACGCGAAGATGTTCCGTATGGAGTTCAATCTGTTCCTGAAATTCCTGTTTTCAGGTGCAATCTCGATGCTGCCAGTGTTGACTTATCTCTTTATCGGTTTCCTGCTTTTTGCTTCGACGGGTCCATAGATTCAGAGTGTTCCAGAGCGCCCATCGTTCGGCCGTTGAACTCAGCCGAGGGTTTTTGCAGCACATACCAACTGCGGGTGACAGAACCTATGTTGAAAGAGAAAGGTAAGGAGGAGGAAGGGCAAGAAGACTGATGAGTATATGGAGTGAACCCGCCCAATCGGACGTTGCAGGGCCTAATGCCGGTCGTTCGCCCGTCCGACCGGACGCCCGCCTAAACGACGCAGTCGGGCAGGGTCGTGCGGGCGGGGGCGGGCTGAGTTCGGATCCATCACACTTGTGTCGCTCTAACAAGCGAGTTGAGGTTGGCCTGAGCAGCTGAACCAAACACTGCGGTTCGTCTATCCGCCAGAACTTGCAGGAGACCCGGACTTCGTTTCCGCGCTGGTTATACTTCATCGTTTGGCAGCATACTCCAGGTAAACAGCCGCCGGTGACTTCGCACAAGGTCGTCATATGAACATAACATCTGAACGCCCACCAACCGAGAAGCACCCAGGCACTGCGGCAGGCATCCTCGCGCGGTTTGCACAAGTCATGTTCGTCATGGCGTTGCAAGCAGCTATTCTCTTCCTGGCCGCCGGCCGACTCGACTGGACGTGGGCCTGGGTCTTCCTGGGCATCTCTCTCTTGACTGTGCTCATTAACGGTGCAATCTTGCTCCACACCAGTCCCGAGACTATCGCAGAGCGCGGCCGACCTAAGGAGACAAAGGACTGGGACAAGATCGTGGCTGGTCTCTGTGGCCTGGCCCTCTTTCTTGCGCTCCCGCTCGTCGCAGGTCTGGATGCTCATTTCGGCTGGACAGGCGAGCTCAGCGACTCGTGGCATATTGCAGGTGCTCTGGTGCTTGCTGCCGGATTCAGCCTCGGCGCATGGGCGATGATCGTCAACGCGTACTTTTCGACAGCGGTACGCATTCAGACTGATCGCGGCCAGACGGTATGTAGCACCGGGCCCTATAGGTCTGTGAGGCACCCGGGGTACGCAGGATTCATTCTCCAGTCTCTTGGTACCCCGATCCTGCTGGGCTCGGTGTGGGCGTTGATCCCTGGCATCATGGCGGCCACCCTCTTGATCATCAGGACTTCTTTGGAGGATCGTACGCTTCAAGCCGAGTTGCCTGGCTACCGCGATTATGTCCAGGAAGTCCGCTACCGCCTCGTTCCCGGTATTTGGTGAGTGCATGCTGGCTGTCCGCAAGTTCTTGAACAGTTGAACCCCCGGACCGAACGATGCAGAGCCTAACCTCGGTCGTTCAGCGGCGCCGGCGCCCGGTTGGTCGGCTTCGGCCACTTTCGGGAGAAAAGATCGAGATCAATTATCCGTCCGGAGAAGTGAGGTTCCGCAACCCGTTCACGTATGATGCCGGGAAGGACAAGCGGAGGCTTATCACAGCAGCGGAGGCCGGCGGCCATTGGTTCGTGTTTGCCGAGTGCAGGATCTTCAGAACGCACTGACCGGTTCATCGTGTGAAACCACGGAGAGTTCGCAATGACGAAAGGACGCATGGAAGCTTTCAGCGATGGCGTCATCGCCATCATCATCACGATCATGGTTCTCGGGCTCACAGTACCAAAGGGAGCCGATCCTTCTGACTTGATTCCGCTGATGCCGGTGTTCTTAAGCTATGTGATGAGTTTTGTTTTTCTCGGCATTTACTGGAGCAATCACCACCATCTCCTCCAGGCAATCAAGCATGTGGACGGTCGCGTTCTCTGGGCAAATCTCCATCTGCTATTCTGGTTGTCGCTCACTCCGTTTGTCACAGGCTGGATGGGGGAGAACCATTTTGCTCCGTGGCCCGTTGCGCTGTACGGTACGGTGCTTCTGTGTGCCGCAATCGCCTACAGCATCCTCACGCGAATCCTCATTTCGGTGCACGGGAGAGATTCTGTTCTCGCGATTGCGCTGGGCACCGATGCGAAGGGGAAGGCATCAATTGGGTTTTACGCCGCGGCTATTCCGCTCTCGTTTGTCAGTTCGTGGGTCGCCTGCGTGTTGTACGCTCTTGTCGCCATCATGTGGCTCATTCCCGACCGGCGCATTGAGAAGACTCTCACATGACGGGAACTCCTCTCAAAACCGATTTTTGAAAAAGAGCCAGCTTCGGGCACGGCGTGTGCCGATACTCATCCTCTCCACAACGTCGCCTATTAGACGGTTTGGAGGGACTGACCACCAGAAGGAGAAGAAAAATGCGTAAGGTCACACTCGGTGTCGCGAACAGCCTCGATAACTTCATCGCCCGCAAGGACCATGCGGTCGATTGGCTTTCCTGGACCGACGAAGTCAACGCCATTATGACGGAGTTCTGGAAGACCATCGATACGGTCGTGATGGGACGCAAGACGTACGATGTCGCCGTCAAGAACGGCATGACTGCCTATCCGGGCGTGGCCAACTACGTCTTCTCGCGCACGATGAAGAAAAGCCCCGACAAAAGGGTCAAGATCGTCGCCGAGGATGCGGTTGATTTCATTCGGCGGCTGAAAGACCAGGAAGGGAAAGGCATCTGTCTGATGGGCGGGGGTGAGCTTGCGCGACCGCTTCTCGAGGCGAACCTTGTCGACGAGATCGGTCTGAACATTCAGCCGGTCCTGCTCGGCTCCGGGATTCCACTCTTCCATGAGATGACACGGCAAATCGATCTGGAACTGCTCGAGTGCAAGGTGCTGAAAACCGGTTCCGTCTACGTCACGTATCGCATCAAAGGCCGCCCGCCGCAACAAAACTAGATGCAGAACAACTTCTCACTCATTTACAATCACCTCGAACCGAAGGGGCATAATGAGCGCGACGATAACAAGAATATGGCACGGCAAAACCAGGATCGAATATGCCGACGAATACCTGGAGTATCTGAAGAGAACCGGAATCCCGGATTACAAGAGCGTCCCGGGAAATCTGAGCGTCCAAGTGTGGAGAAGGAAGGAGGATCAGGCTTGTCACTTCTGGACGGTGACACGCTGGGAGAGTGTCGAGAGCATAAAGAAGTTCGCGGGGGATGACTACGAGAAGGCACGCTACTATCCTGATGATAAGAAGTATCTGCTCGAATTCGAACCCAATGTCACACATTACGAGACGTTTGATTTCTAGGACTCTTCCCGCTACGGCGCCGCTCTCTGCCATCTGCCTTCTTCTTCCTGCCTTGTGCCTCTTGCCTGCTGCCATCTGCTCTTCACCTCTTCTTTTCGTATATTCCTTCCGTCTGAAGACTCCTTACTCCCTGCTTCCTGCTGACATACTCACTTGCTTTCCCTCGACCACATCTCCATCCAGTTCGGAGGTCGCTTCCTCTTCAAAGACCTCTCGTGCGTAATCAGCCCGCGCGACCGGATCGGACTCGTCGGCGCCAATGGCACCGGGAAGACGACGCTGCTGAAGATCATCTGCGGCCAGGTGACGGCCGATTCCGGGACCCTGAGCAAGGCAAAGTACGTCACCGTCGGCTATCTGCCTCAGGAGGGTGTGGCGGCCGCCGGCACGACCCTCTACAAAGAAGCCGAATCGGCATTCGAGGGCGTCCTGGAAGTCCAGCGGGAACTGGAGGAAGCCCGGGCAAGTCTCGCAGCCCTCGATCCTGAGGGTCCGGACTACAGGGAGACTCTTGAGATCTTCGGGGAGCTTCAGCACAAACTGGAGGATCTCGACGCCTTCCGCATGCGCTCGAGGGTCGAGCAGGTTCTGATGGGGCTTGGATTTCCCGTGGAGGACTTTGAGCGGAGGACAGAAGAATTCAGCGGCGGCTGGCAGATGCGCATCGAGCTTGCCAAGCTGCTCCTGCGGCAACCCTCGCTCTTGCTGCTGGACGAGCCGACGAACCATCTCGATCTTCCATCTCTTCAATGGCTCGAGGAGTACCTCCGGAGCTACTACGGGGCGGTCATCCTCGTCTCCCACGACCGTGCGTTCCTTGATAACCTCTGCTCCAAGACCTTCGCCCTGAGCCTCGGAAGAATGGAGTACTATGCCGGCAATTACTCGTTCTTCGAGCAGGAGCGGGAGAAGCGCCGCGAGCTCCAGCTCAGCGCCTACAAGAACCAGCAGGAACAGATCAAGCACACGCAGCAGTTCATCGACCGGTTCCGGTACAAGGCGACGAAGGCGAGTCAGGTCCAGAGCCGCATCAAGCAGCTCGAAAAGATGGAGCTGATCGAGATTGAGCCGCAGGAAGAGGAGATCCGTTTCGAGTTCCCACAGGCGCAGCCGAGCGGGCGCATCGTCATGGAGCTCAGGGGAATTGCGAAGAGTTACGGGGAGAAGCGTGTCTTCGAGGGGTTGGACTATAAGATTGAGCGCGGGGATCGCATCGCCGTTGTGGGCGTGAACGGTGCCGGGAAGTCGACCCTGTCGAGAATGCTCGCCGGGATCGAGCCATTGGACGCCGGGGATCGGATCATCGGCCATAACGTCACGCTTTCGTATTTCGGTCAGCATCAGGCGGAGGAGCTCGATCTCTCAAAGGATGTCCTGGAGATCGTGGATGATGTCGCACAAGGAGAAATTCGAAAGAAGCTCCGCACGATTCTCGGCGCGTTTCTCTTCCACGGCGACGATGTCTTCAAGCGTGTCGCGGTCCTCTCGGGCGGGGAGAAGAGCCGCCTCGCACTGGCGAAGATGCTGCTCCAACCTGCCAATTTCCTGATCATGGACGAACCGACCAACCACCTGGATATGAGGTCGAAGAAGGTCCTCCAGGAAGCGCTCTCGAGCTTCGAAGGCACCTACATTATCGTATCGCATGATCGCGCGTTCCTCGATCCGATCGTGAACGGGGTGCTGGAGGTGCAGCAGGGAGGAGTGAAAACATACCTGGGGAACGTCAGTGAGTACATCATCAAGAAGAAAGAGGAGCGGGAGGCTCAGGGCGTTGCGGCCGGAGCGTCCGCCGGAAGGAACGAGCCGTCTCGCGCAGTCAGCGAGCGGGAACGCAAGCGACTCGAGGCGGAAAGGAGACAGGAGCTCTACCGGAAACTGAAACCGCTGAACGAGAAAGTCAAGGAGCTCGAAGGGGAGATTGAACGGTTGGAGGCGCGCAAGGTGGAGATCGAGGAGTTGATGGGGAAGCCGAGCCTCTACAAGGATGGAGCGGAGGCGAAGAAGATCTCTTCCGAGCATCAGGAAGTGCGACAAAAGCTTGAACAGGCCTACATGGACTGGGGACGCTTGACTGACGAGATCGAACGGATTCGAATGCGGGGATGACGGCGGTCTCGCATTGCACGAACGCTCTCAGCACGATTTGTATTCTCGTACATTAAAGGTTAGCTTTGACCACTTGATCAAACCGGTTTCTATGACCATTCAATCATATGGAGGAGAACAAGCTCATGTCGACTCGTAAAGTCGGGCTCGCGATTTCGATGTTTCTTCTGTTCGTTCTTGCCGGTGCCAGAGCTCAAACGCTCGATGACGTGCTGCAAAAACACTACGCGGCGCGTGGCGGCTTGGACAAGATCAAAGCCATCCAGACTCTTTATGCCGAAGGCAGGATGTCAAGAATGGGGATGGAATTGGCATTCCTGGGGTACCAGAAGAAGCCCAACAAGTTGCGGACGGAAGTGACAATTCAGGGGCAGAAGATCGTTCAAGCATTCGATGGCAAGAGCGGATGGATGATCATGCCGATGATGGGTTCCGCAGACCCGCAGGATAGTCCCCAGGAAATGACGGAACAGATGGAGGAGCAGGCGGATCTTGACGGATTTCTCGTCGATTGGCAGGAGAAGGGGCACAAGGTCGAGCTCGTCGGAAAGGAAGATGTTGAGGGTACGGATGCCTATCATATCAAGGTGACGACGAAAAACGGCAAAGTCAGAGACATCTACATCGACGCTGATTCCTATCTTGAAATCAAGCAAACGGGGAAAGTGACGCAGCAAGGGCAAGAAATTGAGGTCGAGTCGCTGTCGGGCAGTTACAAGCAGGTGGACGGCGTGATGATGGCGTTCTCCGTCGAGTCGAAGGTGCGGGGACAGGCGGTCGGGCAAATGGTGATAGATACAGTCATCATCAACAAAGAGATCCCCGATTCACTTTTTGTGAAGCCGGCGGCGAAAAAGTGATTCCATTGTGTTCCCCCTCTTGTGTTCCCTCTCCTCGTAGGAGAGAGCGCGGTCATCTAGATGATCGCTGTCGAAGGAATGAGGTCAGGTGAAAAGCAACATCGGCCGACTTAGACCATTATGTCTGACCCCATCGTGTCCTTCCCCTCGAGGGGAAGGAACGATAGATTCATGAGTGCGCTCTGAGGGTCCTTCGATAGATCTCGAAAGGAGCATGTAGTATGAAATCCCTCTCGGTGATTTCTTTCCTCTCGATTCTCCTCTTCCCGAACATTTCACTCCTTTCCCAGGAACAAATCACGATTGACTCGCGCACCTTTGGTGCGATCGAGGCTCGGCATATCGGTCCCGCGGCGATGAGCGGACGTATCTCTGCGCTGGCTGTTGTTGACGCTGACCCTCGCATCATCTATGTCGGTGCAGCGAGCGGCGGAGTCTGGAAATCGACGAATGCAGGCGTGACATTCAGGCCGGTGTTTGACAAGCACGCGCAGTCAATTGGAGGTATCGCGATTGAACAAGCGAGGCCGGATACGGTGTGGGTCGGGACAGGCGAGCCGTGGGTGCGCAACAGCGTATCGGTTGGAACGGGAATCTACAAGACAACCGACGGCGGTGAGACGTGGACGCATCTCGGGCTTCCGAATTCGGAGCGCATCAACAAGATCGTCATCAACCCCCAATCTCCGGACATTGTCTATGTAGCCGTGCTGGGAAAGCTGTGGAGTGACAGCAAAGAGCGCGGCGTCTATCGCACGAGCGACGGTGGGAAAACATGGGAGAACGTGCTTTCGGTAAACGAACGAACAGGCTGCGCTGACTTAGCGATGGATCCCCAGGATCCCAACACGATCTATGCCGCGATGTGGGAGTTCCGCCGCAACCCGTGGGCGTTTACCTCGGGCGGACCGGGCAGCGCTCTCTACAAGAGCGCTGACGGCGGTAAGACCTGGAAGAAACTGACAACCGGCCTGCCTGAAGGCGAGCTTGGAAGAATCGCCATCGCTGTCGCTCCGTCGAAGCCAACCGTTGTGTATGCGACCGTCGAGGCGAAGAAGAGCGGTGCCTATCGATCGACCGATCGCGGCGAGAGCTGGACGCTGATGAGCGCGTACCCGCTCGTGCTGATGCGTCCGTTCTACTTCTCATTAGTAGCGGTCGATCCTCAGGATCATAACCGTGTCTACAAGCCGGGCTTGATACTCGGAATGAGTTCTGATAGCGCAAAGTCGTGGGCAATCATCGGCGGCATGCACTCCGATCTCCATGCCATTTGGATCGATCCCAGGCAGCCCAGCCATATCCTGATTGGCACCGACGGCGGCGTGTATGCCACGTTCGATCGGGGCGCCAACTGGCAGTTCTTTGGAAACTTGCCCGTCTCCCAGTTCTATCACGTTGCCTACGATATGGAGCGACCGTACAATGTTTACGGCGGTCTCCAGGACAATGGATCGTGGATGGGTCCATCGCAAGGCCCCGGCGGGATCAAGAACAAGGACTGGAGAAATGTCGGCAGCGGCGATGGATTCAATGCATTCCCCGATCCAGGAGATCGCGACATCGTGTATTGGCAATACCAGGGGGGCAACATGATGCGGAAACACAAATCGACCGGCCAGACAAAGGAGATCCGCCCCTATCCAGGTGCAGGAGACCCAAAGTACCGATGGAGCTGGAATACCCCGATCGTGTTCGGTGCGAAGAGCGGAGCGCTCTACCTGGGAGCTCAGTTTCTCTTCCGCTCCACCGACAAGGGTGAATCGTGGCAGCGCATCTCACCCGACCTCACCACGAACGATCCTGAGAAGCAGAAGCAAGAGGAATCCGGCGGATTGACGATCGACAACTCGACCGCGGAAAACCACTGCACGATCTTTACGATCTCGGAGTCACCGCGTGATGCGAAGGTCGTCTGGGCCGGTACAGATGATGGAAATCTCCAGGTCACCCGGGATGGAGGAAGAACGTGGAAGAATGTTGTTAAGAACATCCTGAACCTTCCTGCAAACACTTGGTGCATGAGCGTGCACGCGAGCCCACATCAGGTCGGAACAGCTTATGCTGCGTTCAGCGGGCATCAAACGGGGGATATGAGCGCCTACGTGCTCAAGACGATGGACTTTGGTCAGACCTGGACATCCCTCGCAACGAGCGAGGTCAAAGGTTTCGCACGAGTGATTCGCGATGACCTCGTGAATCCCAACCTCCTCTTTCTTGGAACGGAGTTGGGTCTTTTCGTTTCCGTTGACGGTGGAAAACAGTGGGCGCAGTTTACCGGCAACCTTCCGAATGTCCCGATCTATGACCTTGCCGTCCACCCTCGCGACGGGGATCTCATTCTGGCGACGCACGGGCGCGGGATCATGATCATCGATGATATTTCGCCGCTCCGGGCGATCACGCCGCGGGTGTTGGACAGCGATCTCTTCATTTTTCCCATGCGCCCATTCGAGGTCAGAGTTCCTGTGAGTGAGCAGAGCTATCCCGGAAGTCAGGAGTTCGTCGGCGACAACCCTCCTGAAGCGGCAACGATCACGTACTATCTCAAGAACAGACACATCTTCGGTGACTTGAAAGTCGAGATCTACAATCCGGAAGGGAAGCTTCTCACGACGCTGCCAGGCGGGAGGAGGAAGGGGATGAACCGCGTGAACTGGGCCATGCGGATGAAACCGCCGAGGGTCGCGCCGTCGCCCACGCTGGCAGGGAGAGCGCTCTTCGGTCCGATGGTTCCCGAAGGGAAGTACACTTACAAAATCATCAAGCAGAACCAAACATATACCGGATCCTTTGCGCTGGTGCCTGATCCGCGGGAGCCCTACTCAAAGGCCGACCGTCAACTTCGCCATAAGACGGTGATGAAACTGTATGACATGCAAGCCGACCTGGCATATACCTGCGAGGCGATGGCCGACATGCGCGGCCAGGTAAATGACCGCGCTGCAAAGATCGACTCTGCAGATAACACTGCGCGTGCGCTGCGATCGTATGCTGCTCTCTTGGACAGCTTGCACAAGACGCTGGTCGCCTCGCGCACGGGGTCGATGTTCACAGGTGAGGAGCGTCTGAGAGAACGTGTCGTTGATCTCTACGGTGCCGTGAGCAGCTATGGCGGGAGGCCGACGGCATCACAGCTTGATCGCGTTGGCGTGCTCGAGAAAGAGATCAAGAGTGCGCATGGTTCGTTCGAGAAAATGGTTGGTGCTCAACTTCAAACACTCAACATGCAGATACAATCGAAGAACCTGCCGCAGCTGAAACTGCGCTCACGAGAAGAATACGATAAGCAGCAAAGCCGCTGAGTCGTTATCCGAGCCTTCGTGTTTTCAAGATTGACCGGTACTTTCTCATATGCGATAAGTGAGAGATTTCCAAAACCATTGACTCAGTGAGATCGAATGATTGTGCTCGGAAGATCCTTCTCCGCGTGTGGTATGGATTTTGACAAGCCTCAAGAATCGGAGTCATCCAACCCCTTCCCACCGTGACAAACCGATAAATGAAAGCAGGAACCGTTATGACCACGACAGCCCCGCGAACCATCCCACGACTCTTTGAGAATAGCGTCGAGAAGTTCCCCAAGAACATCATGATGTGGGAGAAAAAAGGGGACTCTTACAGAGGGTCCACATATCGAGAGATCCACGAATCCGTTCATCAGTGTGCGGCAGGACTGTTGAGCCTGGGCATAAAGAAGGGAGACCGCCTTGGCCTCATCGCCGAAGGGAGGAACGACTGGGCTATCGCCGAGTTGGGGATTCTCTACGCCGGCGCGATCAGCGTCCCGCTTTCCATCAAGCTCGAGGAACGGTCGGACCTGAAGTTCCGTCTCGCTCACTCCGGGTGCAGAATGGTCGTCGTCTCCGGAACTCAAGCCCACAAAGTGATAAAGATGAGGATTGACCTCCCGGACCTTGAAAAAATCATCCTGCTCGATCCCGAGGGTAAGCTGGCAGAGGACGAGATCGGCTTCCCCGATCTGCTCACGGGCGGGAAAGCCTATCTCAAGAAACATCGCGACGAATTCGAACGAAGATGGCAATCCATCCAGGAACACGACCCTGCGACGATCAGCTACACCTCCGGCACGACCGCGGATCCAAAAGGAATCATTCTCACGCACCGTAACTACACAGCGAACACGAAGCAATGTTCAACCCACTTGCCGCAGCCGGAGTGGTACAGCTCGCTGCTGATCCTTCCGTGGGACCACTCGTTTGGTCATACTGCCGGTGTCTATCTGTTGACCAGCATCGGCGCGAGCATGGCGTCCGTGCAAGTAGGAAAATCCCCGATGGAGACGCTGAGAAACATACCGACCAATATCAAAGAAGTGCGGCCGACGTTTCTCCTGTGCGTTCCGGCGCTAGCCAAGAACTTCCGGAAGAACATTGAGAAGGGGGTGAGCGAAAAGGGGAAGCTCGTTTGGAAGCTTTTCAAGCAAGGTCTCGAAATCGCGTACGCGCACTACGGTGACGGCTGGAACGGCGGCAAGCCCCTCGGCAAGCCGGCCCATCCGCTCTACCGTGTCTGTGATGCGCTCATCTTCCGGAAGGTCCGTGCGAGCTTTGGAGGACGGCTCGATTACTTCATCGGCGGCGCGGCCTACCTCGACATCGAATTGCAGCAGTTCTTCAATGCCATCGGCATCCCGATGTACCAGGGGTATGGCCTCACGGAAGCAGCGCCGGTGATTTCCGCCAACACGCCCACGAAACATAAGTTCGGCTCCTCGGGGCCGGTCCTCCCGGATCTGCAGGTCAAGATCTGCGACGAGCACGGGAACGCGCTCCCGACCGGCCAGAAGGGGGAGATCGTCGTAAAGGGGGAGAACGTGATGGCAGGCTACTGGCAGAACGAGCGCGCGACCCGGGAGACGCTGCGAGACGGCTGGCTGCATACCGGCGATCTCGGCTATCTCGATCAGGACGGATTCCTCTTTGTGCTCGGGCGCGAGAAGAGTCTGCTGATCAGTCCCGACGGGGAGAAATACAGTCCCGAGGGCATCGAGGAGACGATCGTCGCTCACTCTCCGTTCATCGAGCAGGCCATGCTCTACAACGATCACTCGCCGTACACCGTCGCGCTCATCGTGCCGAACACGGACGCGATCCTTGCGTGGTTGAAGGCAAAAAAGCTCACCAGCCACACCGACGAGGGACAGGAAGCTGCCCTCCGCCTGCTGCAGTTGGAGATCGACAGATATCGAGCCGGGAATAGGAACGCGGGGCTCTTCCCGGACCGGTGGCTGCCTTCGGCCGTTGCGGTCCTGGGGGAGGGTTTCACAGAACAAAACCGGATGCTCAACAGCACCTTGAAAATAGTTCGCACGCGCATAGCGGAATTCTACAGGAACCGCATCGACTTTGCATTCACGCCGGAAGGCAAGAACATCTGCAACCACCAGAACAAGACGATCATCAAACGACTTGAGGAGGCGAAATAGGACTCGGAACAGCACCAGTCGCAAAACGATAGCAAATCACTCAATTCGCCATCCTGGGAGTTAGCGTTCGTTCCTCTTCCAATTCCAATAATTGGCAACCCAAGGGCGGATTGGATTCTGGATTGGGATTTGCATCGTTAGGGGATTTCGTTCCGGCACTTGGTATAGAATTTGACACTGAAAGTTCAGGGACTCAACCCTGGGGCTGTGGGAGCTCGATCCGGCGTCGTCTGACCGGCCCCACCTTCGAGCACAGTCCCAGAGCAATCCCTCTTTATCCAGCGTCTCGGTAACAGACAGGAGGAGATTGCCATGACCCATTTCAAACCCGAAGAATGCCTCACGTTTGTTCGTGAGGTCCTCAGCGTCCTGAAGTCGACGAACCAATATGAGAAGGTCCTCCACCTGATCGTCGATCGCATCGTCCGAATCTACAGGTGCCAGACGTGTGCGGTGGTGGTCGTCGATCCAAAGACCGAGTATCTCAACATAGCGCTCAGCCACGGACTCTCGCACACGTTCTCGAAGGAGTTCCGGCGCAAGTTGGCAACGGGCGCGACCGGTAAGCTCCTCTGGACGGGGAAGCCGGTTCTCATTGAAGACAGCACGATCGATCCCCATCTGGCGGAGGATGTGAAGCTGGAGAATCCATTCGGCTCCGCCGTTTGCATCCAGATCACCGCGGACCATCATACGCTGGGGTACCTCCACGTCGACAGCGTTGGGACGAACTCCTACTCCGTAGAAGACCTTCCTATCCTCCAGGCCTTTGCAGATTTTGCCGGGCTGGCGCTCTACAAAGCACAGCTCTTCGAGGAGAACCTGCGCCTGGACCGCGTTGACCATGAAACGGAGCTCGAAAAATACGCTCCATTCCTCGAACGAATCCATTCGAGCATCGAACGGGCGCGGACGCTCAACGAGAGCTTCGCATTGATGATCCTCGATGTGGACAACTTCAAGCACATCGCCCTCATGTACGGGTACGATTCGTCGAGACGCATGCTGAAGGAGCTGGCCGGTTCAGTCAAGTCACGACTTCGGGCGATCGACGCCGTGGGGAGGCATGGGATCGATGAGCTCATCGTTCTTCGCTCGAACACGACGCTCGAGGAAGGGAGCAACTTTGCGGAGGAGCTCAGAAGAGCTGTGGCCGAATCACTCTTCACGGATCGGGAGATCAAGACGACGGTCAGCGTCGGAGTGGCTTCGTTCCCGCAGGTTGGGGATTCGATGGACTCGCTGCTGAAGAAGGTGAAGGAGGCACTCTACGAGGCCCAACGGGCCGGCCGGAACAGAGTATTTTCCGTCTTTGGAGGTGAACCGTTGGATGCCAGGCAGATGCGGCAGGACGAGGATCGCGATCGGATGCCGTTGCCGAAGATTTGAATCGACCTACCTGGGACCCTCTGCGGGCTTCGGATCCCGTAGGAGCTGGCTGACCGTTACAAACGTAAAGCCGCGCTGGCGAAGCTTCTCAATGATCTCCGGAAGTGCCTCCGCCGTATGCCACCCGCGCGCGTTGATGTGCATAACGACGATCGATCCGGGCCGCGCTTTCCACGTCACGTAGTCGATGAGCTTCTGCTTCGTCGCGTGCACGTCGGGATCCCCTGAAGGCAGATCGTACTCCACCGTTGTCAGACCCATCTCCGCCGCAAGACGTACCACCCGCTCGTTATACTCTCCATAGGGGGGACGAAACAGTGTTGCCTGCCTGCCCGTCAGCGTATACATCGCGTCCTGCGTCCGTCGAAGCTCTTCCTTCACACGCTCGTCCGACACCTCCGTCAGGTGAGGGTGGAGGAAGGTGTGATTGCCGAGCTCGAACTGAGGGGAGGAGGCGAGCAACCTGGTATGGTCAGGTTCATCCAGCATCCATTTGCCGCCGAGGAAGATCGTGGCCGGGGTTTTCGTCTCGAGCAAAACCTTCGTGACGCGTTCATCATAGCGGTTTGGCTTGCGGGTGGAACAGGCGTCGAACGTCAAGGCGATCTCCTTTCGGGATCGATCCCCGTGTGAGAAAACGACCGGCTGAACCGGTTTGAGCGGGGGAGGTCTGTGAATGAGCAGCGAGGGAGGAGCGTACGGTATACCGTTGGCCTTGAGGGGCCGCTGCGATGAGACCCGTTGCGTATCGATGCGCTGAGTTTGCCCGGCCCAATGCCCGCTATCCGTCTGTGCGGTGAAAGAACCCAGGAATACCGCACTCATCAGGAGGAGCTGACAGAGGATGGAGGAGAGTCGTTTCTTGATGGAATAGATGGTGAGCGTAGTCTTGTTTGTCGATTTGCGTGTCACGAACGTCGAAATCCTCCTGCAGGAATATAGGGAAAAGTCCGACCCTAATCTGGGTAGTCCGGAGGCGTCCTGGCGGCTGACTTGTTGAGCTTCGGTGCTGATTGCGGGAGGCTTGAACCGGGGGTGAGTCAACAGCTATCCGAAATGTCCCGCCGGGAGGGCTGGCGGTCTGGTCAGGATTCCGTGAATCTGTCAGATCATCCCATCTTCTCTTTCAATCGAGCAGCGTACCGCCGGCTCATCACCAAGGGGGTCTCGAGACCTTTGAGGTAAACGTGGTACGCGCTGTTGAACCACTCCTCGGCTCGACTGACATACTCGAGGTTGATGATGGTGGACCGATGGATGCGGCAGAAATGGTTCTCGGGGAGCCGTTCCTCCCATTCGGTCATCGATTTCTGCACGATTCCCTTCTTCCCGTCGCTGGTGATGATCTGAGAGTAGTCGCCCGCAGCCTCGACGCAGAGGATCGAGCTCACTTTGATGAACTTAAGGCTGGTGTTGATGGTGAGGAACATCGTCTCGTCAAAGCCGAGCGATCGCTTTGAGCCGACGCGCTGAACATCCTCCTTTTCCACTTTTTCGATCGCCTTCCGGAGCCTCTCCGGGCTGACAGGCTTCATGAGATAGTCGACCGCGTCGACCTCAAACGCCCGGATGGCGTGCTCATCGAAGGCCGTCACGAAGATGACCTTTGCCTGTACGTCCGTCTTCTCGAGGAGATCGAACCCCGACTCTCCCGGCATCTGGATGTCGAGGAAAACGATGTCGGGCTCCTTTTCCTTGATCAACTTGGCCGCGGCAGCCACACTGTCCGCCTCCCCCACGACCTCGATGTTCTTGAACTCCGCGAGGAGCGAGTTCATGTCTTTACGGGCAAGTCGCTCGTCATCAACGATAATCGCTCGTGACTTTCTCTTCATAGGGCATCTCATGATCATATTGAATATCAAGAACGACGTTGACGCATCCGTCGCGTTCAAAGGTCTCAAGCGCGTACTTCTGAGGGAAGGCACGCTCCAGCCGCGCCCGCACGTTCTCCAGGCCGGACTCCGTACAGGTCGGCGCCTTGTCGTTGTTCGGGGATCGTGGCAGCCATCGCCCGGTGTTCCTGACGGCTATCCGAAGCGATCCTTCATGGAGCCGGGTTTCGATCCAGATTCGGAGCGGCATCGGACTTGTCTGCATCCCGTACTTGACGGCATTTTCGACGAGCGGATGAATGAGGAAGCTCAGCATGGGGCATTCCTCGGTCCGCGGCTGAACGTCGAACGCCACCTCGAGTTTTTCTTCGTACCGTTTCTTTTCGATCGAAAGATAGTGGCGGACAGCCTCTAATTCATCCCGCAGGATGACGTCAGGTCGATTTCTGCTCACGAGCGAATAACGGAGAAACTCGGAGAGCTCCGTGATCATCGTCCGCGCTTGCTGGGAGTCTTCATCGATCAACGCCCGAAGGGAATTAAGCGCATTGAACAGGAAGTGCGGGTTGAGTTGATATCGCAGCGTTTGGAGCTGCGTCTGCTGGACCTCCTCCTCTGCCTTCTCTGCACGCTCGCGTTCATTGATCCAATCCCGCCAGAACTTGATGCCGAAGTAGAGCGCCCCCCACACAAGCTTTTCGGGATAGATGAGCACGATCACCCGTGCTGCCCGCTCGATTTGGAAATACGAGGCAGCGATCGCCGGTCCGAAATACGCGATCTGAATGAGGATGAGCGCGCCATACCAGACGGTGGTCATCGCGAGAGCACCCAGGATGATGCGCACAACGATGGAGGGCAAAGACACCTCGTGGTAAGGAACCCTTCGGAAATATTCTCGCAGGACGAGCGAGAGAAGAAACCCGGCAAAAACCTGGAGCAAGAGGTTGGTGATGAGCTCCCAGTTGAAACCAAAAGCGGCGGTGTTTACCGCAAGGTGCACGAAGGCGAAGATCGGCCATCCGACAGCCTGATAGTGCCAGAAGGTCCAATCTCGCAAACGGCGTACGTGAAGTGCCATGAACTTATGCCCTCGCTTCTTTGTAGATCTCGATCCTCACACCGACGCAGCCGTCGTGTTCTACGGCGAAACGATGCCGGTCTGGGTATGCATTCTCCAATCGCATCCGGACATTCGTGAGCCCCGTGCCGGTTCCGTCAAGATTTCCCCTGCCATCCTCCGGAGCCGGGAGCCAGGAGCCGGAGTTGGCCACAACGACGTGGAGGTTCCCGTCATGGAGCGCCGCTTCGATGCGGATCCTCAGCGGCATCGTGCTCGTCTTCATGCCGTACTTGATGGCGTTTTCCACAAGTGGGTGAATCAGGAAGCTCAGGATCGGATACTCCTCCGCCTCGCGATCGATATCGAACGTCACTTGCAGTTTATCTTCGAAACGCTTCTTCTCGATGGAGAGATAGTGGCGAATGGCGTCCAGCTCTTCCCGCAGCGGCACATCGTTGTGATCCCTGTGAACGAGCGAGTACCGCAGGAACTCGGAAAGCTCCGTGATCATCTCTTTCGCGTGTTTCTTATCCTCCTGGATCAGCGCTCGCACGGAATTGAGCGCGTTGAAGAGAAAGTGCGGATTCAACTGGTAGCGCAGCATTTGAAGTCGGGCCCGTTGAACCAGCGCCACTGCCTTCCGGGACCGATCCTTTTCATCTTCCCAATCCCTCCAGTACTTGATCCCAAAATACAGCGAGCTCCACCCTAACCAGATCGGCACCAGGAAGTTGATCCACCGGATCGCCTCGCGGTAATCCAGCATGGGAAGGGAATAGGAAGGACCGAGCAACACAGACCACATCGCTACAATTCCGGCATACCAGATTACCGTAAACACCAACGACCAGAATGCAATGTAGCCGATGACCGCCAGGATCGGTAAGTTCCTGTGGTTGACACGCCTATAGATCAGGCGCAACAGCAGTGAGAGCGCGAAGGCAAGGGGTGTTTCGAGGGCCTCGACCGCGAACTCCTGGCTCGGCAGCGGTTTAAGTGCCATCAGGATGAAATCGGCGATCCAGAAAATGAGCCAACCTGCGATCTGGTAATGCCAGAACGAGAAGGAGCGGAGCTCATGAAATGTGAGTCTCATAGGTCGATGGACTGTGCCGAACGACCGGCGGATGGCAGCTTCCGCCGGGAATCTTCCGTTTCCTCCACAATATGCGGGATTTTGGACAAAGAGTGAAGAGTGGTTATGCAGGCGGCATCAGGCTTCGACGAGCGGATGATTGCTCGGTCGAATGGCGCCCGCTGGATGTCGCTTCGTACGCGCGTGGACCATGCGGATCAGCGAGGGAGCCTTTTCGTCGGGGTTTGCGTTGAGGGGGGGAAAGGGGGGCTCCTGAGGCTTCCGGCCTGGGGCGTTGAAGGTAAAAAGAAAAGCGGGTGAGGTCTTGAGACGTCACCCGCCTTCTTGCAGGAGTGATTCCTTGCGCCCAGCGAACCGTGCAGCTTACTTTGACGAAAGCTCTTCCACGGGGGAAACGGATGGAACGAATGTGAACGTGTTTGCGTCGACATACACGTTGTAGTACCAGGCACAGAGCCGTTGTACCTTCTTGCTCTCGTCAAATCGGACCGCCTGCTTGACGGCGAAGACGCCTCGAGCATCACCGATCTTGCAGAGAGCCCAGGCCGCTGCGATGCGGTTGCACGCTTCCTTCCCCTCATGCAGAGCCGCCATCAACGGGATCACGGCCTCCTCAGCCTGGAGTTCGCCCAGCAAGTACGCTGCGCTGGTGCGGAGTCCGCAGTTGTCGGACTTGATCGCCACCAAGAGGTTGGCCACTGCCTTCTGATAGCGAGCTTCCCCGATTTGCTTCTTGATATCTGAGCCCTTGGCCGGCCACGCCAGGACGATTGCCATCGCAATCACGCCGAGTATCTTTGATGCGGTTTTCATCACGTCCTCCGAATATGTCGTTTGCTCCTGGTGGCTCATGCGTCTGGATGTCAGACGCCGTCCATCTAGCTCTACGTCGAAGAGTCGTCGGAGTTACTGTGAGATCGACGAGCGGTAGGAAAAGAGGGATGAAAGGTCGAAAAATCGTGACGAGTGGTATTGTCGTGGTGAAACAGGCTGTCGAGGCGTCGGAGCAGGTCGGAGGATATCATCCTAGCCCTCCGAACGGCCGCCGCCTCTCGTCGAAGGCTGTCGCCACTCATCGATTCTTGGTGTCGTTTCGGTCCAAAATTCGTCAAACTTCAAGCAGAAACGTGGCGGTTGATCCGCAGGCTGCCGGCCGGACCTGCAGGATCAATCCTGTGAGAACAGTGAGACCCACCATGATTTCGCTTGTCGGAAAAGCTAGAACAGACCTCGTGTGTGCTCGATGCTCAAAGCGTGTCAAGTGGGCATGGGTCGTCGAGTACCGGTCGTTCCATTTTGTTCAATTCATCTACTTATGCAGCGAGTGCGCGAGCGTTATCAAAGTCACCAAGGAGGATGTTCGCCACTCCACACCAGCAGGGGACGATTTTCCGACGTGCTTTGATGCAACCTAGGGGGACAAGAATGAGCAAGATCGGACACGACGGAAGGATGGTGACGGTTGCGCTGCTCTTTCTTCTGGCCCTTGGCTCTGCGCTCGCCTTTCTCATCCTCCGCCTGAGGGGTTGTGCCCCCTTGGGATGGTGAGCGAATCGATTCCACCGGCCCCTCCCGTCGCATCACGTGGGGAATCGAAGCGAAATCGAGGTAACCTCAGAATCAGGGGACCGTAAACCGTGGTGGGAGCGGCTCGACCGGGTTTTCAATTCCCATTCTCTCCATTCCGCAGATCCCCTCCATAAGCTGGAGTCGCTACGATGAGATGGAACAAAGCGGTCGCGTGCATCAATCTGGTATGGCTGGCCTCCTCTTCGTGCAGGGCAGGAATTGAGGGCGCTCATGAAAGGCGTTAAGGGGTTTTGAAAGAAGAGAGATGACTATGAAAATGCAATTCGTTGACAAACAATTATGATCAAGGAATTGAAGCCAGGAGAACCGACAGATCCGAACGGGTAGTTTCATGCATGTGTCGTCGTTACCGATTCGACAGTGACCGTCTCTGTGAACAGGTCACGGGAACCTTCTCTTGTCGTCACGTCGTGGGGGGGAGCCGAACGCCAGGCTCGTTGGCTTCTGGGAAGGGAACGGGTCCGTCGGCAATTTCGCGAACCTCACGATCACCCCGCGCAAGCAGCTTTAGACAACCAAAGGCAACCTTTTGGAGAGATGAGATGCACAACCCTCGAACGGCGATCTACGCCGGATTGATCGCTTCGGTACTCGTTCTCACGGTGACCTCCTGCCAGCGCGAGTCATCGCCTGCAGCCGGGGATCTTTCGGGACAATCGCTGAGGACGCTGCAGAGTCTCGAAAAGGTCAGTGACTATCCGCTCTTCGTCATGACATACTATTGTGACTACGGATTTGGTGCTATGTTGAAGACCGGCTCTCCCAGGGCTCCGGCATCCGACAACGTGCGCAGTCCGGTTGAGGAGAAGAACTGGCAATGCACCTGTTTTGCCGCCTTCGGTGACAGCGGCGCTCCTGTGTTCGGAAGGAATTTCGACTGGTACCACCGTACGTGTCTGTTGCTCTTCACCGATCCGCCTGATGGTTACGCATCGGTCTCAATGGTAGACATCTACTACTGCGGTTACACGTCGGACCCGGACTTATCGTCGTTGGATGAGAGAGCCGGACTTCTGGGCGCTCCCCTCATACCTTTTGACGGGATGAATGAGAAGGGCGTGACAATTGGGATCATGGCAGTTCCGTACGTCCAGCTTCCATTCGATCCGGGGAAGAAGACATTGAATGACCTGCTGGTAATCAGGCTCGTTCTCGATCATGCCGAGAGCACGGACCACGCGATCTCGCTGATCCGACAGTACAACATAAGAATGGACGGAGTGCCCCTCCACTTCTTCATTGCCGACCGATCCGGCAAATCTGCCGTTCTTGAGTTTGTCAACAACGAGATGCACGTGCTGTACAACAGTCTCCGTTTTCAGGTATCGGCCAATTTTATCCTCCACGACTATTACCCGGATCTGTTGGGCAGATGCTGGCGGTACGACCTTGCCTTCAACATACTTCAGGGGAAAGACGGGAACGTCTCGATGTCTGACGCCAGAGACATTCTTCGCAACGTCTCGCAAGGCACCACCATGTGGTCGGCCGTCTACAACATGGGATCCGGGGAAGTCCAGATCATTCCGGGAAGAAGATTCGAATCGGTGTATATCACCAACCTTGCTCTGAGCGAGTGAAGCGTCAAACTGGACACGCTCTGTTGAGATGACCTCACTGCACCCTCTCTCAGATTAGATGGAACATTTGTTCAAGCCCCGCCAATGACAGACACGCCATCCATCGCTGAGGTGGAATGACTGTGTAGCCCGTATCGACTGCATGCGCCCCCGCGATATGTCTTTCCTTTAATCCTCAAGCGAGCCGACCTGATTCGCGGTGGATCCAACGAGCCTCCAGCATTCGTCGGATTTTGAGATTGAGAACGTGTGTCTGCGACCTTGGTCATTTGTAGAACCTGTAATGCTCGCGACTGGCCCACCGGGTATCGGAAATTCTGACTTGAGCGACGTCCCGGGAAGCCAAGCGTAGCAACGAAATCCACCGGTAATTTTCACCTGTCGATGCTGCTTAACAAAGCTTGGGCGGCACGCACTTTGAGTCTTTAAGGATTTGGACGCTAGTTTACTGGTGTGGAAACACCAACGTGGGGGAAAATGGACATGAAACTGCAACATTTCACGCCGAAAACCCTGCGATCTTCTCGACATTCTCCCACGACAAACTATCGGACTGTGCGACCGTTTGTGCGGATCCTTGTGGTTGAGGATGATCTCCCGGTGCGCAATGCGATCCAGCACGTCTTGGCAAGCGCACAGTACAGGGTCGTGGCGGCTCAGACGGGGGAGGAAGCTCTAAGACTGATGCGGCAGGGACACTTTGACCTCGTCTTGACCGACGTAAGACTGCCGGGGATCGATGGAGTTGAAGTGACTCGACAGTCAAAGCAGCACAATCCCAGGACGCCTGTCTTAGTCGTAAGTGGTGTACCAGATCCAGACCTGGAGACTCGTGCCCTTGGGGCCGGTGCCACGTTCTTTCTACGAAAACCTATCGGGGCTCAGGAGCTGCAGACGGTTGTGGCGGGGATGCTTGAGCAAAGGGGGCAGATTCCGTAGTCCTTACTCGAGTCGTCCGGGGTCGCAAGGCGACGGGTTTCTCAGACTCCGGCGGCAGTCTCAAAGCCCCTCAGTGTATTCCAACGGGTGCACCGTCGTCAGAAGTAAGGAAGCGGCGGTGCACCGGTGTTTCATGCCTGGACAGACGTGACGGATGGTCGACGAGGACACTGCGCTCTGCCTCCATGACAGTCGACGATTTCAATCCTGTTGTCTGATATCGAGAATCATCCTTGTCTTGGTATCTCCCTGCAATCGCGACCATCTTTCCGGTCATCCCTTACCATCAGAGAGTTCTCTGAACTTCCGTTTCGGCAAAAAATCCCGCTCGCTGCGTCGGGGGGGTCGGTATATCGCATGGGCTTGACTTTCGCCAGGCTGACACTCCGGCGAGCGGCTTGACTGACTGTTGCCTTAGTGAGGAAATCTTCCCATCATAACAGGGCAAAGACTCCACTGAACGACAATCAATTGTGAGGAAGGATATGGAAGAGCCAGTCAAGATCGGAATCATCATTTGTGATCGGTACCGCACCTGTGCGGGAGGAAAATGCTTCAGGGCATTGCGAAACCGCGAAGGCGCGTTCGGCAGGTACAAGGACCGAAAGGTGGAGCTTGTCGGCTACACGACCTGCGACGGATGCCCGGGAGGCAACGTAGAGCACGCTCCGGCAGAAATGAAGAAGAACGGCGCTGAGGTTGTGCATTTTGCCACGGGGTTGGTGGTTGGGTATCCGCCCTGTCCGTATCTTTTTGAATTTCGCCAGTTCGTAAAGGAGAAGTTCGGACTGGAAGTGGTCATGGGGACGCATCCGATTCCACAAAGCTACTACGAAACACACACCAAGCTGGGCACGTGGGAATCAGCAGAGTGGAAGGACGTCATCGCCCCGACGCTGGCAGATGAGAAGACGCGTCGAGCGTACAGCTGAGCTTGAAGGATACCAAGGCAATCGAAACCGCTGGCGGCTCATCTCCCCCCTGTCAGGAATTCTGAAGTACAGAGGAATCGTCAGGAGGATCGGAGTGCGTTGACGATGTTCAGGCGGGATGCACGCACGGATGGAAGAAATCCTCCGAGGACGCCCATCAGCATCGCGAAGGCGAGCGATGCAATGACAATTTGTGGTGATAGGGCGAAGGCAAACTCAAGCTCCGAGAATGAGCCGAAGTTCAACGTCGACACCCTGAAAAACTGCAGCGTGGAGGCAAGGAAGAGTCCGATCGCGCCGCCTGTGACGGCAATCAGCAATGACTCAACAAGGAATGCTCCGAGCACGCTGCGCCGTCGAAACCCGAGCGCGCGAAGAGTCCCAACCTCCGCAGTGCGGTTTGCGACTGCTGCGTACATGGTGATCATCGCTCCGATAGTTGCGCCGGCGCTGAAAATGAGGGTGACAAAGATGCCGAGGATTCGTATGAAAGTGGCGAGCAGTTCAGACTGCTCCTCGAAAAATCTCTTTTCGATTTTCGGCTCGAATTCTTGCAGTCGGTTGTCGCGCTCGAATTCCGCGCGGAGGGGATCGAATTGATCGCGGCGTTGGAGCCTGAACGTCAGTGTCGAGAATGATCCGCTCCTTCTGAAGGCGTCGTGGATCTGGGCGACGTCTCCCCACATTTCAGAATCAAAGCCGCTTCCCCCCGTTTCAAACATGCCCACGATTCGCCATTGATTTCCCACAAATTTTACTTCCTTGCCGATCTGGGCACCTTCAATGCGTTTGGCGACAGCGGACCCCACGATCACCTCGCGGGCGCCCCAGGCAAACATGCGCCCCGCGACGATCTTCACCTGCGGTCGGAGCTGAAAGGCTGGAGGAGATACACCCCGAACCGTCACGTTGCTGATGCCCCCCTCGCTGATTTTCGGTAGGTTGATGACGACGACCACCTCACCGGATGCAATCGGGGAGTCATCGGGAGCGCGTGCGATCTGGGGGAGGGACTTGATGATATTGGCTGTCTCGGAAGGAATGATGCTCGAGATCTCTCCGTTGGCTGCTTTGCGAGCCACGAGCACATTATCGTCGGATCCCGTTGCGATGAGGGTCTTCTGCACCCCGTACGCCATCATCAAGACAGCCGAGAAGACAAAGACGACAAGGGAGATGCCGGCGATCGTTATGGCCGTCGTCAATCGGCGCGCCACGAAATTCCTGCGCACGTATTTGAAAGGTATTTTCATTTTCACTCCCTCTACGCGCGGGACTGTCTTACCCGATAAAGCGCAAGCCTTCAACAATGGTGGTTCTCCGAGCGCGCTGGATCGGGAAAATGGATGCGACGACACCAACGAGCAGCGCGGAGAGCCCGGCCAGCACCACCGTCACGAACTCGACGTAGAAGACGGGGAACCATCCCTTTGGCACGAACGCTTGGAAGGCAGCGACAAAGGGATATGTGAACAAAAGGCCAAAGCCGCCTCCCAGGAACGAAATGAGCAGCGACTCTCCCCCGATAAGGCCGACCAGGTGGCCGCTGGAGAAGCCGAGGGTTTTCAACACCGCATACTCGAGAGTTCGTTCTCGCGCGGACATGATCATCGTGTTTCCCAGTATCAACATGATGATGCCGATGATGACGAAGGACATGACATTGAGCGACGTGATGATCACGCTGGCCGAGCTGATAAATCCCTGCTGGAACTGCCGCTCGCTCTCGGTCTTCGTTTCCGCTCGGGAGTTCTTGAAGAGAGCGTCGATGTCGTTCGAGATCCTCGCCGCATCGTCCGGATTCTTGATGCGGATGACATACCACCCCACGTCGCCCCCACGTCCCAGCATTTCCTGTTTCATCTGCTCGTCAACGTATGTCCAGTGGAAGAACATCTGGGTCGCATCCGTTGTCTTGTCGCGCGGGCGGTAGATGCCGCGCACGACAAACGCCCATTTGCCAGGGTAGATATCCCCTTCGAGCTGCATCAGATCTCCGAGCTTCAGGTTGTACCTCGTGGCGATGTCGGAACCGATCACGCAGGCGTTGCGCTCGCGCTGGAAGGCCTCGAACTGGTCCTTCGGCACGATGAATTCGGGATAGACGTCGAAGATCGTCTTGGCATCGACCGCCAAGCGCGCGAAGAACTGATTCTTATCAATATAGACCCCGCCAAACCAATTGGCGTACGTGATCTGTTCGACCCCCGGCACCTTGGCAATTTGGTCCCGATAGGCGTACGGCAGGGGGAAAATGAACGACACCGCGTTGCGCGTAATCAGCCTGTTTGCTGCAGATGCCTCGACGCCCGAATACCATGCGGTCACGACGGTGCGCAGGAGACCGAAAGCGAGCACGGCGATCGCGATGCCGAGAATCGTTAGGAACGACCGGAGCTTGTGGCGTAACGCATTCTTCAGCATCAGCTTGAACACTCGCATCGTGGTCCTCCTACGTCAACTCGCCTTTGTCGAGCTGGCGCACGGTGTGTGCCCGTTCAGCCGCCCGGGGATCGTGAGTGACCATGACGATAGTCTTCTTGTATTCCTTGTTCAGCCGCTCGAGTAGCGTCAAAATCTCGTCGGCCGAGTTCTTGTCGAGGTCCCCTGTGGGTTCGTCCGCGACAAGAAGCGTCGGGTCGGTGACAATAGCGCGTGCGATCGCAACTCGCTGTTCCTGGCCCCCCGAGAGCTGCTTCGGATAGTGGTGCATCCTGTCGGCGAGGCCAACCACATTTAGCGCGGTCTCGACATGCTCTCGCCGCCCTTTCTTCGACAGGGGAGTGAGGAGGAGCGGAAGTTCGATGTTCTCGAATGCCGTCAGCACCGGGAGAAGGTTGTAGAATTGGAAGATAAATCCGATGTGCCGCGACCGCCATTTTGCGAGCGCCGACTCCCCCAGCTTCGCAATATCCGTGCTGTCGATGACGACCGCGCCGGTGTCCGGCTTGTCAATGCCGGCAACCAAGTTGAGGAGCGTCGTCTTACCTGATCCCGACGGTCCCATCAGCCCGAGGAACTCTCCTTCCGGAACTTCCAGCGTAATATTCTTCAGCACAGGAATCTTGAAGCTGTCTCGCCAGTATGATTTTGAGACGTTCTGAACCGTGATAAGGGCAGCCATGTCTACTCCGACTGAAATGATGAATCTGCTACTTCACGACCACCTTTGTGCCGTGACGAATTGAATCATCGACGCGTGCAATCACCTTCTCACCCGCCGAAATGCCGGACGTGATTTCAATGAGCCCCCCCATTGCCTTTCCAGCGCTGACAGGAATCTCGACCGCAGCATTGCCACGGACCGCGTAGACGACCGTTCTACCATCTCGCAGCGGAACAGCAGCGGCAGGAAGGGTGAGGACCGGTCTGGCCTTCGAGGCGGAGGTTGCATCCTTCGCCAGGAAGAGAACCTTCGCGCTCATCTCAGGCAAAACCTTGCTGTCGTACGATCTGAATGCGACCTTGACCATCACCGTCGCCTTCGCCCTGTCCGCTGTGGGGACGATCTTGTTGACGTACCCCTGGTAATGTGTTCCGGGATACGCGTCGAGCGTGATCTCGCAAGGCTGGTTCACCGATATCCGCTCGATGTTGGACTCAGAGACGTCGGCCTCGACCTCCAGCGATGACATGTCCGCGAGCGTGACGACCGCTGATCGTGAGCTGACGCTTGCAGCCATCGGGGCGACCATCTCGCCGACATCAGCGTTCTTCGTGAGGACGGTTCCATCAAAGGGGGCGCGGATATAGGTGTTCTCGAGTGCGACTTCAGCACCGGTGACCTGCGCTTTGGCAACATCGATGGACGCGAGAACTTGCTGGTAACGCGCTTCTGCAGCGTCATAGTCAGCCTGGCTCGTCAATCCTCTCCCGAGCAGGGTCTTCTGCCGATCGAGCGATCGTTGGGAATCCTTGAGCAGTGCCTCGTTCAACTTCAGATTCGCCTTCGCCTGGTCGACCTGAGCTCTGATATCGGAGTTCTCGATGCGCGCGATGATCTGCCCCTTCTTCACCTTGTCACCTTCGACAACACCCAGATACTCGAGTGGTCCGGTTCCTTTCGATGCCACTGCCGCTTTTCGCTGGGCGACGACGTAGCCGCTGGCGGTGAGTACTGCGTTGGCCTGCGAGGGCGACGAGTATGAGGCGGCTGTGAGTTGCACCTCGGGATCCTGACTCAGCGGGCCGGCTGTGAGGAAGTAGCCACCCAGCGCCACCGACAGGATGGCGGCAGCGATGCCAAGAATCAGTGTGTGCCGGGATTTCTCCGAAGGTTCCTTTGCGTCAGCCGGGCGATCGATGCGCAGCCCTGAGAGATCAATAGATTCATTTTGTGTAGCCATGGGATCAAGAGTCCTGTATCGTTAATCTGACGGACATTCCGAATGATTCCTTGTCCTGGAATCCGGATTCACATCAAAGAACACGAAAAAGAGAACGCGAAGTTGCAGTTCTTATGGGTGTAAATCGGTGAACGGCGGACCTTCTTCGGTACATGGGGAATCAACGGTGGAGCCTGAGGATCCCCTCACGACTTCACCCCTCAGTGTCACGACTTGCTCCAAACGCTTGAGACTGCCCCACCATGTTCATGCTGACCTTCAGTGCACGAGACACGACCGATGGACAAGGTCTCCCCAAGGAAGCTGGTGAAACGACGGACCGGTTCAGAGTCGAAACCGAGAGAAGGGTGCTGCCTAGATCTCGCCCGGCGGTCAAGCGCCGGTACGGAGACCGCCATTGGGCCGATAGAAACCTCACTCCGTGAAGTATCAAACTAGTTCTTGGGTGAAATCGTTCCCCTGTCCTCCCGCGCAAAATCCTTCCATTGGCTAGGCTCTTGGGAATGGGGCTTTCGTGCATACCAGGAGGCCGGAACAAGGCATTCCGCGGTAGGGATAGTCCATTCTGTCCTGTGCTGCACGCCCCGACGGGCATTCGGGCTGCGAAGAGATTTCGGGACCGATGACGGCTGCCCGGGAGGCAACGTAGAGCACGCTCCGGCAGAAATGAAGAAGAACGGCGCTGAGGTTGTGCATTTTGCCACGGGGTTGGTGGTTGGGTATCCGCCCTGTCCGTATCTTTTTGAATTTCGCCAGTTCGTAAAGGAGAAGTTCGGACTGGAAGTGGTCATGGGGACGCATCCGATTCCACAAAGCTACTACGAAACACACACCAAGCTGGGCACGTGGGAATCAGCAGAGTGGAAGGACGTCATCGCCCCGACGCTGGGAGATGAGAAGACGCGTCTGGCCTACGGCTGAGCGTGCAGGAAACTTGAGTGATCGATGGCGCGTCGGAATGAGTGCCAGCCACGTCTTGCCAGGGAAGAATCGCCGTCCGCACGCTGCTGCTGACCTGTTCAAGCTCGTCATGCGCACCGCGTTTACACTCGCCCAAGAGGACGAATCAGTTTTGATTTTTTTCCCGAGCTCCTCAGTCCGCCAGGGTCTACATTCAACACTATCCTCGAATTGCCCACCGGACGATGTTTGCCAGCTTCGGTGGTGTCCCCTGCATCAGAATTGCCACGCGAAAGACCCGTCCCCCAGCCCAGACAAAGAAGAGCGTGCAGAGGAGGACGCCCACCAACCCAACATATGGTTGCCAGGTCGGTACGCTGCCCGGTGTGCAGAGCCTGAGCACCATCAACAACGGTGTAAAGGGTGGAATGAGAGACGCCCACGTCGCAAAACTGCTCAAAGGCTCCTTCACCACCGGGAAGTAGATGAACATCGGAACGATCGCCGGTATGATGGTCGGGAAGCTCAGGGACTGGGCATCCTTTGCCTCGCTGCAGGTAGAGCCCAATGCTGCCGAAATTGCCCCGAACATGATGATCGCGAGAAGCATGTACACAACGAACCACGGAAGCACATGAAAGGGGACATACTCTTCGTATCCCATGGAGTGGACCGCAACGACCCCACCGATGATATACACTGCGGAGCTGGTGAGGGAGAGAGCCATTCCGCTGAGCAGTTTGGCCGACATGAACTCGAATGGCTTGATAGAACCGAGCAACACTTCGGCAATGCGCTGCGTTTTTTCTTCCATGACCGACTGGAGCATACCGGGGACGCTCATCATGATCATCAGAAGCATCAACATCATGATAACAATGGGAATTACAAGCGCCTCAACGGGGTTCGCTTTCCGTGCATCTTCGATATTCCCGGTCGACTCATCGACTGAAAGGAGGCCCAGTCCGTCCACACCGACCCAAGAGAACAAATCTTTGACATCCGATTCTTTGATGCCGGCGTCTGCCAGCCTCAGTTTGCGGAGCTGGTTATTTATCGGCCAGGAGATCCAATTCCGCAAATCATCCATGGCGGCGTTTTTGGCATAGTAAGAAATGCGAAAGGCTTCTCTGTCCTCGCCAGGGTGCACGACCTGAGGGCCGATGTCAAGAAACGCGTACAATTCTCCTTTCCTTACCCGGTCGGAAAGTGCGAGATGCTGTGCTTTTGGATCATCCTTGTTCGGTTCCACTCGTTCAAAGAAGTATGCGGGTCTGATCTTCTTTCCCGTTCCTTCCTCAAAGATCTCCTTCGCATTGCGGTACTCTGCGGCATCCATGAGAGCCTGGGCAATCACTCCTGAACGGTCAATGACTGCAACATGCTTGTCGGAGGTATCGACGCGGTCTTTCAGGAGAAAGAAGGCAATGAGACTTCCGCCCATGAACAACGGTGCGAGCACGAGGCCGATGATGAAGCCTTTCGTCTTGACCGCCGCTTTGTATTCCCGTGCGGCAAACCGAAGAACCTTACGCATGTTCCACCTCCTTCGCCTCGGCTCCGGCGATCCTGATGAAGATGTCGTGCAGCGATGGCTTCACGATCTCGAAGCTCTGAACCCGCGTTCGCTCGAGAATTGCCTGCAGGATCGCGTGGGGATCGCCGTCGGGCGCCAGCCGCAGTTCCTGTGCTTGTCCATAATCGTTCATCCTCTCGACGCCCCTGAGATCGCGCAACGCCACGGCGCCGTCTCTCGATCGCACTCGAATGGTGTCGGCCCCGTATCGATCTTGTATCGAAGCCAGTGTCCCGTCCAGGACCTTCTTTCCCTTGAAGATCATCAAGATGAAATCACACATCCTCTCGGCCATGCTCATGTCATGGGTGCTGAAGATAACGGTCGTTCCGGCCGCCTGCAGCTCGAGGATGGCATCCTTCATGGCTTCGGTGTTAACCGGATCGAGGCCCGTGAAAGGCTCATCCAGGATCACAAGTTCCGGCTGGGCGACCACGGCGGCAATGAATTGGACCTTCTGACTCATCCCTTTGCTGAGCGTCTCTACCTTCTTGTTCGCCCATTCAGCCAGCTGTAATCGCTCCAACCATCGGTCGACCTTTTCCCTGATGCCGTCCCCATTCTTCAGGCCGCCAAAGAATTCCAGCACTTCCCGCACCTTCATCCGTTTGTACAAGCCGCGCTCCTCGGGCATGTAGCCGATCCTGTCGCAGCTGGAGGGGCTCAGCGGCTCACCGAAGACGTGGATCTCGCCGCTGTCCGGATAGAGAATGTTCATGATCATCCGGAGCGTTGTCGTCTTTCCGGATCCATTGGGCCCAATGAAGCCGTAGACGCTCCCCTGAGGCACCGTGAGGGAGAGGCCATCGACGGCGACATGCTTCCCAAAGGTCTTCGTGACGTCCGCTAGTTCAATCGTGGATAGCATATGAGCCTGATATGCTGAGCAAGAGGGAAGTTCTTGAGACGGCACTTATCTTGTCTCTTTCTTTGCAAGTTCGATATAGGAAGGAAGACCAAAATATTCCTTTTCGCAGAGAGCCAATGCAGTTCCACTCAATTTGTTGTCACGCAGCTTCATCTTCAGATAGACCGTATTCGGGGATTGCAGTGCTTCTTCAAGAGGAAGGCTGGCCTGGAAATTCGCCACGAAGATTCCGTTCTGAAATCGGGGCGGCGACGCCAACTTGTGCATCGTCTGAGCGGAGTTCGAATCGTCCGGGAAGATCATTCCGAGGTTTCCATCCTTGTCGCAGTTCAGCTGCACCGGTATGGTCTCATTGTATGTCGTAATCTTTCCAATCCATTCCCCAATCAGAAGAGGAGGTGGAGAGAATGTTCTTGAACCTCCTGAAACTGCGCTACTCTGCTGAGCCTTCCAGCCTCGTTCGTACTTGGGGAGCAAGGTTGCCAAGATGGGGTCATAGATTCTTGGCAGTTCGATATTCTCGCCATTACACAGGACAGCTACGACGATGTTTTCCGAAGGAAGGAGAAGCATCATTGTCCGAACGCCCGGCATCCCTCCGCCATGGGTCACCACATCGTATCCGTATCGTTCCCCCACATCCCATCCCAACTTGTATCGACTCGATGGCAGCTTTGAATCGACCGACTCCTGCATTTCTTCGATCGTGTTATCGCTCAGAATCTGCCTCTGGTCACTCAGATGGTTTTTCAGATGAAACATGCCGAATCGCACGAGGTCGTGTGCGCTTGAATAGACTGCGGACGCTCCCCGAAGATGGTAGTCATAGAACGGCGAGATGTCTCTGTTTTCGATATATCTCGGTGCGATGGAATCGGCCGGGAGTGGTTCCATCAAGACGGCGGTGTTCCGTAGCCCGAGCGGCTCGAAGACCTCGGATCGCATGAATTCTGGAAAGGCTTTCCTCGATTCTCGTTCGATGATTGTGGCAAGAATGGCATACCCCAGATTTGAATATTCGTAGCGGTCCCCCGGTGCCGCCACGAGAATTCCGAAGTGCCGTATGGTTTCCTCCGGGGTCGGTCTCTTCCCTGAATCTCCTCTGCAAAAGTGCCAATACATGGGAAGCCCGGCCGTGTGGTGCAAAATGCGTTTCACGGTGGCTTCCTCGCCCTTCCCCTCAAATGCCCGCAAAGTCACCTCCCCCAGATAAACGTTTGCTGGTTTGTTCAAATCAATCAGACCCCGCTCCACGAGGACCATGAGACCTGTAGCAGTCATCGGCTTAGCGATGGAGCCAACAGAGTACATGGTCTGAGCGGTAGCCTTGATGTTCTTCTCCTTGTTCGCCCAGCCGAATCCTTCTTCCCAGATGATCTTCCCGTCTTTCGCGACCGCCACGGCGATGGATGGGACGCCCGCTTCTTCCACGTACTTCTGAATCCGAGTCTTGACTTGGTCAAATTGGACACTCGTTGTCTCCGAACGGTTGCTGCAAGACCAGGAAAGAGCCAGGAGAAAAAAAGCGAATCGGACGGGCGCGAGCGCCTGCTTCAGGGTAAGGTGAGATTCCATCTCTTTTCTCCTCGTATTCCTATCCATGGCTTATTGTGAAATTTCGGTCAGCAAACGGATCCCCCAATAGGAAAGCCAGATGATCAACAATACGACGATCGCATGTCTTTTTATCTTCGTTTTCGTTATGAGTCGTAGTCGTATTCCGCTCAGAGCTTCAATTGACCAGACGATTGAGACCAGGAGTAACCCGATGAACACAACAGGCCCCATGAGATGAAGCCGGAAAGAGGCAGCCAGGTGTCCGTGTGATACTGCATGGAGTGAGCGAGTCAGTCCGCACGTCAGACAGCTATGGCCCGTGAGCTCGTGAAACGCGCACGTCGCGAAAGGAAGATTCTCCGGCGTCACGAGGAAGAGCATCAACAGGCCAAGAAGCAATCCCGCGGCCAGGAGAGCCCTTGCTCTCCGATCTGCAGATGAGAGCGTGTTTTCCCAGTTGATCGTCATTTCCGCTTCGCGCTTAGACTGTCATTGTCTGTCCCTCGGCCGGCTTCGCATCAGGCCGCGGGAAAATGTGATACTCAGGGCCAAATTGCTCAAGGAATTCGACGCTGAACGCCCGCAGGGTATATGAAATAGGCAGGAGCACCACGGCGTTGATGTAGGGAATGATCAAGAGAACGAAGCCGATGCAGCAAGTGAGAAAACCCCCGATGATGACTCCGATGACAATGAGTATGGTGAGAAGGAGGATCAGGAGTCCATATCCGAGAAAGTGGAAGAAGTTTGACAGGAACAGGGGGAGAAACATCCGCACGGCCTTCGGTGTCGTGATCCGGTATTTGTACATGATCGGGACAACAAAGTCGTAGAGAAGGAGTTCGATGTAGCTTGTCAGGATCACAATGGCAAGGAAGCCAAGGACCATCAGGATGACGGGCACGATGAGCACGGCCGTCTCTGTACTGCTTTCGTACTGGCCATAAAGTGTCGAGAAGCAGGCGGTCAGGTAGAGGATCACGATGGCAAAAACAAGCAGCCCAAGAGAAAAGCTCCAGACAAACAGCGAATTGCCTTCGACTCTGTACTCGTGCCACGGATTGACAACGAGTGCCCGGTCGTGAACTACGTTGTCCAGAAACATGAACTTGCCTCTGGAGCTCAGCCAGGTGAAGAGGAGTGCTAACAGGAAGATCACGAAGATACCAAAGACAATGAGCATGAACCAGATGGGATGGTTGAGAAGCCACTCCCAGGCTCTTTCAGGAAAGTATATGATGTCCCCCCAGTCGAATCTCCCTTGCCCTCTTTCTCCGGATCCGCCGCCACCATGACAATCGGTTAGTCCCGCCAGGAACGCCGTGAATCCAACGACAAACCACTTCTTCAGATCGAAGGATTGAAAAAGGGCTTTCTTCGTCCGCTTCCATCCGCGGGACAAGGGTTCAATGTATTGGATGTTCATCGTCACTCCTAAGTATGGTTGATCGAAATGAATGATGGAATTGCCGCTATCGTTCACTGAGCCGAGTCTTTACTCATGCTGCACCCCACTGTCTAGCCGATTCCAGTTGCAGTATATCATTCTCTGAATCTTTGTGCAATCTCCAAATCATCGTCGGCATCAGTTTTCCTTTGTTCTGATCTTCTTCAATGCCTCCTCCGCGTACATCCGCACCTCAAAATCCTCGTCCAACAACGCTTCTCGGAGAGTTTCAATTGTCTTTTCCGAGTGGAATTCCATCAACGCTAGGACGGCGGCACGTCGTACTTGTTTGCTTTCGTCCTTTGTTGCTTCCTGAAGTGCTGGGATGCCTTTTTCCAGCTTATTCTTTCCTAGTTCGGCCGCACAGAATGCCCGAGGATACCACCACGGTCCTTTCTTCAGTCCGGCTATCCACGCGTCAACCGCCCGCTCGGAGCCCAGCTTCCAGAGCGCTCCCCCCACAATATCATAGGGGCAATCTGACATCTCTTCAAGACACTGAACCAGGGGTCCAACCGCTTCCTTGGCTCCAAGATCGCCGAGAGCCATAGCGGCTGCCCGAGTCGCTTTCAGTGTGGTATCACGCAGCGCTTGGATGAGAGGCGGAATAGCATCCGGATGTTTGATCTGTCCCAGCGCACTTGCTGCAGCGCTCGCGATATCTCTTGTTTGATCCCGAAGCGCCTCAACAAGCGGCTGGATTGCCGTCTGTGAACCCGTTCTCCCCAGTGACCCGGCGGCTGATCTCCTGACGTATGGGTCCCTGTCATACAACAGTGCGATCAGAGGTGAAACCACCCCTTCTGATTTCATGCTGCCGAGTGCGGCGGCAGAATATGCTCTCACTTGCGGTTGTTCATCGCTCAACAGGGCGATGAGCGATTCCATTGCCGGTTCCCCAATTTTTTCCAACTCGGCTGCGGCACGTCGTTTCTCTCCGAAGTTCTCTGCTTCCTTCAGCACTCGTGCGAGTGCTTCTACCTGCTGCTCGGACGCTTCCGTTGTTCTCTCCGGCAGTGGGACTAACCCTCCGTAGAAGGCTGATGTCCCCAGGCAGAGAACAACGTAGAAGGCAAGCACCGCGAGGATTTCCCGCTTTCGTTCAGGATGGTCCTTCTTGAACATCAACCGCAGTGGAAGAGTGAAAGGCTTTGCGATGAGGCGCGGCAACGGGAAGAGGAACGGCGTACGTTGTTGATAGGACTCGTACGACTCTCCAAGAATCCTCCTCAACTTCAGCTCCTCAAGCATTGCTACGCCAATGATGATCATCGTCGAGAGCAGCCAGGGGAGGCTGTTGGAAAGTTCATAGCAGAGCCTGATGTTGCTGCCGGGAAGGAAGATGATTCCATAGCTCCAGACGATCCAGCCAAGATATTGCGGATGTCGTGAAAGACGATACACCCAGAAATCTGCGACCGCCTTCTTCTGCAATTTCGCATAGAACCAAGTTAATGTCCCTAGGAAGAATATAAGCAGGCCCGAACCCGTGATAACGATGGGGAGATTCGCCCAATGGTTGAGACCGGTGAATGACCAGAACCTGGCGAGAGCATCGAACGGCAAGTTGATGATCTCACCAAGACGGAAGAGGCTGAATGAGACATCCAGGAGCGGCAGCCACATAAGTCGTAAAAAGCCCAATCCACCCAGAAAGAACATTGTCGCTGCGAAATAGCCGAAGACGGGGAGAAAGAGGACAAAAGCACCTGCAGCACTCCAGCCGGCCTCTTCTGTGACGAATCCTATGACAATCAGCACGACGACGAGAGCAAGACAAATGTATCCGATTGGACGGAGATGGAAATAATCCAGATATAAGTCGGTCTTGTAGTCGCTCAGCTCGTTCAGCCCCGTGGCAACGTCGGGAGCACCGATGTTCTCAGAGAGGAATGTATCAAGCAAGCGAGGCAACTCAATGGATGCAAACGTTAAGCCGGCGGTAAAGACTAGAGCGAGAAAAGTCAGAAAGAGAAGTGGCTTCGTTTGACCTCTCATAACTTGATTCCTTCCACGGAATCCTGATGACTTCGAGAATGCGCGGATGAGCTCATTCCGACGCCTCGCTTCTTCTCACCGGCGCGATTCAATGATTCGCCGTGGATAGTCCACTGAGCCGAGCCGCTCCAGTTTTCCGTGTTTTTGGGACATGATTCCTATGACACACCCATCTGAATCGATCACGGGAGAGCCGCTGAGCCCGGGCATCCTGTTGTCTGAGAGCAGCTTCGTCGAGATGATAACAGATCCTTCCAGGGACTCGACGTAGTTCCCCTCATAGATTCTCTGCGTGCAGCTTGTGTCGGTGTAGCGCCATCCGACAATGAATACGGGTTCGCCCGGTTGAAGCGGATCGGTTCTGAATTTCAGGGGTTTGATGTTCTTCGATTTCTGTTTAATGGAGAAGAGGAGCCAATCACGTTGCGAAGGAATTCGGCCGAGCGCTTCAGTCGAGTCTGCATTGAGAAGCGAGTCGGCGACCACGACGTCGGCCGGATTGTTCTTCGGGAACATTCTCCACTCTTTGAGTGAGTTGGCGAAGAACACAGATTTCATCGTATCCGATTTGAAGTACGTCAGGATGTGCTTGGCTGTTGCCACAAGAGTGTCCTTGCCGGTATCGAGCAGGAAGGAACAACCGGCGATGGGAAATTTCTTCCCCACGTATTCGATCTGGTTGATCATCGTGATCTGCGGCCATTCGTTCTCAGGCCTGTTGATCCATCGCTGATCTTGCTGCTGCCGGCTCAGTTCGGAGGCTCCAAAGAAGAGCAGCACACCGACAGCGAGCGCAACCCTTGAATGCGTCGACAAAGACTCAGCAAAACCGTATTGAAGAGCAACCATTGTCCGATCCTCCGGGATGAGACAGCCCATCCGTGTGAAGCTGCTCGTTCGACGCCCCCCTCGTCCTCCGCCCCAGGCTGGTAATTGTTGCGCTCACATCTTCAATGCCACCACCCCCTCAAGAGCGGGTTCCTGACCGAGAGGAAGCGGTCATTTCCTCTGGCGCTTGAAGATAGCTACTATGTCCCGTGACGACCCGTATCCCTGGTGAGTGGCGAACGCAGTCACTAACTCCCACCCTTGTTCACCCAGTTCATTCATTCTCGTGTTGAGCACCGATTCATCGACATTTCCACCGAGAAACCCTCCGCGCGCCGGAAACTTCAAGGTTCTGTAATCCCAGAGTCCTGCTTTTTCCACAGTGTTCTCCTTGATTCAGCGATTGCTCCCTAGCTTTTCTCTTTTCAGTGATGACAGGGTTTCCGCCCCATGGTTCCCAACCTCCATCTGTGTGCAGGCTTCGCATCTTGCGGGAGCCTCTTCTGGTGAACGATGATTCCACTGGTAACAAACCTTCGTGTGTGATGATCGTACCTTCCCACAAACCCATCAACTTGGCGAGCGGTCGCCAAAGACGGGACGAACTGTCACCTACCGTACATGGTTGAACAGCGAGGGCAGCTCTAGTTGTCTTTGACCTTTCTTCAGTTCTTCGGAAAGGTTCATGACCACAACCTCATTGAAATCCCAGAGGTTGTAGATGTGAACAATACCTTTCTTCAGATCATAAATATTGGAATACACCGTAAGGGCTCTGCCTTCCTGGTGGGTCTCGTCGAGGACCTTCCGGATGAGTTCAACGCTCAGCTCCTTCGATTCGGAGAGGATCTTGTCAGCGGTCATGTATCGCCAGCAGGGGTAGTTGCCGTCCTTAACATTTGACATCACGAAGTTCGTGGCGATCTGGTACCACGTGGTGCTCCTGACGAATTGGACCTTGCCCTGGCCGTACTCAACCACCATCGACGCTCCCGACCGGTCAGCGACGGGAAACCGGGCCCGGCCAAGTGCCGGAACGTTGTATTTCTCAAAGAGCGCTCGAACGTCTTCGCACGTGGCGCACGTTGCGAGGACGCCCATCATCACATTCAAGGGATACGTCGGCTTGCTCGAGTCGGGCTTCCAACCTGTGGGCGCAAGGGCATTGGCGTCGATCAAAAGCCCCTGATCGTTCATGCCCCCCTGGACTGGAGCGTCATCATAGCCAAAGACGATGCGACCATAGTACTTCTGTGTCGCCGGAACGAAAGTCACAGTCGTCTGTAGGTGATCTCGGTCTTCGTTGTTTCCGACCAGAACGAGGCCACCACGGGCTGCCATGACGATGGTGCAGCCGAACGCGCGGGATGGAATCTGAGATCCGTTCTGAAGGTTGTGTCCGGGATTTCGTAGGTGTGAGGAAACGTCTGTTCTTGTCTGACTAAGGAGAGAGAAGAGTAGAAGGACGGCAAACACATTTGAGCAATGGAATCGCATCGGGATTACTCATTTAATGGTTAAAGCCGGGAATGGATTGCGCCAATCTGCGTCGTAGCGCTTCTGGTCTATTCATGGTTGAACGGTAAATGCCCTCTCATTCGCCTTGACTGTGGTGGATGTCCGCCTACTGCCGAAGATTGTTCAGTACCGTCCCAAGCATCGCATCGAGTATCGGAAAGCCGCCCTCATCTGTGTCGCTGTTATACAGCACCACCATCGTCACGCCGTGGTCGGTGAAGTGTCCCACAAAAGCCCGGTATCCCGGAATACTGCCGAGGTGACCCCGGGCGCGCTGATCCCGCATCAGTTGCGGATTAATTTCCATAACGCCCAGTCCATAATCGATGAACAGCGGGCCGTCCATTTCCTGCTGTTTGGGGTGCACGAAAGTCAACATCTCATCAAGGGAAGATGCTTTCAGCACCTTGCCGGCAAAAAGCGCCTGCGTCCAAGTTGCAAAGTCTTTTGCCCGGGTGTAGAACAGGATGCGGGACAGCGAGGCAATCCAGTTTCTGGACTTCGAAAATACATCTTCAGGTGTACCGTCGGAATTGGTATCAACCCAGGGGTGTGCAATCTCAAAGCGGCCGGGGACTGGTTTTGAGAAATCGAGCAACATGCCATCGATACCGAGAGGATCGAGCAAGCGTTTCTGGATCTGCTCAGGTACCGTAGACTGGGTGACTTTCTCGACAATCAGCGTTGCTAACTGATAACCTGCCTGCGTGTAGTGAAAGCCCTTGCCTGGAGTAAAATACGGTTTGCCACCGAGTTTCGTGAAGATCTCATCGATAGTCCACCATTTCTCGAAATCAATTGAATCGTAGGGTATCCGGAAAGGACCACCGGGATGCGGGACCATATCGTAGAGCCCGTTCGTATGGTTGAGGAGCTGCCGGATCGTAATCGATCCGTCGACGTCCGGGTAAGGAGGCAGGTATTTGCTCACCGTATCATCCAACGAAAGCAGACCGTCTTCACACAGGTCGAGCACCAGGGCAGCCATGATGAGTTTACCAGCGCTACCCATATCGAACAACATGTCAGTCGTGATAGGCTGAGCTGGATAAGATTCGCCACTCACCCCCAGCCAAGGGCGATAGCCGGGGATAATGATGGCGACAGAGACTCCCATCACGTTTGTCGATTGGCGCGTACTATCCAACACGCCCTGCAATTCCTTGGCGTAGGGGAGTTCTGGTTCAACCTGCTTGCTGCACCCGACAAACAAAGATATGGCCAGGACAGAAAACAGAAGCTGCTTCATTTTCATCGCTCGCCTCCTATTTCTTCCGTCAGAGAGTCAAAGAACTTACGTAGTAGTCCACTTGAGTGTGTTGAACTGTTTTCCCCTCAAACGCGATCAGCGATTGTCCTTCACTTCGTAAACGTAGATGTTGTCCCTCTCGAGAAACGTGTACAGGTGTACAAGCACGAAATCCGTCTTCTCCATCGTCGCCAGGATTTTCTTCTTGCTCCAGAAATGGTCACGGTCCTGGGGGACCTTCTCGGGATCAGGATCGATGATAGCCAGAAATGCTCCGGGCTTCAAGGCCGGAATGACATTCTTCATCCATTCCACGGGTTTATCGAAATCATGGAATGCCATCATAATCACCACACCATCGAGCTTTCCGTTTGGGAAGAGCGGGTCATCGACTTTTCCTATCACTGTCGTGATCCTATGAACGCCCTCCTCTTTGCACCTCTCCTCTATCCGTCGCAGAGCCCTTCGGTCGATGTCGTTGGCATAGACTCTTCCCGTTTCGCCGACTCTCTTTGCCAAATGAAACGTGAAATAGCCCTGCCCTGCGCCCGCTTCCCCGATAACCATCCCGGGACCGATGCCGAGCGAATCCATGATCTTCTCCGGCTGCTGCCATGAATCACGCTGAGAGTTCTGCGCGTTCGCTCCGGGCGCATCGAGCCAGAGAAACAGACAAGCGATCAACGATATGCCAGCTCCTGATCTTCGCAGCATCACACATTCCTCCAGCTTTCGTAGTTCATTGAGATGCCAGGAAAGGTGCCGCTTTCCGGGACACCGAGGAAGCCTCCTCACTTTCGAATCTTGCCTTGTTCATAGTCGAACCGCTCCCCCATCTTCCTCGGTAGGGAAATTGGAAGGTCGGGGATCTTGGATTTCCATGCTTTCTCGAAGTCGACATAGATCGTGTCACCCGCTTTGGCATGCATTGGGAACACCAGTCGCGGAGAGAATTCCCGGAAGAGGAGCAAGTTCTGAGCGCTGTATTTCCATCGCTCTTCGTGCACGGGAGGCACAAATGCGATATCAATCGGCTCTGCTTTCGTTTTCAGGAACTCGTACTCCGCTACCGGATCATCCGGCTGGCAATCGCCGTTGTGATAGATGACGAGTCCGTCGACCTTCACCAGCCACGCTACTTCCGGGACACCCGAGTGATGAGAGTTGATGGTAGCGATCTCAAGTCCGCCGGAATTGTATTCGGCCCTCGGACCGACAAGATAGTGAAACGAGGTGTCGTCTGCAGCTTTCCAACCGAAGAAGTACTGGATATCGGGGACCGTCTTTTTCCATTCAAGGATGACTGGATCGTAATGATCATCGTGGGAGTGAGAGGCAAAAACCCGGACTGACAGATCCTTGATTTCTTCCGGATGGATCCAGCCGTTCGCTAAAGACGGCTTGGATGGACGCGATTTAGGCTGCTGGCCGTCGCGCAGCTCTTGGTAGTCAAAGATGAGGAGATACTTGCTCGTTCGGACAGCAAAGCCGCAATGACCGAGATACCAGATCGAAACGTCTCCCCCGATCGCGGCTTCCACGGCCGAGGGCAAGATCAGGTCTATCCAATCGTTGGCGCTGTTGAAAGAGGAATTCCCGGGGTACTCAACACTTTCTTTCTCCCCCTCCTTAAGGTATATGAATCCCACTTTGAGCTTTAGGTGTACTCCGCTGAACTTCTTGCGGCTGATTCGGTATTCTCTGCCGTCGTTCTTCCCATAAATGTCCCCATATCGTTTCGTGTCGAGAGGCTTACCCGCAGCTTGCCACTCTTCCAGTCGTGCCAGATTGAATGAATTAACATTCGCGCTCCACTCCTTCGTCACACCCACTTTGAATGTCGGGCTTTCTCTAAATGGGCTGGCCCCTTCACCGAGCCTGTCAGACGAATGCAGATTGCAGTATTGCTTTTCGTCGTTCGCGAAATAGACTTCACTGAGCATGGTTGCTGCGGGTTTTGAGGATTTCAGACCCAGATACAGATTTTCGGAATCAGCCAAGAGACAGAGAATGCAGTTCTCAGACATTGGTACAGCGAGAGCGCCATCCCATTCTCCTGGAGAAAACATCCCGTCAGGTGTGATCCTCGTGTTGTTCCTGAGAGGCACCAAGACGCTTTCGGATTGTTCCCTGTTGGGCTCCTTTTTCGATGACTGCATAGATTGTGCGGTTACACTGCACGAATACACAATCAGGAATGACAAGGTCAGGACAAGTGTTTTCATCCAGGACTCCTTCATAAAGTTGTTCTCAACGGGGAAACGTTGTTGAATCTTCCAATCCTTCGATCCCAACATCCTCATTTTGTCTGATCTGCCACGTTCTCGGGAGATGGACCAAAGAAGTCCTGTCTCACCTTGTTGTTAAACTGCAGCACATAGATCAGATACCCCCAGTAGATCAAACCAAGGATGTCCGTCACGCGATCCAGATACAGCATTCGATCCCAGTCGATTCCAAATCTGAAATACGACAGGAAGCGCGCGGCTTCGGTGTGAAACAGAAAGCCCGACAGGGCATCGATGACGTTTAGCCATGCGATAATGAGGAGCACTATTCTCGCCCAATTCCTCTTCTGAAGGAGAAAATGGAAGAGTCCCAGCCCCAAGAGCAGGAGAACTCCATTGCTGAAGATCACCAGGAGCGGGAGCGCGAAAGGAGATCCGACGAGGCGGATGAGCCAGGACACCCCGCCGGCTTCGAGCGATTCAAGGCAAATTCTGCTGCCGAGAACGATTTCGACAATAGTTTTCGCAAGCATATACAGAACGAACAGTACTCTCAACTGAGATAGCTTGTTCATTGCCACACCCCTTTCTACTTATGACTACTTACTTCTTACTCATTCCTTCGGCCTCAGCACCTCGATGATCGACGTATCGACCCAGAAAGGCGCGTATGCCCCATCGACACTGCTGACGAAGAAAAGGTACTTGCCATCATGAGACACGATAGGACAGAAGGCGCCCTTAATTCCCAGGCGGCTCGAGAGTTCGACTCCTGGGGTCCAGGTCCCGTCTCCTTTTCTGAAAAGGATGAGCAGCTCCTCCCCGGTTTCCCCCACTTCGGATATGATCAAATAGCTGCCATCGGGAGCTATGTAAGGTGAAAACGCTTCCACATCCTTCAGACTGGCTATCACTTGAGGCTTGCCGTATTCCCCCGCTTTGAATTCGGAAGAATAAATCCGAGAGCCTTTTTCACCGGACGCGCCGAAATAGAGGTTTCCCCATTTGTCGACAGATGCCTGCCAGTGAATTCCCGGGAACGAATTGATCGTTTCCGGCAATTCCTGGGGTTCCGACCAGCCTGACGCCGTTCGGTCCCTGACATGAATGACTTCTTTTTTCCCATCCTGAACCGGCCTGAAGGCCACGAAAAAGAGTTTTCTCCCGTCCGGAGATACAAAGGGCACATCCCCCCGGGAAAAGAACTCCGGCTCCCGCCATCGGCCATGCTCTCGCTTGGCATGCCAGATCGACGCTCCCTGATCGTCCGCATAAGCGCTCCAATACATGTCATTCCCGTCGGGCGTGACGGCGATCGCCCCATGGTACTCATGTTGGGGCGAAAGGATCCCGGGGGCGAAGGGAACCGCCTTTTTCCCGGCCTTGCGCTGTCCCATGTAGTCGCCCAGCAATTCAGGAAATCGCGCAGGGGCTTGATCGGCTCCGACGGATTTCAGATAATCGACGATCTCAGCTTTTTTCGCTTCCAGAGCGAGGTTATAGGCCGTTCTGCCGTCGGGTGTGTGCGCATTGACGTCCGGGTCCTTTTTCAGAAGCGATTTCAACGTCTGAAGGTTTCCGTTTGCCGCGGCGATGTGAAGAGGCTTCCGGCCAAACATGTTCGTCTGATTCGCCGACACGCCGAGGCCGATCAGTCGCTCGATCAATTCCGCCGACTCACTTTCCGAAGCATAGTGCAGCAAATTGTTTTTCGCGGGGCTTTCATAAAGAGGGTCGAATCCTTGCTCTCTGAATTTATCCAGGAACCTGCCGCTCCCGCTTCTTAAGGACCGGACAAGGAGGGAAAGGCTTTGAGGCGTTCCCACTTCGGGCAACCGGGCACCCCTGTCCAGAAGATATTCGGCCACCTCCTTTCGTCTATTCACCAACATCCAGGTGATCGGCATGCCAAAATTGATGTCGGCGCCTTGTTCGAGGAGCAATCGGGCCATGCCGGCTGTCTTGGCATAGAGAAGAGAGGTGTCAATTGACCGCTGTTGAGAGCACTGATATCGGCGCCCTTTTCAATCAGATATCTGGTTATCGGCTCGTTATCCACATCCACGGCCACATGCAGGGGCGTTGATTGACGGGCATTTCTTGCCTTGACCAACTGCGGATATCCTTCAATTAGCACTTTGACCTTCGCCATATCGCCGTTGCGTACGGCATCAAATATTTCCTGGGCATTCATTGTGGATGCTGTAACCAGCGTCAACAATGCGACAACGATTGCCTGAGGTGTTTTCATTTATTCCTCCATGCGCGGAAGGACCCTCAAATCAATTTCGTCCGCATTCATGCGCTATTCATCGCTGGCGAACGAAAAATGTTGCTGGACGACGACCCAGCGGCCGTCTCGTTTTTCCACTACGCCGGTCCATCGGGCATTCTCCCATGAGGCAGGTTGACCCTTGTACGTATTGATGTCATCGAGAATGCAGTAGAACCAGGCGACATCTCCACCTCGGGAGAACGTGATTCTCAGATCCTTCAGCTCATGCCGCACATACTTGAAATCGGGACTCATCCAGAACGGCACGTTCTGCTTCACGTCTTCAAAGCGTTTGACTACGCGCTTCCCAGGCGACACGCTGACATAATCGGTATCGTGACAGATGACGCTGGAGAAGAGGTCGAGGTTTTTATCCTTGGCCCAGCCGATCACCGAGCTGATGGTTCGTGCGACGATATCTCGTTCAGCTTCCTGATTGGTCCGTGGTTGAACGCGTTCCAGCGGCTTCTGGCCGAGGTAAGGGCCGGTGAGTTTAGGAGAATCGCTTTGCTGTGCATAGATCATTTGTCCCGCAACAAGCAGTAAACAGCTGATAAGAATTAGTCTTTTCATTTTGATTTTTCCTTATGCTCCATTCCATCCAGCGTACAATCCCTCTACCTTTGTTCAAAACCGGCCGCATTGATCCTGCCGCCGCAGAACCAGGTGCATTCAGACAGCCTGTTTCACGATCGCCTGGTGCATGGATCAAAGTTTCTAATTGAGTTTTTTTCTGTAGACCCTCTTTTCGATACTCACGGTCATGTCCTTCTTAATGCGGAAATGATATCCGACGCCTTCGATGTCTGAATCATACTTTTCGCCCTGCATGTACATGATCGGGTATGGCTTATCAAAAAGGGAGATATAGATTTCACCCTGAAAGTTCCACATGATATCTTTTCCACTCAGGTCGGCTTCTTCTATATCAAACTTCCGGAAAAATGTTTGCTTATCTTTTTGGGATAGATCATCCACTTGGATAGTTCCTCTGTGAAGGATCTTATCTCCAGACCTCACCACGAAACGTCCACGGCAGGTTCCTGCCGTGATCTCACCCGGGAATTCAAAAGTCAGCCGGTAGCTGAACGGGATCTTTTTACCCGATGAGGTCTCCTGTTTCGGCTCTCGGTGCGCAATGCGGGTGAGATCCAACTCAGGCCGTCCAAGCCATTCTTCGAACCATTCGACGGTCATGCGGTTCATGGTTTCCACCGTGGGACTGACGTCCACGTCCCATTTATACGGTCTGTACATGTGGGTTGCATTTTTAACCCGAACGAACCTTGTCGGCACGCCGGCCTTTTTCAATGCCTCATAAAGGATTTCGGATTGATTAATGACAACCATCCCGTCCTTCTCTCCGTGCCCGATAAGCACGGGGGGGTCTTTGGGATCAATGTAATTGAGGGGATTGGCCAGGCGGGCGAGATCAGGTTTTTCTCGGAGAGGCCCGCCGAGGAAAAGCGACGGAGGGGAATCCGGGGAGAAGACGTCCGGTCGGTCAGGCAAGTCCGTATCGTTCATCTTAAAGAAGTTGGTCGGACCAAAGTGATCGACAACGGCCTGGACGCGGCTGGAATAATCCGCGTAACCGCCCTTTCCCTCAAGATATTCGTCTCCGCCCGATGTTCCCAGCAGGACTGCCAGGTGCCCACCGGAGGAAAATCCCGTAACGCCGATCTTATTGGGATTGATATGGAATTTTCCCGCATGAGCCCTCAGCCATCTGATGACGGTCTTGCAATCATGGACAGCCGCAGGAAAGGGAGCTATGTCGCTGGTGCGGTGAGTTATAGAGACGCCGATGAACCCGTATTTAGCATAGAGGAGTGCGTCCTCAGGCGATTTGTGAACGACTCGCCACGCTCCCCCGGGAATGTCCACTATAGCAGGTGCTGGTACCCTGAGGCACTTTGGAACAGCGATATCCAGCTTCAACTCATGTCCGCCTACGACTGTGTAAACAATGTCCTTCCAGACCGTGATGTCCTGCTCGCGAAGCACTTGGGAAAAGGCGGACGAAAGACAGGTCATGAGTGCAAAAAGCAGGGACAATCTGGAATTGTTCATTCTATTGACCCACTAAGTGTGTGGTGGTGTGTTTTACAGTTTGATCGGTTTCAGCTCTTCGATTGGTTTCGCAACAGGCATCCAGTACATCCCTCCATTCACGTAAAATAGATATTTGCCATCAGGTGATATCCTGGGGCTGAGTCCTCCTCGATCTTTACTGCCCCCCTGTAGCATTGCCCCCGGCAGCCATTTACCTGATATATCCCGGTAGCTTATGAAGATACCGGAGTTTTTCGGATGTGTTTCGTCGAATCTTGTAGACACAGCATATGACTGATCGCGCACTACGTATGGAGAAGTTTCAGTAGCCTGGGTATTTATCTCCGGACCTATATTGACAGGTCTCATATCCACACCATTGACCAGCTTGGAATACATTTACATGCGGTTTCTGACCAAGATATCGGCCGGAGAGTTTAGGGAACCCTGCTTTCTGTGCGTTAACACTTGTTGCCACCATCAGCAGCAGACTGAATGTGAGAATCGTTTTTTCATTTTGAATTTTCTTCTAACAATTTTTGAATTGACCTCTATTCCTTCGGCCTTAGCTTTTCGATCACCCGGATATCGACCCACCACATATCTCCGCTGTAGCTGAAAAACAAACATTTTCCATCCGGTGAGATATAGGCTCCTCTTGCATCTGGTTTGAAACCATGCTTGGTAAGGTCAATCGCCTCTCCCCATTTGCCGTCTTTATCCCTAAAGCTTACAAATAGACTGCCGTTTTCGACATTGATATCAAAGATAATATAGCTGCCATCCGGCGCAATGCATGGATGTGTTTGATTTTCATAATGAGGGCTAATCTTCAACCTTTCATAGCGAGCAAAGAGACCGTTGTTGAAGGTCACCTTGGCGAGATAATGTTTTGGTTCACTGCCCCATACTGACTCGGTTGTATAAAGCTGACCTGAATTATCTGAGGTCAAATACATTCCCTTTCCGGCGTATTTTGGAACAGACCACCCGGTATCTGTTCTCGCTGACGCGTAGTAACCGGATTGATGTGTTTGTCCCTGCCCGAACTGCCAGAAAAAGAACAGCCATTTATTATCACTTGAAACACAAGGATGGAACGCACTGGTGCCTTGAGATATCTGCAGTGGAGCCGGTTCTCTCCATTTGCCGTTCTCAACCTTTGTGAAAAATATCGTCGGAATTAACTCATCAGATGGATGCGACAGTCTATAGAAATAGTACTCGTTTCCGTCGGGAGAGAATGAACCCTTAAAATCAACGAATTCTGTTGAAGAGACTATCCTTGGTGCAAATATTTCTGGGGTCATGCCCGGCGGTTTCTGACCAAGGTATGGGCCGTTGAGGTTAGGAAATTTGGTTTTCTGGGAGTCAACGTTTATTGCCGCCACCAGCAGTAAAACGAATGTGAGAATCGGTTTCTTCATTTTGAACTTTCTCTTGATAGTTTTCTAGAAACAAAGCCGAAAAGGCCTTGTTTTGATGACCTGAGGTACTGTTGCTGTTACTAGTGACGGATGCCATGGGTCCATCACAGGAGTAAAGAGCGAGTCGATCTTCGCGTCTTGAGAGCGCATG
>Ga0315277_10000676_pt1 | contig 52996 bp, 42 predicted proteins | sample YL17G05_15_MG_FD_203695 | JGI IMG/M metagenome (GOLD analysis project Ga0315277, IMG submission 203695) | Sediment microbial communities from Yellowstone Lake, YNP, Wyoming, USA - YL17G05_15 | ecosystem: Environmental > Aquatic > Freshwater > Lake > Sediment | place: USA: Wyoming | collected... | reverse complement strand
GTGAGCCGGTGTCCGGCACCTTCACCCGCAGCACCAGTCCAGCCGTATCGCAATAGTCTTTCAACTTCTTCACCTCGGCGCTGTTGTCGTACGTAACCAGCGGCTTGTACTGCCTGATCTTGCTCAGCGTGTGTCGATCCTTGATCGTGTTGGAGAAGATGATCTTGTCCCAGACGAAGTACTTCTTCTCCTTCTTCTCAAAGTGCCGGATATATTGGTACACCTGCATGAATTCGTTGTACGAAGCCACATCAAAACTCGATCCTTCCTTGAACAGCGTCTCGATGATCTGCTGAGTCGAATTGGCCTTGACCGCATAATAGCACTGAACCCGCGGCAGGTGCTTTTTGAATGTCCGGTAGTTCTCCCGGATCTTGTCGTGATCCAGTATGCATAACGGGGTGCCGTGCTGCTCGACGAGTCTCACAAACTCCTCTTTCATCTCCACTTTGTTCTCCACGGGATCGACCAAGGTCATCGCGTCACCTGAGGGCTGATCATACGCTGATGAGAAATTCGAAATTCTAAGTCCGAAAATCGAAGGAAACCCAAACTCGGAACGCAAAACTCAAAAACTCAAAAAGCCGTAGTCCGAAACTCTGAACCTGAAACTTACCCCGGCCTTCCGCTTCTTTCCAAGCAGTACTCGAGATCTAGATATCTCACGGCTTCTCGTTCATCACAAGGGCAGCTTTTTCATGAGGTCTTTCAACTCCTCGATCTCTTTGTTATTCTCGAGATACGATTTGATCAACTTCTCCTGCAGTTCGTCGCCATGATCGTAGAGGCGCTTCAGTTTCTTGGGCTTGGTCGTCTGAATCACGTATGCGGCGAGGAGCGGGAAGGCGACCGTCACGTCGACGTACGCTGTCACGGTCTCCTCCAGTTTGGTGGGATCGATTTTTCCCCAGCTGGCGGCTTCGCTTGGAGGCGCTCCGGAAAGTCCGCCTGTGTCGGGACGCGCGTCGGTAATATTGATGTCGTAGTCCTGACCCGCTTCGGGAATCATCAGCACTTCCTGAATCTGCGGCTCGGTTTGAAGCAGGAAGTTCTTCGGGCTGCCGCCGCCGATCAGGAGAACGCCCGTTTTTCCGTTCTCGTATTTCTTGGCGTTCAGAATGATGGCCGTCGAATCATTGACGTCGATGCTCGGATTAATCTTGAGTCTGAAGTAGTCTCTCAGGCCGGCGACATCTGCCAGAAGTTCCAGTCCGGCCACGTTCATGCCGATGGTCGAATCGCCTGGCGACGAAGTGAACACTGGAATGCCGTTGCGATAGGCTGCGGCCAGAACGCTGACCTCACCAAGATTGTTCTTCTGTTCGTACTCGTTCACCACCTTACCGAGGTGATGGTAATATTCCCGGGTTCCCATTTCTTTTTGGAATTCAGGCCGCAGCATGATCTTGCGCAGGATGCGATCCGTTGCCATCAGCACGTCTTCATAATCGAAGAGAATATCGTAGATTCTGGTGACGCCCTTGTCGCGCAGGTCGGCGTCGTCAACGGTGTGACTTCCCCGGAAGAGCGGCATGTCGAAGGCAAAGTGCAGGTCGTGGTACATATTGGCGCCGGTGGAGACCAACCAATCGATGTAGCCATGATTCATCAACGGAATGATCGTAGACCGTCCCAGACCGGCCGGGATCAGGGCGCCAGCAATACTTACCCCGATCGTTACGTCCTCCGGTGAATACTTGTCTCGCATCAGTTGGCAAGCGGCCCGAAGTCTTCCTCCGTTGTAGGCGTCCATATTGTCTATGACAGCCGCTATATCGCTGTCGCGAGAGATCGGCTTTGGGAGAACCCGCTTTCCGGAGAGATAGTGATGCTTTCCCGGATGTTCCTTCTTCATGTGTTGCATGATGTTCCCTTGGCTTTTGAGATATTGAGTTCAAGAACAAACCGTCAAGACACAAAGTGTGTTGGAACGATGAAAAAGTCTTAATCTCAATCAAGTCCCGACACATGTCAGCCTATTCTCGGCGTCTTGGCGGTTCAATTAACCTACGAATTTAGCGGAGAAAGAGGTCAGACGCAAGAAATGACAAGCATGAAACGACGATGAATCGGAGTCTTGATGGGTTCCTCCGGGACTCGCTCAGGACAGGCTATCCCGTTTGAACAACATCAGGACGCACACAGCGTGCAGCGTCTCATGAACAATCCTTACCAATGCGTGGAGGCAAGAGTCTCCTATGCATGTCAAGAGGCTGTCGTTCAAGCATGATATCACACGGGATTCTTCTCCTTCGCCAAATCGTGTCAATCTCCGTGAAATGGAAATGCGTGGATTTCGGGGTCCGAAGACGGCTTTCTTCGTGAAATAGAGAAATTGACTTGTCTAACGCATAGCCCGAGCAGCTCCTCCCCGGCGGCCTAGCCTTTTGCCTATGAAGTTCCGGCTGATTAGATTTGTTTGTTGCAGCAAAAGGTTTCCGAGAAAGGAATAATCCATGATTGTGGGCGCTCGAAGAGGGCATCCGAAGAGAATCGGCCGGATGTTGATGCTCGAACTTTGGCTGGGAGCAGCGGTCTCGCTTCACGCATATGCCTCGATTCAGGATAGTGCGTTGGCGGCAAGACAGAGCACGGTGGAATGGGAACTCGGTGTGTTGAACGAGTCCGATTCGGGGAGCCTGACGAAAGCAGGAAGCCCCCAAACGATTGATTGTCCCTACGGAAGAGCTGTCTGCTTCGATGGCGTAGGCGATGCGCTCTTTCTCGACGCGAATCCCCTACGGAACCTACGTCAATTCACGGTGGAGGTTCTTCTGAGGCCTGATCCGAAAGGACCGCCCGAGCAGAGATTCCTTCATATGGGAGAAATGAGCGGCGATCGCATGATGCTTGAAACGAGAATGACGGATGACGATCAATGGTATCTTGATGCCCACATCAGGTCGGGAGATTCTGCAAAGACTTTGATTGATAGACAAATGACGCATCAGACGGGAGTATGGCATCATATCGCTCTCGTTGTGGACAGCGGAAGGATGGACACGTATGTGGATGGCAAGCATGAGTTGGAAGGGAACGTCAGGTTTTCCCCATTCAGCGGCGGAAAAACATCCATTGGCGCGCGAAGGAATAGAGTATATTGGTTCAAGGGAGCGATCTGCAAGATCCGAATCACACCAAAGTGTTTGAACCCATCAGATTTCGCGAGATAACGACTGCCCTCATAATACGACAAGTCTGAAGGAACATCGAAAATGCGAAAATCTCTATCGCTTGTTCTCGCTTTCATGGCGATCGGTGGCATCGCGACTGCCCAGCAAACCCGCACCGAAGTCATCAAGGCCACCACTCCCGCTGACGATGCGAAAGCAAACAGTGAAACTGTGCCAGATGTGTATGCGGTGAGCGGCCAGTTCGAGAGGGTCGTAGTGTTGCGTTTCAAATACCAAGCCGATTTGTTAGCCGGGCTGGAGAGCATGGTGAAGCAGCAGAGGATTCGTAATGCCGTTATTCTGGCGGGAGCAGGATCGGTGAGGAACTATCACGTTCACTCGGTGAGCAATCGTACGTTCCCTTCGAAGAATATCTATGTTAAGGATGACACGGCCCCTGCTGACATCGTAAGCATGAATGGATACGTGATCGATGGCCGAGTTCATGCACATTTGACCATGACAAGTGCCGATAAGGCATTTGGCGGACACCTTGAGTCGGGTACAACCGTCTTCACGTTTGCCATCGTTACCGTGGGTGTCTTGAAAGAGGGGATAGATCTTAGCCGTTTCGACGACAAGACGTATCGATAGATTTTGCAAACTCACCTTGCTGGATCGGCTCGACGTGAGTGGAATGTTGCAGACAGGCTCTGTCGAACTGAGACATACTTGGGGGTTGTCGGGGGTTTCCTACTTTCCAGGCTCATCCGCCACAATCGATCTCTCTTGCCGCACTATGCTGTGCGCGGCGCTCGTTTGCCAAGAATCGGAATACGTACTGCGCTGTCCAAAAAATAACTCTTGACAATTGAAAACTAAAGGCGTAAGCTTGTCATACCTAGTATACTAGGTGCTCGCCTTATGCCGATCGATCTGCACGACTCGACTCCTCTCTACCTTCAAATCGTCGACGATATCAAGTCGAAGATACTCTCCAAGAAATTGCGAGTGGGCGATCAACTTGGCTCTCACGCCGAGCTGGCGTCGTTCTATGGCGTGAGCCTCATTACCGTCAAGAAGGCGCTGGCGACGATGATCTACGAAGGGATCATTTACAGCCGCGTTGGAAAAGGGACGTATGTGGCCGAGCCATTGCTCGACACTGACCGGCGTGAGCACCAGACCATTGGACTTGTCCTTCGCGACATCCGCAGCCCCTTCTTTTCGCGTGTGATGCACAGTGTAGAGGAGTCTGCATACGAACTTGGCTACCATGTGCTGCTTTCGAACTCCTCCGGCAGAGCAGAAAAAGAAGAGGCTCAGATCGCGCGGTCCCGGAAGTTCGGTGTCAAGGGTATGATCATCGCTTCCATGACCCACAAGTATCATGCGACGCCGACCATCCGCAGGTTACTCCACGAACGATTTCCCTTCGTCATGGTGTCCTATATTGAAGATGAAGACGTTCCGTTTGTCGGCAGCGACCATGAGCTGGGAGGGTATCTGGCAACCGACTATCTCATTAAGCGGGGATATCAGAAGATCGGCTACATCAACGGGGAAAAAGGAAATTTGGTTGGTGGCTTGCGTCGGCGTGGTTACGAGGCAGCGCTCAGAGCACATGGTCGGCGGATCGACAAAGGACTCATTTTTCAGCTTCTCCGGCGAGGAGAGTGGCACGATTATCAATCTGGTTATGAGATAGGCAAGAGATTCGGGAAGCTGAACGTGAAACCCGATGCAGTCTTTGTGTACAATGATCTTTCGGCGCTCGGATTCGAGGATGCGATACTCGATCAAGGATTGAAAATCCCTGAGGATGTCGCTATTGTCGGTTTCGATGACATTGAGCGGGGCCGACATGCGGTGATTCCACTGACCACGATGCGGCAACCGACAGATGTCATCGGGCGGGAGGCGATGGAACTACTCGTCAAACAAATGGAGGGGAAGGAAGCTCCCATTCGCAAGGTTCTCAAGCCGGAGCTGGTCATTCGAGAGTCCACGCGCGGTCAGAGGAAAGGTCACACTCCAAGCAAGAGTACTTCACGGTTTGCGACCGAACGGCAAAGATCCTTATGAGTGGCATGGGGGATAATAGTCCTGTCATCGACGATTCCACAGCGACAATGATGGTTCACAGCATCGCCATTCGAGCTCAGCAAATGAGGCAAGGGAAGCCTCTTCGTGAAGGGGGCCTTGGTCGGTGCAGCGATACTCGGACCGCAGGTGAACTCTATCGGTTCGCGGCAACACGCGCTCGTGGAACGGTAACTGCAAGCTTTGAAGGGTTTGAACTATCCTGATGAGGTCGCATCAATGAGACAAAGTGAAGTATTTGTGGAAGGTGAGCACCGACCGTGGGAGACGGTTGGCGAAGGCGTCCAACGAAGGATCCTCGGCTATGATACTGAGTTGATGATGGTATGCGTGAAGTTCAGAAGAGGATCCATTGGATCTGTACATAAGCATTCCCACCGCCAGGTGACGTACGTGGAGTCCGGCTCATTTGAGGTGCAGATCGGTAGTGAAAAGAAGGTGTTGACGGGTGGTGACTGCTACTTCATTCCGCCGAATGTCCCACATGGTGTGATCGCACTGGAGGACAGCAGTCTCGTCGACGTGTTCACGCCAGCCCGCGAAGATTTTCTTGTCACGAAGTGAATCGCATGTTTCTCAGAGTTCTGGTCAAATCGCTCAGAGCACGTAGCAGAAAGGATCTTGAATGAAGAGTATCTTCGATCTCTCGGATAGAATCGCGATTGTAACGGGCGGGTGCAGAGGCTTAGGGCAGGGGATGGCAGTAGGTCTGGCGGAAGCCGGTGCCGACGTTGTGCTCGTCGATCGTCAGGAAGCGAACGAGACCGCCGACATGGTTCGGTCGCTCGGCCGAAAGGCCCTGACGCTGACAGCCGATCTTTCGACGATTGGCGTCATTCCCTCCATTGTTCAAAAGACGATCCAGACATTTGGAAAAGTCGACATCCTCGTCAACAATGCTGGCATCATTCGGCGAACGCCAGCGATTGATTTTTCAGAAAGGGATTGGGACGAGGTCATGGCGATCAACGCGAAGACGGTCTTCTTTTTCAGCCAGGCGGTCGCCCGTGACATGATGAAGCGGAAGTACGGCAAGATCATCAACATCGCTTCGTTGTTGAGCTTTCAGGGTGGCATAGTCGTTCCGTCGTATGCAGCGAGTAAAGGGGCGGTCGCGCAGGTGACAAAAGCCCTCGCCAATGAGTGGGCCCAGCACGGGATTAACATTAATGCGATTGCGCCCGGTTACATGGCCACGGACAATACGAAGGCGCTGCGCGAAGATCCCGCCCGCGCCAAAGCGATTCTGGACCGAATTCCCGCCGGGCGGTGGGGAACGCCGAAGGACCTGGCAGGTGTGGCGGTGTTCCTCGCGTCTTCCGCGTCTGACTACGTGAACGGTCACGTGCTCGTGGCGGATGGCGGATGGCTCGCACGATAGACGTGAAGAGCACCCTGCTCTCTCTTGCAGTCGTGGCGCTGACGATCGTCGCGCGGCAAGCTCCTGCACAGAGCTTGGACACTCTTGTCTCGCACGCGCTGCGGTTTGCCGTACACCAGGTAAGGCAGACGGCACTCGAAATCCATGACAGCACAGATTTTCCCCGGAGCACAAATCCCGATGGTTCGTGGAAAACCAGCGCCGCGCGTGAGTGGACCAGCGGCTTCTTCAGCGGCTGTCTCTGGTATTTGAACGAATACACAGAAGACCCGGGCTTCAGGTACGCAGCTGAGCGATGGACAGCAGGGATCTCAGGGCAGCAGTTCGACACGGGCACACACGACGTCGGGTTCAAGATTTTCAACAGTTTTGGAAATGGGTATCGCGTGTACCCATCGAAGGGGTACAAAAAGGTCATTCTTCAGGCGGCTCAGACACTCACAACTCGATTCAATCCGACGGTCGGATGCATCAAGTCGTGGGACAATCCCAAGTGGGCCTATCCCGTCATCATAGATAATATGATGAACCTCGAGTTGCTTTTTTGGTCGGCGGAGCACGGCGGACCGAAACGGCTGTGCGAAATCGCGATCAAGCACGCAGAAACGACGATGAACAATCATTTTCGCCCGGACGGTGGAACGTGCCACGTCCTCGGCTACGACACGACCAGCGGAGCGGTCATCGCGCGGAACACACATCAGGGGTATGCGGACGAATCCGTCTGGGCACGAGGCCAGGCGTGGGCCATCTACGGGTTCACAATGACCTATCGATTCACGAAGGACGTCCGATTTTTGAAAACGGCTCAGCGCGCCGCGAACTACTTCATCAATCATCTTCCGCCAGATTACGTGCCTTACTGGGATTTCATGGCCCCCGCAATTCCAAATGAACGCCGGGATGTTTCCGCGGCAGCCATTACTGCATCGGCGTTGTTTGAACTCTCAACGTTCTCAGAAACCGAATCGCAGCAGGCAACATATCTTGACGCTGCCAGGAAGATGCTTCGATCGCTCTGCTCGGCCCCCTATCTGGCAGAGGGGACAATTTCTCACGGCATTCTGAATCACGCGGTCGGCAGCAAGCCGGCTAATTCTGAAGTTGATGTGTCGCTCATTTATGCTGATTACTACTTCATCGAAACGTTGATTAGGTACCTTCGGCTAAAGAACTAAACGTTGGGCCCTCTCTGGACAATCGCGGATAGTGTCCAAGCTTGAAGAGATTGCTGCGAAAGAGAGGCACCAGGAAATTCGAAACAGCACTGACACAACAATGATCAATCGCTGGAAATCAAGATGAGAAAGACTATTCTGTTGGCGTTTGCTCTTCTCCTCGCGGCAAACGCACTTTCGCAGGAAAAGCAGGCAATCATTCGCGTCAAGAATCCCCTGTGGCTTGATCGCCCTGGCGAAATTGTCAGCGTGCCCTGGAAACACATCAAAACAAAATTGCCATCGCTTGATCCAGCAGCAATGTCAATTCGTGAAGCACAGTCAAACGTCGATCTTGTCTACCAGGTGGTCGACTACAATGAGGATGGCAATCCGGATGAGTTGGTGTTTCAATCAAGCTTCAAAGCGGCAGAGACCAAGGAGTTCGTCGTGGAGCAAGCGACCGAGAAGGCATCGACATTCCAACCGCTTACGGATGCCCGTTTCGTGACACCGCGTGAGGATCTTGCCTGGGAAAATGACCGGATCGCTTTTCGAATGTACGGTCCCGCGCTTGCGAAGGAAGTCAACAACGGTATCGACATCTGGACCAAACGAGTTCGGTATCTTATTGTCGATAAGTGGTACAAAGGAGAAGAGCAAGACCCAAAAATCTCGTATCATGAAGACCACGGTGAAGGTGCGGACTACTTTTCGGTCGGCAGATTGCTCGGCGCCGGTGCTTGCGCCCTCTTGAAAGATGATTCACTGTATCAACCGGGCGTATTTGCGAAGCACAGGATCATCGCGACTGGACCACTGCAGGCGATCTTCGAACTAACATACAACCCCGTGGTGTATGAGGGTAAAAGGATAACTGAGGTTATGCGAATAACGCTCAACGCAGGGGTTAACTTGAACAGAATCGATGTCACATTCTCGAGCGAGTCTGGCAAAGGAAAAGTGGCGTTCGCCTCTGGCATCGTCAAACGCAAGGGGACAACCACCTCTAGTGACAAGAAAGCTGGCTGGACGAGCCTCTGGGGATTGACGGCGGATAGAGAAGAGATCGGATATCTCGGAACAGGCATCGTCATGCCAAGAGCCACGTTGAAGGAAGTGAAAGAGGATAGCGTCCACGCGCTGATCATTGGCAAAGCAGAGCTGGGAAAGAGCTTCACCTACTATGCTGGTGCGGGGTGGACACGTAGCGGCGACTTCGCAAGCGCCGAAGATTGGACCAAGTATCTGACTGAATTTGCACAAAGGGTTCAGACTCCGCTCGTTGTGCGTATCCTGACAAGGTAGAGGAGGCAGAAGGAGCATGGACGTTGGGATAGGCATTCGATGGTCGTGAGATTCGGTTCAAACCCGTTCCCGGCTCCAAGGCGGTGACTGAAGCCCGCAACCAGGATTTCAAGAGCAGCTAGTTGATCGTCAACGAATAACATTACCAGGAAATCACGGAGAGGAGTACAAGAATGGAAGTACGGTTCTCAACAGATCCCAACGGCTTCAGGGGGATGACGACCCAGGATCTCCGGAGGTCGTTTCTCATCGACAATCTCTTTCTTCCCGACGAAGTGCCCATGGTCTATTCCGACATCGATCGCTCGATTACGGGTACTGCTGTCCCTGTCAAGGGGACTCTCAAGCTCCTGAGCAGCAAGAAGGAAATGGCTACTGAGTTCTTTGGCGAGCGACGTGAAATTGGGGTTATCAACATCGGTTTGGATGGAGTCATCAGAATCGACGGCAAAGAATTCCCAATGGCGCACAAAGACGCACTCTATATCGGACGCGGTGCAAGAGAGGTTGAGTTCGCCGGCAGGAGCGCTGACAAACCTGCGGTCTTCTATTTCGTGAGCTATCCGGCGCACAAGGAGTTCCCTACGACTCGCGCCAAGTTCACAGAGGCAGAACCCGTGAAGCTGGGCAGCCAGAAAGACGCCAACAAACGGACGATCTACAAGTACATTCATCCCAACGGGATCAAGAGCTGCCAGTTGGTGATGGGATTGACGGAGCTGGAGGAGGGGAGCGTCTGGAACACCATGCCTCCGCACACACATCAGAGGAGGTCAGAGGTGTACATGTACTTCAATCTCGATGCTAATGCGATGGTCGTTCATCTGATGGGACAGCCTGAGGAGACGCGTCATCTCGTGATTCGCAACCGGCAGGCCGTTCTCAATCCAAGCTGGTCGATTCATGCCGGTGTGGGTACACAGAGCTATAGCTTCATATGGGCGATGGGCGGCGAGAACCAGGTGTTCGATGACATGGATGGAGTGGGAGTGAAGGAATTGACCTGACGCAGCCCCGTAGGTCTTGCCCAACGAAAATTCAAGAAAGCAGACAAGATGAAATCCACACGACGTCTAGAACTCCATGAGGATCGATTTTTCGACCCGAACCCGGTCGTCAGGAGAATTGCCCGGCAACTCTACCGATCTGTCAGGGACCTTCCCATTATCAGTCCGCATGCCCATGTGGATCCGAAAATCTTTGTGAAGAACGAACCTTTCCCGAATCCGACTGAGCTCTTCATCATCCCGGACCACTATGTTTATCGGATGCTGTATTCGCAGGGGATACCTCTCGAGTCGCTCGGGATTCGGCCCATCGATGGATCACCCTGTGAAGGCGATGCGAGGAAGATCTGGAAACTGTTTGGTGAGCACTATTACCTCTTCCGGGGGACGCCAACGGGCGTTTGGCTCAACCATGAGTTTTCGGTCGTATTCGGGATCAAGAAGCAGTTGACCGGTGAAACCGCTCTGCAGATCTATGACGAGATCAACCAGAAGCTGCAGCTGCCGAGGTTCCGGCCACGCGCGCTGTTCGGGCGATTCAAGATCGCCGTTCTGGCCACGACGGACTCAGCGACGGATACCCTTGAGGCGCATCGGGAACTTCGCTCATCCGGTTGGAAGGGAAGGGTGATTCCGTGCTTCCGGCCTGATGAGCTCACGGATCTGCAGGCCGAGAATTGGCGATCGAATATTGACCTGCTCGGTGAGCGCGCGGGGGTGGAGATTACATCGTACAGCCGCTTCATTCAGGCACTGGAGGACCGGCGTTCGTTCTTCCGATCGATGGGCGCTGTGTCGACTGACCACGGCGTCGATTCTTCTTATACTCACGAACTCACGAATCGCGAAGCAGAAAGGATATTTCGAAGAGCTCTGAAAGGCGCTGCGACGAACGATGATGCGGCGCTCTTCAATGCCCACATGCTGATGGAGATGGCTCGGATGAGTCTCGAGGACGGGCTGGTGATGCAGATCCACTCCGGTGCCGACCGCAACCACAATCGGATGATTTACGAGAAATTTGGTCCCAACACGGGGTGCGATATTCCGGCGGCCGCCGACTTCACGCGGAATCTCCACGAGCTTCTGAACAAATATGGGAACGACCCTCGCCTTACCGTGATCATCTTCACACTCGACGAGAGCACGTACTCCCGTGAGCTTGCGCCCCTTGCGGGCCACTATCCGGCATTGAAGCTCGGCCCCGCCTGGTGGTTCCATGACAGTATCGAAGGGATGATGCGGTACCGGCAGATGGTGACCGAGACGGCAGGAATCTACAACACGGTGGGGTTCAACGACGACACTCGCGCCTTCATCTCCATCCCGGCACGACACGATCTTGCGAGAAGAGTTGACTCGACCTTCCTGGCGGGGCTCGTTGCCCGACATATCATCGATTTGCAGGAAGCGTTGGAAATGAGCTATGACCTGGCGAACGGACTCGCCAAGAAAGCGTACAGGTTGTAGAGTTCCATTCGCCGGTTGTGGCCAAATGCGCTTTCCCCACGAAAACGAACAAAGGCAAACTCGACAATGACAGCGATAAGCGAAGCAACCGTCAGGCGCGGCTACTACCGTTGGACCATCTGTGCGCTTCTGTTTTGCGCAACAACCATCAACTACATCGACCGGCAAGTGCTTGGCATTCTCGCGCCGGATCTCCGGAGATCGATCGGCTGGAACGATATTGACTACGGGTATATTGTGACGGCATTCCAGGCGGCGTATGCTATTGGCATGGTGGTGGTGGGCAGACTCATGGATAGGCTTGGCACAAAGGTCGGCTATTCCGTGGCGATTACGGTATGGAGCTTGGCTGCGATGGCGCATGCGCTTGCACGTTCAGTCATAGGGTTTGCCATTGCTCGATTCTCACTCGGCCTGGGTGAGTCCGGGAATTTCCCCGCGGCGATCAAAACGGTCGCCGAGTGGTTTCCGAAGAAAGAGCGGGCGCTCGCAACCGGCATTTTCAACGCGGGTTCAAATGTCGGAGCAGTGGCAGCTCCACTGGCCGTCCCTTGGATAACGCTCACCTACGGATGGCAGATGGCTTTTGTTGCCACCGGGGCCATCGGATTCCTTTGGATTGTGTTTTGGGTGGTGCTCTATGAAAAGCCGGAACAGCAGAAGCGCCTCAAAGCGGAAGAACTCGCTTACATTCAGAGCGATCCGCCGGATCCACCAGTTCGAATTCCCTGGCTGAGTCTGCTGAAGCATAAGCAAGTCTGGGCCTTTGCGATTGCCAAGTTCATGACGGACCCCGTCTGGTGGTTCTATCTGTACTGGGTCCCCTCATTTCTTAACAAGAGCTACGGCCTGACTCTCGATAGGATTGGACCGCCACTCATCATCATCTACGTGATGGCGGACGTCGGGAGTATTGGAGGGGGATGGCTCTCATCATTTCTTATCAAGCGAGGCTGGAGCGTCAACAGAGGGCGAAAGACAGCAATGCTGATCTGTGCAATCTGCGTGGTGCCGATTGTTCTCGCCTCACAGGCATCAGAATTGTGGATGGCAGTTGCGTTGCTGAGTCTGGCTACTGCAGCACACCAGGGGTGGTCGGCAAACCTGTTCACCACGACGTCGGATATGTTTCCGCGAAAAGCCATCGGTTCGATAGTCGGCCTGGGCGGGATGGCAGGAGCGATTGGGGGAATGTTGATCTCGACCTTGGCGGGTTTCCTGCTGGAGTTTACCGGAAGTTACCTTGTGCTCTTCATCATCTGCGGTTCAACATACTTGGTGACATTCTTGATATTCAGCCGCTTGGCTCCGAACCTGGAGCAGGTCGAAATGTAGTCAACGTGAACGGCAATTTTTCCAAGTGAAGGTATGAATCTCGAAGAACTCAAGAAACAATTTGATTTCACGGGACGCACAATCGTCATTACTGGAGGAGGTGGAGTGTTGGGAGGTGAAATGGCCTGCGCCCTTGTCGGGTGCAACGCAAATGTGGCCATTTTGGACAAAGATCCTGCACTTGCGGAGAAAATCGTCAAGCGGATTGAATCGTCCGTTGGTCAAGTGATTATTGTCTATGCGGATGTTCTCGACAGAAATACACTTGAGAAGGCGGCGGAATCGATCGTCAAGACCTTCGGGAGGATCGATTGCCTCATCAACGCTGCCGGCGGGAACAATCCCCAGGCGACCACAAGTGCTGAGCAGTCCTTCTTCGACCTTCCCAAAGACGCGATGGGATTCGTCGGCGATCTGAACCTCATGGGAACGATTCTGCCGAGCCAGGTATTTGGCAGGTATATGGGAGAGCAAAAGGAGGGCGTCATACTGAATGTTTCGTCGATGAATGCCTTCCGCCCTCTCACGCGCATTCCGGCATACTCGGCAGCGAAGGCGGCGGTGAGCAACTTTACGCAATGGCTCGCTGTTCATATGGCACAAGAGTACTCGCCCAGCATTCGGGTGAACGCGATCGCTCCCGGCTTCTTCCTGACGGAACAGAACCGTTACCTTCTCACCGACAAGGAAACGGGGGCGCTCACGCAGCGAGGAAAGAAGATCATCGAGCACACGCCGATGGGGCGCTTCGGAGAGCCGGAAGACTTGTTGGGCGCAACGATCTGGCTTCTGTCGCCAGCCTCGAAGTTTGTAACGGGCATCGTCCTTCCCATTGACGGTGGATTCTCAGCGTACTCGGGTGTGTAAGAGAATCTGCACTTGACAACAACGATACCTTGAAAAGGATAAGGAGCAAGAGATGAGCAATGCTTTGCAGATCCGTCCGGATGGCGCGCTGGACCTGCTCTCGCTGGGCGCATTGGTGCATCGTCTGGATCCGGGCGTCATCCCTTTCCGGAAGGCGACTGAGTGCAAAATTCATGTGAGCGGCGGGGAGTTCAACGCCGCCGCCAATTTGTCCGATTGCTTCCGCATGAAAACGGGCATCGCGACGGCAATGGTGGACTACCCGGTCGGCGATCTGATTGCCGAGCGTGTGAGGGCGATGGGCGTGAAGCCATTCTACAAGCGCTTCAAGCACAACGGCGTCAATGGGCCCAACATGGCCGCGGTGTACAGCGACCGGGGCCAGGGCGTTCGCCCTCCGGTCGTGTTCTACAATCGGTCGAATGAAGCTGCAGCGCAACTAAAGCCGGGAGATTTTGACTGGAACGCGATCTTCGCGGGAGGCGTGCGGTGGTTCCACAGCGGGGGCATCTTTGCGGCGCTGTCGGAGACGACCGGCGAGCTGATTATTGAGGGTATGAAGGCGGCCAAGAAGGCTGGGGCGATCGTGAGCTTTGATCTGAATTTCCGCGAGAAACTGTGGAACATCTGGGGCGGGCAGCAAAAGGCGGTGGCGGTGATCGCTCGCATCGTTGAGAACGCAGATGTCTTGGTCGGCAATGAAGAGGATCTGCAGAAAGGCCTGGGCATCCCTGGCCCCGAAGTGGCGACCAAGTCGAAACTCGATCCGAACACGTTCTTCGGCATGATCGACAAAGTAGTAGCCAAGCACCCGCAGGTGAAGGTGGTGGCGACGACGCTGCGCGAGGTGCACTCAACCAACCGGCATAGCTGGGCCGCGGTTGCATGGATTAGTGGCAAGACGTACGTCTCGCCGACCTGCGAACTGGACGTGCTGGATCGTGTGGGTGGGGGCGATGGATTTGCGAGCGGACTCTTCTATGGCCTGTTGACTGGTGAGAAACCAGAAGAGGCTGTGAAGCTTGGCTGGGCGCACGGGGCACTCCTGACCACGACACCTGGTGACACGACGATGGTGTCCGTTGAGCAGGTGCGTTCGTTTGCCGAGGGCGGATCGGCACGCATCCAGCGCTAAGCCATTCCAACTCGTTTGACCGAAGGAGCTGAAGGTGGGATCACTCTTGCGAATGAGTCCCGCCTTCTCAATCCGGATTCCATCCGGAATCCCGTCTACCCGAGTGCCAGCTCGCCTTTGGCGGGCAGGCAGATAGCTGGACATCCAAGCAGAGTTTCTCTGCTACTCGAAAGGAAGAACGCAATGGCATGGAAGATACGACCTGCATCTGACTGTGAGTTCGATCTGCTTGCACTGGGCGAATGCATGATCCGTCTGAGCCCTCCGGGCCACCAGCGCATCGAGCTAACGCCGGTGTTTGAAGCATATGCCGGCGGCGGAGAGTATAACGTCGCGTATGCACTGGCCCGATACGGTATGCGGGCCGGCTGGATCTCTCGCCTGGTGGACAACCCGCTCGGGCATTTCGTCCGAAACCATGCGCAGACCAGCGGTATGGACATCAGCGAGGTGATCTGGGTACCCTATGACGGTGTCGGTCGGGCCGATCGGATCGGTCTCAACTTCACCGAGGTAGGGATTGGTGTGCGGGCGAGCGTGACGCTTTACGACCGCGGGCATACGGCGGTTGCTCACATGAAGCCGGGTGAGGTGGATTGGAAAAGGATCTTTCATGCCCGCAGAGTTCGCTGGTTCCACACCGGCGGCATCTTCACCGCGCTGAGCGACAGTTGCGCCGAGGTGGCGCTGGAAGCCATGAAGGCAGCGCACGAGGCAGGAACGATCGTAAGCTACGACCTGAATTTCCGGAGTAAACTCTGGACCAGCAAACGCGCGATCGAAGTGACAAAGAACCTCGTCCCGAACATCGATGTTCTGATCGGAAATGAAGAGGACTTTCAGAAGGTGCTTGGGTTCCAGGTGGAAGGGACGGATGAACACCTCAAGCGGTTGCCGGTTGAAGGTTACAAGAAGATGGTGGAAAAAGTCGTGAAGGCATACCCCAGTGTTCAGGCGGTGGGTACAACGCTGCGAGAAGTCGTCAGCGGACTGGTCAACAACTGGTCGGCCATTATGTACTACGATGGGACGTTTCACCAATCCCGGAAGTATGAGAATCTTGAGGTCGAAGACCGCGTCGGAGGTGGCGATGGGTTCTGCAGTGGATTTGTCTACGGATTTCTGCACGGCATGACACCGCAGGAGTGTGTGGAGATGGGCGCAGCGCACGGTGCGCTTCTCCAGAGCACGCGCGGCGACACGAGCATGGTAACAATGGAAGAAATCAAGCACGTGATGGGCGGCGGCACAGCGAGAATCAAACGATAGCCAAGAAGAGGAGAGTATGGTGCTTTATAGCAGAGGCTCTGAGAACGATGTACTCCGGGCAGAAGATCTCAAGAAGGGTTTGTTCGAAGCGCTCACCAACCTCGGGGCGAGGAAAAAGGTACTGGCAATCCCGCCTGATTACACTCGCTTCCCCTCCCATGCAGGCATGCTCACACGGTTCGCCTGGCAATTCTATCGGGAACGCCTGACCGAAGTCCTTCCGGCTCTCGGCACGCATGCCGCGATGAGCGAAGGGGAAATCAGAAGCATGTTCGGCGACATGCCTCTGAATCTGTTCCGTGTGCACGATTGGCGCAACGATATCGTTACACTTGGTGAAGTCCCGAGCGAGTTCATTCATCTACAATCAGAGGGGAAACTCAATTACTCGTGGAAAGCACAGGTCAACAGGAGGCTGGTGGATGGCAATTACGACTTGATTCTGTCGCTTGGTCAGGTTGTACCTCATGAAGTGATTGGGATAGCCGGGCACAACAAAAATGTTTTCGTTGGAACCGGCGGGCAGGAAGGGATCAACAAGAGTCATTTCCTCGGTGCGGTGTACGGCATGGAACGGATTATGGGGCGAGCTGATAATCCGGTGCGCAGAGTATTGAACTATGCAGCCGATCATTTTGCCAAGCACCTGCCGATTATCTACGTGCTCACGGTTGTTGCGCAAGGGCCTGATGGCCAGATCATTGTTCGAGGCCTGTATGTGGGCGATGACATGGAATGTTTCAACCTTGCTGCCCAGTTGTCGCTCAAAGTGAACTTCCAAATCTTGGATGAGCCCCTCAAAAAGGTGGTGGTCTATCTTGATCCCTCGGAATTCAAAAGTACCTGGCTGGGTAATAAGAGCATTTACCGTACGCGCATGGCAATTGCCGATGGGGGAGAGCTCGTCGTTCTGGCTCCCGGTTTAAAGGAGTTCGGCGAGGACAGGCACATCGATGTCCTCATCCGCAAATATGGCTATGTTGGCACTCCGAACGTGCTGCAGTGTGTGAAGGAGAACGATGACTTGAAAAACAACCTGAGCGCAGCTGCTCATCTCATTCATGGTTCGTCAGAGGACCGTTTCTCCATAACGTACTGCCCGGGACATCTCACAAGGCAGGAAATCGAAAGTGTGAACTTTACCTACGCCGATTTGGTAGAGACGTCGAAACGGTACAATCCTGAAAGACTCACTGAGGGATACAATACACTGCCCGACGGTGAAAGAATATTCTTCGTCTCCAATCCTGCCCTGGGGTTATGGGCGTACAGAAAACGTTTCGAGGAAAGTTGAAAGCAGAAGGCTGGTAACGAGAAGGTCTTGGCGCGGGCAGGGTAACTCACAACGTATTCCTGATGAAGATCGTCATTGACAAAGATATTCCCTTCATTAAGGAGGCCCTTGAGAAGCATGCTGAAGTCGTCTACCTCAAGGGTAGTTCGATGAGCAAAAATGATGTGCTGGATGCTGATGCGCTGATCATCCGAACCCGGACAAAATGCAATGCGGTGTTGCTCGAAGGCACAAAGGTGCGGTTTATCGCTTCAGCCACAATCGGATACGACCATATCGATGTCGATTTCTGCAGGTCTCATAATATCCGCTGGACCAATGCCGGGGGGTGCAATTCCTCGTCAGTGCAGCAATACGTTGCGGCAGCCTTGTTTCATCTGGCTAACAAGCTGAATTTTGAGTTAGCGCAAAAGACCATCGGTGTTGTCGGCGTCGGTCATGTGGGAACAAAAGTGGCGAAGCTGTGCGAATCGCTCGGTGTGCGTGCGCTCCTGAATGACCCCCCTCGTGAACGACGCGAGGGAGCAGCGGCCTTTGTCTCGTTGGATACCATCGTTGAACAAGCTGATATTCTCACTCTTCACGTCCCCCTGAATTACGAAGGCGAGGATAAGACGTACCATCTGGTGGATGAGAAATTCCTTTCGAGGTTACACGAACATCAGATCCTGATCAATACTTCCAGAGGTGAGGTTGCCGCCACCAAAGCGCTGAAGTCATCTCTCAAAGAAAGGAAACTGGCTGCGTGTGTCTTGGATGTTTGGGAAAACGAACCTGGAATCGACTTGGAGCTTCTGGATCGAGTCGACATCGGCACACCGCATATTGCAGGGTATTCAGCCGATGGCAAGGCCAATGGTACAGCGATGAGCGTGCAGGCACTGAGTCGGTTTTTCGGTTTCGGCATCGATACCTGGTTCCCCGAAAAGATACCGCTGCCTGACAACACGACGATTGAAGTGGATTGCACGAATCTGAATCAGCAGGAAGTTCTTGGCGAACTGGTTCATCGGACATACGACATCTGTGCGGATGATCGGCGACTGCGGGATTCTCCGCATTCATTTGAACAACAACGAGCAGAGTATCCGTTACGCAGAGAATTTCCAGCGTACACTGTCAATCTGTCGAATGTAGAGAACAATGTTGACGCACTGGCTCAAAAGATGGGATTCACCATGTCAGATTCATAGGTCACTCAAAACAAACTTCGCAGAGAATTGAACAATGAATGGAAAAGCAGAAATCGGGTTAGTCGGTTTGGCGGTGATGGGGGAAAACCTCGTGTTGAACATTGAAAGCAGGGGATTCCCGGTCGCGGTCTTCAATCGCACGGTGGAAAAAGTTGATCACTTTGTCAACGGTCGTGCAAAGGGGAAAAACATTCTTGGAACCCGGAGCATTCAAGAATTCGTGCAATCACTCAAGTCACCGCGCAAGATTATGCTGATGGTCAAAGCAGGTAAGCCGGTGGATGAGTTCATTGAGCTTCTCCTCCCGCACCTTGACAAGGGTGACCTGATCATTGATGGCGGCAATTCACACTTCCCTGATACCGTTCGACGCACAAAGTATCTTGAAGGCAAAGGGTTGTTGTACATCGGTACCGGGGTCTCCGGCGGAGAAGAAGGTGCGCTGCGCGGTCCGTCGATCATGCCCGGTGGATCACCAGCCGCGTGGCCGCTTGTGAAGCCGATCTTCCAGGCCATCGCGGCGAAGGTTGCTGATGGAACTCCGTGCTGTGATTGGGTTGGTGAGAATGGTGCCGGCCACTTTGTGAAGATGGTGCATAACGGCATCGAGTATGGCGATATGCAGCTAATCTGCGAAGCATACCAGATCATGAAAGAGCTGCTTGGCATGAGCGCTGATGAGATGCATGAAGTGTTCAAAAAATGGAACACCGGTGACCTCAACAGCTACCTGATTGAGATTACCCGTGACATTCTCGCGTACAAGGACGCAGACGGAAAACCTCTCGTTGATCGGATCCTCGACTCCGCCGGCCAAAAAGGCACCGGTAAATGGACGAGCGTGACGTCACTTGATCTCGGTATTCCGCTAACCTTGATCAGTGAAGCTGTGTATGCGCGTTGTCTTTCAGCGATCAAAGAGGAGCGAGTGGAAGCCTCGAAGATTCTTCGCGGCCCCCAGGGGAAATTCACAGGCGACAAGCAAGGATTTCTCGTCGACCTGGAGAAAGCCCTTTATGCCTCAAAGATTGTCTCCTATGCTCAAGGTTTCACCCTGTTGCGTGCGGCAGCCGGAGAGTTCAAGTGGAACCTCAACTATGGCGGGATTGCTCTCTTGTGGCGCGGAGGGTGCATTATTCGCTCGGTTTTCCTGGGGAAGATCAAGGAAGCATTCGACAAGAATCCAAAGCTGAGCAACCTTTTGCTTGACCCATTCTTCAAAGAGAAGATTGAGTCGTCGCAGGGTGGGTGGCGGCGCGTGATTGCGACCGCAGTCATGAACGGCGTCTGGGTGCCGGCGTTCTCCACAGCGCTGAACTACTTCGACGGCTACCGCAACTCCCGCTTACCAGCCAACCTGCTCCAGGCACAGCGCGACTACTTTGGTGCTCACCAGTATGAACGCGTCGATAGACCGCGCGGCGAGTTCTTCCACACCAACTGGACCGGGCGCGGTGGTGAAACAGCTTCATCAGCTTACGTCGTCTAAACGAAACGGACGGATTTCCTGCGGCTTGTGCGACGATGTGCTCCACGGCAGAGTGACCACGGAGAAGATCAAGCACGTCAGAGTTGGCGGAAGTGCCCGCATCAAACGCTGAATTGGAATGCTTGAATTGTCGATGTGCAACGTTGACGTCTGGCAGAGAAAGCGGAGATCTTCATGATACTTGAACAGTACTCAATCGGTGTTGGTGATCGGTTCGGACACGAAGGCGCGGCACAGCTTCGTGCACTCCAGCAAGCGGAAAAGCGGGGGGCAAAGATCGTTCCGGTGTGGAATAAGTCGTACCGGGAGCACACGACGATCGGGACGAAGCCGTCTGACACGCGCCGCGCAGCGGACGACGCGGTACAGGAGTGCGGTTGGCGGGATTCGTATTACGTCGATGCGGATCATATTGGACTGAAAACAGTCGATCTGTTTCTGGACTCGAGTGATTTCTTCACGCTGGATGTGGCCGATTTCATCGGCAAGACGGCGGAGGAAAAGGAGGTGGATGCATTCGTCAGATCCGTGAGCAAGTTAAGGGAAAATTTTCCGATTGCGGGGGTTCACACGACGACAATGGTCACGGAAGAAGACCTGTATGCGATTGGACGCAAGTATCTCCTGGCGGTCAAGGAAGCGGGGAAAGTCTATCGACACATTGCGGAGAAAAAAGGAGCAGGCACCTTCGTGACCGAGGTTTCCACCGATGAGGCAGGCGAGCCGCAAACACCCGCACAGCTGTTCTTTCTCCTCGCCGCGATCGCTCAGGAGGGAATACCCATCCAGACCATCGCGCCGAAATTCACCGGCAGGTTTCTCAAAGGCATTGACTACGTCGGTGTGGTGGAGCAATTCACGACAGAATTCGAGGAGGATCTCTTGGTGATAGCTCACGCTACTAAAACGTTCGAGCTGCCAAAGAATCTGAAACTCAGCGTGCACTCAGGAAGTGACAAGTTCTCTCTTTACCCGGCGATTCACCGCTCGATCAAAAAACACAACGCGGGCTTGCACCTCAAAACGGCCGGGACGACGTGGTTGGAGGAACTCATCGGCTTGGCTCTGTCGGGTGGGGAGGGGTTGGAGGTCGCGCAGGCGATTTACGCCGCGGCGTATGATCGAGTTGACGAACTCTGCAAGCCATATGAGACAGTCATCGATATTGATCGCTCGAAACTCCCTGATCCCCAAAAGGTCCGCAAGTGGGGGAGCAAGGAGTTTGCGTCTGCCCTTCGTCACAATCGGTCAGATCCTCGGTACAATTTGCATTTTCGGCAATTGCTGCACGTGGGATACAAAGTCGCTGCGGAAATGGGGGAGCGATATCTGCAGATGCTTGTGCGCTCACGCGAGATCATTGCACAGAATGTGACTGACAATCTTCTTGACCGCCATATAGCTCCGGTGTTCCTCGGTTCTTGATCGGCTCACCCACGATGCATCGTCGGCCAATTTTCAGATCATCGGAAGACTTGGATGCATTCCCAAAATTGGCAATCGTGATCTGAAAGATGACAAAAAAATCCCAAAGCACTTGACAAATACCTTTTCTTTTGGTAAAGTGCGCTCAGTTCCGTCAGCGGTAAAGTAATCGATTAAGTAAATTCCAGAGTAAATCTGGATCGCGATTGTTTCGCTTCAATTCTCTGTAACTGACAAATTCCTCGACTAAGAGATCTCACCGAAAGTCCCTCTTCAATGTTGGCATTCCGCGACAGGGTCAAAAGCACACCAGGGATGATGCTTCGCTACGTTTGTGTGCTTACCTCTCTGCTCGTCGTTCTCCCTTCATCATTCTCAAGACCCTCTGCGGTAGGAAAACCGCAGGACAGAATTGCGCCGAGAGAAGCTCCTCTTGAGATGCCGCAATTGTTACGCCCGGCATTCCCAAGCAGGACTTGCGACATCCGCGATTACAGTGCAGTGGAGGGCGGAATCGTCAAGAACACCGAAGCACGCGGAAAGGCGGTCGCAGAGGCGGCGAAAGCTGGCAGTCGCCAAAGCTACGACTCTATTGCTATGATGGTACATTGCACTGTTCCACCGAGAACAAACTTTCAGCTGGGGCTCCTATGAAAGCACTATGTTCAGTAGCAGTGTTCACCTTGATCTTTCTCTTGATTCCAACCGCTGTCTTTGGACAGGGTACATTGCGAGGAGTTGTCACTGACTCCTTGACGCACGAAAAACTGGTAGGGGTAAACGTAGTCTTCATGGGTACAGGAATAGGCAATGCAACCAATATCGAAGGGGAATACAAGATTACGAGCATTCCAGAGAGGGTTTACACGGTGAGAATATCCTGTATCGGATATGAGGCGAAGGTGACGGAAGTAGATTTCTCAAAGAACAACACCGTACAGCTGAATGTCCGGTTGAGGCCAGTTGTCATCGAAGGCCAGGAAGTTGTCATCACTGCTCAAATGCGTGGTCAAGTAGCCGCAATCAATCGGCAAGTTACATCGAATACCATCGTGAATGTTGTCTCCGAGGAAAAGATCAAAGAACTCCCCGATGCCAATGCGGCAGAAGCAATAGGACGTTTGCCGGGCGTCTCAATTATTCGTTCCGGCGGCGAAGCAAACAAAGTCATTCTTCGCGGTATGAGTGATAAGTTTACGACTGTGACGATTGATGGCGTCAAAATACCTCCAACTGACGCTGACTCAAGAGGTGTCGATTTGAGCACCATCTCTCAGGGTTCATTGTCCGGCATTGAGCTCTTCAAGGCACTCACGCCGGATAAAGATGCGGATGCTATCGCTGGAAGTGTCAATCTAGTCACCAGAAAGGCACCATCAGAAAGAGTGATTCGCGCGGATATCAAAGGGGACTACAACAAACTGATGAATTCGGCGAAGCAGTATGATGTGGCTGTGCGTTATGGAGAGCGATTCTTTGGTGATTTGCTCGGAGTGCAATTGATGGCAAATCTCGAAAACCGAATCAGAAGTAGTGAAAGATCGAACATCAACTATCAAGATAGGTGGGATTTTTTCCCTCCGACGTTTTTTATCAGCAATTTCAGGTTACAATTTATCGATGAGATAAGAAAAAGAGACGGAGTCGTACTCTTGCTAGATCTTGATACTCCAGATAGCGGGTCTGTCAGATTTGGCGGCAACTACAACCGAACGCAGAGGGATTACGCCACCTTCACGAGAAATTATCCGACAAACAACTCCGCAAGCACTCCGGTTACCTATGAGGCACGGGATAGGGATCAAGCAATCACTTCGTTCAATGGTTCATTACGTGGGGAAAACCAGGCTTTGGGTATGACTTTCAACTGGGGGGCCGCATATGCTCAGTCCACTACAGAAGATCCTTTCGATTTCTATATGAACTTTAATGAAACAATAGGCCGGAGGGATTCAACCGGCCACGTATCCTCTGGAATGGATCTGCCCAGTGATTTTGCCATAAGGACAGACCCGGAACGCATCATCCCCTATGCAGTGAACAACTTCCAGGTGGCCGGAATGGATTCTGGAATATATAATTATGAAAAAAATCGTGAAATAGAAAAAACTGCCTTTCTTGATGTCAAGAACAAATATGTGGTGAGTGATTTCATGTCCGGCGAGCTGAAAATAGGCGGGAAACTCAAATACAAGACGAGATTCAAAGAAGCGAGCAGACTTTTTGCGCCCTATTACCTTGGTTTTGCGTGGCAGCCTAAGGATTTGAGTGGGACGCGCTTTGAGAGCTTCTATCGAAGATACCTGGCAGACAACTTGGTGCGCACTCCGTCGATGCTGGATTTCTTGGATTCCACACCCGCGACGAGGAACCTTCTCGATAAATATACATTGAAGCCGATGATGAACAGGGATGCTGTTCATGATTGGTATGAGCTGAACAAGAACGGTACTGCGGCGGCAGATGAGTATTACAAGGATAATACAGCGGATCTCGATTACTACGACATCGTAGAGAGCGTGACGGCCGGGTACGTCATGAATACCCTCAACTTCGGGCAGGGTATCACATTGATTGCCGGCGTGCGTGTTGAACGTGAATCGAATGATTACCTGTCACGATTTGTGCCGGGGACAGGATCGCTTGGTGGTTTCCCCACGCCCACGGGCTTTGTCAAAGATACATCCACCTCGTATTTAGAAACCATTTGGCTTCCCAATTTTCATTTGACAGTACGACCTTTTGATTTCTTGAATGTACGTTTCGCCGCCTACAAAGCTCTGGCAAGACCGGACTATAACTCCAGATTGATAAAGCTCTATGCACAAGGAACTGGCACTGTAAACAACCTCTATGTTGGGAATCCGAATTTGCGGGCATCGAGAGCGTGGAACTATGAAGTGAACACATCTGTGTTCAGCAACACGATTGGGCTGGTTTCTCTTTCAGCATTCTATAAGGAAATCACAGATGATCATCACCTCCTTAATGGTGGAGGCCTCATGGGTACGAGGTTTCTTGACAGTCTTGGCATCGTCTGGAACACAGCCCTTACAAGGGGAGGATATCAGTTAACGATCCCATATAATTCTTCAGCACCGACTCGTGTTTGGGGATTCGAATTTGAGCATCAGGCAAACCTGAATTTTCTCCCCGGTTATCTTCGGTTTCTTGTCCTGTCATATAACTTCTCGATTATCCGTTCAGAAACACACCTCGTGGCGACAACAATCGATACGACATGGAAGGTTCAACATACTGAGTTTGGCGATATTTCTACTCCTTTCTATACAAATCGAATAATTGATCGAGTGCAGAAATTGGAGGGACAACCGGAGTTTTTCGGAAACATCGCGATTGGTTATGATTTCGGCGGTTTTTCCGCAAGGCTTTCCGTGTATTACCAAGATGAGTTCAACAGTACGTTCTCACCTGGAGGGCTGACCGATGGGATAACAGGGGGCTTCTCAAGATGGGATCTTACCGTCAAACAGAAGATGACAAGAAATATCTCGCTCTTATTGAGCCTCACCAACCTTTTAGATGTTGAAGAAAACACGTATACGGCGAATCGAGTCAATGATTGGAGGAGGTTGAATTCAAGCGGGAAATTCGGCTTGACAGCGGACTTTGGTGTGCGAATCGACCTCTAACATTCTCATTAAGAGGATTCTGGGTTCCTGCAATTCTTCACTCATTGGATAAGGCAGTATGGAGACAGTGTATGCTCCTTCATATTAATCCACAAATCATTCACTCAGTAAAACATGGAGGTCGTATTATGAGCACCAAGAGATATTGTCTCTTTCTTTTTCTTGTGTTCGTGTCGCTTCCAGTGCTTCTGCACGGACAAGAATTGCGCCTCACGCCCTGGGTCGGTGCCGGGAGTCAGTACTTGAATCAGCAGATCGCGGCAGATACTGTGGCAAACGGGAAGCTGCCCAACCGCGTCTATGTGTTACAGCGAGGAGCACTTTACCTCGCAAACGCGCAGTTTACCAACACGGGCAACTGGACGCTAAGACTCAAGGCAAATGATAGTACGACGACAAAGAAACCGGTCATCATGCTCTATCCGACGGGAACAGGAACTACTCCCTGGAATCCGCCAGGTAACCTTTTTGTGCTGAATGGCAGTCTGGAATTGAAGAATCTTGAGATTACGGGGTATTACGAACTTGTTGATACAAATCGCTGGAATATGCAGGGTGGTTTGATCAACATACCGGCGACAATCTCGGGGCCGAAGATCGTCATTGACAGTTGCATCATGTCGAACTCAAACGGCAATCACATTCGGACAGAAGGAACTCCGTCTGTTATTAGGGTGACAAATTCTGTTTTTGCCAACATGGGGTATAACGGTAGGTCAAACTTGGGAGCCGGGAAAGCCCTTGACTTAAGAAATTCAACTTGTGATTCGCTGATAATGGTCAATAATACCTTTGTCAATTGGCAAGACCGTATTGTTCGCCACTATCCGAATTCAGGCCAAACCAGAACCGGTGCGATAAGCTACTTCTTGTTTGACCACAACACCCTCGTCAATGGTATGTCATATCATGGACTTCTCTCGTTAGGCACGCTGGGTTTTCGTGTGTATATCATGAACAACCTGCTAATAGATCCATTTGCTTTGGGAAATGACTCAGACGCAACACGCCAGGCCGAGTTCATTCCAAGTGGTGAAAAGGATCAATATGGGAAAGCCAGGATGAATTGGATTTTCTCCTATCCGAATCCTGATGTAGCCTGGAAGATTTCGAACAACTACTACGTCATTTCTGACTCCGGACAGGCTTTTTATGATCAATTCGCGTCTGCGGGTGTCACCGGTGAAGGAGCCCCTCTCACGTGGCACATCAATGGAAAACTGGGTGCCGATTCAGTAAACGCATTCAAGAAAGTCACCCTTAAATTGGGTAGAATCCCGGCCCTTATGACGCAAATGAACCGTTGGTATAGGGCTTCTAACGGTGGCAAGAAATTAAAGAACACTCCGGGTGCTTGGGTGTACGGCAATGCGACTGATCCAAACGACTACGACCGGAAAGGCTACGCGTGGTTGCGAGATTCTCTTGACTGCACATACCCAACCAGCTCCCCGGTTTACATAGGAGGGACAGGCGGTTATCCGGTGGGAGATCTCAATTGGTTCCCCACGAAGAAAGCTGAATGGTTACTGAGCCCCCCCTCAGCCGTGGAACAAGCGGACATGATACCGGCGGCGTTTTCGCTCGCGCAAAACTATCCAAACCCATTCAATCCGACGACCACTCTGGAATTCTCGATACCGAAGAGCAGCCACGTTGTCCTTGAGGTGTTTAATGTCCTTGGACAATCCGTTGCACGGCTCGTTGACGGAGCAATGTCGGCTGGAACGTACCGGACCACCTTTGATGCATCGAATCTGAGCTCGGGCGTATATCTGTACCGGTTGAAGGCGGGTGAATTCGTCCAGGCGCGAAAGATGGTCGTGATGAAGTAACGATTGGACATTCTCATCTTTGTGCGTGGGGCTGGAAGCTGATCCTTCCAGCCCCGGCACAAGCTTCTCCTTGGCCTGGTGCGACGAAGACAAGAATAATGAAATGCCCAAATTGCTCGGTCGAATCGTTGTCGTGCTGGCTGTTTCCCACCTTACGCACGAAAGACTCTCCTCTCAACAACTTGCATTTCCAGGAGCAGAGGGAGGGGGGAGACTTGCCGTTGGCGGTCGCGGCGGCAAAGTCATTGAAGTCACCAACCTGAACGATTCGGGCCCGGGGAGCTTTCGGTCGGCTGTTGCCGACAGTGGCGCGCGAACGGTTGTGTTCCGCGTTTCGGGCACTATTACTCTCTATTCCCCCCTCTCCGTTCAGAACGATTCCATTACCATCGCCGGCCAAACGGCACCGGGCGACGGTGTTTGCCTGAGAAAATACCCACTGGTGATTAACGCCAGCCATGTGATCATTCGTTATCTCCGGTTCAGACTGGGTGACGAATCTGGCAATGAGTACGATGCTCTCAGTGGCTACACAAATGACTATGCGCCTTTTGCCAACCATACGAACAGACGCCAGATAATTGTGGACCATTGCTCGGCAAGCTGGAGTGTAGATGAAACCTTGACATTCTATGGGAACGACAGCGTGACGGTGCAGTGGTGCATCATCAGTGAAAGTTTGTACAATGCCAATCATCCGAAGGGAAACCATGGGTATGGCGGAATCTGGGGCGGAAGAAATACTTCATTTCATCACAATCTCCTGGCTCACCATGATAGTCGCACTCCCCGATTCTCCGGCGGATTGCCGACAAGGTCAAATGGAACGGTGCCGAGCGAAAATGTGGATTTCCGCAATAATGTGATCTACAACTGGGGTTCAAATAGCGCGTACGGCGGCGAGGCCAGCACGATCAATGTCGTTGCGAACTACTACAAGCCCGGGCTGGCAACAAGGAGTACGCGGAACAGGATAGTCGAACCTTATGGGCCGAGCAACGGGGGAGGTGCTCTGCTAGGTCAATGGTTCGTTGCTGACAACGTTGTGGAGGGAAATGCTGGCATTACGAGTGATAATTGGGCCGGTGGCGTACAAGGTCCGTACGCTACTGATCCCACGCTGCGGGCGATGAATCCATTTCCATACGCACCGGTGACGACTCAGACCGCAATCCAGGCTTATGAGAGTGTTCTGAACAATGCTGGAGCAACATTGCCCACACTTGATCCCGCTGATGCGAGAATCGTGCATGAAGTCAGAAATGGATCTGTAACGTATGGCGGGAAGACATATCCGAGAGAGAAATTCGGGGATTCGACAAGGATTTGTGGAATCATTGACTCCCAAGCCGACGTCGGGGGTTGGCCTGTCTTGAACGCCGCGGCGGCACCACCGGATGGCGACCACGATGCGATGCCGGACGACTGGGAGAGCGCACGTGGGCTGAATCCGAGCAATCCTGACGATAGAAATGTCCTCGCATCAGACGGCTACACCATGCTCGAAGTGTACTTGAACTCTTTGGCGAGCACGCCGACCAGTGTGGTGGCAGCCCCTCCCGTACCGGGGGAGGAATTCACGCTGCTGCCGAATTATCCAAATCCCTTCAATCCTTTGACCAACATCATATACGAAGTCCCGTCAAACGGAAACGTCTCGATACGGATCTACGATTCGTACGGAAGGTCGGTGAAGGAATTGTTGAATCGGTATCACGCTCCGGGACGATACCGCATTCCGTGGGATGGTACCGACGCCCAATCTCTCAAGGCGGCGTCCGGTGCGTACTTTGCTGTCGTTCGGTACCAAACGAAATCAATGATATTGAAACTCCTCTTGCTGAAATAACGTGAGCACAGGTGGCCCCCATCGTCTTCTTCATGCGGAACCCCTGGTAAACCGCGCTTGGGGCCTGTGTGACGGGAAACGACGTGATAGGCCGCTGACACGATGATTCGATCCAGCGTTGAAAGCATGAGAACCTTCATAAGACCAAGGCTGTTGACCCTCCTGCTGGTCGTCTCAGGGGCATGCATTTCGTGGGTACCTCGCGTTGTGCAAGTTGAACTAGGATGGGATGCTCTGCCGAAGATCCTGAAAAGCATTCGCCCCCCAGTTTTTCCTGCAAGAGATTTTGACATTACTCAGTTCGGTGCTGTCGCCAACGGATCATCGGACTGCACGAAGGCGATTGAGGAGGCCATAGAGAGATGCAGCGCGTCGGGTGGCGGAAGAGTCGTGGTGCCGAAGGGAATATTCCTCACCGGAGCGATTCACTTGAAAAGCAACGTGAATCTGTACGTGTCGAAGGATGCAACCATACGTTTCAGCACCGATCCGAAGAAGTATTTGCCTGTTGTGTACACACGGTGGGAGGGAGTGGAGTGCATGAATTACTCGCCGCTCATCTATGCGTACGAGCAGGAAAACATTGCTGTCACGGGTGAAGGCGTGCTGGATGGACAAGGTGCACCGGAGAATTGGTGGTCGTGGAGTGGTAAGCCGCAGTACGCTTGGAAGGATGGGATGCCGAACCAGAAGAACTCCCGAGATGCACTGTTCACGATGGCGGAGAAGGCCACTCCGGTATCGCAACGCGTCTTTGGAGAGGGACATTACCTCCGTCCCAACTTTGTTCAACCGTACAAATGTAAAAACGTTCTCATCGAAGGGGTGACGTTCAAAAATTCTCCCATGTGGTTCATTCATCCGGTCCTGAGTCAGAACGTCTCCGTTCTTCATGCCACCGTGGAGGGTCTGGGACCCAACAATGACGGCTGCGATCCGGAATCTTCGAAAGACGTTCTCATAAAGAATTGCTACTTCAACACAGGAGATGATTGTATCGCCATCAAGTCTGGGCGCAACAACGACGGGCGGCGCATCGGTGTACCGAGCGAAAACATCATCATCCAGGATTGCACGATGAAAGATGGGCACGGCGGCGTTGTGATCGGCAGTGAAATGTCTGGGGGCGTCAGAAACGTGTATGCCGAGCGATGCACAATGAATAGCCCCAATCTGGAGAGAGCCTTGCGCATCAAGACGAATTCCGTTCGCGGCGGCTACGTGGAGAACGTCTTCATGCGAGAAGTGAACGTAGGGCAGGTGGCCGAAGCCGTGATCAAGGTTGACTTTTTCTATGAGGAGGGGGATGTCGGCGCGTTCGCTCCGGTGTTACGCAACGTCCAGGTCAGCAACCTCACCAGCAGCAAAAGTGCCTATGCTGTCTGGATCAGAGCGTATCAGCACTCGCCTGCCAAAGACATTCTCATCGAGAACTGCGTGTTCAGCAACGTATCGAAGCCAAGCGTCGTTGAAAACGTGATGAACCTGCGGTATGTCAATGTCCGGGTGAATGGCGAGTTGGTGTCCCATAATCAGTGAGAATGAGAAACCTCAGGCTCGAACGATCGAGCATAAATTGGTGTGTTAGCTGAGGTGAACGTGGAAACAATGGCACAACATACTCCGGTCATTCAAGTCCTTCTCACGCGAGTGATCCTTGCCTTGTTCCTTCTTCAAGGGTGCGCACCGCAGCTCAACAGGGAGGATCCTTCCAGGCTCTCCGAGAAATCCTGGTCAGTTCGCTTGGCCAATTCATTCATGGCGAGGTATCCCGACACGATCTCCTATGCTGAGGAGCCGAGGAGAGGACGATGGACTTACGAGCAAGGGATCATGCTCGAGGCTATGCGGCGCATGGGCGCGGCAACAGGCGACCAGAAGTACTTCACATACGTCAAGAAAAACATCGACCAGTTTGTCGTCGGGGACGGGTCGATTCGCACGTACGAGTACGAGACGTTCAATCTCGACAACATTGCGACTGGCAGGCAGCTCTTGGCGCTCTACACGGAGACCGGAGAGCTGAAATACAGCTACGCGGCCGACACACTCCGCAAGCAACTCAGGAACCAGCCGCGAACGCATGAAGGCGGTTTCTGGCACAAGAAGATCTACCCTTACCAGATGTGGCTGGACGGGCTCTACATGGCCGAGCCGTTCTATGCGCGGTACGCGTTGCTGTTCAACGAACCGGACGCCTTCGATGATGTCGTGAATCAGTTCACCTTCATTGCGAAGCACACCCGTGATGTCAAGACCGGTTTGTTCTATCACGGTTGGGATGAGAGCAAGCAGCAGCGTTGGGCTAATCCAGAAACGGGTTGCTCGCCGAATTTCTGGGGAAGGGCCATGGGGTGGTATTCGATGGCCTTGGTGGATGTTCTGGATTTCATTCCGGTGAGCCATCCTCGCAGGGGCGAGCTTGTTTCAATTTTCCAGGGCCTGTCATCATCGCTCTTGAAAATCCGGGACAAGAATACGGCCCTGTGGTATCAGGTGGTGGATCAAGGTGGAAGAGAAGGGAACTATCTCGAGGCTTCCGCGTCGTGTATGTTTGCCTATGCATATGCGAAGGGCGCGAACAGAGGGTATCTCGACAAGGGGTTCCTGAAGGCTGCGGAAGAGACGTTCAGGGGGGTTGTGAACAACCTTGTTACGGTCGACGAGGACGGTTTCGTTGACCTCCATCATACGTGCCAGGTCTCCGGTTTAGGAGGGAACCCGTACCGGGATGGGAGCTATGAATACTACATCGGCGAACCTCAACGCACGAATGACATGAAGGGGTACGCCGCCTTTCTTCTGGCTGCCATCGAATTGGAGACGGGAAGCCTGGAAAACAGTAATGTCAACAGGAAATAATGCCACGATGTATATCACATCCAAATGAGTGAAGTGATCAATTGATTCAAGGAGTATGAACGTGAAACGAAAGTCTCATATTACGCTCGATGACATCGCCAAAAGGTTGAAGGTCTCACGGGTGACGGTATCGAAAGCGCTGCGCGGTCACCCCGACATTTCAGACAAAACGGCAAAGCGCATACGGAAGGTTGCGAGCGATCTTGGCTACAGCCCGAACTTCATCGCGAGAAACCTCTCGGCAAGGCGATCCAACATGCTGGGGGTCGTCGTTCCAAAAATTGCCCACTTCTTCTTTGGGTCGGTCATCGAGGCGGTTTACAACACGGCCTTTGACCACAAGTATGAGACCATCCTGACGGTCTCTCAGGAAAATGCCGAGCGGGAAAAGAAGCACATCCAAACGCTGGTTTCCATGAGGGTCGACGGGATCATTATCTCGATATCGCAGGAGACGAAAGATCCCGAGGTTTTCAAGTGGATTAAGAAAATGGGAATCCCCGTTGTCTTTGTCGACAGGATGCTGCAGCCGCCGTTGCCCGGGTTCAGCAGCGTGCTTGTGGATGACAGGGGCGGAGCGTTCCGTGCAGTCGAACAAGCGATTAAAGTGGGTTATCGGAAGATAGGATTTCTGGGCGGCCTTCCGACGATCAATATCGGGAGGAATCGGCTCCTGGGATTCGAGCAGGCGCTGATAGAGCACGATATTCCGATCAGGCAAGAGTGGATCGCCTTCGGAGGTTTTGGGAAAGACGACGGATACAATGGCTTCATGCGCCTCTACAACAGCGGGAACCTGCCGGAATTTCTCTTTGCCGTAACGTACCCCGTTGCCCTGGGAATCTACGAAGCTGCCAAAGACCTCGGCCTCCACATTCCCGATGATATCGATGTAATCTGTTTTGGCGACAGCGATATGAATCGCTTCATCTCCCCGTCATTGAGCTGCGTCAGCCAGCCAACTCAGGAGCTGGGAACGAAGGCAGTGCAGATGATTCTGGAGATCATCAGAAGCCCGGAAGAGATCCGAGAGCACCACGTTGAAATCCCAACGGAACTGATACTGCGGGAAACCTGTATCGGAAGGAAGGCAACGAAACCTGAATCCATCGAAGCAGCACCGCCGGTGAAAACGGTTTAGGTATTCCTCTGCATCGGCCGATGCGCTCGATACGCTGGCACGCATGCGTTTGGCAGCTCTTGCTTCTCCTTCCTCAGGAGTCCGAGTCCAGGCGAGATTCTCGCTAAAGATGTTGTCGAGTCACCAAAACCTTCCCTTTTCCTGCCACTCTCACAAAGATTACTATGCAAGCGCGAAAAATCTCTCTTTGGTTAAGCTCTCTTCTTGTCTTGACCCTGCCCGTTGCTCGTCTCTCGACTGAAGATTCTGTGTGGAGATGCTTGATCGGGGACAGGGCGATGGCAGACATGTCCGTCATGGGCAATCCGGAGCGAGTTTGGGGTCAAGTCTCTCCGCTGCTGTTTCGAAGCGGTGCCGTCATCGAACCCGTTGAAGAAAGAATGCTTGGTGGAGCAGACAAGATTGTTCTTGTGGATTGCTTCTACAATAACGAATGGAGGAAGGACAAAGAGGGGAGGCCCGTTCGGTATCATTACGTTTGGGATGACACGACGAACTCCGGATTTTCCATATTGGGCAGAATCATCTCGAAGCTTGGTGCGGCCATCGATACTCTCTGTGAGGCTCCGACGATGCAATCTCTGAGCGGAGCGAGCATCTATATTATCGTTGACCCTGACACGCCTTTGGAGACGGAACATCCGAATTTCATCGATGCGCGTGCCATCGACGCGATCGTCACATGGGTGCGAAAAGGCGGCGTGCTCCTGCTGATGGGGAATGACAAGGGGAATGCGGAGTTCGAGCATTTCAACGAGCTGGCGGCGCAATTCGGAATCCGCTTCAACGAAGACAGCCGAAACAGAGTAACGGGGAAAGATTATGACGTCGGCAAATTCGATTCGTTTCCGGATCATCCACTCTTCAAGGGTGTGAAGCAGATTTTCATCAAGGAGCTCAGCACACTCAGCGTCCAGGAACCGGCCACCGTCATATTTTCTGACCGCGGCGATGCGATCATGGCATTCGCAAGGCTGGGTAAAGGAGTTGTGTTCGCCGTTGGTGATCCGTGGCTCTACAACGAGTATATGGATCATCGAAGGCTGCCGGAGGGGTACGAAAACGACAAGGCAGCCGAGAATCTTTTCCGATGGCTCCTGGAGAACGCCGCCCCCGTACGCGTACATTGAGGGGAAACAGACGGTGCAGGGGTCTCCCCTGAACCTGACGTCATTCGGGACAACGATGATTTCTACCTCGTGTCAGCAAGCTTCAATTGCACGCAGGAATTGTCGGTGCTTCATTCACGCGACCTGGCAATGATGGGGTAATGGATGCGCCACGTAGCCTTCGCAATATCCCTTCTGGCATTCTGTATTGCTCACGTTGTTGGCGCCGAGCGCGCCCAGATTATCATCGCCAATGACGGCAGCGGACATTTCCGCACGATTCAGGAGGCCCTCAATTCCATTCCAAAGGACAATGCGAAGAATGTAATCGTTCTGATCAAGAAGGGGACCTATCGCGAAAAAGTGTTTATCGAAAGGAGCTTCGTCAGCCTCGTCGGTGAGGATCGAGATAGCACGAGAATCGTCTTCGCCGAGCTCCGTGAGAATTGGAACAAAGATCACAACGGGAGCGATTGGGGGTCTGCGGTTGTCAACATCGATTCGCTGGTCACGGATATCACGCTTGCGAATTTGACCATTCACAACAACTATGGCTCTCTGTTCAATACGCCGAAGCACCAGTTCGCGATTCGTGGGGGTGGAACACGCGTCATCATTCTCAACTGCAACGTGATTGCCGACGGCGGTGATACCGTCAGCTTGTGGAATCGCGAGAATGGGATGTATTACCACGCAGACTGCTCTTTCGCAGGCTGGGTGGACTACGTGTGCCCGAGAGGATGGTGCTATATCACTGACAGCAAGTTCTTTGGACACAATCTGAGTGCAAGCATCTGGCACGACGGAGGCCACGACAAAGATCAGAAGTTTGTCATTCGGTATTCCAGTTTCGATGGTGTTCCAAATTTCCCGCTCGGTAGGCATCATCGAGATGCTCAGATCTACCTTCTTGATTGCGTCTTCTCCCGAAACATGGCCGACCGTCCGATCTATCTTCCTCGATCCCCCAACGCGGAGGTTTGGAAGTGGGGCACACGCCACTATTTCTACAATTGTCACCGAGAAGGCGGCGATTTTGGATGGTTCAAAGACAACTTGCATGAGGCGGAAGCCTCACCGAAACCAGAAGACATCAATGCCAGATGGACTTTTGGCGGACGATGGGATCCTGAAGCCACGATGCCCTCTGTTCTGCCGTTTGCCTGTTTGCCTAAGCCTAGGCTGAACGCGTCCGACGTTGAGGTCACCGGGACTAAGCTCTCATGGATTCCAGGCCGAAATGCGGTTTCGCATGACATCTACTTTGGCAAGAATAATCCGCCCAAGTATAAGGGAAATCAGAAGGGAACCGTTTTCCACCCGGGATCATTGGAGGCTCGCACGACGTACTACTGGCGAATAGATGAAGTGACGGAGGAGGGACTTGTGGTGGGAGCAATCTGGCGGTTCACCACCAATTAAGTGCAAGGAATACCGAAGGGCCCACGCAATTGGGGCGTTTTCCTTTGCTGCAGCAACAGCTGTACCCGAATCCCGACACGCCTCTGGCCGGGATTACTTATTTTAGGACGATCTGCCAAAATCATCCTTCATTTCACCCTTCCGCACCTCTGACCCTTTCAACCAGGGCATCCATCTGAATTGACTTCCATCTCATAGTCATTTACCTTCTCGCCATCACACGATAGCTCACAAACCAGTGCGGTTTCCAAGAACAGAGACTGTAATCTTCTAAGTCAGAATTTCACTAGGAAGCCAACCACCCCGTGTCTGTCTTTGGAAGTGGATGGGAAATCGGAATAGCGATGCAGAGTCCTCGGAGACGTTCTGTCCTCCTGACCGAGGGTGACGTCCCGTCACGACTCGTCGTGGCGCGGCAGGGGGTGTGTGGCCAAATCACCATTTTGAGAATACAATATCATTCCATTGAAGTGGCAGTAGATTCTGGCTAATCGACTTCGACGATCTGAACCGTCTTGCATTGAAAGAGAATCCTTGGAAAAGCAATCACAAGAACCTCAACTCCTGAGGGCCCTCGGGCTGCGTGAAGGACTGGCGATCCACCTCAGTGCCATCATTGGTTCAGGCATCTTCGTCGTTCCAGCGATGATCGCTGGACACCTTCACTCGATGGGACCTATTCTGGTCGTGTGGAGCCTCGGTGGAGTGTTAACGCTCTTTGGGGCACTGACGGTGGCAGAGTTGAGTTCTGTTCTTCCGAAAGCCGGTGGACCGTATGTGTACCTCCGGAACAGCTTCGGACCTCTCTGGGGCTACATGTTTAGCTGGAATCATTTTTTCATCAACACGGCGGGCTCCCTCGCAGCGATAGCTGTTGCCTTCGCGACATATCTCGGATATTTTTTCCCTTCCCTCTCGTTTCAAAATCCTCTTCTCAGCTATCACCTGTCGCTCTTCGGAAATCCTCTGGAGATCACGATCAGGGGGACTCAAATTGTCGCCATGCTCGTCATTGCTGTAGCCACCGCCGTGAACGTGCGAGGTGTGCGATTCGGAGGCTGGGTCACGAATATTCTTACCCTGGCGAAGGTCCTGGCATTGCTCGCACTCATCGTCACAGTCTTTTTCTGGGGAAAGGGTAATGCATCGAACTTCGTGCCGTGGTGGCCGGATCACTGGTCGAAAGAACTGACCTCGGCGTTCGGCCTTTCGATGATTTCCGTATTGTGGGCATACGAAGGATGGACCACGGTGACCATGTCGGCAGGAGAGATCAAGAATCCCGAGAGGAATGTCCCGCGTGCGTTGCTGATCGGCACGCTCACGATTATTCTGCTTTATCTCGGTGCGAATCTCGCTTATGCCTATGTCATGCCACTCGAGCAGATGGCGGGTTCACCGCGCATCGCGGCGGATGTCGCGGTCATCGTTCTTGGTCCGGTTGGAGCTTCCTTGATTACTGCGGGGATTCTCTGCTCGACCTTCGGAACGATCAACAACTCCTTCTTGAGCGACGCCCGGTCGATGTACGCAGCCGGTGCCGACCGCACATTTGCGCCGAGCTTCGGCAAAGTGCACCCCCGTTTCCGGACTCCGTTTGTCTCGATCATAACGCTGGGCATATGGAGCGCCTTACTCACGCTGAGCGGATCGTACGATCAAATTGCTTCCTATGTTGTCTTTGGATCCTGGGTGTTCTATGCGCTGACGGCGTTGTCGGTGATCATCCTGAGGCGGAAGATGCCTCAAGTTCCAAGGCCGTACAAGGCCTGGGGATATCCCTATGCCACACTGCTTTTTGTCGCAGCGGCAGGTTGGTTTCTCTACAGCACGCTGGTCGAAGACCCCCGCGATGCGATCGTGGGGATCGTCTTGCTTCTCTGCTCGTTGCCGTTCTACTTTTATTGGACAAGAAAGAAGTGAGACGGAAGACTGCCTACTGCTTACTCCATGCTCTACGCCGCTTACCACTACTCAAGCTCTATGACAGGAACAAGAAATCATGATCAATCCTCTGCGTCCCTCGATCAAGCTCTTGAGCGATTCGCTGCTGAAAAAAATCGTTGACGAGAGCTATCAGCTTCTGGAACGGGTGGGAATCTTCATCGAAAACCAGGAGGCGATGAGTCTCTTCCTCCAGGCGGGAGCTAAGACCGACGCATCGTCGAGAAGGGTCTTTATTTCAAACAGGCTCATCGGCGATGCCCTTGCGTCAGCGCCAAAGACAATTACCCTGTATGATGCGCGAGGGGAACGATCGTTCCTCGTTGGAGGCGACGAAGTCCATTTCGATCCGGGGTCTGCTGCGCTCAGGTTGTTCGATCATCAAACCCAATCCGAGCGGAAGGCCGTGACACCCGATCTCGTTCGTTTCTCCAGTTTGATCCAGCGGCTTGACAATTTCCACTTCCAGAGCACCGGCCTCATCAGCGGCGACGTTCCGGAGACGATTTCCGATTGTTACCGCCTGTTCATCGCTCTTCAGTACTGTTCGAAGCCGATCGTCACGGGTCTGTTCGTTGTCGAAGGATTCGCGCCGATGTTTGAAATGCTCAAAGCTGTGAGAGGAGGCGCGGCGAAGTTGAAGGAAAAACCGCTGGCGATCTTTGACGCCTGTCCTTCTCCGCCTTTGAAGTGGAGCAATCTGACGGCACAGAGCGTCATCGACTGCGCGCGTGCCGGCATACCTTCGGAGCTCGTTTCGATGCCGCTCACCGGGGCAACCGCACCGGTCACGCTTGCAGGATCTCTCGTGCAGCTCACCGCGGAGAATCTCGCCGGCGTTGTGATGTCGCAGTTGGCGATGCGCGGAGCCCCCGTCATTTTTGGTGGTTCGCCGTCTTGCTTTGACATGCGCACGGCAAATCCGCCGATGGGTGCGATCGAGACAATGATGATTGACTCGGCGTACAGCCAGATCGGAAAATCGCTTGGCCTTCCCACGCACGCCTACATGGGCTTGAGCGACTCGAAATGCGTCGATGCGCAAGCGGGACTCGAGACGGGAATGGGCGCGATTCTCGGCGCGCTCTCCGGCATCAATGTCATCTCAGGCGGGGGGATGATGGATTTCGAATCGACACAGAGCTTCGAGAAGCTCGTCATTGACAACGACATCTGTGGGATGGCCTACCGTCTCATTCAGGGGATTAGCCAGCGCGACGAACCGATGGCCCTCGACCTCTTCTCCGAACCTGTGAGCGAGATCGACTTCCTGACGCATCCACACACCCTGCAATGGCATCTGCTGGAGCAGAAGTATCCGCACGTCATCAACCGCGACGGCTATCAACAGTGGGTTGATTCCGGCAAACCGTCGTTGGCGGAGCGCGCCTCGTCACAGGTTGAGAAGCTGATGAAAGAGAAGGAGGAACCGGTTCTCTCGTCAGAGCTGACGAGTGAGCTCAGGGGGATAATGGAAGGCCATGCAAAGCAGTTGGGTCTTGATGAGTTCTCGGTTGGGGATTTTGACCAACGCCCCCCATCATCTTAGTCAGGCTGAGCGGAGTCGAAGCCTGTCGTAAGCCAGCCTGCGGGCTGCCTCCCTCCAAGTCTACGAGGTCTCGTGGATCGACAACGGTTCGTGACCGAGCAGTCGTCCCCGCCGCGTCATGTGGGGTGTTGCTCGACCAATCAGTGCACCTTCTCTGCGAGCTGCACGTTACCCCAGAAGCTAAACGTTTCACCTCCGGCTCCCTGCCGTGCGCCACCCGGACCCGTTCCGCCCGGCATTCTTCCGCCGCGGCCGCCGCCAATCCCAGGCCGTCCACCGCCTGGCGCTCCGCCGCGAGATCCGGGACTTCGTTCACCTGCCATGCCCCTCTCAGGGACATTCGACTCGACGCCAACACCGATCGTCGCGCCGGGGTGAGTCTCCAGGGCATAGGGGTGCCGCGAGGAGAAAATCAAAGGAATCTTCAACTCATAGACGAATCTTCCTGCCGTCGTTTTCAGATCGACCTCGACGCCTTGTCCCTGTAGCCTCGATATTCTCTGGCGATCGTTTTCAGTCGGTCCGAAAAACTCGAATTCACTCAACGCCTGACTTGCGTCCGGCTCGATACTCCTTGCTTCCCCTTCTGTGTCCTCACGGCCTGTCCGGACGGGCATTTCCATCCTCCCCATGCCGATGGGGAACCGGACACCGAAGGTCTTCTTCTCACCGCCGTTTGGGTCGAACCACACGGTTATTCCCCTGAACCTGACCTGCCGTCCAATGTCCGGCTTGGAAGCGGTCAGGCAAAGATAGAGAAACTCGTCATCGTTCCTCACACCGAGTCGAATACCGTCTTCCTCCGCGAAGATAGTTGAATCAGACCACTCGTTCAGGTCCCCATCGATCCGTATGGGCTGCTCGTTCCATCGGCTCGCCACTTGGAGTGTACTCCCGCACCCTTCGACAAGGATTCCAATGAACGCGGTCACAACGAGCGCGAGGACTATCTGTGAAACTTGACGTAGGCGAACATCCTTTCTCATGGTCTGCTCCTCTGTCATATGATGCTTATGGATTTAGATGCTTTTTGGGGAGGTTTGTTTAATTCTCCTGCCTGTTTCTGCCCGTTCCTCCGAATGTAGGTCGGCCATGCCTGCCCTGTAAGCCTTCCGAAGGATTCCTACGCTCAGTCCTCGAGCCTTCGGAAGGTTCTCTACGGTCTAGCTGGATGCCCAACCAAACCGCTGTTGCGAAGGAGCTCACCTGCCCCGCTGCTTTCACGCTTTTTGTGTCCCGCTGTTTTGTAACGGGACTACCCGGTGCTCCTGAGGCGCTCGTTTCCCGCAGAAGGATAAAAGACCCCCATTTTCAACCCCTTCGCGTCTTTGTGCCTTAGCGGCCCGTTTTTTCCCTTCTACAAAATATACCGAGTTTACGGTATTGCGCTTCTGCTTGCAGAGGCATAGTATCTCCCCGCGGGACAAACACTTCTTGGGGAAGGACTGATGACCCGCGATCAGTGACCTTTCCTCAAAACCTTTTCAAAGGGAGAAATGCGATGAAGACACATAAACCAAATTTTCTTACATTCATGGCGATTGCTCTTGTGAGCTCGCTCGTGACGCTTCTCTTCGTGCTCGGGACGAACAACATCAGCGCCCGTCAGCAGCAATACACAGGTAACGAGGATCACCTCATCACCCTCGAGCAAGCAGTGAAGTACGTGGAGAATTTTAAGAGCTTCCCCACTACCCCTTTACTCAAGGGCGCGTACTTCGGCAGAAACATATTCGACAAGATTTTGGGACAAGCCGGATGTGTTGGAATCCGATACTACTATGCGAAGAAGGATGACGGGACAGCAACCCTCGTGTTGGTTGGAGTGGACTCCAATGGTAATGATCTTACACAGGGACCCATGGCGGAGGATCCGTTCCCTTGTCCTCCTTTCTGTGGCGCACCCAGTCCGTTGAACAAATAAAATCAAGGTATGTCAATCCCTGCGCTAGGCTATATCTACCTTGTGGCTTCTCTTGTTCCGGTTTCAGTTGGTCTCTTTCGATTTAGGTCAATAGCCAGGCCGATGAAGATCCTCACCCTACTGTGTGTTCTCTCGGTCGTGACTGCGGTGACAGAATTCGTTATGGGCCAGCTCAAGATAAACAATCGATTCATCGCAAATAACTATGTGCCTCTTGAGGTGCTGTTGATAACCCTCATCTATTTCTTGTCGACGCGTACGAGCAAGTATAGGAAGATCTTGGTTGGATCTTTCATACTTTTCGTGGTCGTTTGGATAACAGACAAGGTATTCTTCGACATACCGAACCAAACGAATTCCGAAATGGCACTTGTGTCAAGACTGTTTCTGTTTTCTTTGTCGCTTCTCATGATTAGTGCCGCGTCGAGAGATGTGACGACACGCCTGAGCGATAAACCCATTTTCTGGGTGGCTGCAGGTGTAATATTGTACTCAACAGGCACTTTTATTGGTGCGGGTTTGGGCACCCGACTTTTAAACCTGAACGTGTCTTTCTTCGTTATCGCCTGGCACATCAATTGGTCGTTGCTCATTGTTGCCAACCTGCTGTATACAAAAGCTCTGTTGTGCAAATCTCAGATGTAGACATATTGTTCGTTGTCGTCGGGGGAAGCGCGATTCTTCTCCTCCTTGCGGTTGGATACATTTTTGTCCTCGTATCGAGTCATCGTCGAGTTGTCGAAGCACAAGAGGCAAAGTTAAAAGAAGTGAAAAAGAGCGAGGAGAAGTACAGGGACCTCTTCGACAACTCGCTGGCCGGCATCATGAAGTTCTCCGTCGACACCTGGAGGGTCCTCGATTCCAACGAAGCCATCAAGACCTTATTTGGATGCAGCTCTCAGGAGGAGCTGCAGGGCTGCATCTCGAACCTGTCGGTTTCTTCGCGTGGGTTCATCCAGCACTTGCTCGCCAAGGATGGCTTTGTAGCTCAATATGAGATCCAAACGACTCGAAGAGACGGGGAAGGGCTGTGGATCCTCTTCTCTGCAAAGATCACGGAGGACCACCATCTCGCCCAGGCCGTCGTCGTCGATATCACGAAGCGCAAGCAGTTCGAAGAGAAGATCAGGGAGCAGAGCGCGCTCCTCGATCAAACGCAGGATGCGATCATGGTAGTCGATGATCAGGGGACGGTGACGTTCTGGAACGCCGGCGCGGAGTTGATGTATGGGTGGACGAAGGACGTCATCGCCGGCCGTGCAATAGGCGAGCTGCTCTACAGCAATTCGGGGATGGAGGATTTTCAGGCAGCAATGGAGGACATCCACCAATTCAACGAATGGCACGGAGAGCACCATCAAAAGCGAAGCGACGGGAAGGAGATCCTGGTGGAGAGCCATTGGAGAACGGTCGAGAAGGCTTCCAGCGGCGAGCGATTCATCCTGATCGTGAACTCCGACATCACGGAAAAGAAACGCCTGGAGTCTCAGTTTATCCGGGCTCAGAAGATGGAGAGCATTGCGCTGCTGACGGGAGGGATGGCTCACGACCTGCAGAACGTCCTTGCGCCGGTCGCAATGTCGATCCCTTTGCTGAGGTCAAAGGTGTCGGATGAATCAGGTCGGGCGATCTTGAAGGCGGTCGAAGAGAGCGCTCACAGCGGTCTTGAGCTGGTGAAAAATATCTTGACGTACGGCAGAGGGATCGCAGGCGAGCGGGTCACGCTCAACCTCGGCCACATACTCGATCAGGTTCTGAGTATCGTGAAGCAAGGCTTGCCGGAGAGTGTGCGCATCGAATGGAAACTGGAATGCCCCAGCTGGTCCGTTTCGGGGGATAGGAATCAACTGAGGCAGGTCTTCCTCAATCTCTGCGTCAACGCCCGGGATGCGATGCCGGCGGGAGGAGTGTTGACCGTCGAGATCGCGAACGTCGAATCAGATGAGAGTCTTCTTGAATGCCATCCGGACGCCGATCTTGGACCGTACGTCGTGGTCAGCGTCACGGACACAGGGAAGGGGATTCCGGAAGAGGACCTGGAGAGGATATTCGAACCATTCTTCACAACAAGGGAGCGGGGAGAAGGCACGGGATTGGGTTTGTCAATCGCCCATGGAATCATCAAGAGCCATAAGGGATTCATCACCGTCGAGAGTGTTGTTGACGAAGGGACGACGTTTCGTGTCTATCTCCCCGCCCTTGTCGATTCAGGCAGCGAGAAGCTAGGTTGAACGGACCGCCACCCCGCCTGCCATCCTAGTCCTTCGAGCGGCGGGCAGGCAAGACAGCAAGACACAAGTGGTGTCAGGACTTTCGTCCTGACCCTTCAGTGCCGGATTCCGAGGAATTATGCATGTATGGGTCTGTTAGTAATCGCGAACGCACGAATTTCAAACGAGACGCGTTTAAACAATCGAGATGCTTATGAGCTCCGCTCGAAACGAAAACAACCGCATACCGGTCTGGGTCATCGATGACAATAAAGGCTTCTGCCTGATCCTCTCGGAAGCTCTGAACCAAAGCGACGCCGTCGAATGTCAGAAGTGCTTTCATACCTGCAAGTCGGCCATACAAGCGCTGACGACGGAAGACCTTCTCCCGAGCGTCATTCTCCTCGACATCAAGATGCCGAGAATGTCTGGTCTCGATGCCATCTCAACCATACACAGGATCACGCCGGCGACGCACATCATCATGCTCACTTCGTATGATCTGGATGAGAACATCCGGACGGCGATGAATCGTGGAGCTGCCGGCTACCTTTTGAAATCCTCCACCCCCACCGACATCATCAACGCTATCGAGAAAGTTCAGAAGGGGGGATCCCCGCTCGACCCGATGATCACCAAGAAAATCATGCAAGCCTTCCTCGGGCAGAGTGAGGAGAACCCGTATCATCTCACGAGAAGGGAGAGAGACATCCTCCAGTGTGTCGCCACCGGGCTCACGACGATGGAAGTCTCCCACAATCTCAACCTGAGCTACTATACTGTCGACACCCACCTCAAGAACATTTTCCAGAAGCTCAACGTCCATAACCGCCACGGTTTGGTCACAAAAGCCGTCAAAGAACGCCTAGTTTAGCGGTTTTAGCAGGTTTTTGCCCCTTTTCGCAATATACCGAGTTTACGGTATTGCGCTTTCCTTTCCCTCCCGATAGATTTCGCGCGGCGTAGGGGATCTCTCCGCTCAACGTTTGAGAGAGAGGTGGATTATGTACGAACAGGAAGTTGGCCGACCCGATAGCTCGACGCGCGACAAGGGAGAGCGCATGCAAAACAGACTGCCGGCATCGCAGAAGATTCTCACAGACCGTACTGTCGGTGCCCCCGTAGGCATGTACAAAGCCAACCGGAGAGGCGACATTTTTTACGCCGATCGCGGGCTCGCGGATATCTTCGAGTACGAATCGCCGGAAGAGATGGTGACCGAAAGTTTCCTCGCTCGGTGCAAGAACCCGGGTGACATAATCCGCGTCATTGAGACGCTCAGGAAGTCCGGCAAGATTGAAAACCTGGAAATCGAGTCTCTCACGAAGAGCGGCAAGTCGAAGAACGTGCTCCTGAGTGCATCTCTCGAGGGAGGCGTCATCTCCGGCATGATCAAGGACATCACAGGGGTCAAGCAGCATGAGCGGCAATTGATCCAGGCCCAGAAACTGGAGAGCCTTGGCACACTCGCCGGCGGAATCGCTCACGACTTCAACAACATCCTCGGCATCATCCTGGGTCATTCGGCCAACCTGGAGCGCGTTCATTCGGATCCAACGAAGTTCAATCAGAGTGTTGAAGCAATCACGAAGGCAGCCGTACGGGGCGCTTCACTGGTCAAACAGCTCCTGACGTTCGCTCGGCAGACGGAGGCCGTCTTTGAAACGGTGCGGATCAATGACATCATCACCGAAATCAAAAAGCTGATGGAGGAGACGTTCGACAAAACGATCACTATATCCACCTTCCTTCAGAGCGATCTGCCTTTTGCCTTGGCCGACGCCACTCAGATCCACCTGGCCCTGCTCAATCTCTGTATCAATGCCCGGGACGCGATGCCCAAGGGAGGCAATCTTTCGATCTCCACAGGCATCATCACCGGTGAGTCTTTGAAGTCGAGATTTCCGAATGCAGCGCCGGAACGATATATCCGGATTGATGTCGCGGACACCGGAATCGGAATGGATGAAGCGACTCGCCACAGGATCTTTGAGCCTTTCTTCACGACGAAGGGTCCCGGGAAAGGGACCGGCCTGGGTCTTGCTCTGGTCTTCAGCATCGTTCAGAATCACCATGGCTTCGTCGGGGTTGAGAGCAAGCTCGGGATCGGAACCACCTTCACCGTTTATTTGCCTGTGCAGGAACATGCGTTCGAGAGTTCTCAGCCATCCGGAAAGACGGCACGAGATGTCCCAGGAGGAACGGAGACCATTCTTCTGATCGAGGATGAAGAGACGCTGAGGGAATTGGTGAGAGCCGTTCTTGTCTCGAAGGGATACACGGTGATAACAGCGGAGGATGGTGAGGAAGGGTTGAAAGCATTTCTCAGCCATCAAGAGGAGATAGCGGTTGTCATCTGCGACGTGGGACTCCCGAGGCTCGGCGGTGTGGAGGTTCTCCAACGCATACGAGCGAGGATCCCGCGAACGAAAGTGATCATCGCAAGCGGCTTCATCGATCAGGATGCGAAGGCGGCGATGTACAAGGCCGGGGCGAACGAGTTCATTCAAAAGCCATATTCGCCTGACGAGGTGCTACGGAAGATCAGGGATATCGTAGACGCCGGCGATTGATGAAGCGTGCTGGCTCGCTTTGATGCCTTGGTCCGCCTGAGAAATTGAGAAATCAAGGAACGAGACACTACAGGACCTGGCGTATCACGATCCAGGCGGCAGTCAACCAGGGCAGTCCTTCGAAACCAAAAAGCAACGACGCACGTATTCAACAGTGGTGGTCATCATGAATAATGACAAAGCCTCTTCAGAAAAGTTTGAAAAAGCTCTCATGGCGCTCTTCAAGCAGCCTGCGCTGGGGTTCAGCCGCAAACTGAGATCGAGTCTGGACAAAGATCCGGACTACCTCAAGCATCACGGGGCAGAAGTATTTCCCCAGCTACGGAGTTACCTGACTGAAGCTGGAATGCCCCTGGACGGACAAAATCCCGACGAACAGATGCACGATGTCGTGAGGGAAGTTGTTGTCCGGCTCAGGAGTTTCGAGAAAGGAAGAGAATGAGACTCACGTTTGGTGCGCGTCCTGTTGATCTCAACTTATTTCTTCCCGTTCTTGGCGCCTTGCCTGCCCCGAACGTTTTGGCTCGGGGGCGGTTCATATTCTCATTTACTAGAGACTCGGACGAAAACCCATCATTTGCCACTCCCGCAACCACAATCTTATCAAAAGAGCGGGATGCCGTAAAGCGGCAAAAGTCACCAAGACACGAAGAAAAAAGTTTTGATTCTGTTAGCTTCTGTGAAACTTCGTGACTTTCCCGCCCGCCTGCTCGCCCGGCTCCGCCGTTCGAGCGGGCGTCGTTCGGGCGGGGTGTCTTCGTGGCACAGCTTTTCGACCGGGTTTCTCGGAAAGGGCGAGTGCATGTTCAAAGAGGAAAAACACATGGCAAGGCAACCGAACACAACGACTTCTGGAGGAGAGTTTGATGAGGGGACGATTGAAGAAGTGTGGGCGAAGGCAAAGTCGGAACCATTTTTCACGTCCTACAGGAGGGACCGATGCGAGGCATCCATCAGGAAGGATGATTACGGTAAGACGACGGAGAATGGATGGGAGATCGATCATATCAAGCCCGTGTCGAAGGGTGGGACGGACGACCTGGAGAATCTTCAACCGTTGCATTGGGAGAACAACCGGCAGAAGGGAGACGACTATCCGGACTGGAAGTGCAAGATAACGAAATAGGTGAGAAGGTGAGAAGTCCGACTTCTGAGTGAGCTTGGCCGTTGTAGAAGCCGGACTTCTGAAGCAGATGTAGGTCGGGTCGCTGACCCGACCCGCAAAAAAGCCTTCCGAAGGGTTCCCACGCTCAGTCCCCGAGCCTTCGGAAGGTTCCCTACGATCTGGATGGTTGCCCAACGCCGGTAGGTCGGCCATGCCTGCCTGGTAAGCCTTCCGAAGGGTTCCCACGCTCAGCCCCCGAGCCTTCGGAAGGTTCTCTACGGTCTGGCAGTTTGTCCAACGTGTGTAGGTCGACCCACAACGCGGTTAACCCAATGCCTGTGCACCAGAATTCATCTTTGACCGACACCCGTTAGGCTAAACAGCCTACAAAAAAATTCAGTGTTTTAGCCGATTGACTTTGACGTTCGACTGTTCTAGTTTCCAAGCCAACAACCGTACCCGCCGCCGATAATTTGTCCTAACCCGTGGAAAAGCGGGATCGAAACCTCCGGATTTCTTGACGAGCGAGAGAGCAGGCTTCAGTCTGCTTGATTGATATGGACACAGAACTGCATCTTTGCGCAGTGACGGCAGAGAAGAACGCAATGCGTTTTCAGACGCCAGCAAGCCGTCCTCAGTGACAAATGAAAGGAACCAGAAAATGAAGGACGTCAGACGCACACTTTTTCCACTTTTCTTCTCAATGATGATTCTTGGTTGTGCGACCGTGCCATCGCTACGAGTACCGCAGCCGTGGATTCGATCGTTGAAATCAAGTCAGCCAATCAATACGATTTCCAAGTTGAAGATCGACCTTTCCGGCTCGACCGTCCCACTACTTGGCAACGAACAACTGACCGCCGACAGAATTCGTGAGAAGCTATCCTATCTTCTCAAGCGTCGAGGATTTTCGATTGATATTTCCTCGCCCGAATACGTGGTGGCGCTACTCTACAAAACTGAACGCAGTGACAAGTTCCGATTGTCTTCGGCAGTGGCCTCTACAAATGTCCAAGCGTATGCTATTGTGACTAGTTCGGGCGCAGGTGCCACATCCGGCTTAGGCGTTAGCATCGCTCGGGCTGTAAGTGCTCTCGCAACTAGGTCGACCACGGTTAGCGAACAATCTGCTGAACAAATGCTGTCATACACGCATACCATCTCGATTGAATTCCGCAACAGGGACGGACTTGTCGTGTGGAAAGGCGAATCAACTTGGGATTCTGACGAACTCAATCTTATCAACCGAATTGTCCCAGCTATCCAACTGATATTGAGTGATCTACCCTCTGACCGAGCAACCAAACCGGAAATCCCAGAAGTCAAGGGCAGCCACGTCCTCAACTATTACAGGCTCGAATGTGAAGACACCTGGTTTACCTGCCCTGCTCTTCCTTATCGGATTCTGTTCGACACAAGGAGAGCATCTGCTGAACAAAAATCATCTATTCCGCGAAGCGTTGAAAACCCGCACGCTCTTGCGGCTTACGTCGACCTCATTCAAACCGCTGAATATGCTTTGCCAGACGGCGATGAGAAGGATTGGAAGGATCCAATCAAAGTGTCGCTATGGAAGAGAGCAACTCTTGGCGGACAATATCTCCTAGGTCCTTCCAAGAAACCCGTGAATATACTGATAAAGCTAACTGGGAAGACGGACGGTTATTATATCGATGAGTGCAAGATTGCTTCTGACGAGGAATTCGGCAAATTGAGTGCGCAGTTCTCCAAATGGAGACAAGCCCTTCAAGACTATTATGACGTTTATGTGCAGTAACTCCGTTTCGCCTTGTCGGCGCACGACAACCAGAAGAATGACGGTCCCTCTGTTGATAAGGATTAAAGAGGTGGCTCAATGTCCCGCAACGCGAGAGAATTGATAATTCATAGCTTTAACGGGACACTGCATAGTGCGGCGGAATATTGGCAAGCAATCAAGCGGACTTCAGTCTGCTTGATTCAGATAGACGCAGAACTCCATCTTTGCGCCGTGATGGCAGAGAAGAACGCAATGCGTTTTCAGACGAGTTATGTGAAAGCAAGCACAAATAACATTCTATCGACGCAACATGAAACCACACGAAAGGAGTAATCCAGAATGAAGATCAAAAACATCAACGGCACATCGCAGACCACATGCTCTTGCGGCTCGTGGCTCAAACATTGGGAAAAATTCAGCGGGCAAACCACCGATTATTGCCAAGCTAATGGGTGCGCCAAAAAGGATGTTGTTGGTGCCCATGTTCAAAAGTCAAACAGCTCCGATAACAAGTGGTACATTTATCCGCTATGCAACGCACACAACCAACACACTGGTGAATTGGAAGTTTCTGACAGCTACAACCTGGTCTCCGCCAACAAAAAGGAAACCTGTGAGAAATAGTTACTCGGCTGGCGCGACAACTCTGATCTTGTTAATGTTGGCCAGTTTATGTTTGGTCGCATCAATCAATTCGCAGTTGAATCGTCGCAGATTATCCACGTCTGATTCAGTAATGTCGTCGGGTTTCTCCAACAAGTTGGCAATTTCGGTTTGTCCACCCAGCAAAATGATTGTATCGCGCAGATGATGGAAAAAGTCGGATTTTATGGTTTCGTCTTTGCTCATAGTATCCTCTGTTTTGTTGTAGCACATAGTGTGGTTGCCTTCACATAACAAGCAAAACACCGACGCTCCATCATTTGACAAGGATAATAGTTGTCGCTCAATGCTTTTGCTCACGAGAAATTTTTCGTTTGAGAGTTCGCAAACGCAATGCGTTGTTTGCCGAAACCTTAGCCGGCTTGCCTAAACCTTGACGAGCGACGAAGCAGGCTCCAGTCTGCTTGATTCAGATAGACACAAAACTGCATCTTTGCGCCGTGATGGCAGAGAAGAACGCAATGGGTTTTCAGACGAGTTATAAGAAATTGTTTTGCTCCCATTCTGCAAGTCAACAATCATTCACCAAGAGATCGGTGGAAGCCTACCTCTGCTCCATCAGGTGGCTCATGCGCTTTCTGCAACTCTTGAACCAACAAGAACAACTTTGGGAGGAAATTTGCGATGGATGAAATCGATTTGAAGAACTTACCTCTAAATCAACGTACAGTTGCTGTTGACAATGAGAACATAAGGGTCGCTGCAATTAGGACGAGTACGAACACAACAATCGTAACCTGGCAGGACCCCGAGACAAATCGAGAGCTGCTACGAACGCGAGTCGATGTTTTCACCGGACATACAACGCTCGAATCATACGATCGTGCGTTTTGGCACATATCAATCGATGGATTGCAGAAAACGGCTTCGGACTTGGATCGGTTGACCGGGGAGCCACTTTCTATGCACGCCGATCCTTCGACAAGATCGTTGGAAATCAGGACCAAAAAATAGACGCAAAGCGCGCTATGCAAGAATATTGAGCTGAAGATACTTAGCCCAGACAGCCGTCTAACCAGTCGAGCCGTCAAGAGTCTTTTCAGTTCGGTATATTAAGTCCCAAAACAACTTCCTATAACAAGCGGCGTAACGACGCTCCCTCAGTTGAAAAGGATCATGGTCGTCGCTCAATGGTTTTTGGTGCGGGTTGGTTAGCGCAGTTTGGTGTGAGGAATTTTTTCTTAGCACCAAAAACCACTGCGTGGTGCGGCGACACGTTAGGCGCAATTGTTTTGCTCAGTAGATAATCGTATCATCCCGTAACCATCAGAGAAAGACATGACCACTAGAGAACTGACCACACCCGACTCCTTGCAGCAACTCATTGAAGCTGTGCTTAGCACGAAGCCAGTGAAAGGTTTGACGCACAACTTGTATCGGTATCCAGCGAGGTTCTCTCCTCAATTTGCCCGTGCCGCAATCAGAGCTTTTACCAAGCCGGGAGATGTAATTCTCGATCCGTTCATGGGGGGAGGGACTACTTTAGTAGAGGCACTCGCAGCCAATCGCCACGCAATCGGCTCAGACGTTAGCCCTATCGCTACTTTTGTGTCTCAAGCCAAGACGACACCACTCTCCGAAAAGGATCTCCAAAGAATATCAGAGTGGGCAAAGAAGGTTGCAAGTGAAACGCGAGCGACCCAACATGTTCGGGCATCCAAATGGTTTGAATTAGGTTATCACAAGGATATCCCTTGGCCGATACGGAAATCTATTGAGATCATACTTTGTCAGCTTGCAGAACTTGAAAACCCGAAACAACGAAGATTTGCCAGAAGCGTCTTACTTAAGACAGCGCAATGGGCAGTCGACTGTCGAGGCACCATTCCATCTGCCCAATCCTTCCGAGAGAAATTGTTCTTCAACGTTCAAGAAGCCTCAACTGGCATGCGCGAACTATCAGCATGTATGAAAAAGTCGGGCTCAACAGAAGGTGAATTACCCTTATGCATTTGCTTGAACGCACCTGTGACTGATCTGGTCAACAGAAAGGAGTTACGTCTTTTTTCCGCGAAGCCGAAACTCGTGCTGACGTCTCCTCCTTATCCGGGCGTACATGTTATCTACCATCAATGGCAGGTTAACAGTCGCAGGAGGACCCCTGCCCCATTCTGGATTATTGACTCGCTCGATGGTCAACCGAGTTCACACTATACATTTGGCTATTATCAGACGCACCAGGCCAACAACACCTACTTACAATCCGCCCAGAGCGCATTTTGGACTATTCGTTCTCTTGTCGATAAGAACGCAACTGTAGTCCAACTTGTCGGATTTTCCGACCCTGTAAGCTTTCTTCCGAAGTATCTATTGATGATGGAAAAAGCTGGCTTCAAGGAAATCGCACTAAGCAGAGATACAATGGGAAGAATCCAAAGAGTCTGGCGCGACGTTCCCAATCGCCGGTGGTATGTTGACGCGAAAGAGAGTGTTTCAACTAGCAAGGAAGTTTTGCTAGTGCATCATCCTAACTAAAACCTATGAGAGATAAACATGGCAATCAATTCTTTGTCTGACTTGTTCAAAAGCCTACTTGGCACAACGTCTTCCACAGATGTCAGCCATATTCTACAGGAAATAGGCGACTACTCCGACATTAGCATCGAAAGAGAATTCGGTTCTCTTGGACTGCATTGGATTCCTTACGGTGGAAACACATCAAATATATCGACAATCGGTCTTGCCACGAAGGTAGGGCGCAGTCTAAGTGAGCGCATTACGAATGCAATTGACGCCATTCTTGAAGAACGATTTACAACCGCGGTGTCAAAACCTAGCTCACCACAACGAGCTGCGAGCGAGTGGTTTGGACGCCCCGTGTCTGGTCCTGATAGTGGGCTTTACAAGTGGTCGTATTCAGATGGAAACTATGATCGCCGAAGCTCGGTGATCATCTCCCCGAGTGAAACTGAAAATGCCCCTACTATTGATGTTCTTGACTATGGAATTGGCTTGGATGCAGATCAATTTCCAAAGACAATACTGAGCCTGCAATCTGGGAACAAGATGAACAAACGATACCTTCTTGGAACATTTGGTCAAGGAGGATCATCTACACTTTCATTTTGCGAGTATGCGCTCATTGCCTCCCGCCCCACTCGAGACCCCGGGCATCTAGCATTCACACTAATCAGGGTGTTGAATCTGAGCGAAGACTACAAAGAGGATTGCTATGCATATCTTGCATTGCGCAAACCTGATGGAAACTTCACTGTGCCAAGCATAGTGTTAAGCGATGATGAGCTAATAATTCACAACGCGCCGCCAAGGTTGCGACTCGCGGGGCTCAAAACTGGAACATTGGTACGACATTATTCTTACAAACTTGCTGGTCTTGCAGGTGTTCTTTCTCCAGTCTCCGGCAATCTTTACCATTATCTGCAGTATTCAATGTTTGACACTCTACTTCCGTTCAGAGTTATCGACCTTCGCGAAATGGACAAAGAAAAAAATGAAATCGTGAAGGGCAGCCGAAATCGCTTGATGGAGTATACTGACTCTGCCAAAGATTCTGAGACCGAAGAATCCCGCACTCAACTTCGTCATTATCGACCGATGGAATTCGTTGTCCCGCACGGTGCTGTAGATCCCTGCATAGGCATTGAATACTGGGTGGTTTTTAATTACGAGAAGAAGAAAGGAGGAGAGTACACTCTACGCAGAGACTCAAATGGCCTATTTGTACAAAAAAGGCTGCCGATCGTTGGAACCCTCAATGGGCAGAATCAAGGAGAAATGAGTGCTCAGTTGCTGAGAGACATAGGGCTTGGGCTTGTTGCCCGCCATATCATCATACACATTGATGGAACAAACGCGAACAATAAGGTTCGACGAGAGCTGTTTTCCACAACC
>Ga0315277_10000675_pt1 | contig 53011 bp, 51 predicted proteins | sample YL17G05_15_MG_FD_203695 | JGI IMG/M metagenome (GOLD analysis project Ga0315277, IMG submission 203695) | Sediment microbial communities from Yellowstone Lake, YNP, Wyoming, USA - YL17G05_15 | ecosystem: Environmental > Aquatic > Freshwater > Lake > Sediment | place: USA: Wyoming | collected... | reverse complement strand
CCCGTCGAGATGACGGTGGAGAAGACCGACGAAGGCAAGAACAAGGTGCTCGAGATGCCCATTGAGGAGCTCGACCTCTCGGTGCGATCCTACAACTGCCTGAAGCGAGCGGGCATTAACACTGTGGGCGAGTTGATCAACAAGACTGATGAAGAGATGATGAAGGTCAGGAACCTGGGCAAGAAATCCCTCGAGGAGGTCAAGCAAAAGCTTGGCGCCCTGGGGCTCTCACTCCGGGAGTCCGAGGAGTAGGCCCAGTCCCGACGGCTTTCTAGGGAGGATATCATCATGGCTTACCAGAAACTCGGGCGTTCTTCGGCCCAGCGCCGGGCGCTCTTGCGGTCTCTCGTGACCGCGCTTCTGGCAAACGAGAGGATCGAGACTACAGAGGGCAGGGCGAAGTCAGTCCGTTCCCTGGCCGAGAAGATGATCACGCTCGGCAAGCAGGGTGACCTCGGCGCAAAGCGCCAGGCGCTCGCTTTCCTAACGGACGAAAGCGTCGTCAAGAAGCTGTTTGACACCGTAGGTCCCAGGTATGTGCAGCGGCAGGGCGGCTACACACGCGTTTACAAGATTGAGGCCAGGCGTGGAGACAACGCGCCCATGGTCATAATCCAGCTTATCTAACAGAAGGCGGTCAGGCCTTGACGGCGGTCATCAGATGCGAAGACCTGCACCACCGGTACGAGTCGGGGGAAGAGGGCGGCGTTGAAGCCCTTTCCGGGGTGGACCTGGAGATTTCTGAAGGCGAGTTTGTGGCGATAATCGGCCCGAACGGTTCGGGCAAGTCCACTCTGGCGAAGCACTTCAACGCATTGTTGTTGCCTACGGAGGGCCGGGTCCTCGTGGCAGGACGCGATACGAGGGACCCGGACTTGTTGTGGGACGTCCGGCGTTCGGCGGGGATGGTCTTCCAGAACCCGGACAACCAGCTGGTTGCCACCGTTGTGGAGGAAGACGTCGCGTTCGGCCCTGAGAACCTGGGCATCGAACCATCCGAGATCGTGCGCCGCGTCGAGGCGTCCCTGGATGCGGTCGGCATGCTTTCCCGCCGCGAGTATGCTCCTCACGAGCTCTCCGGGGGGCAGAAGCAGAGGGTCGCCATCGCCGGCATCCTGGCGATGGAACCTGAAATCCTGGTGCTCGATGAGCCAACGGCAATGCTCGATCCCCAGGGGCGCAAAGAAGTGCTTGACACGGTCATGAACTTGAACCGGCAGAAAGGCATCACGGTGGTATTCATCACCCATTTCATGGATGAGGCCGTCGAAGCCGGTAGAGTGATCGTGATGGACGAGGGCAAAATCGTGCTCCAGGGCCCACCACGAGAGGTCTTCGCTCAGGTAGATAGGCTTCACGCCATCGGACTGGATGTGCCGCAGATCGCGGAAGTCGCGAAGCGGCTCAGGGATACGGGTGTGGATGTTCCGCCAGGCATCCTCACGGTCGAGGAGCTGGTCCGGGCCATATGTCTATAGAGACCGTATCGCTCTCATACACGTACAACCAGGGAAGCCCATTCGAAGTGCGGGCGCTGGATAACGTCAGCATCAAGATAGGCGACGGAGAGTTCGTGGCGCTCATAGGACCGACGGGCTCGGGCAAGTCGACGCTCGTCCAGCATTTCAACGGGCTGATCAAGCCGCAGTCAGGCAAGGTGTTCGTGGACGGTGTGGACCTCTCGGACCGGCGGACGAATCTCAGGCATGTAAGGCGTAAGGTCGGGCTCGTGTTCCAGTACCCGGAGTACCAGTTGTTTGAGGAGACGGTGCTGGCTGACGTAGCGTTCGGTCCGAAGAACCTCGGCCATAGCGAAAGCGAATCGCGGGATCTCGCGTCCGCAGCACTCAAGGCGGTCGGCCTGGATGAGAGCGTTTTTGAGAGGTCGCCTTTCGACCTCAGCGGCGGCCAGATGAGGCGGGTGGCGATCGCCGGGGTGCTGGCGATGGGGTCGGGGACCTTCGTGCTCGACGAGCCGACGGCGGGACTTGACCCACGCGGCCGGGACGACCTGCTGGGATACATTGTCAGGCTTCACGAAAGCAAAGGCGTTACCGTGGTTCTCGTTTCGCACAACATGGAGGACGTCGCGAGGGTGGCCGAGAGAGTCATGGTCATCAACCACGGCCGGATTGAGATGGACGGAAAGACCAGGGATGTTTTCTCGGACATTGACCGGCTGGAAGGCATGGGGTTGGGCGTCCCTCAAGTGACAAAGCTCATGCGGGTGCTGAAGCAGCACGGCAAGCGCGTTCGCGAGGATGTCCTGACGATAGACGAAGCGACAAATGAGATAGCCAGGGTTTGCCTGGAGGCCAGGGGCAGGGCGGATGTTTAGAAGCGTTATCATAGGTCAATACTTCCCTGTTCGCTCGCCGGTCCACGCACTGGACCCCAGGACCAAGATTCTCATAACGTTGTTGTTCATCGTTGTGCTCTTCGTCGCGAACACGCCTCTGGCGTATGTGATCCTGGGTGTGGCAAGTTTCCTGGCGGCCGTATCGTCGCACGTGCCTCTTCGTATGCTGTTCAGAGGCCTGAAGCCAATCCTGTTCATCTTGGTCTTCACGATCGGGCTTCACCTCTTCATGACGAAGGGCGAGACGATATTCAAGATAGGCCCGCTGGTAGCTACCAGGGAGGGATTGTACCAGGGACTTTACACGGCGATGCGGCTCGTGCTGTTGCTGGTGACCACGTCCCTCCTGACGCTCACCACATCGCCTATTAGCCTGACAGACGGGCTTGAGAGCTTGATGAGGCCTTTCCAGCGTGTGGGTGTGCCGGCTCATGAATTGGCAATGATGATGACCATAGCGCTTCGCTTCATCCCGACCCTGATGGAAGAGGCAGAGCGAGTGATGAAAGCGCAGATGGCGCGGGGCGCGGATTTTGAGAGTGGGAATGTGTTCCAGAGGGCAAAGAGCCTGGTTCCGCTGCTTGTGCCGCTTTTTGTGAGCGCGTTCAGGAGGGCCGATGAACTGGCTATGGCTATGGAGGCGCGGTGCTACAGGGGCGGAGAGAACCGTACTCGCATGAAGCAGCTCCGGGCTGGGCCGCAGGATGTCGTGGCTTGGGCTCTGAGCGTCACGGTTGCCGGCGTGGTGGTGTTCTTGCGGTGGGCCCCGAAGTGAGGATCGAGCCCGGCGCGATGACGGCGCCCGGCGTTAGGACGCTGAAGATCACGCTCGGGTACGACGGAAGCGCGTTCTGCGGGTTCCAGCGACAGCGTGGCTTGAGGACCGTACAGCAGGTTCTTGAGGAAGGGCTGGGCAAGGTCTTCGGGCACACTGTGCGGGTGGCTGGCGCGGGGCGGACCGACGCGGGTGTGCATGCGCTCGGCCAGGCCGTATCCACGGCCTGCAGGGGTTCCATACCGACGGGTAATGTCGTGGAAGCAGCCAACAGCGTGCTGCCCGAGGACGTTGCGCTGGTTTCGGTTGAGGAGGTTGCAGCGGGCTTCCATGCGAGGCGCGACGCCCGGAGCAAGACTTACAGGTACGTCTTTGATACATCGCCGCAACGCTCGCCGTTCCGGTGCAAGTACTCATTTTTCGTGAAGAGGGACCTGGATACTGCGGCGATGGACGAGGCCTCGAGGCATTTCCAGGGCAAGCAGGACTTCTCAGCCTTCAGGGCTTCGGGGTCGAGCGTCAAGACGTCTGTACGGACTATCCTCCGCGCTCGGGTGCTGCCAGTGCCGTGCTTTGACCGGTGCATCGCCTTCGAGATAGAGGCGGATGGTTTTCTGTACAACATGGTGAGGATAATGGCAGGCCTGCTGCTGGATGTGGGTAACGGCAGGATGAGGCTGCAGGACGTGCAGGCGATTATCGAATCGCACGACCGCTCCAGGGTGGGAGCTACGCTACCGCCCCAGGGTCTGTGGCTTGTGAGTGTGCGATACTGATACCTGAGAGGTGGCGCCAAGACACTGCTAGAGATGCGTTCCTTGACGATGATTGATAGATCATATTACAATTTCTTCTGTGACTTTTGAGGAGGGAAAGCTCGTTGAAGACCACGTACATGGCCAAGCCCGGCGAACTACCAAGGAAGTGGTATGTGATTGACGCGGATGGCAAGCCACTGGGCCGGCTGGCCAGTGAAGTAGCTAAGATATTGAAGGGGAAGAACAAGCCAGAATACACACCACACGTTGACATGGGCGATTTCGTGATCGTCGTCAACGCTGGTAAGGTTGCGCTGACGGGTAACAAGCCCGACACGAAAGTCTGGTACAGGCACACGGGATATCCCGGCGGCCTCAGGATCACGAAATACCGGGACCTCCTGAAGAACAAGCCTGAACTGGCCATAGAGCTCGCAGTGAGGGGAATGCTGCCGCATAACACCCTCGGGAGGTTGATGCGGAAGAAGCTCAAGGTGTACCGAGGACCTGAGCACCCACACGAAGCGCAGAAGCCCGAAGCGCTCGAACTCGAAAGCCTGACGAAGTAAAGGGAGGTCTGGGAGATGGCGAGTCTGCAGTATACCGGGACGGGAAGGCGCAAGAACGCTGTAGCCCGGGTTATGCTGGTGCCTGGCAGTGGTCTTGTCAAGGTAAACGGCAAACCGATTGAAGAGTACTTTCCCATGGAGTCCCTGCACACACTCGTGCTGGAGCCGCTGAAAATCACCGAGACCGATGCGAAATACGACGTCGACGTCACGGTGGAGGGCGGCGGCGTCACGGGCCAGGCGGGAGCCACGAGGCACGGGATCGCGCGAGCCCTGCTCAAGGTCGATTCTTCTATGAGGGATGCGCTGAAGAAAGCTGGGTTCTTGACGCGTGACCCGCGGATGAAGGAACGCAGGAAGTACGGCCTCAAGAAAGCTCGCAAGGCGCCGCAGTTCTCGAAGCGCTAGAGACTTCGCGGACGTCAAGATTTCCCGGTGTTCACGGCTTTGATGTTCAGATACCGGCTACGGGCGGGCGGCTTTGTGCCGCCCGTTTTGGTTTTCTAACGACGCGACCCGAATCCTCGGCACCGGTTCTACCTCCAAGCCAGCGCCTCATAGCTTATTGCATAGCAGGGAACTGGCTTGGGGGGCTTTACTCGTGGCGACCACCAGGAAACCGGCGGGCTACTACGTGACTCTCTTGCTGCTTGCGTCGCTGGTACTTTACGTCCATGCCCAGGAACAGAAGCGTGCCATCACCACCGCCCGCCTCATGTCGGGGTGGACTGTCGTTATAGACCCAGGTCACGGCGGGGTAGACACAGGGGCAAGAGGCCGGTCGGGGGCTATGGAGGACGATATCGTCCTCGAAATCGGCCTTAAGCTCAGGGCGCTTCTCCAGTCCGAAGGTGTCCAGGTGGTGATGACGCGGGAAGCGGATATTGACCTGGCGACACCGGGCAGCGGCCGGAGACAGCGGGAGAGCCTTGAAAAGCGTGTAGCGACAATCAAGGACGGCAAAGCGGACATCACTGTAAGCATCCACTGTAACGCCGTACCATCACCACAATGGTACGGCGCCCAGGTCTTCTATGATGGGTCCCGCGACGATGGAAGTATTCTCCTCGCCCAGTGCATACAGTCGGAAATAGCGCGCCTCGTTGGAGGCACCAGCCGGCAAGCCTCACAGAAGATAGACCACTTTGTGCTGAAGAACTCCAATGTGCCGTCTGTCACAGTCGAAGCAGGTTTCCTGTCAAACCCAAGGGAAGAAGGGCTGCTCATGCAGGGCGACTACCAGAGGTCGCTGGCGTGGGGCATCTTCTCCGGGCTCATGAAGTTCGCTCTTGAGACGGCGGCCACCGTCACCGGCGTGCCGTGAACGCGGGCGCAACACGTAATCACCACTGGCAACTGATGATGGCGACCGTGATGGGGGTGAAGGGCATGAGCAGCTGGCGCCGCAGGAGTATCCTTCGCTGGGAGATCGCCGGGACTATCACCACAGTCCTCCTGGGAAGCCTTTTCCATTTCGTGTATGAGTGGACGGGCAATGCCCGCGTGGCCGGGGCTTTCTTCCCCGTCAACGAAAGCGTCTGGGAACATCTAAAACTTGGCTTCTGGCCGGTCATTCTTTTCGGCCTCGCAGAGAGGCGGTACCTGAAAGCCGCCGCAGTCTGGGCGGCTAAAGCCGTAGCCGTTTACGTCATCGCGTTGTCGACGGTGCTTCTGTTCTACACCTATGTCGCAGTGCTCGGCCGGAACCTTCTCGTGCTGGACATTCTCATCTTTGTTGTCTCGGCCGTTGCCGGGCACGTCGCGTCGTACCGGATCATCAAGTCCGGAGACGTCCCAAATCCCTGGCGTGTCGTAGCGACCGTCGCGCTGGTGGCGGCAATGGTTGCCCTGATCGCATTCACCTTCCGGCCGCCTCACCTCCCGATCTTCCGCAGCCCCCAGGGCACGTACGGCATCTGAGGCAGCTGTCCCAGCCGCTGGAAGGAAGGCATCCGGCGGGCATCCAAACCCGGACCCACTGGCCGGCAGGCTCTCCCTGCCGGCCTTCGCTTTTCCGGCCCAGGTCCAGCACCTGCAGGAAATCCCCAAGTACCGCAAGAATGCCTTGTCGGCCACTAAAGCAGGCACACTAAAAGGGGAGGGAAGAGCGCAGGCCCGCAAACATGAAAGCAAAGACCGGCGACTGGGTCCAGATAAGAAGCACAGTCCTCGAGGCTGGTGAGCGCGCCCCACAGGTGCCGCCCGACACTCAGGCGGTCCCGCTTGAGATGAGGCTGAAAGGTTTTGCCGTGACAGGCGCATCTCCTGGTGAGGAGATCGTCATCAAGACGCTGGCTGGACGGGTTGCCAGGGGCACTCTCGTCGACGTAAACCCCGGCTATCCCCACGGCTTCGGCAAACCTGTGCCCGAGCTCCTGTCGGTGGGCCCGGAGCTCAGGAGAATCCTCTGCGGCGAGGAGGGTTCGAAGTGAGCAAGGATCTTTCGTACAAAGCGGTTATGGCTCGCAAGAACGAGATCATGATCAAGTCGGTCGGCATTGACTACTCCGAATTCGAGCAGGGGCCGCTGGCCTTCGACTACGAAGAGATGATGAAGAAGGCCGGCTACCCGCTTGAGCAGGTTGCAGCTATCCAGGCCGAGACCGGCGTCGGCAACACCCCGCTGCTTGAGTTGAGGAACATCACGGAACTCGCACGGAAGATCTCGCCTGCCGGCTATGGGGCCAGGATATTCACCAAAGATGAGGCTTCGAACCCATCGGGATCGTTCAAGGCTCGTCGCGCGGCGCTTTCCGTGTACCAGGCCCAGAAGCTTGGCTACAAAGGCGTCATTTGCGCGTCAAGCGGAAACTATGGGGCCGCGGTGGCTTCGCAGGCTGCCATGCGAAACCTGAATTGCATCGTGGTGCAGGAGGCCTTTGACTCAAGGGGTTTCGGCCAGCCGGAGATCATCGAGAAAGGAAGGGCGTGCGAAGCATACGGTGCTGAGGTCGTACAGCTGACGGTCGGGCCTGAGATCTTCTATGTGGCCCTCAGCCTGCTGGAGGAGACTGGCTATTTCAACGCATCCCTGTACACGCCTTTTGGGATTTCCGGCATTGAAACGCTCGGCTCGGAGATCGCGGTCCAGTGCCGTGACCGTTCTGGACGCGACCCTGACATGGTCGTTGTCACGCATGCGGGCGGAGGCAACGTCACCGGCACGGCAAGGGGCCTGAGGAAAGCAGGCTGCGCGTGTACAGAGGTTGTGGGGGCAAGCGTGGACCTCTCCGGCCTCCATATGGCCAGCGATAAGGATTTCAACCGCAAGTCGTTCACAACAGGCCATACCGGCTTCGGTGTGCCCTTCGCGACATGGCCGGACAGAGCAGACGTGCCCCGTAATGCCGCCCGGCCGCTCAGGTACCTCGACAGGTACGTGACCGTTACGCAGGGTGAGGTGTTCTATGTCACTGAGGCGCTGGCCCAGATGGAGGGGCTGGAGCGGGGGCCTGCCGGGAACACATCTCTGGCTGCCGCGATCGCGCTTGCGCAGGAACTGCCCAGCGATCACGTCATTGTCGTCCAGGAGACAGAGTACACCGGCGCCGGCAAGCACCCCATGCCCCAGCTCACATTCGCAAGAGAAAACGGTGTGATCGTCCGCCGGGGCGATCCACGTGATAATAAGCCGGGCGTCGAAATCGTCATACCTGAGCACCCCACGCAGATAAGAGCCAGGGAGTTTCCACTTGAGAATCTCAGGCGTTCGTACATCAAGAACGCCCTGCAGACCTGCGGCAAGGCATCCCTTGACGCCCGGGAAGTGGAGTTCCTCATCGAGGAGACGTCGGCCCCGAGAGCTTTCGTCCAGCAAGTGCTTAGAGACAATGGGGTGACTTTCCCAGTTTGAGACGGCTTCCGTGAACAACTTCGGCTGTAGGGAGAGTGTCCGGGTTGGCGGCTAAAGTCGCGGATGTCGCGATCATGGATATCGGCAGCACAGTTACCAGGGTATCCGCGTTTAGCGGCCTGGGTTCGTCGCGCCCTCGCTTCCTGGGCCAGGGATACAGTCCCACAACCGCGGATATCGTGTCCGGGGTCGATGCCGCGTTTTCCAGTCTCAGTGCCTCTGCGGGCATCTCCAGAGAGGCGTCCGGTGAGCTCCGTGCATGCTCCACGGCAGGCGGCGCGCTCCGGGTCGTCTTCTGCGGAACGGCATACTCCAGCACGGTCAGGTTGGCGCATGAAGTGGCAGGCGGGAGTGGTGTCCAGTCGAGACTCCTGCTTACCGGAGCCCTGACCCTCGGGGATATCGCCGCCATCAAGAATGCGCACCCGAATGTCATAGTGCTCACATCCGGCCCCGCGACCGGCGAAGTCATGACGGTGGTCCATAACGCCGAGCTTCTGACGCGCCAGGGTATGAGTTGTACGGCCATTTGCGCAGCCGGCAAGGACGCCTGGGAAAAGATGGCCCCGGTGCTGTTGGCAGGCGGCATTGATGCGCTGCGCGTGGACGAAGGCGAATCACCGTTCGAGCGGCGAGACGGGCTTCCGCAGGTTGACGCTGTGCGCATACACGGGCTCCTCAAGGGGATGTTCGAAAAGCATTGTGTTGATGCCCCGGGGCTGGGTCCCGTCCAGGCTTTTGTATCGAAGGGCATAGTGCCGTCGCCGAGCGCGCTCAAGGCGATCGCCGGCCACCTTTCGCCCCAGACCGGCGACCTGGTGATCGTGGATATCGGTGGATCGCTGGCGTGTGTCTGTTCTTCGCTGGGCAGCAAGCCTGGCACGGGGCAGAGCGGTGCGGGACTCGTCCAGTGCGACGTGCAAGGGGATCTTGGCATTGTCGCCAATTCCCGCGAAATCGTCGAGAGAGCAGGCATAACCCACGTCAGGGAGGTAACGGGAGTGGACCCCCTGCCGCTTCTCGGCCAGGCGGGGAAAATCACAGAGACGAAAGCCGGGACCGAGCTTTGTTCCCTGCTCTCGGAAGAGTCGACGCGGTGGGCGCTCAAGCGACACGCCGGCCGCTCCGGCCAGGGGCAGGGCCGTAGTGGGCCAACAGCTGTTGCTACCGGAAGGGACCTGACCCGCGTGAAGTATGTGTTCGGAACAGGCGGCGGCCTCGTGCGCGTTCCAGGTGGAGAGAACGCACTAGAGAATGCGGTCGCCGCTCGTGCAGCGGGTGAACTGCTGCCTTCCCGCGCCGCAATACGGCTGGACAGGCACTGCATCCTTACTGCATGCGGTGTGTTGAGCGAAGACTTCCCTGTTGAGGCTACAAAGATTGCCCTGGAAAGCCTGGGGGTCAGGCCATGGTAAGCCCCAGGCTTGAGATCAACACGGGGCTCATTGAACAGAACACTCGCGCGGTCGTGGGAATGTGCTCCCGCCTGGGGATTTCCGTCATGGGGGTCACCAAGGGAACGCTCGCTGAACCGGACGTGGCCCGGGCCATGCTGAGAGGGGGTGTATATTGCCTCGGGGAGTCGCGCCTCGCGAACATCAGGCGGCTGCGTGACGCTGACATCGAGGCAGCCGTGACACTCCTGCGGTCGCCGTCACTGAGCGAGGTGCACGCCGTCGTACGGCTGGCCACAAGGTCCCTTGTGGCAGACGCCGCCGTGCTGTGCCCGCTTGCCCGGGCCGCGAACCAGACCCGGCGACGCCACGAGATAGTGTTGATGGTGGACCTTGGCGACCTCCGCGAAGGGTTCTGGCCCAGGCATGAGCGCTGGATGCGGCGTTCCGATGGTTCACTCGAAGAGGCAGTCGAACTCGCGTCAAGTCTTGAAGGGCTTGAAGTGGTGGGCGTCGGCACGAACCTTGGATGCCTGAGCGGTGTGATTCCGACACGGGAGAAGATGCAGGAACTGGTGAGCATCGCTGGGCGAGTCGCTGGCTGGCTGGGCAGGCCGGTTGAAGTGGTGTCGGGCGGCAACAGCGCGGCGATGGGTCTCGTGATTGAAGGCCGGATGCCCCGGGGGATCACCGAGCTGCGGCTTGGTGAATCACTGCTCGTGGGCCGGGAGGCGGCGCACAAGAATCCGGTGCCGGGTTGTTCGCAGCGTGCATTCACTTTTGTTGCCGAAGTCATAGAAGTCAGGGAGAAACCCTCGTGGCCCGCCGGCGAAATCGGCCTGGACGCCTTCGGGAAAATCCCGGTGTTCGAAGACAAGGGGATCCGCAGGCGCGCGATTTGTGCTGCCGGTAGGCAGGACATAGACCATGAGGATCTGAGACCGCTGGTCCCCGGAGTCCAGATTGCCGGGGCATCGAGCGACCACCTGGTCTGCGATGTGACCATGGCGCAGCGGGAATTCGCCCCTGGGGACGAGATGGGCTTTGATGTGGGCTACTCGTGCATGCTACGTGCGTGCACATCTCCGTTTGTGGCGAAGGTCATCACATAGAGCCTTCACCCAGACGTCAGGATCGGAGGGGAAGCGAGATGTCACCAGGAACTGGAGCAGGCGTGGTAATAGCGGGTGTATCTCCACACCCGCCGGTCATCGTACCGAGCGTCGGGGGCCCGGATGCTCGTGTGGCAGAGAAGACCGCCCGTGCGCTGGCAGAGATGTCCAGGGCCATTGTCAGGGAACAACCGGACACTCTCGTGCTGGTGGGGCCGCACGGCCCCGTGTTCCGGGACGCAATCGCCTGCACACAGGACAGGACGCTGTCGGGCGACCTCTCGGGCTTTGGGGCCAGGGACGCGCCCGTGAGGTTCGAGAACGACCTTGATCTTGCCCACGAGGTCTCAACGATGGCGCGCGAGACCGGCTACGGCACACGAGTGGCCATGGTCGGCGCCGACGAGCGGAGGGCCTACCAGCTCTCGCAGGGACTCGACCATGGGGCTGTCGTGCCGCTGCATTTCCTGCAGGAAGCAGGGCTCAAGAGCAAGCTCCTGAACCTTACGATGGGGTTCCTCCCGCTGACCGAAATGTACAGCTTCGGCATGACGGTGGCGCGCGCCGCCGAGAAGCTCGGCAGGAGGATCGCCTTCCTGGCCAGCGGGGACCTGTCCCACAGGCTCACGCCATCCGCCCCCGCCGGGTATCACCCTCGCGGCAAGGAATTTGATGCGCTGGTTGTCCGGGCGCTTAAGGAAGGCGATCCCGGCCTTCTGGTGCGCATCGACCCGGCCCTGGAAGAGGACGCGGGCGAATGCGGCCTCAGGCCCATAATCATGATGTTTGGCTCCGTGGACGGCCGCGCGCTCAAGTCTGAAGTGCTCTCCTATGAAGGGCCGTTCGGTGTCGGCTATGCCATCGCTGTGATCTGGCCAGGCGAAAGACAGTCTTCCAGGGAGTTTCTGGCAGGCTGGGAGGGTAAGGGGAGTGAGCAGTTGGCCAGACTCGGGGCAGAACAGTCGCCCATAGTCGCGCTTGCGCGGGAGTCGCTTGAGTCGTATGTGCGGTCGGGCAAGAGGGTCAAGCCGGGGCCGCAACACGCGGCACTGCTCCAGCAACGCGCAGGGGCTTTCGTCTCGCTCAAGAAGCATGGCGAGCTGAGAGGTTGCATCGGCACGACGGAAGCCACCACGGACAACCTGGCCGAAGAGGTCATCCAGAACGCGATCAGCGCCGGCACGCAGGACCCAAGGTTCCCGCCGGTTGAGACCGGCGAGTTTCCGGACTTGGAGTATTCCGTGGATGTGCTCGGAGCCGCCGAACCCGTCCAGAGCATGGATCAGCTGGACCCCAGAGAGTACGGCGTGATCGTCGCCAAGGACTACAGGCGGGGGCTGCTGCTTCCGGACCTTGAAGGCGTTGATACGGTCGAAGAGCAAGTAGGCATCGCCAGGAGGAAGGCGGGCATCAGGAGTTCCGAGACCGGAGTCAAGCTCTTCCGGTTCAAGGTGACCCGCTACCACTGAGCCTGGCGCCGCCGAACGTTGTCGATTGACCCAAGACCCACGGGCATGGGTGCGACGGGACGACCATCAGGGCAGGGGGCCTTGCGTTGGTGCGGCAGGATCTGCACGTCCATTCGATATTCTCGGACGGAACAATGGCTCCCGTCGAGATAGCGGATAAGGCCAGGCTGAACAGCTTCTCGGCAGGGCTCGCGGACCACTGCCTGTTCTACGGGCCGAAGACCACTGAAGCGTTCCAGAAGTATATGGCCGCAGTCAGGGCTACGGATCTCTACATGGGCCTCGAGGTGGACCTCGGCAGGCCGGTAGACCTGCCGGCTTTCATCGCCCGTGAACTCGACTATGTCATTGGGAGCATCCACCACTTGGCGCTCGCTGAGGGACAGGTCCTGTTCTCTCCGTATTTCAAGGCCAGGCGTTTCGGGACTTCATATGAGTTCCCCTGCGAACTGGGCGACCCGCGGGATTCGCTCAATGCGATCGCAGACTTGATCGTGTCGCGCCTGGAGACCGACCCCGTGGACATACTCGGGCATGCGACTGTGCTGCCGGCTTGCGCGGTGCTCGGTGACGAACAGGCTTTCAGCCGCGACTGGAGCGCCAGGGTTATCCGGGCCGCAGTGGAGAACGGCGTGGCCATCGAGATCAGCGGCCTCTGGAAAGCGCCTCACCGGGAGTTTCTCGAGATGTCCTTGGAGGAAGGTGCCACTTTCGCCCTGGGAAGCGATGCCCACGACGAGAGGGGCCTGTTTGACATCGAATATCCCGTCAGGATGGTCGAGCAGCTCGGCATCCCCGAGTTCCGGCTCTTCGTGCCGCATACCAGGGAGCCACGGATCCGCAGGTGACTTCTACTCCACGACATTGCGGTAATTCCCCGCATACGGCAACGCATAGCGCGCTGCCGATTTGATGGCTTCCACAAGGCTCACTTCGCTCGCGATGCCTTTGCCCGCTATGTCGAATGCCGTGCCGTGGTCCACCGATGTCCTGATGAACGGCAGGCCCAGCGTAACGCTAACCGTCCGCTCGAAGTCATATGTCTTCGCCGCTATGTGGCCCTGGTCGTGGTAAAGCGATATCACGGCGTCGTAGCGGCGCCTCAAGCCCTGCGCAAACACGGAGTCAGCCGGAATGGGCCCGCTTATGTCTATCCCGCGGCTCCTTGCCTCAGCGATCGCGGGCACAAGCACTTCAATCTCCTGCCGCCCGAATAGCCCGCCCTCACCGGAATGCGGGTTGAGAGCCGCGAGCGCAAGCCTCGGAGCCGAAAACCCTATCCGGCGCATGTTCAAAGCAGCCCCGGCGATCGTCTTTAGGACTAGATCCTTGTCAAGAAGATCGATGCTCCGCTGCAAGGATACATGGCGTGTGGCAAAGAAAATACGCAACGGCCCGACCTCGAACATGGTCAGGGGCGAGGTGCCGGTGATGGCGGCAAGCGCCTCTGTATGGTCAATGTATGGGGCGCCTGAAGCGACAAGGGCCTCCTTGTTCAGCGGGGCAGTCACGATGGCGTCCGCCTGTCCTGACTGGACGAGAGTGATGGCCCGCGTCAAGGCGGCATAGGCGGCTGCGCCGGCCTCCGGGGTGATCTTCCCGGTCGTGGCCATGTCGAAAGTGGTTTCGCTGGCCGGGATCACCGGTAGGGTTCCTGGCCTGTCCACAGCCTCGGAAGGCGATGTGATCCGGGTGACTGACCAGGCGGTAGGCCCTGCAGCGAGCCTCGCGGCGTACCAGGACAGGACTGCGGGGATCCCGACTACGACAGGTGTCGAGACCCGGTGGACGATTGGGTGGCGGAGTGCTTTTGCGCAGATCTCGGGGCCAATCCCCGCCGGGTCGCCCATGGTCACGAGTAGAACCGGTTTCTTTCTCAAGTGTCGACCAGTTCCTTTCAACGGATGGTTAGCTTATTCAGCGTCACGTATTCTCTACCTTCAATCAGGGGAGGGTGCCTAGCATGGAGAAGACCGGTGAGCACACCATGGCGCTTGTCACAGGCGTCAACGCAGGGATAATCGACTCAGGAGGGCGCGCGATGGTGGTGGACACGCTGTTCGGGCCGCAGTTTGTTGCGCCATTGAAGGGTGCGCTGGCGGAAGGGGGCCTTGTTGCACAGTACGTGTTCAACACCCACTACCACAGCGACCACACTTTCGGGAACTGTGCTTTCGATTGTCCCGTCGTCGCGAGCACGCTGTGCAGCGAGAAGATGAGGGCAAACCTCGCAGGCCCCTGGAGCAAAGACGGCATCCAGAAGTGGCTCGAGGCAAATCCGCAGGCACCGACGGATTTCTCCATCAAACCGCCTGATCTGGCGTTTTCATCTGCGTTGACGGTCTACCTGGGCGACCTGCAGGTAAAGATGGAGCTGTTCGACGGGCATACTCCGGGCAGCTCGATCGCGGTGATAGAGCAGGACGGTGTGATTTTCGCCGGGGACCTGCTCTTCATCGGGCGCTATCCCTTCGTCGGTGACGGGAAGATCGCGCGGTGGTGCACGGCGCTACGCAGGCTCCTTGAGGTGGCGGCAGGCTACAGGGCAGTCGTCCCGGGCCACGGTCCCATACTCTGGGATGACGCGATACCACGCGAAGCCGGGAAGCTGCTTTCGTTCTTTGAGGGCTGCCTTGATGTCGCGTCCTCTCTCGTGGACAAAGGGGTGCCGCGCGAAGAAGCGCTGGCGAGCCCGGCCTTCCCCGCGCTCCAGACGGCCCAGCCGCAGGCCGGAGAGCGGCGAAAGGTGTGCATCGCGCGGGTGTACGACGAAGTGCTGTCCTGGGGGAAGCGCTAGAACCCCAGCAGTCCAGCTGACTGAGAACAGGAGCGGCCCGAAAGCCGCTCCTTTGACTGGCGCTAAGTAAGCACTTGCCTGCGGTAAAAGCAGCTAGATGGCGGCGTCTTTCTTAGCTGGAGATGTGCTGGAGGAACTGCTGTCGCTCGTTTTCTTGTCCAGGCTCGGTACTGAGGAAGATGTGGAATCCTCTCTTTCCTTCTGCTTATATGATTCCGACCTGTGGTCGGACGCGTAGAAACCGCCTGACTTGAAGACGATGCCCACGCTCCTGCCTATGAGCCTCTTCACCTTCTGCCCACAGTGCGGGCATGTTTCCAGCGCCGGGTCTGTGATTTTCTGGATGTGTTCGAAAACGCCGCATTTGGGGCAACTATACTCGTAGATAGGCAACCAAAAGCACCTCCAGGCTGGAAGTTCACACTAGAAATATATAGGTCATGCACGATGAATTGTCAAGTTGTCCAGGAGTGACAGGTCATGGATGACGAGGTTCAGGAGCAGCCCCAGGGACATTTTGTCCCGAAACTGGTCGTTTTTGAAGAAGAGGCGCTTACTTTCCCGCTCGGACAGAAGTTAAGAGAGACTTTCGCTGGGATGCGCGTCCCACAGAGGATTCTTGGAAGAGGCGAACGCCTGCCGCTGGAGAGGGGTCTAGCCGAGCCGGAGAAGTACCGCAGAGCCAAGCGAACGCTGGTAGTGAGCGTCAGGCGCACACTCGACTTCCAGACCTGCAGGCCATCGGCTCACTACCAGCTGCCGCTAGCCACAAGCTGCCCTGGAACGTGCTCCTACTGCTACTTGATGACTACCCTCGGAAAGCGGCCGTTCATAAAGGTCTATGTCAACATTGATGAGATACTTGACAGGGCCCGGCAGTATATAGAACGGCGCCTGCCGGACGAGACGGTTTTTGAAGGAGCAGCGACATCAGACCCGGTTCCCGTTGAGAGGTATACAGGCTCGCTCACAAGGGCGATCGAGTTCTTCGCAAATCGCCGGGACGCCCGGTTCCGGTTTGTGACCAAGTTTGCAGACGTCTCGCCCTTTCTCGATGCGCAGCATGGGGGCAGGACACAGGTGCGCTTCAGCGTGAACGCAGAGAATATCGCGCGCAGGTACGAGGCCGGTGTGCCGCCGGTAGCAGCGCGCATTGCGGCTGCCGGGGAAGTCGCGCGGAAAGGCTTCCCCGTGGGATTCATGATAGCGCCGGTCATCGTGGGGACGGGATGGATGGATTCCTACGAAGAGCTGTTTGCTGCCCTCGGGCGCGCCGCTCGCGAGGAGCCAGGGCTTCGTCCGGCGACTCTGGAGTTCGTGACACACAGGTACACCGCGCGCGCCCGGAGCCGCATCCGCGAGGTATTTCCGGAGTGCGCCCCTCCGATGGACGACCAGGAAAGGAAGTTCAAGTTCGGCCAGTTTGGCTACGGCAAGTACGTCTACCCGCCCGGGACGATGGACGAAATCAGGCGGTTTCTTGAGGCCATGGTCGCGTCCTACCTACCCGAGGCGCGCTGGCTCTATCTGGTCTAGGCCGCTGCTGGGCAGGAATGGCAATCCCTATGCACGAATGCATACTCTGGAATGGAGTGAGAGCATGGAAGAGGCTCGTCACTGGTTCAAGGGGGAAGACGGCGCCGTCCTTTGCCGGCTGTGCCCACACCACTGTCACATCAGGGAAGGTCATCTGGGCATCTGCCACGTGCGCAGGAACGAGGGCGGCACGCTCTATACGACCAACTACGGCAGGCTCACGTCGCTGGCGATAGATCCGACCGAAAAGAAACCGCTCTACCACTTCTATCCCGGCTCGCTCTTGCTTTCGGCCGGAACTATCGGATGCAACTTCCGGTGCGGGTTCTGCCAGAACTGGACGATCTCTCAGACATCAGAGATTCCGGGCGACGAATTAACTCCCGCCGGCCTTGTCGCGATATACGAGCAGAGGCGCGTGAAGGACCCGAGAGTGGTCGGCATCGCTTACACGTACAACGAACCTTTCATGTGGTACGAGTACGTCTGGGATACAGCCAGGATGGCGCACGAGAAAGGCGCCGCGAACGTGCTCGTTACCAACGGGTTTGTTGAGCAGGAGCCGCTCCGGGAGATATTGCCGCTGGTTGACGCGATGAACATCGACGTCAAGGGGTTCAAGGAGGAGTACTACCGTAAAGTCTGTAAGGGAAGGCTCGAGCCTGTGCTGCACACGGTGGAAGCCAGCAAGAAGGCCGGCTGTCACGTAGAAGTCACGACCCTGCTGGTACCAGGCCTTAACGACAGCGAAGAAGAGATCGAGGAGCTCTGTAAGTGGCTTGCATCGGTCGGGCGCGACATACCGCTGCATTTTTCCAGGTACTTCCCGAATTATGAGTTCGACCTTCCTCCGACGCCGGAGCGCACACTCATAAAGGCCAGGGAGATCGCCCGCAGGCACCTGGACTACGTTTATCTCGGGAACATCTGGACGAGCGGCGGCTCCGACACGACTTGCCCGTCCTGCAAGCGCACGGTGATAGAACGGTCGGCGATGGACCTCGTGGAATCGCACCTGGACGGTCGGAAGTGCGGCTTTTGTGGCCGGGAGATAGAGATTAGAGGAGAGGTCATGAGGCTGAGGGGAGATTAGTTGTGGCAAGGATCGTCGTAGCTCTCGGCGGCAATGCAATTCTGCAGCCCAAACAGCTCGGCACGATTGAGGAGCAGCTTGAGAACGTGTCGAGGACTGCTGCCCAGCTGGCGGCTATCGTCGAGGCAGGGCACGAGATAGTAGTGACACACGGCAACGGACCGCAGGTCGGAAACCTCCTGCTCCAGAACGAGGAGGCATTCCGGTCCGCAGGGATACCCCCAATGCCGCTCGACATCTGCGGTGCGGAAAGCCAGGGCATGATCGGCTACATGCTCCAGCGCACTCTGAGGAATGAATTCCGGTCGCGCGGGCTTTCGCGTGAGGTCACCTGCGTCGTGACACAGGTGCTTGTTAGGCGCGACGATCCCGCCTTCGCGAATCCCACCAAACCCGTCGGCCCCTTCTACACCGAGGCTCGCGCCGCCAAAGTGTCCAACCAGCGCGGTTACGTCATGAAGGAAGACGCGGGGAGAGGCTTCAGGCGAGTCGTGCCTTCACCCGACCCTCAGGCGATAGTGGAGACCGCCGCCATTGCACGCCTGGTCGACAGCGGCTGTGTGGTGATAGCGTCCGGTGGGGGCGGGATACCTGTGGCGCTCGATGATGGAGTCCTGACCGGCGTGGAGGCGGTCATTGACAAGGATCTCGCGGCGCAGAGGCTGGCATGTGGCCTGGGGGCGCAGGTACTGTTGATACTGACCGACGTTGAGCGAGTCTCTCTCGATTTCGGGCGCCCCACGCAGCGGTTCCTCGACCGCGCGACCGCGGCCGAAATGCGCCGGCACCTGCTGGAGAAGCAGTTCAAGCCGGGGAGCATGCAACCCAAAGTCGAAGCCTGCGTCAGGTTCATAGCTGCGGGCGGAGAAGAGGCGATCATCACATCGCTGGACAAAGCGTTCCACTCGTTGTCTGCGGGAGGCACGCACATCGTTCCCCCAGCGGACGGCGCCGGCGCTCTATTCGCCTGAGCTAGTGTAAAACGAGAGCTAAAGGAAAGAATAGTTTTGGGCGGGAGCATCCTGCGGGGTGCTCCTTCGGTTTGCCGGGTACCGGCAAACCGCGGAATAGAGCAAAGGCGCCGGCCCAAACACCAGTCCACGAACGGAGCGGACAAGACGGAGGCCAGCGATGACCGTTCCCCAGGCAATATACCTCGCCGCAGTGACTACTTACCTCATCCTGTTTCTGCTGTTCATCCGCTTTTTCTTCTGGAAGGCCTATGCCGACCGGAACTACTGGCGCCGGAAGCCCTACCTGGACCAGGGTTTCATTGCGACGCTTGCTGAGCGAAAGGGGCGTAAGGTGCCCTTCATATCGGTGCTTGTGCCGGCGCGCAACGAGGCTGACGTCATCGCAAAGACGATCGACCATATGCTTGGCATGAACTACCCGAGTGACAGGTTTGAACTCATCGTGGCAACTGATGAGAAAGAACTGCAGCAGCGCGAAGAGAAGCTCGGCATGTGGATAGATCAGGCCTGCAACTACGTCATGGGGCTGTTGCCGAAAGGCCGGTTAGCTCCGCAAGCACGTGAACTCGTGCTCGGGGCGCTCGCCAACGAGTGCCTCGAACTGTGCAACCACGGGGTCAAGAGGACCACAGACCTGTTCAACTCGGGAGCGCTTGGCCCACTTGGGCAGGCCGAACGCGCTCGCGTCATTTCAGAGATGGCCGGCACCATAATCCTGTCGCCGAACAGCAGAGTCCGCCCGCGGCTCTTGATGCTGCTGCGGCGCCTGCACCCCGACCACACAGAACAGCAGATACGCGACGAATACCTACGGTACCTCAGCCTGTCTCTCACGGTCGTGCTTTCTTACTCGCTTGAGTCTACAGCGGCTGAGATTGCCGAGCAAGAAAGCGCTTTCAGAGACCTGTGGCGCACGTCGAAGGCCACCTCTCCGCCCGTGACTCCGGAGATGGCCTGCACGCTGGCGAAGCTGCTGGCCGGCCGGGTGTTCCAGGCAGTGCGCACGCAGGCCGGCGCGGGGCTGCTGAAAGAGCACCTGGGCAGGATTGCCCGGGACTGCCTGCCGACCACTCAGGACATAGCAGAGGCGAAGCTCAAGTCACTCCGCCGGAAGGAAGGCCATCCAGCCTTCAAGCACATCGTTGTGCCTTTCGATTTCGACGGCCGCCTCGGTGGAAAATGCACCGGCTGGCCAGTGCCCTCGACCAAAGGCCGGGCACTGAATTACGCCATGAGCATGTTGCACCCGGACAGCGAGATGTGCGGCTTCTACGACGCTGAGTCGAGGCCCGACCCGGATATCCTGCTCTATGTGGCATTCCGCAGGCTTGGGGATGGCAACAAGGTACGCATCCTCCAGGGCCCTGTGTTCCAGGTGAGAAACTTCTACCAGATGGGGCCCTTCTGCAAGATAGCTTCCCTGTACCAGGCGGTTGCCCACGACTGGTACATGCCCGCGCTGTTCCGGCGCCTGCCGTTCGTGGGCGGGACAAACCTGTATGCGGAGACCGAACTGCTGAGAGCGGTGGGAGGGTACGACCACTCGGCGCTCACAGAGGACCTCGAACTGGGTGCGAGAGCATACCTGCTGTTCGGCGCCTGGCCGGAATACCTGCCGTACTACTCGAGCGAGCAGACACCGCCGACCTTCTACGCCTTCTTCAGGCAGCGGCTGCGGTGGGGCACAGGCCACCTGCAGGTGATGGACAAGATACGTTCCAACAACGGCTATCCGGTGGACCGGAAGAAACCGCTGCTCCGCCAGCTCTTTATCAAAGGACAGGTGGAGTGGGTCGTCTACCAGAGCGCAACGTTCATCCCTCCTCTGGTGCTTACCCTGTGGTGGAGAGGCTGGGTCGATCCCTACATCCTTCCAGAGATCGTGCGCTGGATCCTGAACGGGTTCAGCGCGACCTACATCGCATTCACCGTGTACGCTTACTACCGGTACATGCCGTACCTCGATACCTGGGCTTCCCCGAGGACGCTCCTCGGGAAAGCGGTCGTCGTGCTGCAGCTTTTCTTCTTGCCGATGGCGGCGTTCTTCTTCCCCGTCCCGTATAGCTCGGCAATGGTTTTGAAGGCGCTCGGGAAGCATCCTAAGGCTTGGACGAAGACGCCGCGCACAAGGGAATAGGTGTTGGCGTGAAAACCGGAGACGGAGGTAAGGAGTATTGGCTAGACGAGTTGTGATAATGGGCGCAGCCGGCAGGGACTTCCACAATTTCAACGTGTACTTCAGGGAGAAGCCGGACTACAAGGTGGTCGCCTTTACGGCGGCACAGATACCCGACATAGAAGGCAGGATCTACCCGCCGGAACTGGCCGGGCGCTTCTACCCCGGCGGAATCCCGGTACTGCCGGAATCCCAACTGGTGGAGGTTATCGAGCAAGAGAGTGTGGATGAGGTCGTTTTCGCGTACAGCGACGTGTCGCACGAGTACGTCATGCACCAGGCGTCGCTCGTCATGGCCCACGGCGCGGATTTCCGGCTCATGGGGCCAGCGGCAACCATGCTCAGGTCCAAGAAACTCGTGGTGGCGGTCACTGCGGTGCGCACGGGAGTGGGCAAGAGCCAGACGACCAGGCGTGTCGCCGAGATACTCAGGGAAGCCGGCAAGCAAGTGGCTGTCGTCCGCCACCCCATGCCCTACGGTAACCTCTTGAGCCAGGAAGCGATGAGGTTTGAGACCTACGACGACCTCGATAGGTTTGACTGCACTATCGAAGAGCGTGAGGAGTTCGAGCCCCACATTGACAAGGGCTCTGTCGTTTTCGCGGGTGTCGACTACCAGAAGATACTGGAGCTTGCGGAGAAGGAAGCCGACGTGATCGTCTGGGACGGCGGGAACAACGACCTGCCATTCTACCTGCCGGATGTCCACATTGTGCTTGTGGACCCGCACAGGCCCGGGCACGAGGTGCGGTATCACCCCGGAGAGACCAACCTGCGCATGGCGGACGTTGTCATCATCAACAAGATTGACACGGCACACCCTCGTCACACGGATAAGGTGAGGTGGTCGGTCAGGCAGATTAACCCGGACGCCGTGGTAATAGACGCGGCCTCGCCGATCTTCGTGGACAACCCGGCACTGGTAACAGGAAAGCGGGTGCTCGTTGTGGAGGACGGCCCTACACTTACGCACGGTGGTATGACATACGGAGCAGGCGTGATCGCGGCCCGGAAGCTCGGGGCCGCGGAGATCGTGGACCCCAGGCCGTACGCATCCGGCAGCATCGCGCGAGTCTTCGACAAGTACACCGGTCTCAAAGACCTTGTCCCAGCTATGGGTTATGGCCCGGAGCAGGTCTCCGAACTGGAGGCGATCATCAATAGCGCAGACTGCGACAGTGTTGTTATCGCGACCCCGATCGACCTCAGGCGCATCGCCGACATCCGGAAGCCGGCCACGCGGGTCCATTATGAACTGCAAGAGATCGGCCTGCCCACACTCAAGGACACTCTCGTCCGGCTGATGAGGCTGGAACCAGGTGTCGAGATGGCCGAGGCAGTCTATCCCCACTTGAGAGACACCGGTGTGGAGCGGGGACAGCAAGCGCCTCGGCACTGAGGGACCCGCTAAGAGCCGGGGCCGCGGTCGTATTTGGCGCGACTGGGCGCCAGGCATCGTCCGGCCAGTTCAGCAAGAGGGTACACACGCCTGCTTAGAGAACTCTTGCTTGATGCTGTGCCAACGGAGGTGCCTTCGATGGAATTCCACAGCGTAGATGCGCTGGTGCCTGACATAACGCTGGACGAAATACTGCACATCCGTCACCCGGGGACCGCGCACTGGTCCCGGGGCGGCCGGTGGGTAGCCTGGATAGAGAACGATGGCGGCGTGACAAGCCTGTGGGCATGCCGGCCGGGCGAGGGGGCACCGGTCAGGCTTTCGTGCGGCGAGGACAATGTGGAGTCGTTCGAATGGGGGCCTTGCGGCGAAATCGCGTATGCGCAGGGCGGTGACCTGTGGCTTGTCCGCCCGGAGAACGGTCCGGTAAGCAGTGCGGAGGACTGCCACAAGAGCGGCCCGGAGCACGTCACTCTGGGCAAGAACGGTGATGCCGAACCACGCTGGTCGCATGACGGCGCGCTACTGGCCTTTTCGCGGAAGGGCGCCCTGTCTTTGTGGCACCGGGTATCAAAGACCTTGAGCAGCCTGCCGCTGCCGGGCGCCATCTCACAGGCTTCCGACGGGATGGGGATAAGGTGGTCGCCGCTTGGTTCCCGGCTTTTGCTCACTCTGCAATGCGGCGCGCAGCGCGATCTGGCTGTCGTGGACAGAGCGGGGCGTCTCCTATGGACTTCCTGCACCCCGGACAACGAGAGCGCGGCATTCTGGCTGGATGAGGATAGGATTCACTACACAGTCCAGGACTTGTTTCACTGGAAACGGGAACACCGTCTGCACAACCTTGCCACGGGCGAGGATGTGCTACTTGTCAGGGAAGAGTCTGAGAAGGGCATGAAGGACGAGCTCGTGCCCGTGAGGCGACCCGGACATTGCGGCGTCGTCTACGTGCTGACACCTGACAACTGGCCGCACCTGTATTACCTTGATATCGCCACCAGGGAGATGCGTCAGCTGACGGGCGGCGACGCCGACGACACGGGCCATGCCGAAGACTTCCTGAGTTTCTCGCCTGACGGCTCAAAGCTAGCGTTCTCCAGCAACAGGGAGACGGATCTGAACCAGCGGAGGGTCTGGATGGTGGAAGTGGAGTCCGGCGCCCTCACGATGTTGACTTCCGGCCCGGGCACGGACTCGTGCGCCGAGTGGTCCCCCGACGGCACAAGACTCGTCTTCGCGCGCTCCAGTCCGCACCACTCGAAAGACCTGTTCGTCACCGGCGCTGGTGGGCAGGGTGCAGTAAGGCTCACCCATTCCATGCCCGAGACGTTTTTGCCGCAGAAAGCGACCATCCCCACCCACGTCACCTATCCCAGCGCGGACGGGTTCCAGGTGCACGCCGACCTGTTCCTCCCGAAAGCGTTTGACCCGTGCCGCCGGTATCCCGCGATAATCTTCATCCACGGCGGTATGTCCCGCCAGATGAGGTTCGGGTGGCATCCCATGCACGGGTATTCGATCTTCTACTCATTCAACCAGTACCTGTTGCACAAAGGCTACGTTATCCTGTCCGTGGACTACAGAGGCAGCATCGGTTACGGTAAGCAATATGAGCAAGCCACCTACATGTGCATGGGTGACAAAGAACTGGCTGACGTGGCCGAGGGAGCGACGTATCTCAACAGCCTTGGCTATGTAGACCCGGAGGCAATCGCGGTTTACGGGATCAGCTACGGTGGCTACCTGACTCTCGGTGCCATGACGAAGTACCCGGGCCGTTTCGCGCTGGGGATCAACCTCGCCGGCATCTGGGACTGGGAGCAGTACGCGAACTGGAACTGGGAAACGCATCCCGGCAGGCCCTGGTTCGGGACTTTCGGGCGCATGGGCGGGCGGCCTCAGAAGCACAACGCTCAGGCATACTTCAACGCCTCTCCGCGGAATTTCGTGGACGGCCTGAAGGGGCCGGTGCTGACACTCATGGGCACGGCCGACGTGAACGTGGACTTCCAGCAGACGGACAGGATCATCGAAGATATGGTCAAGCATGGGAAAGACTTTGCGGTGGCCTACTATCCCGGGGAGGTTCACGTGTTCAACCACAGGTACACCTGGGCCGATGCCTTTCCCCGGATGGAGAGAGCTTTTGCGCGTTACCTGAAAGTGGCGACGGAAAACCGGCCGCCGGCTATGATCTGACGGCATGGTGACGGTCCGGTCTCGCGTAGGCTTGATTGCAGGCCGCGTTCAGCAAGTGCCGGGTGTTCAGGAGGGACAACATTGGACTGGAAGACTCTATTCGTCACGTTCGGACTGGTTTTCTTTGCAGAACTCGGTGACAAAACGCAGCTTGCCACGATGACTCTTGCGGCACAATCCCGGTCTTTCTGGCCGGTCTTCCTGGGTTCCGCGCTCGCGCTGGTTTCGACGTCTCTGCTCGGCGCATTGCTCGGCGCTGCCATAAGCCAGGTCGTCCCGCCGAAGCTGATCCATACGGGCGCCGGAATCGGTTTTCTGATAATGGGTGCTCTCCTCATATCAGGCAAACTCTGAGTCCAGCATGCCGCAGTGAATTGCCGGGTTCCTTGACTCTCGGGTTCCGGCAACGGTACAATCTATAGCGAAGCCAATTTCATATCACATTCTCGCGCGCCTATAGCTCAGTGGATAGAGCACCGGCCTCCGGAGCCGGGAACGCAGGTTCGAGTCCTGCTAGGCGCGCCATTGTTATGCCCTGCACAACCCTCACCCTTGCGAGTGCCCGAATCGATGACGTGTTTACTCGGCAATCGCTTCAGCACGGCCTGCCATAATCTCCCACGTGTGTTTTTCCGCGAGTTCGTTCATCTCTACAGCACTCCCTGGCGTATGGTAAACGTTTTTTGTTTCAACGTAGAATTCCGATGTGGTTGCTCAGAAGGATTAGGCCAATTTTGTTAGAAATGAATACGCACCTATAACTAGTACGGTTGGTTTAGAAGAGATTATCCACTAGAGCGAAATTGGCGATCTGCAGAGAACACTCTGGGGAGGTAGGATGGCATGAGCGTCACGCTGAACTCGCGAAGCAGGTCGATTCTTACCCGACTTCTCGAATCAGACGACCCGTTGCCGGTATCAAGCGTAGCTGACGCGCTGAAGGTGACGCCAAGGATGGTACGATACCAGCTCGAGGATGCCGAGAGGTGGCTCGAGCAACGCGGTGCAAGGCTCGAGCGGCGGCCGGGAAAAGGCATCTGGATAGTGTACAGGTCGGCCAGCAGGGAAGTGTTGTTGCAGGAGCTGGCGAAGCCCCAGGAGCTCGAAAACAAGCTCTCCGAGAACGAGCGCCTCAGGATGATGAGACTGACTTTCCTTGCGGAGGCGCGGCCGCAGACTTCACAGGGACTTGGCGATTACCTTGGCGTCAGTAAGACGACGGTCGCCAAGGACCTGAAAAGGGTGCGTGAATGGTTCTCGGACCATGGTCTCTACCTGAAAGGAACACCTGGTGTCGGCCTCAACCTGGTCGGTGATGAAATGTCCTGGCGAAAGGCCATGGCCGACGCAATAGCGGAGGGCGGCACCGAGCAGGATTTCATCCGCGTATTCCGCCAGATGCAGGCTGGCAAAGACCAGGCGTCCTTCACCGGAAGCCTCTTGCACGCGCTGTCCGATGTGAACCTGCAGGATGTGTACAGCGCGCTCGGGTCTCTCGAGCAGAGCCTGAACCTATCCTTCACCGATGCTGCCCGGACGTCTTTGATGATTCACCTGGCCGTGATCACCAAGCGGCTCAGAGTGGGGCGGCCCGTGCACATTCCCGCGGACCAGATGGAATACCTCCGGAGTAAGAAGGAGTTCAACCAGGTCAAAGAGTTTGCAGCATCGCTCAAGATGCAGAGACCATTCGAAATCCCGGAGAGCGAAATCGCGTTCATCACGATGCACATCCTCGGTACCAAGACGCGTGATGAGGCTGGAGTCAGCAGGTTTGAGCCCGATCCCGACTTACCGGGTTTCGATCCCAGGAGCGTTGCGCGGCGGATCGTCGCAGCGGCGGAGAACCTTCTCGGCCAGAAGATTGCAGACGAGCAGCTGCTTTCCGGGCTGGCGACGCACATCACTCCTGTGTTCTACCGGCTGCGGTTCGGGCTTCCTATCCGAAACCCTCTTCTCGAGGAGATAAAGGCCAGGCACAAGAGGATTTACGACGTTGCCGCCATAGCATCGGAGCAGTTCCTCTTGACGGCCGGCGTGGCACTGCCCGATGAGGAGATTGGTTTTATCGCCATGCACATCGGCGCGGCGCTTGAGCGCTGCCGCGAGCAGAGGGAAAGGCCTCGGATCTTCGTCGTGTGCGCGAGCGGCGTCAGCTCCGCAAGCATGCTGGCATCGCGCCTGCGCTCAGAGTTCCCCGAACTCGATGTGTCCCGCACGATGTCGCTCGCCGAGATCCAGGCGTCAAGCGAGACTGCGGATCTGATCATCAGCACAGTACCTGTTGATGGCAGGGGAATGCCGTCTATCGTGGTCAGCCCACTGTTGCCAGATGAAGATATCGAGCGAGTCAGGACGGCTGTCTTCACGCACCGGATCATGCGGCGTGAGGGGCCGGCAGCTCGGTCCCGGTCCAGTCTCGCCGCGGCGCCTCGTCGTCCTGGCCGCGATAGCATCGCGAGATTCGCCGACCTGCTTGCGGTGCCGGGTTGTGTCAGCCTTGGAGATGAAGCAGGTACATGGCAGGAGGCCATAACCGTCGCTGGCCGCCTTCTTGAGAAAAGGGGAATATGCCAGAGCGATTACATTTCCGCTATGATAAGAGCTGTGCTCGACTTCGGGCCGTACATTGTGGTGGCGCGCGGGATTGCTCTTCCGCACGCGGCCCCGTCCCAGGGTGTGCAGAAGCTCGGTGCAAGCCTGGTGCGGCTGGCGTCGCCAGTCGAATTCGGCCACCCGCATAACGACCCGGTCAGCGTCGTGATAGCGCTTGCGATCCCGGGCAAGGACGCCATAGGAGGGCTGCTGGAGGACTTGACCCTCTCGCTGCTCGACGTTGGTGTCCGCGAAAGCCTCAAAGTCGCAGCGTCGCGCGACGAAGTCATCAAGGCATTCAGATCGGCCGGCTCCGGCAGCTAGACGGCACGGCCAGCGCCGGCCCAGGTGGTGTGGACGCCGTTGTCAGATGTGTTCGCTATCGGCGACATGCATGGGTGTTATGACTGTTACCATGCCCTGCTGCGCGCAGCAGGGCTTATCACTGCGGCCGGCCGCTGGAGCGGCGGTCGTTCGCTGCTCGTGCAGACAGGCGATCTCATTGACAGGGGACCGGCCTCTCTCGCGAACCTGAGACTCACCATGCGGCTACAGCAGGAAGCCAGGCAGGCGGGCGGCGAGGTCAAGTTCATACTCGGCGGCCATGAGATCTTCGCACTTGCCGCAGCCCAGGGCAACGACTGGGCGCTCCTCAACTGGTTTGGGGCGCAAAACGGCGGATCCACGACTTTCCTGGAGTTTCTCGCCAGGGAGGACTTCCCGCTTGCCTTCGATGATGAGACCCTGGCAGCAGCTTACGGAGCATTCCTCGGGCAGTTTGGCACCGGTGAGTTCGGCATGTGGCTCAAGGAGTGCCCGACGTGTGCCAGCATTGACAGGACAGTTTTCGTCCACGCGGGCATCTCGCGCGAGGTCCCCCAGGACGTGGACTCCCTCAACTCTCAGGCCTTCCGGTCGCTCCGCAACCTTCGTGAGTACCTGGCCGGCGCAACCGACCCCATTCTCGGACGCCGCGGCCCCTACTGGGTGCGGGACATAGGCCGCGACGAGGTGGAGTCGGTGCTTTCGTCAAACCACTGCGAGCGTATCATATCGGGTCACAATCCAGCGCCGGGCGTCACCGCGCTTTTCGACGCCCGGAGTATAGTTATCGACACGGGTGTCGTACGTGGTGGCCCACCCCAGGCGGTGCTTGTCACACCAGAGCGCCTGACGGTTTTCGACTCCAGAGGCAACGAACAGACCGTGCTCTACAGCCTGCAGCCTGACGGCGGGGGAGACAGGCGTCTGACGCTTGCCCCGGCGTCAGGCCGCTTTGGCAGGCATGATGTCGTGGAGTTTTATCACTCGCCCATCACCGGCGCCAGGGCGTTCCTGAAAGTGCAGGACATCTGGGCTTCCGGCCGTGACTCGTACTATTCCGGCAGGCAGCTTGCCTTTATCCCGGGCAGGCGGCAGGATGTCGTGAGGTTCAACGGAAGCGAGACATGGATTTACCATGCCTCGTTCATCGAACGCGCCGGCGTCCCCGCCGCGGAGGCCGCCCGCTCACTGCCGCCCGAGCTGGCTAGAGCCTTGAACTACATAGCATAATCCGCTCCTGTGTGCCGGCCAGGCAGTCCCAGTGAGTGCGCAGCATGCCTCCATATGCGGAGCTCCAGCGTTATGACCTCAGGTAGGCCACCAGCAGCCTGCATGTATTCGCGATCGCGTCCTTATGAGTTCGTTCGTACGAGTGAGATGCGTCCACACCTGGCCCGATGACGCAAGCCCGCAGGTTTGCGCCTGCCCTCAGGGCCGCGCTGGCGTCTGACCCGTAGTATGGATAGATGTCCACCTTGTGGCCGATCCCACATTCCTTCGCCAGACTGGTCAAATGCTTCCGGAGCTTGAGGTCGTACGGCCCGGTTGAGTCTTTCGCGCAGATCGAGACCGTAAACTCGTCTGTGCTCTGGCCTTCGCCGATGGCTCCCATGTCCACAGCAATGAGTTCCTCAGCATCCTCAGGGATGCCGTAGGACGCGCCGTGGCCGACCTCCTCGTAGTTGCTGACATAGAAGTAGGTTGTCCGAGCCGGGCGCTCGGCCCCGCAGAAGAACTTGGCCGCGCCCAGCATTATCGCGACGCCCGCCTTGTCGTCCAGGTGCCGGCTCTTCACGAACCCACTCGGCGTCACCTGGGCTCTCGGGTCGAAGCAGACGAAGTCGCCGACGCAAATGCCCAGCGCCTCAACTTCCTTCGCCGTGCTTACTCGCTCATCGAGCCTGATCTCCATGTTCTCGAGCGACCGCTCGAACTTGTCGAGGTCCCGCCAAACGTGCGAAGACGCTTTCACAGAGAGGATCGTCCCGGTGTACAGCGCCCCATTCGACGCTTCTATGGTGCAGTACTCGCCCTCCACCGAGTGCATTGTGTAGCCGCCTACCTGCGAGAACTTGAGTCTGCCGTTGCTCTTTACCTCTTTGACCATCGCGCCGAGAGTGTCCACGTGGCCGGAAAGCGCCCTGCACCAGGACTTGTCCTGACCGTCGATCGTCGCGAGAAGCCCGCCCTTGCGCGTTTTTGTGAAGCGGATGCCGAGTTTGTTGAACTCCTCGGCCACCAGGTCGATGGCGCGGTCGGTCAGCCCGCTCGGGCTTCGCGTGTTCAAGAGCCGCATCAGGAACTCGACGGTGTATTCAACATCTATCTCGATCATCTGTCATCCTCCCATTTTGTTGTGACCAGGGACATTTCGACACCTGCGAGTCCATGCCTGCCCCGATCACGGCTACGTGCTGGCGCACTGGGCAGGTCTGGTGCTGGCTGCGGCGAAGGCTACGGCGGAAGTGAGCCGGGTTTCGCCAGTTGGACTTGCATAAGGGAGGATGTGTTGCAGGTGTTCGACACGATTATCCGGAACGGCAAGATCGTCGACGGCACGGGCGGCCCGTTTTTCTTCGGAGACGTTGGGATCAAAGACGGCAAGATCGCCGCGGTCGAGCGGAAGCTCGATGCCTGCGCCCAGGCGGAGCATAACGCTTCAGGGAACGTTGTCTGTCCCGGCTTCATAGACATGCACTCGCATTCTGACTTCACGATACTCCTCGACGCTCGCGCACAGAGCAAGGTGCAGCAGGGCGTCACGACCGAGTTGAATGGGCAGTGCGGTGGCTGGGCCGCACCGCTGGCGGGCGAGTCGCTCAAGTCTGCGCTCGAGATGCTGCAGGAATACGGCGCGACAGACGTCATCAGCTGGTCGAGCATGGACGGCTACTTCAGGGCGCTGGAAGCCGTAAAGCCGGCGATCAACCAGGCCATACTGGTCGGCCACGGCACGGTCAGGGCCGCCGTCTTCGGTTACCAGCAGCGCGAGCCATCTCCAGTCGAACTCCAGCAGATGCGGGTCATTGTGAGAGAAGCTATGCAGGCGGGCGCTTTCGGGATGTCCACGGGGCTCTACTATGCTCCCGGCAGTTACTCCAAGACTCCCGAGGTCATCGAGCTGTGCACGGTTGTCGCAGGCCTGGGGGGCATTCACGAGAGCCACATCCGCGATGAAACCGATTACAGCGTGGGGCTCATTGCGGCAGTCCAGGAGATCATCGATATCGCAAGAGCCTCCGGCGTTTCGTCAGAATTCGCGCACCTCAAGGCTCTCGGGCCCCGGCAGTGGGGCAAGGGCCCGGAGCTGCTTGAGATGATCGACGGAGCGAGGAAGGCGGGTCTGGACGTAACAGCGGACCAGTACCCCTACCCCGCGTCCGGTTCGAGCATCACCGGCGCGTTGCTCCCGAGGTGGGCGCAGGAAGGCGGGAGAGCCGGTACGCTCGCCATGCTGGAAGATGCCGAGACAAGGAAGAGAATGCACAGGGACATGACCGAGAACCTTGCGAGGAGAGGCGGCGCTACCAGGCTCATGATCTCCGTTTTCGAGCCCGACAGGTCGCTCGAAGGCAAGACGCTGGCCCAGGTGGCGGAAGAGCGTGGGAAGGACCCGATCGAGACAGCGCTGGAACTCTTGGAGAAGGCCGATGCGTCGTTCGTATCGTTCGTGATAGACGAGGGCGATGTAGAGGCCATCATGCGGCACCCGGCAGTGATGGTCGGGACGGACGGGTTTGCGCTGGCGAACGACGGCGTGCTCGAGAAAGGGTGGCCGCACCCTCGGAGCTACGGCACGTACCCGAGGATTCTCTCGACGTTCGTCAGAGAGAAGAAAGTGCTCTCGCTGGAGCAGGCGATAAAGAAGATGACATCCATGCCGGCAACCAAGATAGGCCTTCAGGATAGGGGCCTGATAAGGGCAGGACAGTGGGCGGATATCGTCGTATTCGACGAGAACGACATCAAGGATAGAGCCAGTTTCGAGGCGCCCAAGCAGTATCCAGTGGGCATCAAGCAGGTGTTCGTCAACGGCTCTGTGGTTGTCGAGAATGGGCAACACCAGAACCTCTTCCCTGGGCATGTGCTAAGGAAGAAGTGCTAGATAGCCTAGCGCCCAGGCCCGATAAGGCCCATCTTCATCCATACCGGCGTGGCGACTAGCAAGCTGGCGATGGCGGCTACGACGCTGGCCAGGGACATCACCCGCGCCTCGGACCATCTTGCCATCGTGCCGCCAGAAGCCTGGTGTGCGACCACAAAAACCGCATTCTGGTACGGCATGAAGAAAACGGCCTGGCCGACCATATGGAGCACTGTCCCCAGGACCCACGGGTGAACTCCCGCCCTTAGTGACAAGGGCATGAGCGACACCATCAACACGCCTATGAGGGCGCTGTAGGACCGGCATTTGCCACGTGATGGAGTGGTTCGGTGACCCAGGCGATAAGGATCACGACCAGAACCACGGCGGTGACTATCTCGTTCCTGCTGGGGCGTCCGAGAGCGCGCAACTCTTCTTCGAGCCTGTCGCTCTGCACCATGATCTCGGGGCCGGGGTTGTACCGCTTCAGGACAAATGCAAGCATAATGGCGATGAAAGGCACGATGACCGGGATCGATGCCAGAAGCCAGTAGGTCCAGGTGATCCCGTCGCGGTAAGGCTCTGGGAGCAGGCCGAATATGACGAAGGCGCCGACGCTGGCTGTCATGTACATGGGGCTGATCAGAACAAAGCCCAGGAACATGCTGGCAAACAGGCCGGACGAGTACTTGCCGTAGTCCTCGAGCCCGAGCGCTCTCTTCATGCCGGACACGAATCGCGCAGCGATTGCCGCCTTGCCGGTGACTGCCGCGAGCGATGGGCCAAGAACCACCCCGGATGCAATGAGGCCGGCGCACTGACCGGCGAATGTCTGAGGCAGTGCCAGCAGAGTGCGAAGCGCCAGTCTCGACAGAAGACCTGAGCGTTCGACCGCAGCCCCGATCCCTATAACGCCGACCAGCATCCACCAGGTGCTGGAGCCGTAAACCTCAAAAGCCTTGCCGAATGTCAGCACTCCCGCCGGCACGCAGGCCAGCGTCATTATCAAGCCGGTGACATAGTCGTCGAAGACACCGAGCACCCAGTTGAAAACCGCCCAGAACACGATCCCGAGCGCGGCCATTCCCCTGGCGTCGAGACCGGCCGGCGGCGGCAGGTAGGCAATGCCGACTGCCATCAGCACGGAGAGGGCGCACAAACTCATGCGGTGTTCCTTGCGGAGGCCTGCTCTGACCTTGACTCTTCCTGCCACGGACATTGCGGCACCTTCACCTGCTGTCATGACCAACTTGTGTTCGCCACCTGCGCTTGAAGTCCTTCACAAAAGGCCCGCAAACAGCACGAACGTTGACTGGCGGGACACGAAGATAGAGGACCACCTGTAGCGGCACGAATGTCACACGGAATATTCGTTTGTGGTAATATGTGTACATCTTGACTAGCACTGGCGGGAGCAATTCGATGCAATACTGGTCGCGCAACCTCTATATCCTCTGGTTCGGCTGTTTTTGCGCCTCGATGAGCTACACCATCGTCGTCCCGTTCATGCCGCTTTTCCTCGAGCAATTGAACGTCACCACCGGTGTTGAGGCGTGGTCCGGGGTGGTTCTGTCGGCGGGATTCCTCATGAGTGCCATCGTGTCTCCGATCTGGGGCTCGATGGCGGATCGCTACGGACGAAAAGCGATGATCCTGCGCGCTGGCTTCGGAATGTCCACCTGTTACGCGCTCCAGTACTTTGTGTCCAGCCCTTACCAGTTGCTCGCGCTGCGCGCGCTTAACGGGCTATTCTCGGGGTTCATCCCTGCGTCAACCGCGCTCATCGCTACCAACACGCCGGAGGATAAGATCGGCTCCTGCCTCGGAATTGTGCAGACGGCATCAGCGTCCGGCCAGATAATGGGGCCTCTCATCGGCGGAGTGATATCGGAGCTCCTGGGGATGCGGATGACGTTCCTGGTGGCCGGCGCGGCGCTGTTCTCGTCCACGCTGGTTGTCGGCTTCTTTGTCCACGAAACGAAGAGGGTCCAGCCCGGGACTCAGATACATGTCGCTGACGACGTACGTGGAGCTATGCGCAATGCAGCGCTGCGGACGGTCCTGATTTCTTCGGCAATGGTACAGATCGGGCTGACGACGCTCCAGCCGGTGCTGAGCTTGCAGGTTGAGGCGCTCGGGCAGGAAGGGACGGCGGCCCTCGCGGCAGGCGCGATTTATTCAGTTACAGGCGTCGCCACTGTCATAGGCGCGCCTGCATGGGCGCGGCGCGGCCAATCACTCGGCTACAAGCAGGTGCTCGTCGCAAACTTACTGGCCGCAGGCCTTTTCAACATACCGCTCGCGTTCGTCAAGAGCATTTTCCTATTCGGCGCGCTACGATTCGCCGTCGGGCTGGCGACTGCGGGCATAGGCATTTCGGTCAATGCCCTGACAGCCAAGTCTGTGGACGTCGAGTTCCGCGGCAGAGCATTCGGCATCCTGCAGAGCTTCAACCAGCTCGGAGGCATGTTTGGCCCTCTGTTGGGCGGGGTCGCGGGCACCGTCACCGGACTGGCCTCTACATTCGCCCTGGCAGCATTCGTCCTCATCGGCACGTCCGTGATTGTTGCGAGGTTCCTCCGGTCGCCACAGCCTGAGGCGGCCAGAGCTCAGGCGTGAGGCAGGCGTAGAGCCTGTCGCGTCGAGCCCATTCCCCCTGGCGTATTCCTTCTTGTCCAGACATTAGGCGCAGGTCAGCGGGCTTGTTCAGGACTTGTCAAAATCAGCATTACGGGGTAGGGTATATTGGGATTGAGTCTTATTGCCTTAATACAGGGGCAAGATGTGTTGGGGGAATCGAACGATGCCGCCAGAGGCGCGTCCTATTTCAAAGAAAGAAGTCATCTCACGGCTGAAGAAAATCGAAGGCCAGGCTCGCGGGTTGCAGCGCATGATCGACGAAGGCCGGGATTGTGAGGATATCATTACCCAGCTTTCTGCGCTCCGGGCAGCAATCAACAAAGTGTCCCTTGCTGTGATCACCGGGCAGCTTGAGGAGTGTCTTCTCTGCGGCACGCAGGATCCGGGCAGCCAGGAAGCCCTCAAACGCGCTTCGAGGCTCTTTATGAAGCTGGGACGCTAGTCCCCACGAATAAATACACGCAATTTTGATGGGGAAAACACTGCAAGGCTGAAACATATCGAAATCCCGCGGCGTATTGGGGAGGGAAAGTGAGTCCGATGGCGCCGGAATCCTATTCCGAACTTCCTGATGATGACCTTATCCGGATGTCAAGAAGCAGCGATGATGACGCCTTCGCCGGACTCGTCACACGGTACAGGGCCAAGGTGTTCAGCCTTGCTCTACGCATGGTGGGCAATTACCAGGAGGCGGAGGACATATCCCAGGAGGCTTTCATCAACGCATACAAGGCGCTTGATATTTTCCGCCTCGGCGACAGGTTCTCCTCATGGATTTACCGGATCACGACCAACCTTTCCATTGACCATCTCCGGAAGCGACGGCACAGAGAGATCTCGGTCGATGCTCCGTCAAACCCAGATGGCGACATGTACATACAACTGCCGGATACCAGCAATGATCCTGAGCGGCGTGCGATCGAGGTCGAGTTCAAAGCAGTCGTCGAAAAGGCTATCCGGGAGCTGTCTCCAACGTATAAAGCAGTGGTCATACTCAGGCACGTCAACAACCTGTCTTACGAGGAAATCGCGGATGTCATGAAGATTCCTCTCGGCACGGTGAAGACGCGCCTGTTCAGAGCACGGGAAATCCTGAAAGCGAAAGTCGAAGCCTGGAGCAGCGATGGTGCCGCTCGAAAAGGGGCGTAAAACCGCAATGGACTGCCGTAGCGCGCGGCGCGCCATCCAGGAATACCTGGACGGCGAGGCGACTGAGGAGGATCGCCGGCAACTCTCCGCTCACCTTGAGCACTGCCCGAACTGTGAGCGTCATTTCCGGGAAATGTCTCGAATCGCGGGCGGCCTGGACGCTTTCGGAGTCGTCGACCCGGGAGATGCATTCGTCCGGGACGTCATGCGACGAGTTGGGGTGGAGAAGCGTGCCGACCGTGAAGAAGCGACCGGAACGGTAGGCGGCTTCAGGTGGATGGTTGCGGTCATGGCCTGGGCCAAGGGCGCGGCAGTCATGGCACTGGTCATCCTCGCGTTCGGTATGCTCAGCATTTTCGTCCCGTCGAATTCGCCGGAAGCAAGAGTCCTCTCCACGGACCCCACAGCCTACATACTGATTTCGGGCCGCGACGTGCAGGTTCCGCCCACCAGCACGGTGCGTGGCAACCTGACCATCGTGGACGGCAACCTTGTGATCTGGGGTAAGGTCGAAGGTGACGTGCGGATTATCCGTGGCACTGTCAAGTCGTCGTCCGGCGCCACCGTCGGGGGGCGAGTCGTGGTAATCGAAAGCCCGCTGGCGCAGGCCAAGGACGCGGTGCTTGGCGCGTGTGACTGGTTTCTCAGCATGTACGGCCGGCTCGTCACCAGGGGTGTGACCCGGTGAGCCGGAAAGGCATTTCCGCGTGGCCGGAGACTACGTTGCGGACCCTGTTGACGCTGGCATTGCTTCTCACAGTTGCGTCCTGCGCAGGCCCGAAATCGAGCACGCCCACGGTTATCGACTTCGAGGTTACACCGCTGGCGGGGTCCCAGAGCACAACGCTCTCTGCCATCCAGCGGGACATGCCCGCGCTGGTTATCTTATGGACGTCCACTTGAACTGCCTGCCACGCAAGCCTGCGGCAGTTGCAGCAGTTCACCCCGAAGTACCAGGACAGGATCGCATTTGTCCCCGTCTCTCTTGACAGGTCCATCGAGGAAGCAAAGGCCTACATCGACAACAGCAGTCTCGGTATGAAAGCCTACGGCGACCTCAAAGGCTCCCTTCTCAAGAAACTCGACATCCAGTACGTGCCGACTACCCTCATGGTGGATGCCAGTGGAAACTTGCTGAAGAAACGGGTAGGCTCCATGACGGACAAGGAGATTGAGAACCTGTTGAACAGCGCGTTGAAGTAGCCCGCCTGGCGCCCTGGCCCTGCAGTCTTGCACCGCTGTGCTGCGGCAGGCAGCATCCTGCTCATCGAGAGACGGTAATCCCAGCCAAGGTATTGCATATACATGCGTCGGGGTGTATAATCATCGCCAAGGAGGGGGGTTCTCGATGAAGAAAGTCGTGCTCGCTTACTCAGGCGGTCTTGACACTTCCGTGAGTATCAAGTGGCTGCAGGACAAATACAACATGGAAGTGATCACCCTCTGTGTGGACGTGGGAGAGGGGAAAGACCTCGACTTCATAAAGGAAAAGGCTCTGAAAATCGGTGCCATAAAGTCCTATGTCGTCGATGCCAAACAGGAATTCATGACTGACTACGTGTGGCCCGCCTTGAAGGCAAACGCCCTGTACGAGGGTATATATCCGCTATCGGCCGCGCTGTCCAGACCTCTCATCAGCAAGATACTCGTTGACATCGCGCTGGAGGAAGGCGCGGCGGCCGTAGCTCACGGCTGCACCGGGAAGGGCAACGATCAGGTGCGGTTCGACGTGTCGGTCGGTGCGCTTGCCCCGGACGTGAAGGTCATCGCGCCCGTCAGGGAGTGGCCGATGTCGCGGGACGACGAGATCGATTACGCAAAGGAACACGGCATACCGGTTCCCGTAGGCAAGAAAAGCCCGTACAGCATCGACCAGAATCTCTGGGGCCGCAGCATAGAATGCGGAGTCCTGGAGGACCCATGGGTGGAGCCGCCCGCCGATGTGTTCCTGTGGACCGCGGATCCTAAGGACGCGCCGGACGAACTCGAGTATGCCGAGATCACGTTCGACAAGGGGATTCCGGTGGCGGTCAATTCCAAGGTCATGGGGCCGGTCGAGCTGATCACGTTCCTCAACGCGCTTGCGGGGAAGCACGGTGTGGGCAGGATAGACCATGTGGAAAACCGCCTGGTGGGTATCAAGTCCCACGAGATGTACGAGTTTCCGGGAGCGACGCTCCTGCTCCAGGCTCACAAGGCCCTCGAGCAGCTTGCTCTGCCCCGTGAGACGGCGCATTTCAAGCCTCTGCTCGAGCAGAAGTACGCTGAGATGACCTACTTCGGGCTATGGTATTCGCCCCTGAGGCAGGCGCTCGATGCTTTCATCGATAAGACGCAGGAGAACGTCTGCGGGTGCGTGCGCCTGAAGTTGTTCAAGGGGTCGAGCATAGTCGTCGGCCGGAAGTCCGACATGAGCCTCTATGACTTCAAACTGGCCACCTATGATAAACAGGATGCATTCGACCACAAGGCGTCAAAGGGCTTCATAGACGTCTGGGGACTGCCGACGAGAGTGGCCGCGAATGTTGCTTCGAGAACCAAGAAGGAAGGCGCGGCCGCGAAAGTAAAGAAAGCGAGTGATTAGCACTCCGGCAGGGGGTACAAGTGATAAATGAAACTCTGGGGCGGCCGGTTCGACAAAGCCTCGAGTAAGAAAGCGGAGGAGTTCACCTCCTCCATTTCTTTTGACAGGAGGCTCTACCGCCAGGATATTCGAGGCAGCATAGCGCATGCCCGCATGCTCGGCAGTGTGGACATTGTCAGCCAGGAGGAGTCCTCAGAGATAATCTCCGGGCTCGAGACCATCCTGAAGGAGATAGAAGGCGGTACCTTCCCGTTCCGGCTTGAATACGAAGATATCCACATGAATATCGAGAAGCGGCTCAGTGAGATCCTGGGGCCCGTGGCGGGAAAACTCCACACCGCAAGGAGCAGGAACGACCAGATCGCGCTCGATGAGCACCTTTTCGTCAGGGAGCAGTGCAACCGTGTGCGCGCCGGCATCGCATGCCTGCAGGCGGCCATACTTGCGACGTGCCGCGAGCATGAGAGCGTCATCATGCCGGGCTACACTCACACACAGAGAGCGCAACCGACGCTATACGCCCATCACATGCTCGCGTACTTCTTCATGCTGGAGCGGGACTGCAGCCGGTTCGGGGATTGCCGGGAACGGGCGGACTTGATGCCGCTCGGCGCCGGGGCGCTGGCCGGGACGACCTTCCCGATCGATCCAGCGCAGGTGGCCGAGGAACTCGAGTTCAGCCGGCTCTATGACAACAGCATGGACGCCGTCAGCGACCGTGACCACATAATCGAGTTCCTTGCCGCATCGTCGCTTCTTGCGTCGCACCTCAGCCGGCTCGCGGAGGAACTTGTCCTCTGGTCGTCCACCGAGTTCGGGTTCGTCGAGATGGATGACGCCTTCGCAACCGGCTCATCCATCATGCCGCAGAAGAAGAACCCGGACGTGGTGGAACTGATCAGAGGGAAAACCGGCAGGGTTTACGGTGCGCTGGTGGGCTTGCTCGTCACCATGAAAGGGATTCCCCTGGCCTACGACAGCGACATGCAGGAGGACAAGCACGGGCTTTTCGACACCGCGGATACCGTCTCAGATTGTCTTTCTCTGATGTCGTCGGTCATCTCCACCATGAAGGTGAATGGCGAGCGTATGCGGGCTGCGGCGGAGAAGGACTTCTCCACCGCGACCGATGTCGCCGACTACCTCGCGGCGAAGGGCCTGCCTTTCCGCCAGGCTCATGAGGTTGCCGGCCGGATCGTGAAGTACTGTACTGGGCAATCCAGGTATCTTGGTGACCTGGATCTTGAGGAGTTCCGTAAGTTCAGCGATCTGTTCCACGAAGACATCTTTGATGCCATCACCGTCGAGTCAAGCGTCGGCCGCCGCACCTCCCCGGGTGGAACCGCTCCACAACGGGTACGTGAACAGATGGAGCGCGCGGTGGCATTGTTGGAGGCCAAGGGATAACTGGAAGCCGGGCGATAGGAGCATCACGGGGACTGCCTTGAGCAATACTAGCATGGCAGTCCCGTTTTTTTGGCAATCATGGAGGTTATTGCCTCCTTTCACCAGAAGTAGATGCCGAGTCATCAGCCAAGAGCAGGGGGTTGGAAGCTTGAGTATCGGGTCTGAGGATCCTGACCAGACGATAGCCGTGTGCAAGGAGACCCTCGCCAAGAACCCTAAGAACGTTGCGGCCCGCACCAGGCTCGGGCTGGCATACATGAAAAAGGGCATGGCCGATCAGGCCATCAAGGAGCTTAACGAGGTCATCCGCATCGACCAGAGGCACGTGGATGCCAACTACGCTCTGGGCATCGCATACGCGGACAAAGGCATGCTCGACCAGGCGCTTGACCAGTGGAAAAGGGTCGTCCGCTTCGACAAGAATCACGCCAAGGCAAGATACTTCATGGGCCAGGTGTACTGGCTGAAGGGCATGTGGGACGCGGCGCTGATGGAGCAAAGGCGAGCGCTCGAGCTCGAACCCTACAACCCGAGGGTGCACCTGGCACTCGGGAATGTGTTGCTGGCCAAGGGTCTACGCGAAGAGGCCGTGCAGGCCTGGGAGCGAGTACTGAGCCTTAAGCCTGATGACCCGGATGCCCTCAAGAACATACCTGCCGCATATCTTTCCATGGGCAAGTTTGACGAGTGCGTCAGAGAAGCCCGCAAAGCTCTCGAGATAGTCCAGGATCCGGGCATACGGCTGATAATAAACAACACGCTCGGGTTCGCCTACCTCACCAAGGGCGACTACGACAACGCGTATGAGGTATACAAGGACCTTGTGGAGAAACACCCGGCCAATCCAGACCTCAAGGTTGTCTTCGGTGAGGTCCTGTCTGTACGCGGAGATGCCAAAGGCGCCAGAGAGCAGTGGCTGAAAGCGATCGAGATTGCACCCCAGAATACCAGTGCCATCTACGACCTCGGGCTCGGCCTGGCCCAGGAAGGCAAGATGGATGAGGCGATGGAGCACTGGAACAAGGTGCTGTCACTGGATCCGAAGCACGTTAATTCCAGGCGCAATATCGCCGCTGTCAACATGATCAGGGGCAAGTTCGATGTTGCCATCGAGCAATGGAAGGCCATCATTGCCGTAAACGACAAGGATCCAGAAGCGCACGCGCTGCTCGGCGAAATCTATGTCAAAGCAGGAAAGCTGCCTGAAGCGGCGTGGAGCGTCAAACAGTCATTGGACCTGTCTCCGAAATACCCGCGCGCTCTGTTCCTGAATGGTGTCGTCCAATTGAAAAACGGAAAGCACGGCGAGGCTGCGATTGAGTGGGGCAAGGCCCTTGATGCCGACGCAAACTTCGGACTTATGGTCGGGCATACAGCCAAGGAGCTGGTAAGCAAAGCTGAAGCTGATGCCATCGAAAAGGCAGCCGTTGCGTCGGGCCAGGAAGTCGCGCAGCGGGCTGTCAAAACCATAAAGAGCATCTTGTAGCTGGATGATAAGGCCCCGTTTTCCTGTCTAAAAGCACTTCTCGCGGTCAAGCTAGTTTTGACATGTGGGAGGTGAAAAGAGCAGGATGCCGGGAAAAGACTATAAGAAGTCGGAATCCAAACAACCAGGGGCCGGCGCCTCGACCTTCGACCGGAACAAGTTCATGTATGAAGTCGCGGACGAGATAAGGGCAGGGCTCGACGAGGACAAGAAGAAGGCCGCCCCCGGCCAGGGTTACGAGACAGCGAAGCCGTTTGAGAAGCAGCCCGCTAAGAAAGCGTCGGAGTTTGGGAAAAAGGACACCGAATGCGAGAAGAAGTAACCGGAGTCTCGCAAACATGACCCAATAGGGGAAACCGGAGGGCTCACGAGAGCCCTCCTTGATTTTCACTGTACAATCAGGAAGTCCCGGGAGACGCGTGCGGTTTTGGACCTGCATAACGACATAGACTTCTAGAGGATAAGATAATCGTTCCTGAGAATAGTTCGTAGTAGGACGCGAATCGAAAGGTGGGCGCGCGATGCAGGTCTTTGCTCTAGTCGGCCAGAGCGGCACGGGGAAGAGCCATCACGCGTCTTTGCTTGCGAGCGAGCTCGGGACTGACTTCATCATTGACGACGGTCTGGCCATCATGGAAGGGAAGATCCTTGCCGGGCAGTCGTCGAAGCGCGAGCAGTCACGCCTGGCCGCTGTCAGACGCGCGATTTTTGCCGACCCGGTGCACGCTTCTGAAGTGAGAGAGAAGGTCCACGAGGTTGCCCCGCCCAAGGTGCTCATCATCGGGACGTCCCGGGCTATGGTGAACAAGATAGCCCAGGCCCTGGACATTCCCGAGCCGGAACGGTACGTGGACATCCGCGAAGTCGCCACCTATGACGAGATTCGAAGGGCGCTGAAAGTGCGAAAAGAGCAGGGGAAACACGTTATCCCTGCGCCCACGCTCGAGGTGAGGCGGAGCTTCTCAGGCTACCTTGTCGACCCGTTGCGGTTCTTCATCCCGAAGAGGTCCAACCAGTCGGACAACCTGGTCATCGAGAAGTCAGTTGTGAGACCCACCTGGAGTTCCTTCGGCAAGTTCTACATTGCGGATTCGGTGGTAGGAGCCATAGCGGTCAGGTCATGCCGTGAGATCGAAGGGATGGCTCGCGTAAGGAAGGTCCTCGTCGAGAGCACGGACGAAGGCGTCAATATCGACCTGGAAGTGGCTATCAAACACGGAGTCATGCCTTTTGAGGTTCTAGGAAAAGCTCAGAAACACGTAAAGAAGATGGTGGAACACTGCACGGCGCTCAACGTGCTTTCGGTAGACGTTGCTGCCAGGAAGTGCAGCCTGGAATAGGTGGTCGTTCTGTGAAAGACGGTCTGCGCCTTAGCCTGAATCAGGTAGTGCGGCTGTCCTGGACCCCGGAAATGCGGCAGGCCCTGCGAATACTCATGACCGGGTCGGCGGAACTTGCCGGCCTGATAGCTCAAGAGGCAGAGGAAAACCCTGTTATCGAGATAGGCGACGCAGACCACGAGAGCTCGGCCGCATCTCAAGAGGAAAGTGAGCAGGAAAACCTTGAATGGCTCGACTACTTCCAGGATGCCAGCGACACCGGTTACATCCCCGCCGAACCCCTGGAGAGAGAATGTGACGACATCCCTTCCGCCGGGCCCTCGCTACAGGAATACCTCGAGCATGAGGTGCGCATGGTTGCCGGTGATCCCGGCGTACTGCGGGCTGCAGACTTCCTGATCGGCTGCATTGATGAAGACGGGTACCTCCGCATTTCGCTCGAAGAGGCATCTGTTGTGACCGGCCTGGGCCGCGAGCGAGTGGATGCTGCGATACGCGCTATTCAGTCCCTCGAACCGACGGGTGTCGGAGCGCAATCCCTCGGCGAATGCCTCCTGATCCAGCTCAGGTCCATGGGCCTCGGAATGTCGCTGGCGGCGAAAATGGTGGGCTCGTGCCTTCCCGACCTGGCCGAGCAGGACTTCAAGAAGATAGCATCATCGCTCGGGACCAGCGTGAGTGAAGTCAAGAAAGCGGCATCCGTCATCAAGGCTCTGGACCCGCGCCCCGGGCTGAGCATCTGCCCTCCGGGTGATGCAGCCTATGTTGTGCCCGATGCGACGATAAAGGACGTCGGGCCGGGTCCGGATCACAAGTACGTCATTGTGATGAACGAATCATCCTTCCCGCGCCTCCGTCTGAACTCGAGATACCGGGCCATGCTTTCGACAGGCACACTCACAGAGGAAGAGAGGTCCTACATCAAGTCGAAAATCCGGCGGGCGATCTGGCTTTTCCGTGCAGTCGAGCAACGGCGGGTCACTCTCTACCGGATCCTTGACGTGGTGCTCCTATGCCAGAAAGACTTCTTTGAGCGCGGGCCCGACAAGCTTCACCCGCTGACGATGGGCCAGGTCGCCTCCACGCTGGGAATCCACGAATCCACCGTCTCACGAGCGATCACAAACAAGCATATAGAGACACCGTTCGGCGTTTACTCCTTGAGGTTCTTCTTCTCCAGCGGCGTTTCCGATGAAGACCAGGGCAGGTCAAAGGAATCCGTCAAGCGCATGATAGCCACGATAGTGTCCAGGGAAAGCCCCGGCCAACCATTGAGCGATGGGCAAATATGCCAGGCTCTGTGCAGAGACGGGCTGAGAATCTCCAGGAGGACAGTGGCAAAATACAGGAATGAGGCTCGGATACCACCTTCGACACGAAGACGGTAGTCTCGACTCAGAACGCGCGGCCCAGGGCACTCCGCAACTGCCGGGCAGGATTTCCAACAGGCTGGTAGAATGGACTGGAGGTGTCCGCGTCCCGTAGGGGTACACTGGAGCCTTGCTGGGAACAAGAGGAGGTCCCGAATGGCGGTAAGAGTCGGCATAAACGGTTTCGGCAGCATCGGCCGGCGGTTTCTGCGCATAGCGTCGTGCCGGCCCGGCATCGAAGTCCTGGGCATCAACGACCTGTACGATGTCAAAACACGTGCGCACCTGCTAAAATACGACTCGAACTATGGCATGTTCGACAAGGAAGTCCGCATCTCGGGTGACGATCTGGTGGTGGACGGAAAGCCCATCAAGATGCTGTTCGAGAAGGACCCCGCGTTGCTTCCCTGGGGCAAGATGGGTGTTGACGTGGTTGTAGAGAGCACCGGCCGGTTCACAGATGCCACCAAGGCACGCGCCCACATCGACGGTGGCGGGGCGAAGAAGGTCATAATCAGCGCGCCTGCCAAACAGGAAGATGTCACGCTCGTGCTGGGTTGTAACGAGCACATGTACGATCCAAAGAAGCACAGTGTCATCTCGATGGCGTCGTGTACAACGAACTGCCTGGCCCCAACGGCGAAGGTGCTGAGCGATTCGTTCGGGATAGTCAAAGGCCTGATGGGCACCGTCCATGCCTACACGAACGACCAGGTGGTCCTGGACTTCCCGCACAAGGATATACGGCGCGCCCGCGCTGCAGCGTTGTCCATCATACCGACCACCACAGGAGCCGCCAGAGCGATTTCCGTGGTCCTGCCTGAGTTGAAGGGTAAGATGAACGGGTTTGCGGTGAGGGTACCCACCCCGACCGTGTCGCTGCTTGACCTGGTTTGCGACCTGGAGCGCGACGTAACTGTCGAAGAAGTGAACGGCGCTTACAAGAAGGCTGCGGAAACCACGATGAAGGGAGTCCTGGGCATCTCCGACGTCGAGCTCGTGTCCGTTGACTTCAAAGGCGACTCGCACTCGGCTATCATGGACCTGCCTTCCACCATGGTGACGGGGGGCAACATGGTTAAGGTTGTCGCCTGGTACGACAACGAATGGGGCTACTCGACCCGGTTGTGTGACCTTGTCGAGCTCCTGAACAACAAAGGGCTGTGACTCTGGAGGTCTAGTGGTTGAACAAGAGAACCATCAGAGACGTGGATGTTCGAGGCAAGAAAGCTCTGGTCCGAGTAGATTTCAATGTTCCGCAACAGAAGACTGGCGAGATCACGGATGACTCACGCATTAGGGCCGCATTACCTACCATCCGCTACCTCCTCACTAACAACGCTGCGGTAGTCCTCATGTCGCACCTTGGCAGGCCGAAAGGAAAGCCTGCTCCCGAGTTTAGCCTGAAGCCTGTGGCGAAACGCCTGGAGGAACTCCTGGGCATACAGGTGCCGCTCGCGCCTGCCGTTACTGGTCCGGAAGTCGCCCGGATGGTCAGGGAACTGAAGCCGGGACAGGTTCTGATGCTGGAGAACACAAGGTTCGAACCCGGCGAGGAGAAGAATGACCCGGCCCTGGCGCAGGAACTGGCGTCCTACGGCGACGTTTATGTCAACGATGCTTTCGGCGCGGCACACAGGGCTCATGCGACCACTGCCGGCATCGCAGCCCATATCCCCGCCGTGGCGGGCCTTCTGATGGAGAGAGAGATAGAGGTCCTCGGTGGCGTTCTCAAGGCGCCAGCCAGGCCTTTTGTGGCCATCATCGGGGGAGTCAAGATTACCGACAAGATTCCGGTGCTCGAGAGCTTGATCCAGAGAGTGGACACTCTGCTCATCGGCGGCGGGATGTCGCACACTTTCATGGCAGCGCACGGGAGGCCTATGGCCAATACCCCCGTCGAGCGGGACAAGTTTGACGAGGCGCGGCGCATTGCCGCAGCCGCCAAATCCCGCGGCGTCACTCTGGAGTTGCCGACAGACATGGTCTGTGCAGACGCATTTTCGGAGACTGCGAAAGTCATAACCATAGACGGCCCCGTGCCGGACGGCTGGATGGCGCTCGATATCGGCCCCCGCAGCCGCGAGAGCTTCACGCGGCACATCCGCCGGGCAGCGACAGTCTTCTGGAACGGTCCGGTCGGCGTGTTCGAGATGGCCCCCTTCAGAGGAGGGACGGATGCCGTGGCGCGCGCCGTCGCGGAGTGCAAAGGCATGACCATCGTGGGCGGCGGCGATTCTCTGGCTGCTGTTGAGCAGGCGGGAATGTCGGACAGGATAAAGCACCTGTCCACAGGTGGAGGCGCGTCGCTCGAATTCATGGAAGGTAAGACATTACCGGGCGTCGCGGCGCTTTCTGACAAGTAGGGGGAGAAATCCGATGCGCAGGCCGGTGGTGGCCGCCAACTGGAAGATGTACAAGTCTTCAGATGACGCCGAGCAGTTCCTGCAGGCGTTCGCCCCACTTTGGACGGACAAGCAGGTTGAGGTCGTGATCTGCCCGTCCTTCGTCGCGCTGGAACGTGTAACGAAAATGGCCCCGGCGCTGGGGCTGGTCGTCGGAGCGCAGGACGTGCACTGGGAAGATCAGGGCGCTTTCACGGGTGAGGTATCTGCGGAGATGCTTGTCAAGGCAGGCTGTTCCTACGTGATAGTCGGCCACTCCGAGAGGCGAAAGCTCTTCGGCGAAAAGGACGAGGACGTGGGCAACAAGGCTCGTGCGGTGTTCGCCGCCGGGTTGTCTCCGATTGTCTGCGTAGGCGAGACGATTGAGGAACGGAAAGATGGGCTGACGGCCGCCATAGTTGAGCGGCAGCTCGAGCAGGCGGTCCGCCTGCTATCCCGCGGGCAGGCATCGCGCCTTGTCATTGCTTACGAGCCGGTGTGGGCGATAGGCACGGGGGTCACGGCCACGCCTGCGGATGCAGCGCTCGTCGCCGGGGAGATACGCTCGTTGCTCGATAAGTTCCTCGGGCCCGGCGCGGGCGAGGAAGCCAGGGTCCAGTATGGAGGAAGCGTGAAAGCCGGCAACATCGCAGGTTTCATGGAGTCTCCGCAGATCGACGGTGCCCTTGTCGGGGGCGCCAGTCTGGACCCGGCCCAGTTCGCTGACCTGGTGAACAACTCGTTGTCCTTGCGGGAGAGGGCATGAAACGGCCTGTCGTTCTTATCATCCTGGATGGCTGGGGGCTCTGCGAAGACACTCGCTGCAGCGCCATCGCCAGGGCCAGTACGCCCGTTTTCGATCGCCTCTGGAACCAGAACCCTCACAGCACCCTTAGGGCCGACGGCCGCGCCGTCGGCCTCATGCCCGGTCAGATGGGTGACTCCAACGTTGGGCACCTCAACATGGGCGCGGGTCGCATCGTCTACCAGGACCTGGTCCGCATCTTCCGGGCGATAGAGGATGGAAGCTTCTTCACCAATGAGGCGTTGCTGCTGGCTATGCGAAATGCCAGGCACCACGGCCTTCACCTCATGGGCCTCCTGTCGGACGGCGGTGTCCACAGCCACGAGAAACATATTCATGCTCTTATAAAGATGGCCAGGGAAAACGGCGTAAGAAACCTGTGCATCCACTGTTTTCTTGACGGCCGAGATGTGCCCCCGAAAAGCGCGCTGCAGTATACAAATACGCTTGAGGTTGTGCTCCGGGACGCCCGTATGGGGCGAATCGCGACTGTGATGGGGCGCTACTTCGCGATGGACAGGGACCGGCGATGGGACAGGACGCAACGCGCGTACGACGCGCTGGTCTTCGGCCGGGGTATACGTGCCCGGTCGGCCGAAGAGGCCATCGAGCGGGCGTACAGGCGGGGCGAGACCGACGAGTTCATTGCTCCGGCAATCATCGACAAGAACGACGGCGGCTGCGACAGGATCGAGCCGAGGGATTCGGTCATTTTCTTCAACTTCCGGGCCGACCGGGCAAGGCAGATAACGCGGGCTTTCATCGAAGAAGACCTCGAAGAGCTCGCGAGGCCCCTCGGTGTTTTCCCGCTGACCTATGTGGGCATGGCACAGTACGATGAGACCTTCGAAATCCCGACCGCGTTTGGCCCCATAGAGCTCACGAACACGTTTGGCGAGGTCGTCTCCAAGAACGGGCTCCGGCAGCTCAGGCTTGCCGAGACCGAGAAGTACGCGCACGTCACGTTTTTCTTCAACGGGATGGTGGAAAGGCCCTTTGAAGGTGAGGACCGCATACTGATCCCTTCGCCCAAGGTCGCCACGTATGACCTGAAGCCGGAGATGAGCGCGCCTGAAGTTGCGAAGGCTGCCGTCGACAACATCACTTCGGGCAAGTACGACTGCATCATCATGAATTTCGCGAATACAGACATGGTCGGGCACACGGGAAACATGGATGCCGCCGCCTTGGCCGCCACGGCCGTCGACCGCGCCCTCGGAACTGTGATAGAAGCTATCAAACGCGCTGGGGGCGGTGCGCTCATCGTCTCAGACCACGGGAATGCTGAGAAAATGATGGAGGCGGATGGGCGCCCTCACACAGCCCACACCAACAACCCGGTTCCGTGCATACTAGTCAACGGCTGGGGAGAGGGGCTTTCGCTGCGCGACGGGGTCCTGGGTGACATCGCGCCGACCCTGCTTGATATGCTCGGGCTTCCAAGGTCGTCCGAGATGACGTGTGAAACCCTTATCATGCGAAATGCTTCCATAGCGGGAGGTCTTGTCAGATGAGTTCCATTTCCGTGGTCAAGGCGCGCGAAGTGCTTGATTCAAGAGGAAACCCCACCGTGGAGGTGGATGTGATCCTGGCTGACGGCACGCTCGGGCGGGCCATAGTACCTTCAGGGGCGTCCACGGGCGCGCATGAAGCTCTCGAGCTGCGCGACGGGGACAAGCGGCGCTACCGCGGCAAGGGCGTGCTGAAAGCCGTCGAGAATGTGGAGAAGATCATAGCACCTGAGATCCTCGGGATGGACGCGCTTGAACAGGCAGCCTTGGACCAGGCGCTCATCACACTGGACGGGACTCCGAACAAGTCCCGGCTCGGCGCCAACGCCACGCTGGGAACATCGCTCGCATGTGCTCAGGCGGCCGCGCAGTACACCGGGCTCCCGCTGTACCGCTACGTGGGCGGGGTGAACGCACGCACGCTACCTGTGCCTTTCATGAACATAATGAACGGCGGTAAGCACGCGGACAACAACGTTGACCTTCAAGAGTTCATGGTCGTCCCTGCGGGCGCGCGGTCGTTCCCGGAGGCGCTGAGGATGGGGGCAGAGGTGTTTGGCGCCCTGCGCCAGATCCTGGTGGGGAAGGGTATGGCGACATCCGTCGGCGACGAGGGCGGGTTTGCCCCTGACCTCGGCTCGAATGAAGAGGCGCTGCAGGTAATCGTGCGGGCCATCGAAGAGGCGGGCTACATGCCGGGCGAAGATGCTTTCATCGCCATCGATTCGGCCGCGACCGAGTTCTTCCGTGATGGGAAGTACCAGCTTTCGGGTGAGGGGCGGGTCCTCGACGCCGCCGGGCTCATAGACCTGTATGCTGCGTGGGCGGAGAAGTACCCGCTCATCTCGATCGAGGATGGACTGGCCGAAGATGATTGGTCGGGCTGGCAGGCGATGATGGAAGCACTGGGTTCCCAGCTGCAGGTTGTGGGCGACGACCTCACTGTCACTAACCCCACGAGAGTCGCTGCTGCGATCGAGAAGAAGGCCATCAACTCCGTTCTGATCAAGCTGAACCAGATCGGGACACTGACCGAAACCCTGGACACAATAGCGATGGCCAGGTCGCACGGGTTTTCTTTCATCATATCGCACAGGTCGGGAGAGACTGAGGATGTGACGGTCGCAGACCTTGCTGTGGCGACCTCGGGCGGGCAACTCAAGACAGGCGCGCCGTCGAGGACCGACAGGGTCGCGAAATACAACCGCCTGCTGAGGATCGATGAAGAGCTCGCAGATGCCGCCCGGTTTGCGGGACTTGATCCGTTTCCTAACCTCCGAGACAATGCAGTTTGAGTTCCGGCATGCTGTATGCTAGAATTACTATGCCAATTCTGGCATGGGAGGGTCTTGGTCCTTGCTGCAAAACGTTCTGCTTGGGCTTCATATCATCATTAGTCTCGGGCTCATAGTCGTTGTGGTTCTCCAGTCGGGCAAGAGCGCCGGCCTCGGCACCATCGGCGGTGGCGCCGAAAACATCTTCGGCAAGAAAAAGGGTCTCGACGAGTTCCTCAACCGCGCGACAGCGGTCCTGGCTTTCTGCTTCATGGCGACTTCGCTGACTCTGACGGTCCTGCGGGGATAAAGGCTGATAGCAGGGCTCTCTGGTGATGTGCTGCCTGCCTCGAGCATGCGCTCGAGGCCTTGGTTTGGAGGATCGAAAACGAATATGGGAGAAAGGCTCATTGTCCTGGCTCCTGTGGCATCGCTGGTGGCACTCGCGTTCGCAGCCTATCTGGCCAAGACTGTACTCAGGTTCGATGAGGGAGACGAGGAGACTAGGAGAATCGCGCGGGCCATCCGTGAAGGAGCTCGTGCCTACCTCAGGCGACAATACTCCGGTGTAGCGCTCTTCTTCGGTTTCATGTTTATCCTCTTGCTTCTGCTGGCCCTTACCGGCTACCTCACAGTGTTTGTTCCATTCGCGTTCATCAGCGGTGGTTTCTTCTCCGGGCTTGCCGGGTTCATCGGCATGAGCATGGCCACCCAGGCCGGCTCCCGCACAACGACCGCGGCGCGAAAGGCGCTCAATCTAGGCCTGCGCGTGGCGTTCTCGTCGGGAGCCGTGATGGGGCTCGTCGTCGTTGGGCTCGGCCTCCTGGACCTTAGCTTCTGGTACTACTTCCTGAACTGGTATTACCGCGAGGCGCCCATGGCTATGAGGATCGAGCAGGTTACGAGCGCCATGCTCACGTTCGGTATGGGCGCAAGCTCGATGGCACTGTTCGCGCGTGTCGGCGGAGGTATCTTCACGAAAGCCGCCGACGTTGGAGCCGACCTTGTGGGCAAGGTTGAGGCGGGCATACCTGAAGACGACCCGCGTAACCCTGCTGTCATCGCAGATAACGTGGGCGACAATGTAGGGGACGTCGCCGGAATGGGCGCCGACCTGTATGAGTCCTATGTCGGGTCCATCGTGGCCACAGCCGCGCTCGCTGTGGCGGCCGGGTACGGAGTGGACGGAGTGGCGGTTCCGCTAGCCATGGCCGCGGTCGGCGTGCTGGCCTCTGTCATAGGCACTTTCTTCGTGAAGACGGGTGAGAAGGTAGCACAGTCCGCACTGCTCGGGGCGCTCAGGCGCGGGGTGTATTCCGCAAGCCTGCTCGTTGCCGTTGCCTCGTTCTTCATCATAACTGCTGCGCTCGGGCAACGAGGACTCGGCGTATACTGGGCTGTTCTCGTAGGCCTGGTGTCGGGCAATATCATCGGGCTGACCACCGAGTATTTCACGAGCATCAGTTACAAGCCTACGTTGCAGCTTGCCGCGACCTCGATGACCGGAGCCGCCACAGTGATAATCAGCGGCATGTCCGTGGGAATGATGTCCACCGCGGTTCCGGTCATCATAGTCAGCATCGCGATTCTTCTCAGCTATTACCTTGCGGGTGGGACATCGAGTTTCAATGCAGGGCTCTATGGAGTCGGCATTTCCGCAGTCGGTATGCTCAGCACGCTCGGGATCACTCTGGCGACCGACGCGTACGGCCCGGTTGCGGACAACGCGGGGGGAATTGCGCAGATGGCGCACTACCCCGCTGAGGTGAGGGAAAGGACGGACGCGCTCGACTCGCTGGGCAACACTACCGCGGCTACCGGCAAGGGGTTCGCGATCGGCTCAGCTGCATTGACTTCGCTGGCACTGATCGCTGCCTACAGAGAGCAGGTCACTCTGATCAGTCAACGGACGGGCCAGTCGCTATCCCTTGAACTGAGCCTCCTCGATCCGAAACTTCTGACCGGGCTGCTCATCGGCGGGATGCTGCCATATGTGTTCTGCTCACTGACCATGAGCGCGGTGGGAAGGGCCGCTCAGGAGATAGTGATGGAAGTCCGTAGACAGTTCCGCGAGATAGCCGGGCTCATTGACGGGACCGCGCAGGCCGACTATGCAGCCTGCGTGGATATCTGCACCCGGTCCGCCCAGAAAGAGATGGTGCTGCCGAGCCTTCTGGCCATAGTGTCACCGGTGGCCATCGGGCTGGTCACGGGAGTGCAGGGAGTCGCAGGCCTCCTGGCAGGCACGACAGTCTCCGGCTTCGTGCTCGCCATCTTCATGGCTAACGCGGGTGGTTCGTGGGATAATGCAAAGAAGTATACGGAGGCCGGGGCTTACGGCGGGAAAGGCTCTTCAGCCCACAAGGCAGCCGTAGTGGGCGACACGGTCGGCGACCCCTTCAAGGACACTGCCGGGCCGTCGCTGAACATACTGATCAAGCTGGTTTCTATGGTGTCCATCGTCTTTGCGGCTTTCATCGTGGCCAATTCGCTCAAGTTCTAGGGGCGGGGCTATGGAGATATCCCAGAGAAGCAAAGAGCCCTTCTACATATCGGGTGGGAGCACCGGAGTCTTACTGCTCCACGGGTTTGCTGGTTCGCCTGCGGAAATGGAACCGTTCGGCAGGAGCCTTGCGGCTGCGGGGTTCACTGTCCACTGCCCGGTGCTCGCCGGGCACAGGGACCCGTCTCGTATGTGCGAAGCAGGCTGGCAGGAGTGGCTTGTCACCGCACGAGACGCTCTGATGGCGCTCAAGAGGGAAGTGCCCGAGACCTTCGTGGCAGGGTTTTCCCTGGGCGGCCTCATTGCCTTCGATATTGCGGCGGGCGAGCCGGCAACGGGCACTGCCGGGAGCGAGCCGGTAGCAGGCGTCATTTCCATCAACTCGCCTCTGACACTCTCATCCACACAGGTCCTGCGGGCGCACCTGTTGAAGGTGAGCGACGACAGTTCCCCGGACGACCGGGAGCTCTGCGGTAGGGTGCCGATGTCGTGCCTTTCCAGCCTGTATGACTATGCGGCGCGAGTAGCCGCGCTCTTGCCGCAGGTGACTGTGCCGGCGCTTGTGATGCAAGCCAGGCAGGATGAGGCAGTTGACCCGAAGGATGCCAAGACCATATACCAGAGCCTCGGGTCAAAGCAGAAGAATCTCGTCTGGGTCGACAGTACAGGCCATCTTACCATCCTCGGCGCCGAGAGAGGTTTTGTGTTCGAGGCAGCAAAAGACTTCATCAGGCAGACCAGTAAGCAGCGAGGAGATGGAACACCATGATGAACAGGGATGAAATCGTAGCCGAGGTTTATAAGCATATCGAAAACAAGAACCTCAGGAAGCACACGCTCGCCGTGGAGGCTGTGATGCGGAAGCTGGCGCAGCACTTTGGCGACGATGAGGATCGCTGGGGTGCCGCAGGGCTCCTGCATGACTTGGATTATGAGCAGACAAAAGACGACTGGACTAAGCACAGTCAGATCAGCGCGGATATGGTGGAGAAACTCGGGTTTGACAAGGAGATAGTCGACGCCGTCCGTACGCATAACGAGATCCACCATCTGCCGAGAGAGACGATGATGGCCAAGGCGCTTTACTGCGCA